>Ga0315274_10000612_pt1 | contig 55615 bp, 49 predicted proteins | sample YL17G02_20_MG_FD_203700 | JGI IMG/M metagenome (GOLD analysis project Ga0315274, IMG submission 203700) | Sediment microbial communities from Yellowstone Lake, YNP, Wyoming, USA - YL17G02_20 | ecosystem: Environmental > Aquatic > Freshwater > Lake > Sediment | place: USA: Wyoming | collected...
AATGCAGGATACAGAATCGAGGTGGACATGGCTTGACCTCCTGGATGGGTTTCCACAGGCCTTGCCGTGGTCGCCTCTTTTCTTCAAGTCCCAAGTACTCTCAAACCGGAAGAACCAAAAACTGGCAATTCAGCCACCCCATGTCGAAGTTGGGTTAGTTCCCCATAGATGGACAGTCATGCCGGTTGTTTAAGGCGGATCGCCCTCTTCAGTGGCCAAGGATTGTCTCGACCTCGGTTCGATCCACGTCCAGTACGTAGGGGATTCCGCTGATGCTCGCAGCCTCATGCGTCAGCGCGGCGATGTCGTCGCGTGCGATGTATTCGAGGGCGAATTTACGGCTGCCGGCCATGAGCTGGCGCAGCCCCTGGGCAAGGCGCTCGTAATAGGTGTAAAGTCCCAGAGCGCCAGTCGGGATCCTCTCGAACTCCTCCTCGCCGAGATCTCGTCGCAGCGGGCTGGCTGTGACAAAGATTTCGTCCTTCGAGTTTCCAAACCGTTCGATATACACGGGGATCTGGCGATCTTCAATGGCACGTCCGATGGTCTTGCCCACCATGGCGGCGGCGATCGGAGCTCGGGCCATGCCAACCAGTTTCACGAACGGCGCACCCAGAGCCAGTCCTTTGAAGACCTGGTCCTCGAAGGAGAATCCGCCGGCGACGGCCAGAGGCGGCACATATTCACCTCGATCGGCAAGACGTTTGGCATACTGATAGAGGAGCGAGTGCAGGTGGACAGGCGGGAGGCCCCATTCGTTCATCATGCGCCAGGGACTCATGCCCGTACCGCCGCCTGCGCCATCCACCGTCAGGAGATCAATCTTGGAGCGAGAAGAGAACGCCAGCGCCCGCGCCAGGTCGGCCGGCCGATAGGCGCCGGTTTTGAGAAAGACATACTTGGCGCCCGCTTTGCGCAACTGGCTTACCCGCTGGGCGAAGGACTCCTCGGTCACCATGCCCACCCGCGAATGGCGCTCGAATTCTTTGAAGGCACCTCCCTCGAACGCCTTAATCACCCTCGGATCAGTCGGATTGGGGAGGACCACATAGCCGCGCTCATGGAGGAGCTGGGCGTTTTTGAGATTCGCAATTTTGACTTCCCCGCCGATGTCCTTTGCCCCCTGGCCCCACTTGAGTTCCACACATTCGACCCCGAGGTTCTCGATGGCATATTCCTGGACGCCCAGCCGGGTATCCTCGACGTTGGCCTGCACAACGATCGCGCCGTAGCCATCGTGCTGATAGTCCTTGTATAGCTTCACGCGACGCTTCAGGTCCACCGTATCCACCACGCGGCCTTTCTTGATGACAGCTTCAGGGTCCATTCCGACGACGTTCTCGCCGATCGTAAGACCTGTTCCCGCCAGGGCAGACCCGATAGCCAGACCCTCCCAGTTGTTCTTGGCGATGTTGGTCGAACCGATCCCGGGAATGATCCAGGGGTAGCGGAATCTGATCCCACGATCCTGCCCAATGACGGCCTCCAGGTTGACCGCCGGGAAAATGGCTTTGTCGCTGTCGGGCTCGATGCCGTGGGCGCCGACGGCGGTTCCCATGATGTTGAAGTGGGAGTAGTCCACGGGATAGGACTTCTCGGCCGCCGCCGTGATCACGCCGAACGGTTGCGGGTAGATAACCTCGTGGCCGCGGTAGGCCGACTTGCCGATTTCGCACATGCCGATGCAACCGTCCACGCAGGTCACGCACATGCCCGAGGCGGGGACCACCGAATCCTCGGTTCGGTTCTTGGTCAATGTGGCAGCCGACGTGTTGACTCTCGAGAGCGTCATTGTCACGGGTGTCCATTCCTTTCTTATTGGCGTTGCTTTTCAATTTCACAGGCCACACAAGGGTCCATGTAGCACATCATGTCGTTGAACTGTTCCTTCTCGATGCAGGGGGGAGTCAGGTTCTGACAGCCGCCGCAGATCACTTTCTCCGGATCGCTGAACGTGCACCGCAGTTGGCAGGCGGGACAGACATACATGCAGCCGCCGCACAACCGGCAAACGTCGGATTGCTTGTCAAACGGCGTGCCAATGTTACGCTTCTCGCCGCGGTGGCGATAGCCGATGGCCTTGGCCATCATTTGCTCCTCGCACATCCGCACGCACCGGCCGCAGAGAATGCAGTCCTCGTATTCCTGCTTGAACCGCTGTTGCCGGATGCCGTGGGCGGAGGCCAAATCCTGGATGGTTCTCGATTGAGGGCAGGAGGCCAACAGGAGCTCCAGGATCATCTTGCGCGCGCGAAGAACACGCGACGAAGCCGTTCGCACTTTGAGCCCATCCTCCGCCGGGTACGTGCAGGAAGAGACCAGTTTCGCTTTTGGACCCTCTCCGATTTCCACAACGCACAGCCGGCAGGCCCCATAGGGCGACAGCCCCTCCATGTGGCACAGCGTGGGGATCGGAAAACCCAGAAACTGCGCCGCTTCCAGGAGCGTCACGCCTTTCTCGACCGAGACAGGCAGCCCGTTCAGGGTCAGTGCAATCATGCTTATCTTCCCTCGGATGTTACGCGATGGCGTTCGTCTTCACGTCGGGTGAACTCGAGGTCACACCGCAGGCACCTTCGCGCCTCACCAGTGGCCGCGTCGGGCGAAAGGGCCAGTTCCACTTCCGCAAAGTTCTTCCTGCGCGCTTCCGCCGGGAGTGCCGGCGGTTCGGTTCGTTTGGCCCTTTCGAGTTCCTCTTCGCTGAGCGCGGCAGGCTCGATGTAGCCTTCCGGCAGAGTGATCCTGGGGGCTTCTCTCAGCGGCCGGCCGCGCAGATAGCGGGTAATAACAGCGGCCGCCTTCCTCCCGGCGGCGATGGCATCCACAACCGTGTTCGGACCCGTCACCAGGTCGCCTCCCGCGAACACGCCCTGGCGATTGGTGGAAAGAGTGGCGGGGTCAACATGCGGCCTGCCGCTCTTGTCGAGCCCAATTCCCATCGAGGCCAGGCACTCGCTGTCCGGGCGTTCGCCGATGGCGACGATCAGGGTATTCAACGAAACGCCGAATTCCGTGCCGGGCACGGGAACCGGTTTGCGGCGGCCGCTTGAATCCACCTCTCCCAGTCGGTTTCGGATGCACTCGATGCCGACCAGGCGTCCTTCTTTGGCGTAGATTCTCGTGGGGGAGACCCAGGTTTCGACTTTCACTCCCTCCTTTACCGCCGCTTCGATATAGCGGATTCGGACGGGCGAGGCCAACGTCTCGAGTTTCACTCCTTCCTCAACGGCCGCTTCGACCTCTTCGGCGTAGGCGGGCATCTCCTGGCACGTGCGGCGGTAGAGCAGGGTCACACTTTCAACGTTTTTCTGGCGAATGGCCACGCGGGCGGCGTCCACGGCCGAGTTGCCGCCGCCGATGATGCCGACGTGCCCGCCGGCCAATTCTTCCCCTCTCAGGTTGAACGCTTTCAGGAATTGCATGGACGAATAGACGCCTTCGAGGTTCTCTCCCTCGAGTTCCAACGGCCAACTTTTGTCCGCCCCGATGGCCAGGAAAACCGCCTGGAAGCCGTCTCGGAAGAGATCATCAATGGTGACGTCGCGTCCCAGGACGATGCCGCATTTGAGGGTGATGTTTTCATCCAGCAAGGCCTCGATCTCTTTCACGACGACGGCGCGGGGCAACCGATAGGCCGGAATGCAACTGATCAACATGCCGCCCGGCGCGCTGTCGGCTTCAAGAAGCGTTACCTGGCAGCCAACGAGCGAAAGGGAATGGGCGGCCGAGAGGCCGGCGGGACCCGCTCCCACGATGGCTACCCTGGGCGCACCCGTTCCGTTCCAGGACACCCTCTGGGGCCTGTAGGTCGAGGGATCAACCCGGTCGGTCAGGAATCTCTTTAGCGCCCGAATGGCGATAGGTTCCCCTTCGTTGGCCCCCAGGTTGCATCTCTGTTCGCACTTGCGATCGCAGACGCGAGCGCAGACCGACGGGAACGGGTTGCTCTCCCGGATCACTCGATAGGCCTCTTCGTACTGCCCTTTTTCGAGGAGGGCAATATATCGCCATGCCTGGGTGCCCAGAGGGCAAGCGGATTGGCAGGGGGCGCCCACGAGCTCGCGGCAGACGAACGCATCACATCGCTTGTCAACCACATGGCGCTCATACTCCTGGTGGAAATAGCGAAGCGTGCTGAGAACCGGATTCGAGGCGGTCTGCCCTAAGCCACACATGGTGGTGTCCTGCACGACATGAGCGAGTTCCTCCAACAGGTTCATCTGTTCCGGGGTCCCTGCGCCCTTCGAGATACCGTCGAGAATTTCGTACATTCGCTGGGTGCCTTTCCGGCAGGTAAAGCACTTGCCGCACGACTCCGCTTTCAGGAAATTCATGAAATATTTGGCGACATCTACCATACAGGTGTTTTCATCCATGACGATCATGCCGCCGGAGCCCATGATCGTTCCCGCTTCGGTCAGACTGTCGTAGTCTATAGGCAGATCAAACCGTTCGGCGGGAATGCAACCACCCGAAGGCCCGCCCGTCTGCACCGCTTTGATTCTCGCCTTGCCGACGGGCCCGCCGCCGATGTCGTACACGATTTCTCCAATGGAGACACCCATTGGGACTTCAACCAGGCCGGTGTTCTTGATCTTGCCGACCAGGCTAAACACTTTGGTGCCGGAGTTGTTTCGCGTCCCAACATTTGCAAATGCGACTGCCCCTTTCTGGATAACCAGCGGGACGTTGGCCCAGGTTTCGACATTGTTGATCGCCGTCGGTTTACCCTCGATGCCTTTCTGGACGGGAAACGGGGGCCGCTGGCGCGGCTCCGCCAGTTTTCCCTCAATCGAACGCATCAACGCGGTTTCCTCGCCGCATACAAAAGCGCCGGCTCCGGTGACGATGTTGACATCGAAAGAAAAACCTGTCCCCAGAATGTGCTCACCCAACAGGCATGATTCCCGTGCCTGTCGAAGCGCGATCTTCAAGTGCTTGATCGCGAGCGGATACTCATTGCGAACATAAACAATGCCCTCGGTTGCTCCCGTGGCGTAAGCTCCAATAATCATTCCCTCGAGAATGCTATGGGGATTGCCTTCAAGAATACTGCGGTCCATGTAAGCGCCGGGGTCGCCTTCATCCGCATTGCACACGAGGAACTTGCCGTTGGCGGCAGGCTGTCTGGCCAGCAACTCCCACTTCAATCCCGTGGGAAAGCCGGCGCCCCCGCGTCCGCGCAATCCCGATCGTTTGACCTCCTGCACCACCCACTCGGGGCTTGCTTCGGACAGTACCCTTTCGAGAGCACTGTAGCCCCCCTGGGCAATGTAGTCGTAAATTCGAATGGGATCTATCTTCTGATTCAGGCCCAGAATATCCCGCTGCTGATTCTGGAAAAACGGAATCTCGTCGCGGTGGTGGTATCGTTCCCCGGTCTGGGAGTCGCGATAGAGAAGGTCTTCGACATAGCCGTCCGAGAGAAAGGCTTCGATGATTCTGGGAACGTCCTCGGTCTGGACCTGGGTATAGAACGCCATCTGAGGCTCGGTGAGAACGAAAGGCCCCATCTCGCAGAAGCCATGGCAGCCGGTGACTCGAAGCGAGACTCGCCCGAGCAGGTGTTTTTCAATAATATATCGCTTCGCCACGCGAACAATGTCGCTGGCGCCGCTGGCCTGGCAGGCGGTCCCCGCGCAGGTCACCAGACACAGTCTGCGTTCATCGGCTCCATCGAGGAGAATGCCGCGCAATTTGCGCAGATCAGCGATGCTGGACAACCGCAGCATTGGGCCACCTCAGTGGAATTTGCGCGATCGGCGACGGGTGTTGGCTGCCGCGCACGTTTCTCACACAAGATGCAACATCTGGGCTCGGCATCCACGACGCGAGCAAATCTGTACAACTCCACCGCCGCGGACCATCATCGGCACCATGGGCGCCGCACACGACAGGCACTCTCCTGAGTCGGTCATTTGTTCGTGGCAATGGGGACAGAAGAAATCGGTCACCGTACCCGGCGGAATATCATACTCGGCTGCAATGGTATGGCAGCCATATAGCGAGCACAGGCGGAGCCAACCGTGTGTAGAACCAAAAGACATGGTTATGCGGACGGAGGGATACCCCTCGAGGACGAAGCTGTTGTCCATCAAGCTGTGGTTGCACCGAGGACAGCTAACGGCAAGAGGAAAAACTCGCTTTTCCTGATCGGCGTCCGTTTTTTTGAAATCCGCAAGCGCTTCCTCCAACAGATGGCTCACTTTGGCTTTTTTCATTTTGGAGAAATAGCGCCCATCAATAACAGCGACCGGCCCTAACGCACAGGCGCCCAGGCAGTTCACCGTCTCCAGCGTGAACTCCTGGTCCCCGGTGGTTTCTCCTGCCCGGATGCCTAATTGCCGCTCGAATTCTTCGACAACCATCGGTGCGCCGCGTACATGACAGGCCGTGCCCAGACACACCGTGACAAGATGCTTGCCGCGCGGTTGCAGGCTGAACGCACGGTAGAACGTGGCGATGCCATAGACATCCACCAGAGAGCGGCCTGTCTGCTCCGCGACCGCACGGAGGGTGGACTCCGGCAGACAGCCAACTTCCGCCTGAATGCTCTCCAAAACGGCAATCAGCCCAGCCCGTCCGTCTGCGTGTCCCTCCAGGATTTTCTGAATGACTTTGGGATCAATTTCTTCGCCTGTGTGGGAAGATAGCTCAGTTGTATTATCGGCCCGTTGTGCCATTAGACATATTCCTCGCAATGCCAGACACCGCTTTCCGGCTTTGGAAAGACACAGGTCGTGCGGTTATCGCAGTTGCTGCACAGTCCTATGAATTTGACCGAGTCCTTCTTCTTGGCGGCACGGGGGGCGGTTTGCGCCGTTCGTTTGACGCCGGCCATTTCCCGCAAAAAGGGCCGGCCGCCATCGAACTCTTCGCAGTGAAACACCGCTTGGCCGCGAGCCCTGGGAAAAGTACAATCGGGAGCATTCACACACGTGGAACAAAGACCTCGATACTTCGTCTTGGATGAGACTCGGAGGGATCGCCGGGGAGCCCTGCTCGGGGGTGATTTGAAGCGTGGGCCTCGGGTCTTCGCTATTCGCGACATGGCGCACTCCTCCTTCTTGGGCAATCTTCTGTAAGTAGGAAGCGCAAGCATCATTCCAGACGGTTGGGCGCCGGAAATCGCATTGAACTTGCGGGAGCCTATGGCAGGGAGGTGCGATCTAAGTGGAAATAAATCAGAAGCCCAGACGCTGGTTTTTCGCTGACGCTATTCCGTTGGGAGGTTACGATGCTGATTGGGACTGGGGCAGATTGACGGGGAAATCCGTATCGCTGGGGCAAAACGCCCCGCTGCAAGATTCCTACGATGAACCGCCTTCGATGGTCTTCATCTTCTCCCGCAATGTCTTACGGTCAATTCCCAGAATCTCGGCGGCTCGCGTTTTGTTGCCATGCACGCAGGTCAAAACATTGCGAATGTATTCGGCTTCCACCTCGGCCAGGGTACGATCAAATCCCCGTCCCCGGAGAACCGAAAAGCGCATCAGCGACGGCAAATCGGGAACTTCGATGACTTCCTCATCGGTCATCACGACGAGGCGCTGAACGACATTTTCGAGCTCCCTGACATTACCCGGCCAGTCATAGTTTCTCAGAACCTCCAGGGCGGCGTCGGAAAAGAGAGCCGGAACCTTGCCCAGTTCCTCGCCAAACTTGCCGGTAAAATGGCGCGCCAGAAGCAATATGTCATTTCCCCGCTCTCGCAAGGGCGGGACGGCAAGGGTGAGAACATGGAGGCGGTAAAACAGATCCTCGCGGAAGCCCCCTTTCTTGACCAGCGTGGACAAATCCTTGTTGGTCGCGGCCAGAATCCTGACGTCCACCTGGCGCGCGCGTTCCGATCCGACCATGCAGATTTCCTTGTCCTGAAGCACCCGCAGGAGTTTGACCTGCATCGAGAGGCTCATTTCGCTCACTTCATCCAGAAAGATGGTTCCGTTCTCGGCGGCGTGGAAAAATCCTGCCCGCGACTCCGTTGCGCCCGTAAAGGCGCCCTTGACGTGCCCGAACAATTCGCTTTCCAGCAGACCTTCGGGGATGCCTCCGCAGTTGACGGGCACGAACGGCGCGGAGGAACGCGCACTGCTGTAGTGAATGGCTCTGGCCACTAGCTCCTTCCCGGTTCCGCTCTCGCCGGTAATGAGGACCGTGGCCGAGGTGGATGCCGCTTTGGTGATGGCATGGAACACCGCCCCCATGGCTTCGGATTCCCCAATCAAACCGTAAGGCCTCGCGGGTCTTGGCGCGGCGGATGCCCATCCCTGTCTGCGCCGATGCAGCTTGGCCAGAGCTCGCCCAACCGCCGACAGAAGTTCCTCGTCGGTGAACGGCTTGGCCAGATATTCCTCTGCTCCACCTTTGACGGCCTGGACGGCGCCTTCGATCGAAGGGTAACCCGTGATCATCATGATTTCGGTGTCGCGGAAGTTGTCCCGGATGTGCCGGAGAAGATCCCATCCGCTGACCTTGGGCATCTTCAGATCGGTGATGACCAGGTCAATCTTTGTCTGTTCAAGAATCGCGATCGCCTCGACCACGCCGGAGGAGGTATAGACCTGATAACCCTGGGCCGCCAGGTTTCGCCGGATCACTTCCAGCGTGTTGGGGCAGTCGTCCACTACCAAGAGACGCTCCTTGCCGGGTGGGGCTGTCATGCTATCCATTCCTCTCCGCATCTTGCCGTTCGGCCGCAGGAAACCGGACCACAAACCGCGTGCCGCGACCGACTTCGCTTTCGACTTGGATGGTCCCTCCGTGCGAGGCGACGATGCCGTGAACGACGGGCAGGCCCAAGCCGGTTCCCTGACCAACGTCCTTTGTCGTGAAAAAAGGGACAAAAACCCGCTCCCGAACCTCGGGGGACATGCCGATCCCCGTGTCTTCCACCATTAGGGAAACCTCGCCGGCGCCCGCGTGCGTCCGAACCGTGAGCGTGCCCCCTTGCGGCATGGCCTGCAAGGCATTGACGACCAGGTTCACCAGCACTTGGTTGATCTGAGCGGGATCAGCGGTGATCTCCGGAAGGTCGGTTGAGAGCGAACAGACCAGTTCAACCCCCGCTCCGACACGCCGTCTTTCAAAGAAGACGAGCCCTTTTTGGACCACATGATTGAGATTGACGCGCATTTTCTGCGGTGGCATCTGACGTGCAAAGACCAAGAGGTCTCTGATCACTTGCCGTGCCTCCAAGGAGGCGCTCTCGATTTTCTCGATGTCCCGCCGGGCCTGCTCAGGCAGCCCCGGGCATTTCTGGGCCAGCTGAGCGAACCCGAGGATGTTGCCCAGGGGTTCGTTCAACTCATGCGCCACACCGGCGGCCAACTGTCCAATGGTCGCCAACCGGTCGGCGTGCCGCAGCTGATCGTAGAGCCCCAATCGTTCCTCTTCCGCCTGTCGGCGCTCGATGATCAAGGCCACCTGTCGGGCCACAGCATTAATGAGGTTTCGCTCCTCCCGGAGAAACGGCCCTTCGTCCAACTCAGGCCTTTCTTCTGCATAGACCACCTCAACCGTTCCACGAGCACTGCCGTTTACCAGGATGTCCGCCGCCTGCCGGCGACCGTGCTCGCGAAAACCCTCGGTGCAATAAGACCGTCCGTCCAGGGTGATTCTCGCGCAGGCGATTTCGGGGTACTGCCAAGCGGCGGGGAGCAGATCGGCAATGCGTTGGAGCGTCTCTTCCTGTGAGACCCCGTCCGCTCCAGCAACCTGGGCAATCCCATATAGACAGGTCAGCTCTTTGACCCGCTCGTGCAGAGCGGTCTCTGCGGCCTGTGAGGTGTGATCGCTTGGCACTACCGACTCCGGAAGAATGGCGCGAATGAGACGCGAACCTATTTCTCGCCTGCCTCTGCGCGTTTTGTAACAGTCGCGCGGGTGTATGTCAACACCCGCGAGTACGCATCCTCGGCAGGGGATCGCGGTAGCCCTCGATCCTTACAGGTGGCTTTGGGGAGTGAGCCCCAGGGATTGCCGGAGGGCGCAGTCCGGGGCAAGAGTCGGAGGGAGTTTGCGGCGGAGCAGAAGGCGGTAGTCCTCAGAGAGCATCTGATCGAGAAGGTGTCGGTGGCGGATTTGTGCGACAAGCACGGTTTGCAGCCGACGGCGTTTTGTCGCCGGCAGAACGAGCTGTTGGAGAATCTGGTTGCGCTGTTCGAGCGACGGGGCCACAAATCGAACGCCAACGCGCTCGAAGAGCGGGTCGAGGCGCTGCGCGAGAGACTGGCGCGCAAGGACGCGATCATCGCCGAGATCATGGGGGACTGTGTCGCGGCAAGAAGACGCCTGGGGAGGGCTGACTCCGGCACCGCCGATTCCGTCCAGTGCGTCGCCTTTTCGACGATCCAGGAGTTGCTCGCGGCGTGTCGGAATGAGTGAGCCAGGCAACACATCCACGAAACAAGGAGGAGCCTCGTGAACCGAGTCAATCGTTGTCTCGCGACGGTCAGGATAGTCGTGGTTATCTGTTTCCTCGTGGGCATCTTGGCGCCGCCTGTTCGGTCAGCCGCCGTGGACGAAAATATCCCGCATCTCAGAAAACAAGGCAACGCCACCCAGCTCATCGTGGACGGCAAGCCGTTTGTCATGCTGGCCGGCGAGCTGCACAATTCCAGCGCGTCCAGTATGGACTACATGAGGGGCCTCGCCCTCGGACGTCTCGGGTCGGGGTATGGCTCGAGCGGCGGCTCTATGTTCTCGCATGGGTCGGTCTGGGGCAGACTCGTCAGGCTAAACTTGAACACCGTTTTGGCTACCCTCTCCTGGGAACTGATCGAGCCCGAAGAAGGGAAATTCGATTTCGCCTTGGTTGACGGTCTCGTCGAGGACGCGCAGGAACACAAACTGAAACTGGTCTTCCTGTGGTTTAGCAGCTGGAAGAACGGCGTGTCCAGCTACGCGCCGCCCTGGGTCAAAAAAGACCTCGATCGTTTTCCCCGCTGTCGGCGCAAAGATGGAACGAATCTCGGTGTCCTGTCGCCTTTCAGCGAAGCGGCCTGCGCGGCCGACGCCAAAGCGTTTGCCGCCGTCATGCGCCGCATCCGCGAGGTGGACGGCAAGCACCACACCGTTCTCATGGTGCAAGTCGAGAACGAAGCGGGCTTGCTGGGCGATTCGCGCGACCGTTCGCCTCTGGCCGAGGCCGCGTTTGCCGGACCCGTTCCAGCCGAACTCATGGACTATCTCCAAAAGCACAAGGATTCGCTTCTGCCCGAAACGCAGAAAGTCTGGGAGTCGGGCAACTTCAAGACGTCGGGCGCGTGGGCCGAGGTCTTCGGCAATGACGCCTGGGCCGACGAGGTTTTCATGGCGTGGCACATGGGCCGCTACATCGGCAAAATCGCCGAAGCGGGCAAAAAAGAGTACCCGATTCCCATGTATGCCAACGCCTGGCTGGTGCAGAATGAAAACCAGAAACCGGGCGGCTATCCCAGCGGCGGGCCGGTCTCGCGCATGATGGACATCTGGCGGGCGGCCGCGCCGGCGATTGATCTGCTCGCGCCCGACATCTACTTGCCCGACTTCAAAGGCGTGTGCGAAAGCTATGCCCGCTCCGGCAATCCGCTGATGATTCCCGAAGCCAGCCGCGGACCCGATGCGGCGGCGAAGGTCTTTTGGGCTATTGCCGAGCACGATGCGATTTGCTTTGCGCCGTTCGGCATTGAGGGCGTCGGTCTCGACCGTCCACGCACCGAAGCCGAGAACCCATTCCTTGAATTGATGGCTGGCGACCCTCGGCTGCGTGAAAGTTACAGTTTACTTGCCGCCCTGATGCCCCTGATCACAAAATACCAGGGCACAGGCCAAATGGTCGGGGTTCTCGAGACCGACAAAGAAGAGCGTCGGGATGTCGAGATCGGCGACTATCGCGCCCACATCAGCTACAAAATGGGTGGCAAAAAGGACGACCAGCGCGGCTACGGTCTGATTATTGCATTGGCGCCCGATGAGTTCCTTCTGGCGGGCAATCATTTTGCCGTGAACTTCTCGCCCAAGGCGGGAGGACAGTGCGAGATCCTGGAACTGTGGGAAGGTCGTTTCGAGGACGGCAAGTGGATTGCGGGCCGTCGCTTGAACGGCGATGAAAACGCGGGCGGCTGGCGGGCGCAACTGCCGCCCAACTACAGCGACAAGTTCGCCAATCCCGACCGACCAAGAATTCTCCGGATCAAGCTGTTCGCCCACCCCTGAAAAGGCATTTCACCACCAAGGCACCAAGACGCAAAGAATGACAACGTCCTGCCTTGGTGTCTCTGCGGTAAATGCTCTTTCTTACAGATTCACTGGAATGTCGCGACTGGCCAGGAACTCCTTCATTTGCCGGATCGAGTACTTGCCGTAGTGGGCAATCGAGGCAACCAGAACGGCGTCGGCGCGTGCTTGGGTGATGGCCTCGTAGAGATGTTCGAGCGTTCCCGCGCCGCCCGAGGCGATGACCGGCACGTTGACCGCATCGGCGATGGCGCGCGTCATGGGAATGTCGTATCCGGCTTGGGTGCCGTCGGCGTCCATGCTGGTCGGCAGAATCTGCCCCGCGCCCAGGTCCTCGACGCGCTGCGCCCACTCGACGGCGTCGAGGCCGGTCGGCTTGGTTCCGCCGCTGACCATCACCTCGAACCCCGACGCGAGCGTGTCGTTGCGGCGCGTGTCAATGGCGACGACGATTTTCTTGCTGCCGAATTCGGTGCTCGCCTCGCCGACCAAGTCGGGCCGCAGCACCGCGGCCGTGTTGATCGAAACCGCCGAGACGCCCAGGCCGAGCAGCGTCTCGATGTCCTTGAGGTTTCGCACGCCGCCGCCGACTGTGAAGGGAATCGAGACGCGCTCGACCGTGCGCTTGACGGCGTCCAGCAGCGTCGCGCGGCCTTCAAGCGTCGCCGTGATGTCGAGCAGGACCAGTTCATCGGCCCCGGCGGCGCTATAGGCCGCGCCTGCTTCGGCCGGGTCGCCGAGCTCTTTGAGATTCACAAAATTGATGCCTTTGACCAAACGACCGTTCTTGGTGTCCAAACACGGGATGATTCGTCGGTAGCCCATTCGGTGTATGCCTCCTGTTATATGGTTGCCCTCGAAGTCAGGCCGTGATCTCCGCCGGTGATTTTTCGACTTCTACAACAGATCGTTCTTTTTCTCTAGCTTCCCAATAGAACAAGAACAGTACAATCGTAAGAACAGATTCGAAAACATCCCCTACACAGTCTGCTGCGATCGAAAAACAGATGTTGTTCAATGACCCAATTAATGCGGCAGGAAGATAGACGATAATTGCTAGAAAGATCATTGTGACCATAAATAAACATCCTGCGCCAAAGATCTACCATCTTTTCCCTCGTGTCAGCTCTGTGCTCCGTCTTCGCGATTGGGCTGGCGCGGCGCCTTCAAAGATCACAACGCTGCCTATCAACGCATAACGGACAGCAAGGATTACGCCGGGAATGACAAACGCGAGCAACCCGGCGGAAATGATGAGGTATGCAACAAGGTCGGCGCAAAGAAGTCGAATCCAATTCCGAAGCCCCACAGCCATCGCCTCCAGGTATGCTATGCTTTCATTCTTTTTGATTCTCCCCGCGGCGTAGATCATGGCTCCGACATAGATCGGACTGAGAATCCCGTAAAGCCACGACGATATTCTAAATACACGACCAAATGGTGGATCGTCGCTGTAGATGTGATAAGAAAGGTGGTTCAGGAAGATGTTTACAGGCAGTTCCACGGTGAGAACGATCAGACTGAATAGAACCCAATGAGAAAGGAATAGTGCGAAGGCTTCTGTGAGTTTCCGAATCATTTTCCCCTCCCCAATTGAGTTCCTCGTCCTGTGTGATCATTATGAAAACGCTCACTCTCCATCGGAGCCCTTTTTTAGACATGAAACATGCTGTGGCACAACAACAATCGTAACAGGATCGCCTAAACCGATACCCGATCGTCCGACGGCCCGGGGATGAAGTAGGCTGACCCAGACAGCCCCGTTGCATCGCACCGTCACCCGCAGCCAAGGTCCGCATTTCGCCAGCGATTCGACGGTTCCCTTCAGTTGAAGCAATTCCGGAGCAGGAATGTGATCAGCGTCCTTGGGCTGAAGAATCTCGACATGCTCAGGTCGAATGGCCACGTGGGTTGCGGCGGCGGCGACTATGCCCGGCGGAAGCAGGCGGCGGTCGAGAATCTGAACTTCGTGCTCTTTGTCCGATGCCGCCGATTCGGTCAACGCAAAGAGGTTTTCGGCGCCCGTGAAGCGGGCGACAAAGCAGGTCGCCGGCCGCTCGAAGACCTCGTCGGCCGCGCCGACCTGCTCGATTCGCCCGCCGCGCAGGACGGCGATTCGGTCGGCCAGCGCGCGCGCCTCTACATGGTCGTGGGTGATGTGAAACGTCGTCGTGCCGAGTTCGCGATGAATCCGCGCCAACTCGTCGCGCAGGCGCTCCTGGGTGGTCGGGTCGAGGCCGATCAGCGGCTCGTCGAGGAGAAGAACGCGCGGCTCAAGCGCGAGCGCCCGCGCCAGCATGGCGCGCCGAATCTCGCCGCCGCTGAGGTCGGCGGGCCGGCGGTCGAGCAGCGGCGCGAGGTCGAGCAGTTCGATCAGACGCGCAACGCGGGCGTCAAATCGCCCGCTGCCGATGCGGCAATAGCGCCGCCCGAACCAAACGTTGCCCGCGACCGTCAGGTGAGGAAACAGCGTGTTGGATTGCGAGACCCAGCCGACGGTACGGCGTTCGGGCGGCAGATCGGTCACGTCGCGGTCGTCGAACCAAATCCGCCCGCTGTCAGGCTGCACCAATCCGCCCAGGCATGACAGCAGAACCGTCTTGCCCGCGCCGCTGGGCCCGAGGACGACGAAGTACTCGCCCGCGCCGATTTCGAGTTGCTCGATCTCGAGCGTGAATCCCGGCCACGATTTTCGAAGTCCCTCGATGCGGATCATACATTGCCCTGTGGCGCGGATTGTCAGTCTGCGTAGATGGGCAGGTTACCAACTACAAGCGTTTAACGGTTTCCCATCCCCTGCTTGTTTGAAGAACCTCGATTGAAGGCTTCGACAGGATGACAGGATTCACGGGATTCTGAAATCTGGGACATCCTTTGCCCGCCATCCTGTTCATCTTTTTGCCTGTTTCCGACTCCTCCCAAAAAAGCATACACGTCCGCCGTCGCGTCAAGCCCTGTATTTCTTCCGGCCCCTGACCGGTTCGCGAAAACCCAGAGAAAGCGAAACGAGTCAATGCCCTTGAGGATTCTCCGCGCTTCTCCGTGCCGCTCAATCGCCGGGAGAAGCCCGGTGGGCCGGATTCACAGGATTCCTCATCGCGTTTCATCCGGTTCATCTTGTCATCCTGTCAAAATGGTTCTTGACACGCCAAAAACCTTAAACGCCTGTGGTTACCAACCTGCCCCACCCCGACGAAACGGCCGCGTCGCCAGAGTTCGCCCCACGTGGAGTCCCAGAAAAATGAACAAGCACGTCAGGACCAGCAGCACGGCGATCGGTCGCGCCTGGCCGATTCCGAGCTGGCTTGCCTTGTTGGCGATCAGGATCGGCGCCGTCATCGGATAGTAGGCGAACAATTCGACCGAGCCGACTTCGCTCACGGCCCGCGCCCACGCCAGGATCACGCCGATGAAGATCGCGCGCGAGGCCAGCGGCAACGCCACCCGCCCAAAGGCTCCGGCGGGCGATGCGCCCAGAGTCCGCGCCGTCATCTCGTAGCCCGCGCCCATCGCGTCGAACGCCTGATAGACCGTCTTGATCAGAAACGGCGCGCTGACGAACACCTGGACTGCAACGATTCCCCAAAACGTCCCCGACAACCGCAAGGCCTCTCCCCAGATCGCCTTCTCGCCGAACAGCAACAGATAGGCCACGCCGACCGCCGAATGGGGAATCAGGATGGGTACGTCTATCGCCGTCTCGACCAGGGCCTTCCCCCGGAACTGCGAGCGCGCCAGTGCGTATGCAAACGGCACTCCGAAAAGCAATGTCACGCCGGCGGCCGCGCTCGCGCTCAGCAGACTCGTGGCAATCGCCGCGCGCACCTCGCTCCGACGAAACACGTCAAGCAGCGTCTGCGGGCTGTCGGTCGTCGCCAGACACAACACCGGGAAAAGAAACAGTCCAAACGCCAGCGCGCCGAAGGCCATGCACGCGACTACAAACCAATCACGCCGCGCCCGATACACCTGATGGAGGATGATCGCAACCGCCGCCCCAAAAGCAAACATCTGAAGCGCAAAAACCTGTCCCACCCACGTCGCCGCGACGAAAATCCACAGCAGCGCCAAGCCCAGCGGCAATCGAAACAAACTGATATACAGAATGGCATAGAGAAAGAAGCGCGGCTGCCATTGCGGATTATAGACAAAGCACATCGCGATCAGCAACGCATAGCCCGCAACGTAGCCGACCATATAGAGAACGGCCGGCCGCCCGACTTGTCGCCGCCAGTAGGCCAACAGCGCGCCGAACAAAACAAAGTAGAGATTGACCACGCAGAAGGCCGTGTTGACGAACGGCTCGACCCAGCGCGAGACCAACAGAACGTGGGCCAGAACGACCAGCCCGACCCACGCCGCAATGTCAGTTCTTCGAATCTTCATCCCACGCCTTGACCAGCGGCTGAAGCGATTTGGGAAGCGAGGCAAAGCCGCGCGCCCGCTGTGGCCGAACGACCGTAAAGCCCAGGTCCTCGAGCACGTTCTGCCCGCGCTCGCTCAGGATCAGCTGCACGAATCGCTCGGCGACTTTCGGCTGACGCGCCGAGTTGGGAATCGTTAAGCCGTAAAGAATCGGGCTGCCGCGCAAAGTGATCGTCTCCGGCTTCGCCCCGCGCGTGGACTTGACGATGGTCACCGCCGCCCTGGCGTAGTCCGCAGCGCGGTTTGGGTCGGACAGACTGATCGGCGGCGGCAACCGAAGATACTTCAGATTGTGCTCGTGCGCCACGCTTCGAAAGAGAAAGACATAATCCACCTGCAGCCCGAGGAGGGCCGCGAGGCTCTTGACGTCGGGCCGGACCAGCGCCGGCGGAATGCGCGCGCGAAGCTGCGCCGCAAGGCTGCGCGTCGTCTCGGTCGTCGCGATCCCTGCCTCCAGATCGGACAGCATCCACACCTGAAGCGTCTGGTAGCCGATGGGGGCGAGGTTTTCGTCGGCGCGGGCCACGCGAACGTTGGGCCGCAGCAGAATTTCGCGCCAGGTGTCGGCGGTCAACTGGGCGGCGTAGCGGCTTTGCTCCGAATGAGCCAGGACGATCTCGTTGCCCGCGAAAAGAATCTGCCACTGCGCAACCGCGGGGATCAACAGCCAGTCAATGACGTGATAATCGGCCACCAGGACCAGATCGGCGACGCGGCCCAGCTCGCTCACTTTGCGCGCGGCGTCCTGGCTGCCGCTCGCTTCGCCGCGAACCTCGACCCCTTCGCGCGCGCGAAACGTCTCCGACCAGCGCGCCATCGCCCCTTCGAGGCTGGCCGCGAAAAAAACCGTCAGCGGCGCCTTCCGCTCGCCTTTTCCTCCGCAATCGAGCGCCAAGGAGGCCAGACCCAGCATCAGGGCGAAGCGGGCACATCGAACATCCATCGCGGGTTTCCCTCCAGACCCCGAATTGAGGGGCAATCGTTGGCGGTATGGCGGGGAGAGTCAAGGCCGCAAGAGGCGCCGACACCCCGCAAGTGGCCCATGAGCGACCTTCGCTGCGAGTTTCTATTGACACCGTCGGCCCGGCTTCCCTATTCCCTGACGGCAGGTTGAGCGGGGCTTCGCGGGAAGCCGAACGTGCCTCTTGACACGTTTCGACCGCGGCAGGACGGGCGGGCCGACACGATGGCGGCAGTTGTCGAAACATTTGGGCTCACGAAGACCTACACGCTCGATTTTCTCGACGTCGAGCACGGGCGATTGAAATTGCGGCTCCGTCGCACGCGCCGCCAGCGGGTCGCGCTCAAGAACCTCAGCCTCGCCGTCGAGGAGGGCGAGATTTTCGGCCTGCTCGGCCCCAACGGCGCCGGCAAAACCACGACCCTCAAGATTCTCATGGGCATCATTTTCCCGACGCGCGGCAGCGCCCGCATTCTAGGCCGCGCGCTCGGCGACAAGTGGGCCAAGGCGCGCCTGGGCTTCTTGCCCGAAAATCCCTACTTTTACGACTATCTCACCGGGCGCGAGTTTCTCAAGTACTATGGCCAGCTGTACGGCATCGGACGCCGCGAACGCGCCCGCCGCGCCGAAGCGCTGCTCGATCGCGTCGGGCTGCGCGATGCCGCCGACTTGCCGCTTAAGGGCTACTCGAAGGGCATGCTTCAGAGAGTCGGCCTGGCCCAGGCCCTTCTCAACGATCCACAGATCGTCATCCTCGACGAGCCGCAGTCGGGCCTCGATCCGCTAGGCCGCAAGGAAATCCGCGATCTGATTTTGCAGCTGCGCGAGGAGGGCAAGACGGTCTTTTTCTCGTCGCACATTCTCTCGGACGCCGAGCTGGTCTGCGACCGCGTGGCCATTCTCTACGGCGGCGAGTTGAAGAACATCGGCAAGCTCACCGATCTCCTGTCGGCGCGAATCAGGGAGTACGAGATTGTGGCGCGCGGCGTCCCGTCGGCCACGTTAGAGCAGTGGCGCCCACGCTTGGATCGCCTGATTGTCCAGCAGGACGAGGCCATGATGATCGTTCGCCAGGAAGGCGACGCGCGAGAGATTCTGGCCAATCTCACTGCGCTGGGCGCGGCGCTGGTGAGTTTCAATCCGCGTCGCGAAACGCTCGAGGAGTATTTCATCGCTCAGGTGCGAGGCGGTGGTCATGGGTAAGGTCTGGGCGATCGCCTTCAACACGTTCAAGGAAGCGGTGCGCAACCGCATCCTTTACATTTTGCTCATTTTCGCCATCGTGCTGCTGCTCTTTTCGGGCGTCGCCCGCGAACTCACGATCTCGGCCCAGGACAAAATCATCCGCAGCCTTGGCCTGGGCTGCATCAACATTTTCGGCCTGCTGATCGCCGTGTTCGTGGGGATTGGCCTGGTCTATAACGAGTTGGACAAGAAGACGATCTACACGATCATCTCGAAGCCCATAGACCGCTGGCAGTTCATCCTGGGCAAGTACTTCGGCCTTCTTCTCACCATCTATGTCAACATCCTCATCATGACGATCTTCTTCTATCTGTCGCTCTACTACCAGACGTTCACGGGCGACGACGCGCTGAACAAGTTCTACGCCTCCTATCCGCGCGGAGAGACGCCCGGCACGTTGGCCTATCTGGGCTTTCTCGGATGGGCGGTCGTGCGGTCGGTTGCGCTCACGCTCAAGACGCTTTTCTTTTTCCCCGACACAATCACGACGGGCCTGCAAATCGTCATTCTGATGACCTGCATCGAGCTGGCGATCATTACCGCGTTCGCCATTCTCTATTCGTCGTTTTCCAGCCCGACGCTGAGCGCAATCCTTACGGTGTTTACCTTTGTCATCGGGCGCGGCAACGAAGACATCATTCGTTACTCCTGGTATCTCCAGCGCAAGGGCCTGACGACGACCGCCGTGCAGATCAAGTACTACGGCGCGCAATTCGTCGCCCACCTCTCGCCCAACCTGAAAATCTTCTACAGCGACACGTCTTATCACGCCCTCTCCGATCCGCCCGTCGTGGTGGATTGGTGTGCCATCCGCTATGGCGTGCTCTACTCGGCGTTGATTCTCTCGCTGGCCGTCTTGATTTTCCGACGGCGCGATTTCAAGTAGGACACCGAACGATCATGGCACGCCGAGCTTTCTGGGTTCTGATCCTTCTGGTTTGGTTCGCCGCGGCGGGCCGCGAAATCTATCGGCTCCAGGACTATCAGATCGGCAAGCTCGAGTACGCCCGTCCCTATCGCGATTCGCTGGCCCTGCCGCAGGTCGTGGACCGCGACCGTGCCGACAGCGATCCCGCCGAAGAGGAACTGCCGCAGCTGGTCAGTGTGATGGCGCTGGGCTACGACAACATGGTCGCGTCGGTCCTGTGGATGCGCGTCATCCAGGCGTTCGGGGCCAAGCTCCAGCACGTGCGCGAGAACCCGCGCGAGCTGCAGGCGATTGAAAATCTCTTCTGGGCCATCACCGAGCTCGATCCGCACTTCATCGAGGCCTATAAGTTCGGCAACTTTGTCATCGGCGACGAAGGCGGCGATCAGCAAGCCGCCCTGAAGCTGCTCGATCGCGGAATCGTCCACAACTACAAGCGCACTTTCTCGCTGCCCTACGAGGCGGTCTTTATCACGTTGCACGACCTCAAGAACTACAAGATGGCGCGCTATTATGTCCGTCTCGCCATGCGGGCGCCCGATTGCCCCGAGTACGTCGAGCGGATCGAGAACTACATCGCCCTCAAGCGCGGCAACTATGAGATCGCCCTCGACCGCTGGGTTCGCGACGATATCGAAGCGGCTCTCAAGGATGCGAAACACATCCTCGTGGTCTCGCGCATGCAGCTCAACAACACGGTCAACCAGTGGCACATCTCGATCATCAAGGCGGCCATGGAGCGCTATTTCGAGCGCCACCAGGATTATCCCGCACGCCTCGAGCAACTCGAAGCCGACGATCTCATCGGCCAAGTCCGTCAGGTCAACGGCCCGCGCCTGATGCAATTGCTCAACGGCGTCGAGCAGGTACGAATGCCCGCCGATGCGGCCGTGGACGTCGTGATGGGAACCAAGGACCGGCCTGGGTGCGTCTTCGAGAGCAATCGCCTCCCGCGCGATCTGCTCGGCGAATCCTATTTGCTCGTGGACAACGCGACGATTCCCCAGCAGCAAGAGCCCACCATTTCCGACCGGCTCTCCATGCGCCGGAGAACCGAGCCGGCGCTCTTGGCCATCCGGCGGCGCCTCGACGACTACCGCAAGGCCAACGGGCGCTGGCCCGCCGCCCCGGGCGACCTGCCCGAAATGCAGCCCGGCTCGCGCGAGCTCTTGGAAGCCGACGACCCCGCCGGCTGGCCCTGGAAATACAACCCCGCGACCGGCAAAGTCAGCTCGTACGTTTTTCCCGAACTGTGAAATGCCGATCAGGCCCGGCGAATCCGCCACAACGCCCTTGTCTGTTGACGTTGCAGCAGTTCTGAAATAGCCTTCTCTTGTTGGAAAGGCACGCGGGGTTGCTGAGCACAGGGATAAGATGGCGTGCGTGGACTGCATTCTTCTGAATCGGGAAAGTGTCTGTGTACACAAGAGGAGAGAACCGGAGGTGGATTGAGATGTACAGGGGCATTGTTCAATCAGACCCTTCTATCATGATGGGAAAACCGGTCATTGCCGGAACGCGTATCACGATAGAACTGATTCTTGAAAAACTGGCCGCGGGCGAGACTATTGAAGATATCCTTGAAGCACACCCTCGGTTGACACGCGAAGCGATTCAGGCCGCCCTGGCGTTCGCCGCCGAAGCGTTGCGGGCTGATGTGGTCTATCCCCTTCCGGAGACCGTTCGGTGAAGTTTCTGGCCGATGAGAATGTGGACAAGCCGATCGTTGAACGTCTCCGGAAGGATGGCCATATCGTTCTGTCCGTCTTGGAAATGGAACCAAGCATCCCGGATGAGGAAGTGATTCATCGGGCAAATCAGGAATCCGCTCTGCTGCTCACGGCGGATAAGGACTTCGGGGAGCTGGTTTTTCGGCAGGGCCGTGCAATTTCGGGGGTTGTTCTAGTCCGCTTGGCCGGACTCTCACCGCAGCACAAGGCCAGAATCGTCGCGAGCGCTATTGAAGAACACGCCGATCCGCTGGCTCGGAATTTCACAGTGGTCACCCCCGCGGCGGTTCGAATCCGAAGGATCCTTGAGGCGGAAGAATAGGGACACGCGGCGGACCACAGGGTTCAGAACTCACGGCGCTGACAGGTATTGGCCATGCCTCGATATTATCCCATCTGTCTTGAGATCGCCAACAGGGCTTGCCTCGTGGTCGGCGGCGGCGCGGTGGGATTGCGCAAAGCGCGGGCTCTGCTTGCGCACCACGGTCGCGTCCGGGTCGTCGCGGCCGAAGCCTTGCCTCCGCTGCGCCGTCTGGCCGAAAAAGGCCGCATCATCCTTCACGAGCGGCCCTATCGGGCTTCGGACCTCCGGGGCATTCAACTGGTCTTCGTCGCCACCGACGACGCGGCGCTCAACCGCCGGATCGCGCGCGAGGCCCGCCGGCGCCGCGTGCCGATCAATATCGCCGACGTGCCCGCCCTCTGCGACTTCATCGTGCCTTCGATTGTCCGGCGCGGGAAACTGATTGTGGCGGTCTCGACCGAAGGCGCATGTCCAGCGTTGTCCAAACGCCTCCGGAAGGCGCTCGAAAAACAGTTCGATCGCGCCTATGGGGACTATGTGGAGATGCTGGCTGGATTGCGCAAGAGGATCATCGCGCGGACGCCTGACTCGCGCGCCGCCGCGCGGCTGCTCGAGCGTTTGCTCGACGAGGATTTTTTGAGGATTATCCGGCGCAAAGGCCGCCGCGCCGCCGAAGCCCACGCGCGCAAATGGCTCGCCGCCCGGTTGGACAATCGGCCGGCCACATTGCGTTCATAGCCCCGCCTTCATGTCGTCCATTCCGTCCGCCCCGTCCATTTCGTCCAACCGGCGCTCACCGAACCCGTCCGACCTTGATGGCCAGCAGCTCATCAAGCAGACCGGCCGTGCGCTTCTCGTCGTTCGAGTGAACGCACGCCACGCGGTCGTTTTTGCGCACGATGGCGATCGAGCCTTTCTGGTCGGCCAGCCAGACAATGCCCTCGCCCTTGTCGGCCCGCTCGGCCAGCTCGGGCCGTTGCGCTTTGAAGTAGCGAATGAGGGCGTCGGCAAACTCCCGCGCGTCCTTGTCACTGTCCCAAATCGAAAGCCAGGCCAGCGCGTAGTCGCCGTCGCGTCGGCCGCCGAAGAGGGCTCGGTCGCCGTCCCACCCCTCCGCGGCAGTCTCGGCGTCGGACGGCGGCAGTTGTTCGCTCAGGAAACACTTCACCCCGAACTCGCCGGCGACGTTGTTATAGCGATTGTCCACCGGCATCAGCGGACTCGACGTGACGGCATCGAGCGAGATGTCCGTCGGCTCGTCCTTTTGGGGGCCGGCATATTTCTCGAAATGAAGAACCTGCTCGGTCGAGCGCGGCAGATCGCGCATCAGGCGGTCGCGCGCTCGCGGTCCCCAATCCATCGTGAAATTCATCACAAACATCATTCCCTGCATGTAGGGAAAAATGAGCGACTCGGTGATGAAACGGGGGGCGGTGGCCAGCTGCTTCTGATCCATCATCATCAGGCCCGGCAGCTCCTTGAGCAACCGCCAGCTCATGTTCTCGCGCAGGTAGTCGGCCATCAGAATCGTCGCGTCGCCTTCGACGACGCTCAGGGCCGCCACGGCGCGGTCGTCGTTGGTTTTCAACTCGATCGGGCTGCTCGTGAGGTTGAACTGCTGATCCTGAAGCGCGTGGCAAATCTCGTGGGCCAGGATGACCTTGGCCATTGTGCTTTCGAGGTCGAACTTGTCGCTGACGTAGAGCTTCTTGGTCTCGTCGTCATAGACCCCCGCCAGCTGCTCGGAATAAAGCGCCTTGATGAACGGGCGCATCTCCATCGCGGGCGGGATCAGCCCCAGGTGCTTGAGCATCAGCTCCCAGCCGCGAAATTCCGCGTCCGAGTGGCGGTCGCCGATCTCCTTCTCGAGCAGGTGATCGAGCACTTCGGAAGTCAACGGCGCCATTTCGACGGGGCGCTTGGCGCGAAGGCCGCGCAGGCGCTCGACCTCGCGCTGGATGTCGGCGACGATCTTGCGGTCGCGATAGACGTTCAGCTGCCCGCGAACCGTCGCGAGCTCGCGTTCGAGCGCCTCGATCCGCTCTTGCTTGACCTCGACGACGATCTTGAGGCGTTCGAGCTCGGCCTGAAGCGACGGCGAGGTTTGCGCCTGCGCGGCCTGTCGGGCCGGCAGCAGTCCGGCAACCATCAGCAGCAGAGCGCAAGCCCACGGTCCACGCCGAAGGCGGACCGGCTTTCTCGTCTGCGCGATGGTCGGCCGGATTCTCATCGTCCGTTCATTTCTCCGCGGGGCTGCCCGATGCCGCACGCGCGCGGTGCGATCGCCGCTCCCGGACAAGGCGGAGAATGATTCGCCAGAAGCGATAGGTGTCCCTCGACTTCGAAATCCATGAGGGCGCCTGGTTGTAGATCGTCGCGACAGACACCTCGCCGATCCGCATCCCCGCTTGCGCCGCGCGCATCAGTTGCTCAACTTCCGTGTCGTAGTGGGTCGTGGTCAAGGGGATTCGCTCGAAGACCGTTCGCCGGATCGCCCGATAGCCCGACTGAACGTCGTGAAGCGGCGCTCCCGTGAGGCGTCGCAGCAGCCACGAGGTGAACCGGTTGGTCGTCCTGCGCAGCCACGGCATCGCGCGCGTATCGCCCATGCGATTGCCGACGACAAGGTCGAAACGGTCCGAGCCAATCGCCTCGAAGAACTGCGGCAGGTCGAGGGGCGAGTGCTGCCCGTCGGCATCCATCGTAATGACCCAATCGTACCCTTCGCGGACCGCCAGCTCGAAGCCGGTCCGCAGCGCCGCGCCTTTGCCGCCGTGGGGACGACGCTCGACCCGCCAGCCCGCCGCGCGCAAGTCGCCGTAGTCGGTCGTCGTCGAACCGTCGTCCACAACGAGAACGTGTCCGCGCGGATGGCGCTCCGCTATCCGGGCGAGAACGGTCGCCAGTTCGCCGCCCGCGTTATAGGCGGGAATCAGAACCAGAATCGCCGGTTGCGCCAACTCACACCTCGCTCCAAACCTACCCTGAGGATGCGCTCGTAGTAGCGCCGCAAGGCGCGTTGAAACACGGGGCCTGACCTGGGAACACCGGTCACACGAAAACGCGCCTTGCGGCGCTACTACGAACTTCTCCTGCCTTTCCGGATGAGGCTTTCGCTTTTGAAGCGTCACGAGCGACTACGAACGTTTCGCCCGTCAGAATCGTCGGCGTGGCGCAGGTTGTCAACCGGCGGATCTCGAAACGGGAAAAAACCTTGACCCCGACGACCGCCCATCGGGACAATCCGCCCAGAATCAGTTGGACATGCTTGCGAACTGGAGGTGAAGGCCATGAGCTGGAGAGGGGCAGTTGTGGCGATGTTGGCTTGTGTCTCGCTCGTTGTGACCGGCTGCGCGACGGGCAAGGGGACGTCGGCCGGCGCGAGGGCGAAGTTTGCGTTGCGCGTGAACGCCGGCAGCGCCGAGGCCTATACCGACAAGGCGGGCCACGTCTGGCAGGGCGAAAAGGAATATGCGAAGGGCGGCGGGTTCGGCTTCGTCGTCGGCCAGTCGGTGGATCGCGGTAAGGATATGAAGATCGAAGCGACGGAGGACGCTCGCATTTATCAGACCGAGCATTACGCGATGACCGGCTTCAAGGCCGAGGTTCCCAACGGCAAGTACACGGTCCGCCTGCACTTTGCAGAGACCAATTCGAAGCTGTCGAAGACGCCCGGAGGCCGCGTTTTCGAGGTCGCAATTCAGGGCAAGGTCGTCTTGCCGGACTTCGAAGTCCTGAAGGCCGCCGCTGGCGCAGGTTACAAGGCCGTGGTGAAAGAGTTCAAAGGAATCGAAGTAACGAACGGGCTGCTCGACATTGGGTTTGCCGCCAAAGTGCAGAATCCGGAGATCAACGGGATCGAGATTCTGGGCGAATGATCGCCGTAAAGTCTTGACCCCGGGATTCGGCGCGGGCACAATCCTTTTGAGATTATTTCGACAATCACAACCGAAGAGGAGGAGAGGACCATGAGGCAGTGGGTGTGTCGTATTCTCATGATGTCGCTGGCGGCGTCGGTTTTGTTTGCCGGCTGCGCGGCCAAGCAGGGGGCGCCGGGCAAACCGGCGGCGGCAAAACTCGCGCTGCGCGTGAACGCCGGCGCGACCGAGGCCTATACGGACAAGGCCGGCAACGTCTGGCAGCCGGAGAAGGCGTATCAGAAGGGCGGCGGGTTCGGTTTCGTCGAAGGGCTGACCGTGGATCGCGGCGCCGACGTGAAAATCGCCGACACAAACGATCCGCGCATCTTTCAGACCGAACACTACTCGATGACCGGCTTCGTCGCCGAGGTTCCGAACGGCAAATACACGGTCCGGCTGCATTTTGCTGAGACGTATCCCGAGATCGCCACCGACGGCCCGCGGGTGTTCGACGTGACGATTCAGGGCAAGTCGGTTTTGCCGGGTCTTGACGTTTCAAAAGCGGCCGGCGCGGTGCAGAAAGCGCTCGTCAAGGAATTCAAGGGCATCGAGGTCGCCGACGGCACTCTCAAAATCGAGTTTGCCGCCAAACAGCAGAATTCCGAGATCAATGGGATCGAAATCATCGCCGAATGACCGCGGTTCTGGATGGCGGATGAGTGAGACGAAATGGCGATTGGGTTGAACGAGGGCGCAGCATGCTGCGCCCCTACTTTTTGCTACGGGAGGATCACGAGTCATGAAGCCTGTGAGTCTTGCTTGTGTAGCATTGGCGGCAATCCTGCTCATGGGGCCGCTGAGCGGCGGTTCTTATGCGGCGCGGGCCAAGGGGAAAACCACCGAGACCCTTACCGACGCGCGCGCCGGCAAGAACTTCATTCCCACGCCCGTGTACACCGAGGAGGAAGACTTGGCGTTGCTGGCCATGTTCAAGGGGCTGCGGGTGTCCGATGTGTGCGACGGAATGGATGCGGTGGGGTTGCAGAACATCGGTCTGATGGACCCCGACATTCGCCCCTTGTGGCGCGACACAGAGCGCTACACGCACCGGATTATCGGGGTGGCCGTAACGGCGCGCTACGTGCCGACGCAGAAAGCGCCGGCGGGAAAAATGCCCGTCGAGGAATACGACAAGTGGGTGAAGGAAACCTACGCCAAAGCGACGCCCGAACCTTTTGTCCCGCTGATTCGCAAAGGGACGGCGTTGGTGGTCGAAGAAGCCCCTAACACCGACGTCGGCACCATCGGGTCGAACAACATCATGGGCTGGAAAGCGCGCGGGTGCCTGGGTGTCATTTCGAGCACCACGGCGCGCGATTCCGATGAAATCGTCACCGAGAAGGTTCCGCTTTACTACAAACGGGCGGGGCGGGGCATCCGACCGGGCCGCAACGAGATCGAATCGGTCAATCGTCCAATTGTCTGCGGCGGCGTACTGGTCATGCCGGGCGACGTGATTGTGGCGGACGGCGACGGCGTGATTGTGGTTCCGCGCGCGGTGGCCGCCGACGTGGCGAAATATGCCCTGGGAATTCTCGAGGGCGACAAGGCCGGGCGGCGCGGGCTGTACAAGAAGCTGGGACTGCCCGATGATGAATCGGTGAAGTGAAGCGGGGGCGGACTATGCGCGGTTGAGGGCGGAGGCGCGGGTGGGGCGTTGGAGTATGTTCCGGCAGATTCCCTGCGGGGGGAAGGCGTCATGAGCGACAGGAATGTCCCGGTTCCGCGGGAACCTTCGTCGGAGTTTTTGATTTACCAGACCGAGGGGGGCGACACGAAGATCGAGGTTCGTCTGGAGGACGAGACGGTTTGGCTGACGCTGAACTTGATGGCGGAGTTGTTTCAAACGTCCAAACAGAACATAAGTCAACACATTCAAGCCATCTACGAGGAAGGCGAACTCTCGCCGGCGGCAACTGTCAAGAAATGCTTGACAGTTCGCCAGGAGGGCGGACGCCAAGTGCAACGCCTGCTGGATTATTACAGTCTCGACATGATCATTTCGGTCGGCTACCGGGTGAAATCGCACGTGGCCACGCGATTCCGCATCTGGGCCACGCAAAGGCTGCGGGAATACATCATCAAGGGATTTGTGCTCGATGATGAACGGCTGAAGAATCCCGATCATCCGTTCGACTATTTTGACGAACTGCTGCGCCGGATCCGGGACATTCGCACCTCGGAGCGGCGGTTCTACCAAAAAATCACCGATATCTATGCGACGAGCATAGACTATGATCCGACGACGGAACTCAGCCTGACTTTTTTCAGGACGGTCCAGAACAAGATGCACTGGGCGATCACGGGGCAGACGGCGGCGGAGATTATCCATGAGCGGGCCGATCACACCGAACCCAACATGGGGCTGGCCAGTTGGCGCGGCGAAAAGGTGCGCAAGGGCGACGTATCCATCGCCAAGAACTACCTGGCCGAGGAAGAATTGGCGGCGCTCAACAATCTCGTGGAGCAATATCTTGTTTTCGCCGAGGGGCAGGCGATGCGCCGCATTCCCATGCGTATGGCCGACTGGGCAGCGAAACTCGACGCGTTTCTTTCGCTCAACGAGCGCGATATTCTGGGTCATACGGGAAGAATCTCGCACCAAATGGCCCTCGAACGCGCCGAAGACGAGTATGAAAAGTTCAGCCGCGCGCGCATTGCGGAGAATGACCGCCGTCTCTCGGATTTTGACAAGGCGGTTAAGCAGTTCAATATGAAGAAAAGAAAGGGATGACCGATGCCGAAACAATCGCTTGCCTTTGGCGCTGGAAGCGATTCGGGACTACCGACCATCACGAGAGAGGAGAGTTGGGTGATGAAAAGAGCCTTGTGCATCGCAATGTTTGCATCGGTTTTGATGACGCTGAACGGGCGCGGTTTCGCCGGTGCGGCGAAAGAAGACGTTGAGCCGTTGCGCGCGGGAAGGAACTTCGTCGAAACGAAGGTGTATTCGGAAGAAGAAGACCAGAACGTGCTGGCGCTGTTCAAGGGACTGCGCGTCTCGGATGTGTGCGACGGAATGGACGCCGTGGGGCTGCAAAACATCGGCCTCATGGAACCGGACATTCGCCCGCTGTGGACCGACACGAAAAACTACTCACACCGCGTCGTGGGCGTGGCGGTGACGGCCCGCTGGATTCCCTCGCAAAAGCCGCCGGCGGGCAAAATGCCGGTCGCCGAATTCGACAAATGGTACAAGTACTGGTATTCGACCTATGCCCCCGAAGCGTTCAAGCCGATCCTTCGCAAAGGAACGGTGCTGGTGACCGACAATGCCGCGGGCGGGCGCGTGGACGTCGGCCCGATCGGCTCGAACAACAGCATGAGCTGGCGAACGGCGGGGTGCGTCGGCGTGGTGACCAACGGCACGGCGCGGGACACCGATGAGTTGATGAAACAGGGCCTGCCGGTCTATTTCAAGCGGGTGGGGCGCGGCATTCGTCCCGGCCGGATTGAAATGGAGTCGGTCAACCGTCCGGTGGTGGTCGGCGGCGTGCTGGTGATGCCGGGCGACGTGATCGTGGCCGACGGCGACGGGGTGATCGTAGTTCCGCGCGCAGTGGCCGAAGACGTGGCGAAATATGCTGAGGGAATTCTCGCGGGCGACAAGGCGGGCCGGCGCGGATTGTACAAGAAGCTGGGGCTGCCGGAAGACAATTCGGTGAAATGAGAAATCTCTTTCTGCTCATCTTTCTTGACCGACATCAGACTGGCGCAGATGATTAGTCTGAGGTGGCGAAGATGAGGATGGAACTGAAAACCGATACACTTGAGCACAAAACGACCGACGCCGAGATTCAGCGGAAGAAGAATCAAGAGGCTCTTGCCCTCTTCCGCAAATGGTTGGCGGATGAGTCAGGGGACAACGAACGCACGTGGTCCTTGCTCAAGGAAGCAATAGAAAGAGATCGCCTTTCCCCTCGAGAGAGATTCCGTGACTAGCGCCGTCGTTCTGGACACCGGTATCCTCGGCATGGTTGTTCACCCGCGTCGTGGTGCTGCGTTCAATGCGTGGTGGGAGGGTATTCTGGCGTCGGAGGCTGCCGTCTTTATTCCCGAAATAGCCGATTACGAGTTGCGGCGCGAACTGCTGCTGAATGGATTTGTAGAATCCATACGGCACTTGGATGAGTTGGAAACGACCCTGGAGTACTTGCCATTGACCACGGAAACGATGCGTCGGGCCGCGGAATTATGGGCCTATGCGAGAAGGAAAGGCCGACCGTTCGCTGATCCAAAAATGCTGGACGCCGATGTCATTCTTGCCGCGCAGGCACAGCAAGTAAACGCCATTGTTGTCACGGATAACGTCGGCCACCTGGGTCTCTTCGTCGAATCGAAACCGTGGGAAGAGGTTACGATGCCCTGACGTTCCGCACGTCACGATCTCGGTTCGGAGGCAAGAGATTCGGTGACGGGGCAGCCTGTTGGCCGTTTTTTCGAAACCGGAGAACGATAAACCGAATACGGTCGCGGACTGTGGTTGCCTCATCGGTGTGGCCGGCGGGAGGACACCCGATGCCCACCTTGTGGACTATCATTATGGAGAAAACAGATGAGGAAAAGGGGATACACATTGTATGCTCAACCCCAACCAATCATTCATCGCCTTCTTCGAGATCAAAGACTGGGAAATCGCCTATCTCACCGAGCGGCTGGGCGGGAGGTTTCGGTTGTGGTTCTCGGCCGAGCGGCTCGAGGGCGGAAAGCGCGAGGAGTGGAGAGAGGCCTGGGCGCTCTCGCCGTTCATCTACTCCATAATTGACAAAGCCGTTCTCGAATCGCTGCCCGACCTCAAGATCGTCGCCACGCGCTCGACCGGCTACGATCACGTGGACCTCGAGGCGGCGCGGGCGCGCGGCGTGGCCGTCTGCAACGTCCCGTCCTACGGCGAAAACACCGTGGCCGAGCACACGTTCGGCCTGATTCTGGCCGTCACGCGCAACATCCACAAGGCCCATTTCAAAGTGACGCACCGAGACTTCTCGCTCGAAGGCCTCGAAGGCATGGACATCGCCGGCAAAACGCTCGGCGTCGTCGGCACGGGACGGATCGGCCTCCACGTCATCAAGATCGCGCGCGGCTTCGGCATGAAGGTGCTGGCTTATGACATTCGACAGGAGCCGATTCTGGCCGAGGTGTTGAATTTCCAATATGTCCCATTCGACGAATTGCTTCGCGAATCCGACATCGTGACGCTTCACGCGCCCTACAACAAGCAGACACACCACATGATGAACGTGGACACGCTGGCCAAGATGAAAGTGGGCGCGATCCTGATCAACACGGCGCGCGGCGGCCTGGTGGACACGCTGGCGCTGGTCGCCGCCCTCGACGCCGGCCAACTTTCGGGCGCGGGCCTCGACGTGCTCGAAGGCGAACAGTTGTTGCGCGAAGAACGCCAAATCCTCGCCCACCACGACGTTCCCCAGGAAACGCTCCGCACGCTGCTCGACAGTTCGATCCTCATCCGCCGGCCCGACGTCGTCGTCACGCCTCACATTGCCTTCTTCAGCCGCGAGGCCCAGCGACGCATCCTCGACACCACCATCGAGAACCTCGTGAGCTTCGCCGCCGGAAAACCGGTGAACATGGTGGGCTGAACGGACACCAGCCCGATGCGAACGTCGAGGCTCCAAACGAACGACTTTACTACAGGCCCGCACAGACACAGAGGAGGCCATGCCCGTGGGCGACCTATCGCGGTATTGCTGCCGGAATCCCAAGGGTCTTTTGGCCGCTGTCAAGACCGGGCATCTTCGGAATCTCCTTGATGACCAACGAGCGTACCGCCGTTGGATTCACCGCATTACGGTTCAATCCCAAATCCGAAAACGCGCGAACTGGGCGAGCGATTCATACCATTCGCGCGCCGGATTGTCTTTCGTCGCAATGGCTTCGGCGGCGCGGCGGCCCATCAGCAGCGAGTGGTCTATGTTGTTGTGGTTGAAAAGCCCCTGGCGGCCCACGCTCACCAGGTTCGGAAAGCGGCTCAGGAACGGCCAAAGCGCCGCCAGCGTTTTCTCGAATCCCCCGTGATAGATCGGATAGGCCCAGTCTTTTCGGATGACGAAGCGCAAGACGATGTCGCTCGCCGCGAACAAGCCGGTCGCGGCCATCTCGCGCGCGACGCGGTCGGCCAAATCGTCGTCGGCCACGTTCCACAACGGTTCGTCGCGGCGCGCCGTCAGCTCGCAGCACAGGGCGCTTCGGCCCGGCGGGGCCAGCGACGAATCGAAGTTCTTCGGCTCGCAGGCGCGCGTCGGCAGCGGCGGCTTGTGCGGAAAATAAAGCCAATGGTCGGGGCCAATCCGGTCCTTGGCCGCAACCAGAACAACGAGGATGATCGAGAGGTATTCGAGGCCTGCAAGCGCGGCCCGCGCCTCGGCATCGCCGCCGGGCAGCATCGCGCCCAGCACCGGCAAGGGAATGGTCGAGACGACGGCATCGGCGTCGAGGGGGACGGACGTGTCGGGCCGGCGGACCCTGGCCGCTGCAATGCCCTTTGGGCCGCTCTGCAACTCAACGACCCGCGATTGGAGGAGGATCTGTCCTCCGCGCTTTTGGATGCGTTCGGCCAGCCGCTCGCACATCCGGCCAATGCCGCCGCGCACGTAGAGGAACTCGCGCAACGGGCCGCCGCCTCGAAACGGGCCTCCGCGCAACACGCGACCGAACGCCGCGCTAAGTTCCTGTTTGGGCAACCGAACGCGCGCGATCTCGGCCGACAGGCGCGACGGCTCGGTCCGCCAGACCTTCCGCGCGTAGGGCTGGAAGATCGCGCGATAGGCCGCCGCGCCGAACGCCCGCCTCATCGCGTCTTCAAACGTCGCGGGCGCTTTTCGGGTGAAGGCCGCACACGCCCGCGCCGCCGCCAAACTCGCCCCAAATCTCAAAACGGTCCCGACACCCAGCTTCTTCAGAACTTCGCCCGCCCGAAGCGGATAGGAAATCCACCGGCCGCCGAGTCGCATCCGGCTCGACCGACGAACGCGAAGCAGCCGGTCGGCGATGAGGTCGGCCAACAGCGCCTCGACTTCGGGCAACTCGGTGTGGATGCGGTGGGGGCCGAGATCGGTCGCGATGCCGTCGCGCACGACCGTCGCCGCCAGGCCGCCGACCACCGGCTCGGCGTCAACGACCGTCACCGCGCAGCCGCCCAGTTCGAGCAGGCGGTCGGCCGCCGCCAGCCCCGTCACTCCGGCCCCGAGGATGATAACGCGTTTCACGGTTTATTCTCGTGCTTGAAAGCTCATCCGCAGATTGCGCAGATTACGCAGATTTGACGCATATAATCTGCGCAATCTGCGCAATCTGCGGATGAGCATTTTCAGAATCTGTTTTTCAACAATGTCCAGACCGCGACGAAAAAATCGCGCCAGCCGATTTTCTTTCCGGCCTCGAAATCGCGCGCGCGATACCTCACCGGCACCTCGATGATCTTTTCGCCCGCGCGCAACACCTTGGCCGTCACTTCGGGGCAGAACTCAAACCGCTTGCACGTCAAATCCAACTTCTGAATCACCTCGCGGCGGAACGCCTTGTACGCCGTCGCTTCGTCCGTGATCCGTTGGCCATAAAGAATCGTCACCATCCAGGCGAGAATGTGATTGGCGACCCGATTCGGCAAGCGCATGCCGATGATCGTTCCGCGAAAGCGCGACCCGTAGGCCACGCGCGTGCGGCCTTCGAGGATCGGTTGCACGACCTTCAGAATGTCGGCGGGCGTATATTCCATGTCGGCGTCCTGGATGATGACGATGTCGCCCGTCGCATGACGCAAACCCGTGCGGATCGCGGCGCCCTTGCCCTGATTGCGGTCGTGATGGAGAACGCGCGTGTCGGGTTTTTGGGCTTCGGCGCGAAGAATCTCCACCGTGCCGTCGGTCGAGTGGTCGTCCACCAGGACCAGCTCTTTGTCGAGCGGAAGCGCGCGCACGCGTTCGAGCACGGTCGGCAACAGCTCGACCTCGTTGTAGATCGGAATGATGATGGAGACCTTCATCGTCGCCGTTTCCGCGGAAGCGTCGTCAGAAACGCCCCGCGATCTGTCGCCGCACGATTCACCGCCCCACGTCACTTGACCACAAGTCCGAAGGCGCTGCCAAGCCCGAAATATGCCGCGCGCCGCTCTGGAGCGGGGCCTCCCTGTCCATTCCGTCCACTTCGTCCATCCCGTCCACAACGCATCCACACGTGCATGGGAAAAGGACTTACACCAAACGGCTGGGAATACCAGGATGCGCCCGCCCCCCGCGCTTGACGATCTGTTCTTGACAGCCCAGGAGTCTGCCGGGCTTTATGCGGGTGCGCGGGAGAAACCTTTTCAGGTCGAAACCCCAGCAGGGTGTCCGGAGTGCAACCGAGGCCCGTGGCGCCGAGGACAGGAGGAGGCGACATTGAAGCATCTGTTCGTCCGAAAAAGCATCGCGCAATTGCACCGGGAGATGGAAGGCGAGAACCGCCTGCGCCGTTGTCTGGGCCCGCTTCAGCTCACCAGCCTGGGGATCGGGTGCATCATCGGAACCGGTATTTTTGTTCTCTCCGGACAGGCGGCCCACGACAAGGCCGGCCCCGCTCTGATGCTTTCATTTGTGGTCGCCGGGGTGGTCTGCATTTTCGCGGCCTTCTGCTACGCCGAATTCGCGTCGCTGGTCCCGGTGGCCGGTTCCGCCTACACCTATGCCTACGCGACGTTGGGCGAACTGGCGGCGTGGATCATCGGCTGGGACCTCGTTCTGGAGTACACCGTGGCCAGCTCGGTGGTGGCCCATGGCTGGTCGCACTACTTCCAGGAGTTCATCGGTTCTCTTGGCTTCCATCTGCCGAACGTGCTCCACACGGCGCCATTCGACTATAATCCCGATTTGGGCAAGATCGTGTCCACAGGGTCCGTGTTGGATCTGATGGCCATGGTGATCACGGCTTTGCTTTGCGTCGTATTGGTCATCGGCATCCGCGAGAGTGCCAGTTTCAACACGGGCATGGTGCTGGTCAAGCTGGTTGTGGTGTTCTTCGTGATCGTCGTCGGCGCCTTCTACGTCAATCCGGCCAACTGGAAACCGTTTGCGCCCTACGGCCTTTCGGGCGTCAGCCTGTTCGGCCATACGGTGTTCGGCCAGACCGGAAAAGGGGGAGAACCGCTGGGGATGCTGGCCGGCGCGGGGATTATCTTCTTCGCCTATATTGGATTCGACTCGGTTTCGACCCACGCCGAGGAAGCGAAGAACCCGCGCCGCGACGTTCCAATCGGAATCATGACCTCGCTCATCCTGTGCACGGTGCTGTACATCGCCGTGGTGGCGGTTCTGACCGGCATGGTTCCTTACGACAAAATCAGCATAGACGCCCCCGTGGCCGACGCCTTCAAGCAGATCGGTCTGGGTTGGGCCGACACGTTGATCTCGATCGGCGCGGTCACGGGCATCACCTCGGTGCTTCTGGTGCTGATGCTCAGTCAGCCGCGGGTGATGTTGGCGATGGCGCGCGATGGCCTGCTCCCGCCTTCGATCTTCGGCAATGTCCATCCCCGGTTCCGCACGCCGTGGATCAGCCAGATCATCATGGGGGTCTGCGTAGCCAGTCTGGCGGCGTTTCTCCCCCTGCGCATTCTGGCCGAGCTGGTCAACATCGGCACCTTGCTGGCGTTTGTGGTTGTGTGCGCGGCGGTCCTGATCCTGCGCCGAACCCACCCCCACGCCCACCGCCCGTTTCGGACGCCGTGGGTTCCTCTGATTCCCCTGCTGGGGATGGCCGGATCGCTGATGCTGATGTTCTCGCTGCCCGTGGAAAACTGGTGGCGCTTGCTGATTTGGCTCCTGGCCGGCTTCGGGATTTATTTCCTGTACGGCTATCGCCACAGCGAACTGCGCGCCGCGATGCAGGAGCCGGCCCTGCCCGGCGAGAAATGACGGCAGGGAGCACTCCGCGGTCCTCCTTCCGGCGGGAACCTCCGGGCCTTTTCCGAAGGGAACAAGAGGGCGCCTGGCATAGCATCGCAGAGCGCAAGAAAGGAGGGCGCGGCGGCAAACCGCGCCCTCCCGGAACGCCTTTCTACGCCTTGTCCGGCACCACAAATCCGGGCCGATAGGGGCGGGTGAGAAGTTCGTTGGCTTTGTCATTGTTGAGGAACCGCTCGGCCTTCCCGTCCATCGTGAGCGGCACGCCGAGTGTGACTTTGTCCTTGGCGATATTCACGCCGTTGGCGCCGAGATGCTCGGCCATGCGGCCAAACGCCTCGTCGAGGGCCTTGTCGGCTTTGAGGGCTTCCTTGACTTCGTCGGGCGAAGCCTGCTTGCCGAGCCGGTAGGAGATATTGCCGGTGTGGCACAGCGCGCTCGACAGGTGGCCTTCGAGAATGTCGGCGTTGAGGTCCTCGATCTTGCGGCTGCGAACGGCCTTGAGCCAGTTGTCGTGGTGGCCTTCGGAGCCTTTGAACTCCTTGATCACCTTGCCGTCTTTGTCGTACGCAGTTGCCGCTGTGTAGCTGGGAACCGTGACGTGGCCGCCCTCGCATTCGATGACGATTCCGATGCTCGCGCCTTTGTATTTGTCCATGCTGTTGGAGCCTTTCTTCGAAGGCAGGCCGCGCACCTCATAAACGAGCAGCGCTTCGGGATAGGCGTGACAGATTACCATCGTGTTGGGGGTTTCGCCGTCGTCAATGTAACCGAGGCGTCCGCCGACGCTGAGAATGACCGGCGACAGTTCGTTGACGCCCAGGAACCAGCGGGCCACGTCCATCTCGTGGATGCCCTGGTTTCCCAGGTCGCCGTTGCCGGTGTTCCAGACCCAGTGCCAGTCGTAGTGGAGGCGCTTGCGCATGAGGGGCAGTTTGAGCGCCGGGCCGCACCACAGATCGTAGTCAATGTTGGCCGGGATGGGCTGCGGGCCGTCCACCTTGCCGATCGAGCCGCGGGGCTTGTAGCAGAGGCCGCGCGAGATCTTGACCTTGCCCAGATTGCCGGCCTTGACCCACTCGACGGCCGCCTTGATGCCCGTGAGCGATGACCGGCTCTGGGTGCCGGCCTGAACGATCTTGTTGTACTTGCGGGCGAATTCCACCGCGCGGCGGCCTTCGCTGACGTTGTGCGAAACCGGCTTTTCGACATAAACGTCCTTGCCAGCCTGAATGGCCCAGATCGTTGCCAGCGCATGCCAGTGGTTCGGCGTGGCGATCGAAACGGCGTCCACGTTCTTGCTTTCGAGCAGTTTTCGGATGTCCTGATAGCCCTCGACGCCGGGGATTTTCTGGGCCCGGCCGTCGAGCACGCTCTTGTCCGCATCGCACAGCGCCGTGAGACGGACGCCCTTGGTCTTTAGCAGCGTGTTGATGTGGCCGCCGCCCTGGCCGTTGAAACCAATGACGGCCACGCGGATGTCGCTGTTGGCGCCCGCCACCTGCGACCACGAACGTGCGGTCAGCAAGGACGCCGTGCCAACGGTGGTGGATTTCAGAAAACTGCGGCGATTCATCGAACTCATTTGTTCCATGTGCTACCTCCTCGTGTTGTCTCCTATGGTTGTCGAAGTGCTCCGTGGCTTCGTCAGTGCCCTGTCATTTCTCCAAGACGCCTCTCACGGGGCTCGGTCCCATTGGGCCGCGATCTTGTCGCTCCCAAGGCGAGCGTCGTACCGATGCCGCTGCCGCCGTTGCGCCCTGAAGTTGTTGTCTGTCGCCGGCATACTGCCCGCCCGAGCCCCGCCTGACGCCGCTTTTCTTTCGGCCCACGGTGAAAAGGTCAAGCGGTTTTGTCACGCGGCTCGCCGCTAGGGCGTCGGGTACTTGAAGCGATACAAGCGGTTGTCGCCGAACTGCTCGACCGGCTCCAGAATGCCGCTTTCGATCCAGCCGCGAAGCGCCGACAATCGCCAGGGCTCTGGATTCTCTTCCGTGATGTCGCCGCTGCCGGGCGGACCAAGCCGGCGATTGACCTGATGCTTCGTCTCGTTCGGCACGAAGAGGTAGAAGGCGATGCCCAGGTCGCGCAGACCCCGCAGTTGCTCGTCGGAACTTTTGCGCCAAAGTTGCTGCACGTCCCAGTCGTCGAAGTGGACGATCCGGACGCGGCGGTCGAGAACCAGATGGCGGTTCTCGTGCGTCAATACTTTCAGGTCGAGACAGTAAGTGTTGAGGGCCACCCAGGCGTTCGCGTCTTCGCCGAAGGCCAACTCGTAAAAGGTCTGTAGGTCGAGGCCGGTGTTGTGCAGCGCGACCAGCTCGAACGGCGAATAGAGACGGCCGCCCAAGTTGACCGCCGACTTGATTTTGAATCCCATCAGCGCCATCGGCAATCCGGGAAACACGGTCATCCAGATCGCCAGCGTCACAAACAGACCGCGCGCAAAGCGGCCGGCAAGCGCCTGGGCAAAGTAAGCGCCGAACAGCGGAATCAGCACAACAATCGGAATGATCTGGTAGAGATAAAAGTCGGCCAGAAGATAGTGGTAAGCGAGAAGCGAAAAGAACAACAGCGCGCACAGCCAGCCAAACCGGCGTTGGGCGGCGTGTTCGCGGTCGGTGAGGCCCGGCTCCCGGCGTCGAACGGTGAGAAAAAAGATCAGCAGGCCGGGCAGCGCGATGCCGACAAACGACGGCGCGAGTTTCCACGCATTGAATCCGGTCACCCAAAACGGCCACGAGGCAACGATCTTGCGCCACCAGAGAGTATGGATTCGGGCGATCTCCGTGTTCGAGACGTCGCGCGCGCGCCGAAAGCGGTCGAACTCCTGCCCGAACTCGCGCGTCAGCGACGCTTGGCCGATTCCGTCGCCATTCAACGTCCACTCGACGATCGCCGAATCCATCGCCTCCTGATTGTAGTGACTGGTCCTGGGAAAAAGCGGCCGGAAGAAAGCATAAACCGGATTGCCGGTCAGAACCCAGTTGCGGATATACCAGGGAGATGCGATGGCAACGCCGACCGCGAACCAGGCCCACAACCACGGCGATGCGAGCAGTTTTGGAAGCGTCGGCGGCGCGAAACAGACTGTCGCCCGCTCCACCTCGTCGTGCGGCATTTCCTCTTCGCTCAAAACCTCCAGTTGGTCGGGCGACCGCTCGCGAAACGGACGCGCGTGGGCGAGGAGCAGCATCGCGGCCCACGTCACCCACAACAGCCCCATCAGATAGTTGATGTGCATCGCGAACGCGGGAATCAATGTGGCCAAGACGAAATAGCCGATCAGGCCGGTTTCGAGATAGCACAGCGCCACATACAGGAAGGCCGCCGTAAACAAGATCACGAACGAGTAGTCGGAAGCATAGATGAAGTAGGCAATGGCGTAAGGAATCGCGCGAAAGATCGCCGTAAGCGCCAGCGCGAGCAGGCGATGGCGCGTAAGTCGCAGCGCGATAGGATAGACCAGGAGGCAACTGAGCAGGCCGGCGAGCGGCGGGGCCACCTGGGCGAAACTGTCGGACCAGCGTCCCGCCACGGTGGCCGTCGCGGCGGTCATCAGGGCGTAAAGGTGCGGATAGTTGGCGCCCAGACCGATGCCCACCTGAGCAACCGCTTTGAAAGGAAAGGCGCGCTGAAAGAAAATCTCGCGCGCGTAGCCGACATAGAGAATCAGACTGTCCCAGTAAGTCACGGGGCAAAGCGCGCCATGATAGAACGTCAACAAGGTCACAAGCGCGATCAGCAAAAGCAACAGCCACCAGGCGGCTGTGGCGGGCAGCCCGCGCGGCTGGCGCAACACTTCGCGGCAGCGTCGTTCATACTCGCGGGCGATTTCGGCGCGCCTCATGCCCCAGTTCGGCGCCAGGCCGTCCGGCGAGGGGCAGCGGGTGCGATACAACGCGACAAGACCAACGCAGAGCGCGACCGCCGCGACCGTTGCGAGAATGCTGCGCGCCGAATAGAAGCCGAAGATGGTCTCGACTTCGAGAACGACCCCGACAAGCCCCAGCCCCACGACATAAGCCAGCGCCAGCCGCGCGAGCTTGGGAATATAGAGATCGAGCGCATGGAGAGCGAGATAGCCGACGGCCGTCAGAGCAACCGCCGCGGCGACCGCAATGCCCAACGCCGCCCAGTCGAGATTCCCTCCATAGTAATGGTACGGATTGCGTTCGAGATCCACCGCGTGGCGGAACGTCGTCAGCAGGCCCCAATGGACATGAAAAAAATAGGCGACCGTTGCCAGCGTGACGGCGAGAGCGAGAGAACCAAGGATGAAGGATGAAGGATGAAGGATGAATTGACTCTGCTCGCCGATTGGCTCCCCCGTCGCGCACTTTTCTTCGTCATTCATCGTTCATCATTCATCGTTCATCATTGATGTTTCACCCTTCATCCTTCCGCCTTGATTTCGTAGCGGCTCAGGCGCGTGGCCACGCCGGCGGGGACACGGGCCGTCACCCGCACGCCCGATTCTTCGTACCGCTCGCCGAGCACCTGGCCGCGCTGATGGAGCTCGGTCAGCTGTTCGAGCCGGTTGTACGGAATCAGAAACGTATCCAACACATAGTCGCGCGTCAACATCCGCTCCATTTCCTGAGCCAGCAAATCGAGACCCTGGCCGGCGAGCGCCGAGATTTCGACCTGCGGCCGATCGGGCGGGGCCTGAAGATCGCGCGCCGGCACGCCTTCGAGGCGATCCATCTTGTTCCACACAAGCAGCCGCGGCTTGTCGGCCAGACCGAGTTCGGCGAGAATGCGGTCGGTGGCCTCCAACTCCTCGGCGCGATTGGGCGACGAGATGTCGGCGACCTCGAGCAACAGGTCGGCGTAGTCCATCTCCTCGAGCGTGGCGCGGAAGGCCACTTGCAGCGGCGGCGGCAGATCGCGAATGAAGCCCACCGTGTCAATGACCGCCGCGTGCGTCCCGTGGGGAAGCGTCAGGGCGCGCGTGGTCGGATCGAGCGTCGCAAACAACTGGTTGGCCGTAAAGATGTTCGAGCCGGTCAGGCGGTTGATCAACGTGGACTTGCCGGCGTTTGTATAGCCGACGACGGCGACCGAGGGCAAGGCGGAGCGGAGCCGGCGGCGGCGCTGTGTGCCGCGATGGCGACGAATGGCCTCGATGGCTTTCTGGAGTTGGCCGATGCGGGCGAGGATGCGGCGGCGGTCGGTTTCGAGCTTGGTTTCGCCGGGACCGCGCGTTCCGATGCCGCCGCCGAGGCGCGACATCTCGACGCCGTGGCCGGTGAGGCGCGGCAGCAGGTAGCGCAACTGGGCGAGTTCGACCTGAAGGCGGCCTTCGTGGGTCTGAGCGCGCCGGGCGAAAATGTCGAGAATGATCCCCGTGCGGTCGAGCACCTTGACCTCGCACAGGCGTTCGAGATTGCGGAATTGCGCGGGCGAAAGCGGCGCATCGAACACGACGCCCGTCACGCCCAATTCGGCCGCGCGTTGGGCGACTCGCTGAACACTGTAGCGACTCAGAAAACAGGCGGAGTCAATCTGGCGGAGCGTGACGGTGGCGCTTTCGGCAATCTGGCCGCCGGCGCTTTCGACCAGCCTCACCAGTTCATCGAGGCGCAGTTGGGCGTGAACGGCGGTCTCGCGCACGGGGCGCAGTTCAACGACAAGAAACGTCTCGATTTCGGTCGTAGTTGGATAGAGTCGCGCCATGCGTTGGGTTGGAACCGCTCGGGCCGCTTGGCGGCGCCAAAGAATACCCCGACTTCAGCTCGATGCGGTTTCGAGTTTGACCTGCGAAAGATCGAGGCGATTGAAGCCGTCGTTCTTCTTCGCGCCGCCGGTTTCCTCGGTTTCCTGCTCCTTGCGACCCGCGGGCCGTCGCCAGATCATCTGGGCAATCGCGTGCTTGTAAATCAGATGCTGGGCGCCCCGGCTGCCGAGGATCACCGTGAAATTGTCGAATCCCCGGATAACGCCGTTGAGCGTGGTGCCGTCGAGAAGAATCATCTTGATTTCGGCGTTCTCCTTGCGCACCTGATTCAAAAAGCCGTCCTGCAAATTCATGCTCACCTTCGACATACCCACTCCTCCGGGCGATTGGCTCGCCCTGCTGCCCGTCTGCCGTGAATAGACAGCCCCCGCCCACGGCCAACCAACGGCTTTCGCTCTCCTGACATTGTAGTCTTACCCTGCTGTTTGCCTTTCCGGCCATGCGGACTGCGCCACGATGATGAGAAACGGAGGGAAACGGTTGCAAGCAAAAAAAGCGAAAGAAACTCCCGCACGAAAGCTGCGCCGGATTTGGTTCTTGGCAGACGAATTTCCGGAAGGCGGATTTCCGGAGAATTCGGCTGCCGGAGATTCGTCTGCCAACAGTCTGATCGTGTTCGTCGCGTCGAGAAAGCGCTTTTTTCTTGCCTCTGACCTCTCGCCTCTGACTTCTATTCTCACAGGGGCAAGCGAATCCCGCAAGGGAACGGCGGCAGCGATGAGAAGTACTTTCGGTGCGGCGTTTCACAACGAGGTCTCCAAATTCGTGCGGCAGAAGTTCCCCTATCTGGGAATGGCGGCGGTCATTTTGCTCGCTGTTTTCTGGGTTCGCGGCATCCGCCAGATGGCCGGCCCCGCCGTCGAGATGAACGCCTTCACGATGGTCATCAAGGGAGCGATTTCGGCTATCACGTCGCTGATTCCGCTGTTTGGCGCCATTTTTGCACTGGTGCTGGTGGCCAGCGAAACCGACAGCGGCACCTATCGCAACGTCCTGTCGCGACCGATTCATCGGACGACGTTCCTGACGGCCAAGATCCTCTTTGCCTTCTCCTACACGCTCCTGCTGGTCGTCCTGTTCGTCGCGGTCGCCGTGCTGGTGACTCTCACGGCGCGTCCGTTCGGGCCGATCCTGGACAACGGCGCGGTGGTCTATTCGCTCGGGCGGATGATCGGCGTCTGCGCCGCTGCTTTCTTGCTCACGCTCGTTCCGCTGTTTGCCATCGTGAGTTTCGGCATCCTGGTCTCGACCGCGTCCCGGTCGCTCACGGGCGCGCTCGGAATCGGCATCGGGACGCTCATCATGATTGACCCGATCAAGTACCTCGTTCGCTGGGGCAACTGGAAACTCTCCGACTATATTCTCACGTCCTATCTCGACACGGCGCTGAACGTGGCCGATCAGGCCGCCTCGGGCTTTGACTACGAATGGCTGCCGCGCGGCTGGTGGCTGTCCGACCTCGGATGGGGCCTGACGCTCTCGGGCCTGGGGATTGTGATCTTTCTCGGCGCCAGCTACGTCATCTTCCTGCGGCGCGATCTGAATTTCTCGTGACCCTTCCTCGCCCCATTCATGCGGTTCCGTGGAAAGCCCTCGTCGGTTTTCTGGCAATCGGCTTTCTGACGTCGGAAGGGGGCACGGGGGTCTCGGCGGCCGCCGAAGAGGCGGTCGAACTCCAATCGCCGCATTTCCGGCTCGGAGTGCCCGCCGCCCATCGCCGCCTCGGAGAACAAATCCTCGAGATCGCCGAGTCGGCGCGTCAGGCGGTCCTCGACCGAATGCCCCAAGCCATGAACGAGCGCGTCGGGCTAGCCTGGTGCGCCACCGAATCGGATTTCTACGGTCGCCTCGGCGAGCCGCACGGCCATTGGCTGGCCGCGGCGGTTCCTTCGATGGGCCGCATCTACCTCAACGGCCCCCAGTTGCAGCGGCTCGACCGCGCCCGATTCCATCAGGCGCTCGTTCATGAGTTCGTCCACGTCTATCTGGGCCGTGTGCTTCACGATCCGATTCCACTGTGGCTCAACGAGGGTCTGGCGATGGTCGTCGCCGGCCAATGGGATCTCGGCGATGCGGCGGCGCTGGCCGCCGACAGTCTTTTCGGCGCGCTGCTTCCCGCCGAGCGGCTGGCCGACCGATTCCCGCGCGAGCCGGCGGCCCAGGCGCGCGCCTATCGCCAGAGCTACTCCATGACGGCCTTTTTGCTCGACCTGCGTTATCCGACCGGCGGCGTCAGCGGACTGATCGCCGACCTGGCAACAAGCGCCGGCCAGAGCGCGATCCAGCCGCTTCTGAACGATCCACGGTGGGTCGCCGACTTCGACCGACTGTGGCGCCGGAAATGGGTGAGGCCCGGAAGAATCACGCTGATCCTGACCAGTTCCGGAATCTTCTGGATTCTGGTCACGGGCCTGCTGATGGTTGCCTACATGCACAAACGGCGCACCCGAAAGCGGCGCGAAGCCCGTTGGGCCCTGGAAGAAGAATTCACCTATCACGACGATGGGTTCGATGACTGACCAACTCGCCAACTCACCGCCGCGGGAAGAAGAAGCGCCGGTGCCGCCGCCCTCCGCCGAACTGCCGGTCGCTTCGGCGCAGCCGGTCGCCGAATCTCCCGACTCGGTGAGGCGCAGCAAACGCTATCAACGACGCCGCATGGCGTTGGCTGCGATCGAGTGGGCGGTCGAGGTTGCGCTGCTGGTCGGGTTGCTGGTTTCGGGCCTTTCAGTGGGGCTTCGCGAATGGGCGACCCGCCGCACCGACAATCCGTGGCTCATTGTTTTTCTTTATCTGGCGCCCGTGGGATTACTTTTCGGGTTGGTCTCGGCGACCTTCAGCGCAACTCGCACATTTCGCCTCGACCGGCGGTTCGCGCTGTCCAACGAATCGTTTGCGAGCTGGCTGGTGGACGAGATCAAGAGCCTGGCCCTCGGCAGCCTGCTGGTTTTGGCGGCCATCGAGACTCTTTATGGACTGTTGCGGTATTCGCCCGAACGGTGGTGGGCGTGGGCCGGCGGCGTATTCAGCTTGTTCTTTCTTTTGTTGGCTCAGTTGGCCCCGGTCCTCATTTTCCCGCTGTTTTTTCGGTTTACGCGCATCACCGATGCCGAAATCACGGGACGGCTCGAGCGATTGGCCCGACAGGCGGGGACGCGCATCGAAGGGGTCTATGAAATGAACCTGAGCCGCAAGACGCGCGCGGCCAACGCCGCTCTGGTGGGTTTTGGCCGGACCCGTCGCATCGTTCTCGCCGACAATCTGCTCGACAACTTTACGCTCGACGAAATCGAGGCTGTTCTGGCCCACGAATTCGCCCACCACGCCCAACACCATCTGGCCAAGGCGATCCTGGTTCAGACGGTCACGTTCTTTGTCCTTTTCTACGGCATCCATTGGGTACTGGATGCGGCCGGAAATCGGTTTGGATTTTCGGGGCCGGCCGACCCGGCGAATCTGCCGCTGCTCGGTCTGTCGGCGACCGCGCTGGGCCTCCTGTTCCTTCCGGCCACCAACGGCCTGCTGCGTCGCTTCGAGCGCCGTGCCGACGACTATGCACTGCAAGCAGCCGCTCAGCCGCGAGCATTTCCCTCCGCTCTCCAGCGCCTGGCCCAGATCAACCTTGCGGATCGCACCCCTCACCCGCTGGTCGAGTGGGTATTCTACAGCCATCCGGCGATCGGAACGCGCATTGCGCGGGCCGAGAAGATTCTGAACCAGAGCCACCCTTTGCGCGACAATGGAGCGTCTCAAGGCGGATGAAGACGGCGAAGCATTCGTAGTCTCTCATGACGTTTTCGGCGTCACCCGGACAAGGGATGAGAAGTTCGTAGTAGCGCCGCAAGGCGCGTTTTCGCGCGACCGGCCTTCTTGCTTCAGACCCCGTGTTTCAACGCGCCTTGCGGCGCTACTACGAACTCATTCTCAGGGTAGTCTCCACTTCAGTGGGTCATCTCCTTCCGCCCAAAGGCGGGACCACAAATATTGCACCACGAACATTGCACTGGATTGTCTCCCTTTCTCCGAGTAGCAAACCTATGGGCTGGCGGCTTCTTGCCGCCCGCCAACCTTCTTATTCGGGAGGCTCCAATGCCCCTCGCTTGCGACAGAAACGCCGCGGCAGGCTGCCCGCTTTCGCTGTGGTTTCCTGTCCTCTTCTGGGCCGCGCTCATCGCCGTGTCCACCTCCACACCCGGCAGCCAGATTCCCCGTGTCCCGATTCCCCACGTGGACCTGGCTGTCCATTCCGTTCTGTACGGTGTTTTGGGATTTCTGCTCTACCGGGCCTTCCATCGCGGAACCCGACTTGCCGCGTCCCGATGGGCCTGGCTCGTGGCGTTTGCCGTCGCGCAGACTTACGGCATTCTGGATGAGGTTCACCAGATATGGATTCCGGATCGCACATGCAGTTTGGCCGACGGATTGGCCGATGGGATCGGGGCGGCGGTGGGAATCTGGATGTTCTTCTTCTGGTTTGTGCGCCGTCGCGCCGCCGCCCGACCGGTTCCAACCGACTCGCGCCCGTGATCGTCAAGAGAAGCCGTCGTCCGCAGCCGTTCAAAGCGCTCGGTGGAGATCGTTCTAGGGCTTCTTCGCTGGTGCCGCGGGCGGGACAGGGCGCGTATAGCCCAACTGCGTCAGATGGTCGAGGATGATCTTGCGATCCCACATCCTCTTTTCGGGCGGCAACGTCGAGGGATACGTCAGCGTCTTCAAATAATACATCATGGCTTGTTCGGTCAGCTCGAGGTTCTCATAAGCAATGCCGATGAAGTAGAACGCATTGGTGTTGTCGTGTTGGGCTTCGAGCAGGCGCTTGGCATAGTCGAGCGAGACCAGCCAGTCCTCGCGGCGTTTGCTGGCGCTGGCGACGTAGCTATACAGATAGGCGAGATGTTCCAGGGCGTCGAGGTCGCCGGGGTTGAAAACCAGGACGCGGTGGAAGCCGTCAATGGCTTTGCGGAGTGAGACATCGGCCTCGGCCTTGCGTTTGGCGGCCAGTTGAAGGCCGTGCAGTTCCATGTGAATCCACGCCGTCTGGCCGTAGGTTTCGACGTCGAAATAGGTCTCAAACGCGCGACGGTTGTGTTCGAGGGCCTGGCGGAAAAGGTCGGAAGCCTGCTCGAACAAGACCGGTCCGCGCCGTCGTTTGGCTTGCTCGACCAGCTGGCGCGCCAGCTCGAGCTGCAGAATCCCGTCGTGCGGGAAGATGGCGGCCAACTTGCGCAGCCGCTCGACGTACTCGCTGACCATGGCCGGCGGCGGCTCCGGCAGCGCCCCCAGAAACGTTCGCGTCATCTTCTCGCGCAGCGGCGCCGGCATCCCTCTCGTCACCCGCGCCCACGGCGTCTCCTGGGCCAGCTGGGGGTGGCGCAACAGGTTGAAGCGATATTGCTCGAACATCTGACGCCCCAACCAGTACTGCGCGCCGACCAGAACGCCCAGAGCCGCAAGCAGGAGAATGTGATAGACGCGGAATCCCGGTGTTGGCCGGCCAACGTCAGATTCCCGGTAGCGCGCGCCGGCAACCTCCCGCTTTCCCGCTTCGCTATGTCGAACGGCGCTCTTGCTCATTCGAACTTACCCGCCTCCATGGTGGCGCAGGCTGACAGCCTGCGCCACTTCGGCCGCCGCGGCTCTCCGATAGGTCTGCGCCACATTTCCGAGGAGAATCCAGAACAACAGGGCGCTGGCCGGCAACTGCAACGGGAAACCGAACAGGCTGTCCACGAAGACACAAATCAGGGCGGCCCGCAGATGGCGGCCCAGGCGTTGATCGGCCGGCGCGCCGCCTCGAACACACCGATGGCAGCACACAAACACCATCACCCAAAGCGCGAGATAAGCCACCGTGCCGGGAACTCCCGTCTCGCAGGCCGCCTCGAGCAACCCGTTGTGCGCGTGTCCCGGATTCAGCCCTCTCATCTCGCGCAGAATATAGGTGAACATCTCGTGCCCCGGCCGTTGGATATACCGCTCGCAGTAAGGCCAGAACTCCGCGTTGTAGCGACCGTATCCGGTTCCCGACAGCGGCTTGTCGCGGATCATTTCGAGACTCACCAGCCACAGGAAGGCGCGGTTGGACAGTTCGCGATGCGAGGACAGGCGGCGCAGAAGCGTCTCGCGATGGCGCCCTCCGTATTGCCCCCACAGCGTGGCGGCCACGGCGAGAATCATCACGATCGCTCCGAGGGTCGCCAAACGGCGGCGATTCAGCGTCCCGTGCGGCACACGCCAGCGCACAAGACCCAGCGCGCCGACAAGAATCGCCAGCGTGGCCGCGCGCGTTCCGGCCCAGAACAGACACACGAGCGTCGCTGCGATGGCCACTCCCGCCGCCGCGCGCAGTCGCCCGCTGCGTCTGGGTTCGAGAAAGTAGCCCGCCAGAAAGAGGATCGGCGCCAGAAACGACGCCATGAAATTGGAGTGGCCAAAGAAGGACGACAACACCTGCCGCTCGCTGCCGGCGATGCCCGGGAAAAGCTCCACGCCGAAGTTCTGCAAAATCCCATACGCCGCCCCGATAAAGCCGATTCCGGTCAGCAGGAGAAGCAACGACTCCTGTCGGCGGAGGCTCGCCGGCATCGCCTCCAGAACGAACAACACAGTCGCTCCCGTCAAAGGCAGAATGGCGATCGCCAAACCATAGCCGCGTACCGGTCCCGCCAGAATCGAAATCCCAATCATGGCCAGCCACGCCAAATAGCCCCAGAAGATCCTCGTCGGCGCGCGAACGGGCAATCGCAACGCAAGGATCATGGCCAGTGCCAGCATTCCAATGGTCAGACCCGCCAACTCGACGTAGCAGGTCTGGCTTACCGATGGCCGCTGATAAACGGGGTCAATGGCGAACGGGAGGGTCGCCGCCAGCGCCAGCAACGCCAGATGAACCAAGCGCACCGCGCCCGGCGGCCAGACGGGCCGGCCATCTGGACATTCCATTGCTGGCGACGCGTTCGGGTCCAAAGCCGTCAAGTGCTCCGGGGAGCGAAACTTGAAGCTACCGAGAGACTTTCGTCACCCATTCGCCGACCTGTCAATTGCTTTCCGCCAAGTGGCGCAGGCTGTTAGCCTGCGAACCCGGTCTTCTCACAGGCTGACAGCCTGCGCCACTCCAAACAGTCTTGACCGAGTGCTCGGACGGGCGATAGCCTTTCAATCAGGGAGGGAAGGAAGGGCTGAAGTTCCCGCCGCCGTTTGCTTGCCGTTTCAAGCCCGCCGGAGAACGCCAAGCCTCATGAAACGCACAAGCCTTCTGCTGGTCTCCATCGTCGCCGTCACCGCCATCCTGTGGATGAGCGCGCGCCCGCCGGGCATTGGCCTGGAAAGAGAGCGAGGACAAATGTCGGAGCCTGTCGGAACCGTCGCCGCGCCCGAATTCCCCGCCGGGCTTCAATGGCTCAACACCGCCCGCCCGCTTCGCCTTGGCGAGCTGCGCGGCAAGGTCGTGCTCCTCGATTTCTGGACCTTCTGCTGCATCAATTGCATGCACGTCATTCCCGATCTCAAACGCCTGGAGAAGAAATACCCGAACGAGCTTGTCGTCATCGGCGTCCATTCGGCCAAGTTCACGACCGAGAAGGAGACCGAGAACATCCGCCAGGCGATTCTGCGTTACGAGATCGCCCATCCCGTCATCAATGACCGCGACATGGCGGTCTGGCAGGAATATGGCGTCCATGCCTGGCCGACGCTTGCGCTGATTGACCCGGCCGGCAAAATCGTCGGCACCTTATCGGGCGAGGATATCTTCGATACGTTCGACAGGATCATCGCCAGGGTGATTGAGACATTTGACGCGAAAGGGCAGCTCGACCGGCGCCCGCTCGACCTCAAGCTCGAACGCGACCACGCTCCGGCGACGCTCCTGTCGTTCCCCGGCAAGGTGCTCGCCGACGAGGCGTCGAACCAACTGTTCATCGCCGACTCAAACCACAACCGGATCGTGGTCGTTTCGATGGCCGACCGGTCGGTCCAAGAGGTCATCGGCAGCGGCGAGATCGGCCTTGGCGACGGCGACTTCGGCCAGGCGACCTTTCATCATCCCCAGGGAATGGCCTATGACGGCAAGGTCCTCTACGTGGCCGACACCGAGAACCACGCCATTCGCCTTGTGGACGTTGAGAAGCGGCGCGTGGCCACCGTCGCCGGTACGGGCGAGCCGGCCCGCCGGTTCAATGTGTCGGGTGCGGCCAAAGAGACGCCGCTCAACTCGCCCTGGGACCTGGTGTTGCACGGGGGGGCGCTTTACATCGCGATGGCCGGCTCCCACCAACTTTGGCGAATGGACCTCAAAGGCGGCTGGGTGAGTCCTTATGCGGGCTCAGGACGCGAAGCGCGCGACGACGGACCGCTGCCCGAGGCGGCGCTGGCCCAGCCGTCGGGCATCGCCGCCGACGACCGGCGGCTCTATTTCGCCGACAGCGAAGACAGCTCGATCCGCGCGGCCGACCTCGATCCCAAAGGGCGCGTCGAAACCCTCGTCGGCGGCGACCTGTTCGATTTCGGCGACCGCGACGGGCGCGGCCTGTCGGTGCGCCTCCAGCACCCGCTGGGAGTTGCCTATCACGACGGCCTGCTCTATGTCGCCGACACCTACAACAACAAGATCAAGCGCGTGTCGCCGAAAGACCGCACCGCCGAAACCTTCCTTGGCACGGGCAAAGCCGGCCTGACCGACGGGGACAAGGCCACGTTCGACGAACCGGGCGGTCTGAGCGTCGCCGCCGGCCGTCTCTACGTCGCCGACACGAACAACCACGTCATTCGCGTGGCCGACCTCAAGACGCGCCGCGTCGAAACGCTCCAGATCATGGCGATGGAGAAACTGCGTCCGCCGTCCAGGGCGAAATTCACCGGCGAAACCCTCGAACGGCCCGCTCAGGCGGTCGAGCCGGGCGACGCCGCTCTGACCATTTCGCTCGAACTGCCGCCCGGCTACAAACTGAACCCGCAAGCCCCAAGCGCGGTGACAGTCGTCTCGTCGGATGCGAAAGTCTTGAACTTCGGCGGGAACGGCGAACAAGTCTTCCGCAATCCGCAGTTCCCGCTCCGCATTCCGGCCAAGGTCAACGAAGGCACGACCGCGCTCCAGGCCGACTTTGTCCTGTACTATTGCGAGGCCGAGAAGGAAAGCCTGTGCTACTTCAAGGAAGTGCGCGTGATTGTTCCCGTGAGCGTCCAAAAGGGAGCGGGCAACACAAAGATCGCCCTATCATATCCGCTGACAGTGCCGTAGTTCGCAGCCGTCAGCCGTCGGTCACGCCGTCCATCTTGTCCATGCCGTCCACAGCGGCGGCCGTCCTACTTGATTTCCGAGAACTTGCTCTTCGGCGCGCCGCAGACGGGGCAGATTGCGGGGGCTGCGCTCAGAACCGTGTTGCCGCAAACGCCGCACACAAAGATCGGCGCCTTGGGCAGGTCCTTGCCCGAATTCAGCGCCGTCAATGCGCCGTTATACAGCCCGTGGTGAATCATCTCGACGGCTAGCGCGTGTTTGAAGGTGGTAATGGCCGGCTCATTCTTGTCTTTATCGGCCTCGGCCAGGAACTTCGGATACATCTCCTTGAACTCATAGCCCTCGCCCTCAATGGCGGCCTTGACGTTGTCGGTCGTCTTCTTCACACCGCCCATGACGTCGAAATGCGTCAGGGCGTGCACTGTTTCGGCTTGCGCGGCGGCGCGAAACAGTTTCGCGACCTGCGGGAAACCCTCCTCGTCGGCCTTCTTGGCAAACGCCGTGTACTTTCGGTTGGCCTGGCTCTCGCCGGCAAACGCCGCTTGCAGGTTCTCCATCGTGCCCATTCCAAACCCTCCTCGAAATGCTGTGCAATCTGAGATTTCGCGGGCCGCTCTCAGCGGAGTGCCCCGACGCCAAAGAGAATGGGCATCTCCGTTCGCGATTTCAATTGGTTTTTCTTGAGCGGGAAGGATTCGACCAGAGTTCGAGCAGCCGCGCCACCACTTCCTCCATCGTAAGGTCGGACGTATCCACGGCGTGGTCGGCGCGGGCGTAAAACGGTACGCGGCGGTCGAGCAACTCGTGAATGCGGGCCATCGGATCGGGCGTCTGGAGCAGCGGGCGGTGCGTGTGATGACGGGTGCGCTCGAAAATGACTTCGGGCCGGGCCGCGAGACAAACCACCAATCCGGCCCGTCGCAGGGCTTCCCAGTTTTCGTCGCGCAGGACGCACCCGCCACCCGTCGCAACGACGTGGCGATCCCGCGCCGCCAGCGACCGGATCACCTCGGTTTCCAGGTCGCGGAAATGCGGTTCGCCGTCCTCGGCAAAAATGCGCGAGATCGCCTTTCCGGCCTTCTGTTCGATCAGTTCGTCGCAGTCCACGTAGGCGAATCCCAGCGCGCGCGCCGCCGCCTGACCGACGGCGGTTTTCCCCGTTCCCATGAATCCCACGAGAATCAGATTCTTGTGCTCGGCCATTGGCCGGCTGTCCCCTGCGTCGAGCATCCAGACGGCTGAAACTTGAAACCTGCGAGCTGCAACTTGAAACCTGAAATCCGGCGCGTGCAACGATTTTCGTTGAGGATCACGTGTTTGCCGCCTACACTTCTCGCCGAATCGAGCGGAGACGCGCGGTCGTGTCGGCAAACGACGATTGGAACCAATTCGAATGTCTGTGTTGCGGCGGTTGCTGCCTGATCGTGGGCTTTGTTCGACTTGGGGAGCCCGAGATTGCGCGGATTGCGCACCACCTCGGGCTGTCTCCCATCGAAGTCCGTGAACGTTTCACGAGGAAGAAAATCGCGGGCGAGGGCGAGATTACGGTCCTTCGCGATCATCCGGGCACCACCCGCTGCATCTTCCTCGACGAGGACAACCGGTGCGCAATCAATGCCGTGAAGCCGCAACAATGCCGCGAGTTCCCCCAGGGATGGAGAGACTCGCTGTCTTATCTCTACTGCGTCGGACTTCAGCGGCTCCGCGAGCTGAACGCGGGGGTGCAGAGTTCCTCATCTTGAGTGCGTGTGCTCGTTCGTCCAGACCGAGGAGTCTAAAGCAACCCGTGGCCGCAACCAAAGAGTGCGCAAATCTGTTCATGGCGAATAAGTCCACCCCGTCCACTTCGTCCGCCCCGTCCACAGCAAGTACGCATTCGTGGGCGTTCCTGTTGCGAATGGCCCTGCTGGCCTGGGTCGCGGTGTCCTCGGCCCGCGCCGCGACCACGTTCACCCTCAATCTCCTGCCCGGCGAGCGCAACGACGAAGAAATCGCCTGGTACGACGTTAATGGCGATGGCCGGCGCGATCTGGTCCGACAGGCCGACCGCCGGCTCGAGGTTTATCTCCTCGACGCCGGCCATCATCTTCAGTCCAAACCGGCTTGGCGGGTCGAGATCGCCCCGCCCTGGGACCTGTGGGATTTCGCCGACGTCCGCCCCGACCTGCCCGGCGACGAACTGCTGGCCCTGTCGCCCCAGGGCGTCGGCTGGCTGTCGTTTCAGCGCCACACCACGTCCACCGCTCAGATGGAAATGCTCCTCGCGACACCGCTGCCCATAACGGCCGATCCACAGCGCGCCTATCGCGGACAGTATGTGCTGCAATTGGCCAGGGATCGCCCGCCCGACCTTCTCCTGCCCAGCCGAAACACCCTGCGCGTTTTCCGCCGGCAGCCCAACGACGGACAATGGACGGTCGCAGAGGAGATTCCCGAACCGATGCGGCCCCGGCCAACCTTCGAGTCGCGCTCGGCCGATCCCTATCTGGTCGGCTTCCGACGCGTGCCCGGCCTGGCCGGCGGCCCTCCGCTCAGCCCGACGGCGCTCGGTCGCCTGACCGGCCGCCAATTCCGTTTCCGCACGCTCTGGGTCGGGTCGGCGGGCATGCTTACCGATTGGAACGGCGATGGCCGACTCGACTGGGCCTCGACGAGCGGCGGCGGCCCCGTGCTGCAAAGCCAGCTTCGACTCTTTCTCCAAACGCCCGAAGGGAAGTTCGACCGTGAGCAACCGATTGTCCCGGCGTGGCCCGCCCGCTCCGAGATTCGCGACGACAAGGCGCGCGGCCTTCGTCCCGTGAAAACCGAGGCCGACGGCGGACCCGGCTTTTTGTCCGAACCGACCAACTCTCAATTCGAGCATCTGGCCGACGTCAACGGCGATGGCCGACTCGACATCGTTCGCATTTCCAGCATGGACAACTGGGCCGCCCCAAGAACCCAGGTCGCCGTCTATCTCCAAAACGCCCAGAATGGTTTCCCCAAGGAGCCCGACAGCTTGCTTCGAGTCGGCGCGGTCCTGCCGACCGAGGTTCTGCCGATGGCCGACGTGGACGGCGACGGCGACCTCGACCTGCTTCTGTTGCGGCTCGACCTCCAGATCGCCTCCGTTCAATCGCACATGAAGGCGTTTCTGCGACGCGGATTGGAAACCTATCTCGGCGCTTACCTGTGGAACAAGGGCGGCCTCGACAAACGACCCGCTTGGGAAAAGATGATCCTCATCGGCCACGACCTGTTCGAGTTCTCACGCGACCCGCAGCCGCTGATGCAGTTCGATCGCGACATGACCGGCGATGGCCGCCCCGACCTGGTGCTGCGCCTCAGCCGCGACACCATCGGCGTCTTCCCTCTGGCCGGTCCCAACAAAGGCTATTCCGAGACCCCGGCGGCCACGCTCAGGGTTCCTTTCACCATCGAGAAAATCGAGTGCGATGATTTCGACGGCGACGGCCGAAACGACATTCGCGTCGAGGGCTGGGATCCCGAAGACCGCGAGCGAATTCCCCGCGCCGTCTTCTTCAACAACAGTCGGTAGCGTTTTTTGGAGTGCGGCGTCGCCGCGTGCCGCACTCCAACACCAAAAACAGGTGATTCCCATGAAAATCGAAATCAAAGGCAAAACGCTCGAACTGTGCGAAGGCGACCTCACCGAGCAGGACACCGACGCCATCGTCAACGCCGCCAACTCCCGCCTGATGCACGGCGGCGGAGTGGCCGGCGCCATTGTCCGCAAGGGCGGCCACATCATTCAGGAAGAGTCCGATCGGATTGGCGGCGCCCCCGTTGGAACCGCCGTCATTACCTCCGGCGGACGGTTGCGCGCCCGCCACGTCATCCACGCCGTTGGCCCGCAAATGGGCGAAGGCGACGAGGATCGCAAGCTGGAGAGCGCCACGCGAAGCAGCCTCGACGTGGCCGAGCGCAACGGCCTGCGCAGTCTCGCCTTTCCCGCCGTCAGCACCGGCATTTTCGGCTATCCCATCGCCCGTTGCGCCCGCGTCATGCTCGCCGTCGCCTTCGACCGCCTGCGTTCGTCCACGCCGCTGGAACGGATCGTGTTCTGTCTCTATGGACGCAAGGCCTACGAGGTTTTCGAGACGGCGTTGAAAGAGTTTCTGAGCGAAACAAAGAAGTCGTAGGAACCCACCGGTGGACCCGGGGCGCAGGCTGTCGGCCACCAGCGCCTGACGGTTCTCCATCTCTGGCTTGTCCGAAGAAGCCCGACTTGAGGCTTTGACGGGATGACAGGATTGACCGGATTTTGAAATCCAGCAAATCATGCTGGCCGACGTCCCGTCTGTCTTCCTTTCATAGGCCCTTTCTCGTTTCATCCGGTTCATCTTGTCATCCGGTCAAAACGGATTTCAGGTCTGTTTCGTTCCGGAGCGAATCGGCGTCCATCGGCGCAAGCAAAACGGGGACTGGCTCCGGCCGCTCTTTCGCCGGTGCCTGTCCCCCGTTTTGCGCCGCACCCTGAGAAGAACTGGGGAATGTCCTGCACCGATTTGCCTTGACCCGTTCGCACGGGCTCGTCAGAGTATCGGGCAAAGGCGAAGGTGTTGTCAGAGAGGGTGGCAATGTTGGCCAGAATGAGACAGCACAACGCCCTCGAATGCAAAAACCCCAACGCCACGAGAGATGCCGTCGCCAAGGCTGGATTGACCAAGCGGGCCACGTGTCACACCTTGCTTCATTCCTTTGCCACTCACTTGCTCGAAGGCGGCTACGATATTCGAATGGTCCAGGAGCTTCCGGGCCACATGGAACACAAGTAGCTGAAGATAGAGGAGTCAGCGCGCCTATGGCATGCGCTCCAAAAGCGTGTTATGCGGACAGGAAAACGAAACTCCGCATCTTATGCGGATCAATCTAATCATTATACATAGCGTCATAAGTAATGCAGCATAATTATCTTGACAGTTGATCCCGCTTTCGCCCTATCGTGTGGTATTACAGAACACGGAGGGCAGGGATCATGAGAAAACTCGAAATCGCGGATGCCG
>Ga0315274_10000613_pt1 | contig 55559 bp, 53 predicted proteins | sample YL17G02_20_MG_FD_203700 | JGI IMG/M metagenome (GOLD analysis project Ga0315274, IMG submission 203700) | Sediment microbial communities from Yellowstone Lake, YNP, Wyoming, USA - YL17G02_20 | ecosystem: Environmental > Aquatic > Freshwater > Lake > Sediment | place: USA: Wyoming | collected...
CCCCTTCGTTACGAGAAACTCGACCAGCTGACGCAGGAGCTGCTGCTGGGGGTGAGGTAGCAAGAGCGGTCGCCGGTTCAAGCCTTGCCTTGTGATTGCGTGAAAGAGGGTGAGAGCGTGGAAGTCAAAGAAGCCGTCCTGAAAGAAATCGAACGAGTGCCGGAAGAGTACCTCGGTGAGGTGCTCGATTTCATGCGCTACTTGGAGACAAGAGCGACGGAGGACCGAATGAACACGGCGCTTGCCGCTGAGTCGGCGCTTCGCAAAGACTGGCTGCGACCGGAGGAGGACGAAGCTTGGCGCGACCTGTAAAAGGCGACGTCGTAGTGGTTCCTTTTCCGTTTTCCGATTTGGCGCAAGCCAAGCGGCGTCCGGCCTTGGTGATCACCGAATTGGAGGGGGACGATCTGATACTCTGCCAGATAACCAGTCGGCAAGTCGGAGACAAGTATGCGGTTCCTCTGGAGCAGAGTGATTTCGAGAGCGGCACGCTCAAACAGAAGAGCAATGTACGGCCCAATCGCCTCTTCACCGCGGACAGTCGGATCGTTCTCTATCAGATCGGACATCTCAAGCGCGAGAAGATGGCTGAGATTGTCGAGAGCATCGTGGACATTCTGCGCGGGGAATGACGAGCGGATTGTTCTGGCTTGCGTCCCCGACGCTCTGGCCCGCAAGCCCCTTCGCTACGAGAAACTCGACCAACTGACGCAGGAGTTGCTGCTGGGCGTGAAGTGAACCTCGATCGTCGGTTCGCCAAAAAGCCGGCTCAAGACATCGTGGGGTCAGGGAAAAGAGCCGCTTTCACAGCGCTTTGTCGTGGGTGTTCTTTTTCTCCAAGGTTTCGAGGGCGTTCTCATATAACTGGTCGAAGATTTCGCGTTCCTCGGGCATCATGCGGCTCATGGGTTCTTTCGACCGCCGGCGGAGGGCTTCGATCAGCATGGCGTAGCGTTCGAGATATTCCAACTGATCGCGCCAGGGTGTCGAGAGCAACGTCCGCACGGCGTAGTCGGCATCCTCAATCCGCGCCTCGTTCAGCAGCTCCTTCAGAAAATCATAAAGATGTGGTCGAATGGAGTTGAGATTCGGCCGGCCGTTGCTGTCCGGCGTCACCTTGGGCAACGATTCGGCAACGGCGCCAAAGTTAACTCGAAAATCGCCGCGATCCAGGGCTACCAAGCGAAGAACGGCTCGGAAGTCCAGCGGATTGGTGAAGCGCGTCTTGCCTCGCAGTATTCGAGCGCACGAAGCATACTTCTCTAAGGCCTGCTCGAACAAAGCCCGCTCTCCCGTCAGACTCCCCAAATCCGAAAGCGCATTGCCCCAGTTGTAGTAGGTCTCGTGCTTGTCCGGCTTGATCGCCACCGCCTGCGCAAACTTCTCGAACGCCTGCTCGAACCAGGCCCGCTCACCCGTCAGATTCCCCAAGTGCGAAAGGGCATTGCCCCAGTTGTAGTAGGCCTCGTGCATGTCCTTCTTGATCGCCACCGCCTGCGCAAACTTCTCGAACGCCTGCTCGAACCAGGCCCGCTCCTCCGTCAGATTCCCCAAAGCCAAAAGCGCATTGCCCCAGTTGTTATAGGCCTCGTGCTTGTCTGGCTTGATCGCCACCGCCTGCGCATACTTCTCGAACGCCTGCTCGAACCAGGCCCGCTCCTCCGTCAGATTCCCCAAGGCCGAAAGCGCTGTGCCCCAGTTGGAATACGCCTTGTGGTCGTCTGGCTTGATCGCCACCGCCTGCGCATACTTCTCGAACGCCTGTTCGAACCAGGCCCGCTCCCCCGTCAGATTCCCCAAGGCCGAAAGCGCATTGCCCCAGTTGCAATACGCCTTGTGGTCGTCTGGCTTGATCGCCACCGCCTGTGCGTACTTCTCGAGCGCCTGCTCGAACCAGGCCCGCTTCTCCGTCATGTCGCCGAGATCCGAAAGCGCAGTGCCCCAGTTGAAGAAGGCGTCGTGGCTGTTGGGATTCAGATTTGCTGCTTTTTCGAAGTCCGAGCGGCCTTCGGACAGCAAGTCGGCGGAAGACCGCCTCAATCCAAGAAGGCAATGGCAAATGCCGCGCTGCAACCACACGTCGTGGGTTTCCGGCAGGTTCTCCAAAACCGCGAGCGCTTCCTCGGAGCGCCCCTGTTTGACCAGAGGGTGAACCGCCTTGTTCCAAAGGAATTCTTCGATCTTTACCCTTTGTTCCAGGGCGGTGGAAAGATAGGCAGTGACCCGTTGGAACGGCTCGCGTTCCGATTCGGCGGACAGCATGCTCATTTTGCCGGTATATTCGTTCAGATAGCCGCGCAGTTCATCGCTTCGATGCCAGTAGGCGATGAATTCGACAAACATATCCACGAGGCGTCTTCCGCGGCGCGTTTGATATTGGTGCCACAAGCGATAAATGCGCTCCGAAAGAATCCAGGCGCGGCGGCGGCCGCCGTCCACGTTTCCAGCGCGCCGGATGAAGCCATGGCGTTCGAGTTCGTTCAGTTGCGCCGTGACCACGTTGACGCGGCCGATGCGCGTCGTGCGCGCCACTTCGGAGGGGGTGAGAAGGTTCTTTTCGCCGGCAAAAGCCACAAGGATTTGTTCCTGCTGGGCCGTCAGCCGCGCGACCCGCTCCTGGAAATAGGGCGTGAGGAGATTCATGTGTTTGAAAAACGCCTCTTCGACGCGCGGGAGATCGTCAAACGCCGACAGGACGTCGAACAGGATCACGGCCACACGCGGATTGCCGCCCGTCAGCGCGTAGAGCGCTCGCAGGCGCCAGCGGGTTTCCCGAAGCGAGCGCGCGAGCCGCTCCGGGCCGTGCGTTTCGGCGAGGCGCAAGAGGTACTCGCAGAACTCCTCAAAAGAGAACTCCTGCGGATACTCGACGTGGAACAGATTGTAGAGCGGCGCGCCGGCCCAATCAATGTCGGCAAACGGCGCCACGGCGGTTCCCACCAGGATCAGGGGGGGATCGTTCATCAGGAAATTGCGTAACCATTTCTGGTTAAGATCGCCTTTGAGGGCGCGCTCCCCCCAGACACGATCCAGATTCTCGGCGAACAGAACCAGTTTGCGCCGACCGTTGTCCGTCCATTGAACCAGAAAGTCCGCGACCAGATCGCGCAGGCGCGATTCGTCTTGTTCGTCTCTCAACCGCTGATAAAATCCATCGAGGCGTTCATCCTTTTGTCCCAGGTCGTCCATCTCGCCCAACATGCTGTCCACGATTCGTTCCATGAACTGGGCGAGATTGACGATGCCTTGCCCCTCTTCGGGCATCATGACGGGGAAGACTTCGGGACAATCGCGCCGCAATCGCCCGTGAAGCAGGCAAACGAGATGGCTCTTGCCGATCCCACGCGGGCCGATCAGAAGCCAATGCTGCACCGTGCGGCCTCGGGCCGAAGCTCGGATGGAATCCATGAGCGCATCGAGAAGGGCGTGACGGCCAACGTGCGTTTTTTCGAGCAGGGGATAGTCGCCCCTGGAGGGCGTGTAGATCGGAATAAACGGCATGACTTGTCCTCTTCTTATCGGCGTCGCAGGAGCAGTGCGCTCAAGGCAACGGATTCTTTTCAACGTAATCGCGCATCATGCGGTTGTGGAAAGAATAGTACATCTCTCCATTCTCTCTGTGGCCAACCAGGTAGCAGTCGAACTCAAGCAGCTGCAAAAGAAGATTGAACTGGTTCTCCAAAAGCGAAGGGCCAACCAAAGTTCGCAGCTCGTTTCGGGAAGCGCGCCCGCCGGGGCGGTTGGCGACAATGTTGAGAACCCGTCGCACGGCCCGGCTGTGTTCCTGCAGCAAGTAACGATCGAGGTGCCAGATCAGTTGATCGAAATGGCGCCGGCAGTTGGGGCCGATGACGTTTTCCTGGTAGATCCGGCGGATGTTGTTCGGCGTCAACGGTACTCGCGCCATGATGACTTCATCCACCAGCACCTGGATGAAGTAGGGGATGGGCGGCGAGGCGATTTCCAGAAGAGCCTCCAGACTTTCTTTCGAGCAATCATAGACTCGGCCCTGAATGAGTAGCGCGCGAATCAAGCGCGAGGCCTCGTCGTTCGTCAGTGGCGGCAGTGGTTCCTCGCAAAGGGGCTCGAACCCCGTGTTGCGCAGCTCGTTATACTGCAGAAACTGCTTGAGGCTGATGGAGCTGGCAAAGAGGGCTTGAGTGTTTCGGAATTCGCTGGAATAAGCCGCGAGAGTTTCGAGAGCCGATTCGGCTGTTGCCTTGTCCCTGGGTTTCTTCCAACCCAAGAGATTCTGAACGAAGTATCCCAGTTCATCGAACAGCAACAAGACGCCGCGTTCATTCAACTGCCGAAACAGAGAGAGGGCTTCCTCGCGCTTTCGCTCGTCGCTCATCGCCGAGATGGATTTGAGATGGCTTCGTTCGGTAGCGCGTTCCTCGGCCGCATCAACCTGGCCTTCGAGCATGAGCAATTTTGCGTGAAGACGCGCAATCAACTGGTCAAACGAGGCTAGGTCCTCAAGGTCCACGTAGATGGTGGAAAGTGCGGGATATCGGTCCTGAAAGGCAAGAAGAACGCTGGTTTTGCCATAGCGACGCGGCGCAGAAATCAGCAGCCACCGCTCGGTGTTGAGGCGCTCTTGCACCGTCTCGATAAACGCTTTGCGGCCATAGAAGCAGTCCTGGCGGACCACGGCGCCCTGGCTCGCCGCGGGGAAGAACTGGTGCCAGCCGGCAAGCCAGTTCTCCACTCCGCACCAAAAGAATTCCCCATCGAATTGTTCCGTCAGCGGGTCTATGAAAACGCAGACGGGATGGGCGAAATGGGGCGAACCGGCAGCTTCCGGATACTCAAGATGCATCCGCGAATAATCGCCGGTGACACCGACTTCGATCACGGCATCCTTGCGGCGCGTTTCCGCGATCTTCCTGATCCCCTCCAGAACGCGCATCTCGGCACCGGCATTCGCCAGACCTTCGGTCCAGAGAAAGAGCGATCCTCGGATGGCGTGATCGTTCGGAGTGCGCACGATGACCAAATGACCGATGGAATTCATGGACGTTGCTCCTCCCGCTCCATCCGGCGGCGCAGAGTGTCGAGATGCTCGTCGGCCACATAGAGCATTTCGCTGGCGGCAAAGATACTCATCCGGTGCTCCAAGGGAACTTCGATTCCGCTTCGCTCGCGGCGGTAGATTAAGAAGTGATCCTTCTTGTCCCACGCATACTGAAGAAGGGTCATGATCTGGAGCTCAAAGGGATAACGCTCCTCCCCGATTGCCGGCGACCTGCATTCAAAGTGAATCGCCCGATGTCCGCGTTTCCTTTGTTCCGGCTCTATGCGGATTCGATCCGTTGGGCCAGTGACAATTTGAACCCCCTGGGCTGGGAGCTCGCGACAGAAGATGGCGGTAACCGCGTCCACATCCGTGAGGAAATTGCAGACAATTCGGAAGCGAATGATGTCGTTCATTCGGTGAAGAAAATTGTCGAATGTGTAGCCATGCTTTTTCGCCGGGTTGTCTTCGCAATGATCTCGGCGAATCTTGTCGGCAATGCTGAAAGCGCTCTTGACCCAAAACGCCTGATGGCTATCGAGCTCGGCGAAGAAGCGTTTCGTCGGGTGTCCTTGTTGGATTTGATGGGGTTGCAGAATGTACTGCAGCGTTTTGGCGATGATCGCTGCAACTTGCCGCAATCTCTGACGGATGGCCTCAAACGATTGCTCGAATCCATCAACTCCACCGAACGCTGTATTCCGGCGAATAAAGTTATCAACGTTTTCAAGCGATCTACCGGAGTTCATCGCATCTTACGCTCCTTTGTACTGCGGGTGCGGACAGAAATGCGCAACGCAGCCATTGCGCAATGAACATATTGCGCAATATGGGTATTGCTCTATCCCTGTCAACAGGAATCTGCACGTTCTGACCCACTTTTCATGGAGGTTGAGGGAGGCTACTTCGGCAGCACTCGGACGGTGATGATCTTCCAGCCGTCGGCGGCTTTGTTGAGGGAGTATTGTTCCTGGCGGCGGTGCTTGCGGCTGCCGTAGGAGTCTTCGCGTTCGACCAGGACGCGCGCCGCGGCGCCGTTGGTTTCCTCCTCGACGACCGAGACCAGTCGCTGGCGGTGGGCCGAAGCGCCCTCTTCGGCGTATGCCTGCTGGCGCCGCAGGATGTATTCCTCTTTTTGAATCGAACCGTGCATGGGATCGGACAGGCAGGTCCATTCGTTGCCGAAGTCGCGCGAGTTCCACGCCTCGATGAAACAGCGAACGATTTCGCGAGGGGTTGCATTGGCGAGCAAGGGCTTGGGAACGGCGGCGGCCGCCGCGCCGTCGCTTCGCTCTTCGCCTTTTCGGTGAGTGGAGACGTATTCCTTGCGGCGAAGGACGTACTCGATGCGCCCGATCAGGGCTATTGGGTCGAAGGATGTGCCCTTGGCGATGAAATCGTCGGTCTTGAGGCCGGCGCGCCAGAATTCCTCGGATTTGCCGGTCTTGTCGCCGATGCCCGAGACGACGACGATGGGAATGTCGCGCAGGCCGGGGTCTTCGCGCATACGGCGGACAACTTCGAGACCCGACATGCGGGGCATGAGCAGGTCGAGAATGAGCAGATCGGGCGGGGTCGTGCGAACCAGCCGCAAAGCGTCCTCGCCGTCGGTGGCGGTGAGCACTTCATAGCCGCGCGTCTTGAGAAGGGTTTTCAGGAGTTGGACGAAATCCGGGTCGTCATCTACGACGGCAATGCGAGCAGACATGGGTAAATGGTCGCTCCTCGTGGTGTGAAGACGTGTGTCGCTGTGGAACCGCTCAAGCCCCTCCCGCCGCCTGTTGGCCGCCAAGCGTTTCAGCGGGGCGGTTCATGAACATCCAAAAAGGAATATGGGGCTTCGGACGGAAATCGTCAACAGATTTTCCGCCGAGCTTGCGTCGCAGGGGGCAGCGGGAATAGGGTCGCTGTTGAAAGTGTGTTGTTTTTCATTCGGAGGCTCGCGAGGTGGGCGAACATGAAAAGGGTCTGTTGGGCGACCATCGGGGTTTGCGGCTTGCTTCTCGGCGGCGGGTTTGTGGCCGTCGGGGGCGAACAAAGCGGCGGTTTTGACGGAGAGGGTTTCTTTCGCGTCGAGGGGAAGCGGTTTTTCCCGGTCGGGGCCTACGACCTGCCGCCGGGCTGGACGGCCAAGCAACTGGGCGAGGCGGGGTTCAACCTCGTACGCGCCAGGGCCGACCGCAAGGCCTGGGATGAAGCGCAGGCGGCGGGGCTGAAGGTCTGGCATTCGTTCGGCGACGGGCTGGCCATCGAGTCCTCGAACGCCGAGGCCAAGGTCAAGGCGCTTGCGCAGCGTACGGCCTTGCTGGCCGACCACCCGGCGCTGCTTTTCTGGGAAAGCGCCGACGAGCCGGCGTGGACCGACGCCGACCCGGCCCGCGCGCGGCTGAGTCCCGATCTGCTGGCGCGCGGCTATGGCGAGCTTCGAAAGCTGGACGCGCGCCATCCGGTTCTGATCAATCACGCTCCGCGCAACATGGTCGAGACGCTTCAGCGTTACAACGGCGCGTGCGACTTCGTGTCGGTGGACGTCTATCCGATCCTTCCGCCGGGGCTGCGGCAGATGTACGCGATCACGCCGGATGGCCGCCACGGCGACTTGCCCAACCAGACGCCCAGTTGCGTGGGCGAATATGTCCGGAAGATGCGGCGCGTGGCGGGTCCGGGCCGAGCGGTTCTCATGGTACTGCAAGGGTTTGCGTGGGAGAGTCTGCGCAAGGAGAACGAGCGCGACGCAAAGGCCGTGCGCTATCCGAGCTACGTCGAAAGCCGGTTCATGGCGTTCGATGCGGTCATCGCCGGGGCCAACGGGATTTTTTACTGGGGATTTCCGAAGACGCCGGCGGGCCATCCGTTTTTCGAACAGCTCGCGCGCGTGACGCGAGAATTGCGAGAGCTGGCTCCGGCGATCGAGGGCAACACTGTTCCGAACGAAATCGAACGGCGCTATCAGGAGATGGGTTCGACGATTGCCGGCGGGGTCGAGGCGCTGGTGCGCGAGCGGGCCGACGGCCGACGGGTCCTGTTCGCGGCCAACACATCGGTGGACCCCGCGCGAGTGACGCTGGGGCGGCTGCCGCTGCGCGGGAAGGAGGTTCGCTCGCGCGAGGACGGGTCGCGGATCGTTCTTGAAAACGGGGCGTTCACCGCTGACTATCCGGGGCTGGGCGTTCGGGTGTTCGAAGAAGCCGAGTGAGACGTTGCGCAGCGGCCGGGAAAGTTGGGAAGTGAATCATGCGGGTTGAGACGATTGCGTGGACGGGCGAGGCCGTCCGAATCATAGACCAAACGGCGCTGCCGGCCGAGGTTCGGTTTCTCGAAATCGGCAACGTCGAGACGTTGTGGGAAGCGATCAAGACGCTTCGAGTTCGCGGGGCGCCGGCGATCGGGATCGCGGCGGCGCTGGGCTGCTATTTGGGAGTGCGGCATTCGCAGGCCAACGACTATGAGACGTTCGCCCGGGAGTTGGCCCAGGTTTGCGACTATCTGGGTTCGGCGCGGCCGACGGCGGTGAATCTGTTCTGGGCGCTGCGGCGGATTCAGGCGCTGGCCGAGCGGTTGCGCGACCGGCCAGTCGAGCAGATCAAGCACGCCCTCCTCGACGAGGCGCTCGATATGATCGAGGAGGACCACCGGGTGTGCCGGTCCATCGGCCGTCATGGGGCCGAGTTGCTGCGCGACGGCGACAGCATCCTGACCCACTGCAACGCGGGCGGGCTGGCGACCGCCGGTTATGGGACAGCGCTGGCGCCGGTTTTCTTCGCGACCGAGCAGGGCAAGCGGATTCACGTGTTCGCCGACGAGACCCGCCCGCTCCTCCAGGGAGCGCGGCTGACGACGTGGGAGTGCCAACAGGCGGGGGTCCCCGTGACGCTGATCACCGACAACACGGCGGCGACTGTGATGGCGCAAGGGAAAGTGCAGGCGGTCTTTGTCGGGACCGACCGCACGGCCTCGAACGGCGACGTGGCCAACAAGGTCGGCACGCTGGGGCTGGCGGTGCTGGCCCGCGAGTTTCGCGTGCCGTTTTACGTGGCGGCGCCGCTGTCTTCGATTGACATGACGTTGGCGTCGGGGGCCGAGATTCCCATCGAGCAACGGGCGGCCGACGAGGTGACGAACGGGTTTGGCCGACGGATCGCCCCCGAGGGGATCGAAGTCTATAACCCGGCGTTCGATGTGACGCCCCATCGCTACGTGACGGCGCTGCTCACCGAGCGGGGGTTGGTGAGGCCGCCGTTCGGCGAGGGGCTGCGGCAAGTGTTTGGAAAGGCAGTTTTGAGTGTTTAGTTTTGAGTGTTGAGTTCAGGGCGGGAGAGAGAGCCGATGAAGGTGGCGCTGGCGGGCCGCGATGCCGCCGAACTGATTCCGTTGGTCCACGAGGTCGGGCTGCGCCTGGACGCCAACCGTCCCGACGTGGTGATTTCCTACGGCGGCGACGGGACGTTTCTGGGGGCGGAGTTTCAGTGGCCCGGCGTTCCCAAGGTGGCGATCCGACATGGGCGGTCTTGCTCGAAGTGCGATCGGCACGAAGACGGCGCGGTTCTCCAGCGGTTGGCGAGGGGCGATGCGTCGCGGACGATCTTGATGAAACTGGCCGGAATGGCCAAAGGGCAGCGGCTACTGGGGATCAACGACATCACGCTCAACAAGATTTCGCCGGTCGCCGGCGTGCGCTATCGGGTCTGGATCAACGACGAGCCGTATTCGGGCGAGATCGTCGGCGACGGGTTGGTGGCGGCGACGCCGTTCGGCAGCACGGCTTACTATCGCAGCATCACGCGCAGCTTCTCGCGCGTGGGGATCGGCGTGGCGTTCAACAACAGCACCGAGCAGGTGGATCACCTGATCGTGCGCGAGAGCGACCGGTTGCGGCTGATCGTGACGCGCGGGCCGGCGGTGCTGTGCGCCGACAATACGGCGGTGACGGTCCAACTCGAAGAAGGCGATGAGGCGCAGATCGTGAAGGCCGACGAGACGGCGGTTCTGCTGGCCGCCGACACGCTGTCTTGCTGTCACTGCCGCCGCCCCGACGGAATGCCGTTTAACCGGCTGGGCGGGTTGCAGAGTTTGTGAATCGGCTCAGATTGTTGTGGACCGGCTGGTGAAGTCCCGCTCCGGGCGAAGCTTTACGCGCGGCTTTGTACCTTATGATTTTACAGGTTGGGCCAGAGTCATTGGATTCGCGCTTGAAAGCGATCAGAATCTCAGAGAGATGATGAAGTTGGACTGAGAGGTTGTGAAATTATCGGATCGTCCGAGTTGACGATGGCCGTCAGAAGAAAACGAAGCGCTACGAGGCTCCAGGATCAACGATCTCCGGGCAAGCCGATGGAAATGACCCCGCGAAAAACCGGTCGCGCCATGGAGACTCGATTTTTTCACAGCCTCTGAGGACTTATAAAAGGGCGGTGTCGCCGCAAGTCCTTTGGGCAGAAAGATAAGTTGAGCGTGGGCAAAGGACAGAGGAGAAAGCGAATCTACCTTGATGTTTGCGCCCTTTGTCGTCCGTTCGATGATCAAAGGATGATGCGAGTACGTTTGGAAACGGACGCGGTCTATTTGATACTTGAGCATGTTCAGCAAGCGAACTACGATCTGATTGTATCGCCGACGCACCTGATCGAAATCGGCGCGACGACGCATGAGCGGGAAGATGCTGAATTGCTTCTGTTCCTCGAGACCTTCGGAATGCGACCATCGTGGAATTTGGTCGAAGCGAGGAAAAGAGCCGAAGAACTTTGCCAACTGAAATTCGGTCCCGCGGATGCGGCTCATATTGCTTTTGCAGAGCAAGCGGCGGACGTATTTATCACATGTGACGACCCGCTCCTGAAAAAGTGCCGCAAGGTGGGAACAAACACCGTCACCATGGGACCTGTTGAGTTCTGTGCAAACGAGGGATTGAAATGAAAAACGCGGTCTTGATGGACGAAAGTAAACTGGTGAAGAAGGCGGTAGGCGTGCTCATGCGCGACCTTGGGCCAGTGGAAACGACCCGTTTCCTCGCGCTCTTCCCTTTGAAACGTACGGAATCGGTGAAGCGTCACCGCGCCTGGCAAGCCAAACTGGACAAAGACGCCTTCTTTGACAAGGTGTTCGCGGGAGAATCGCCTTTGGCATCGCTGACACCGCATCCGTCAATGGTCGGTGCACGCGGTCCAACGAGATCATAGGGAGAATGGACAAAGGACACCCGGCTTGCCGGCATTTCGTCCCACGTGCGCCCGTCTAATTGACGCCCGGCCTTCTTCTTGTTCACGCCTCCCCACTGCTTGAAGAAAAAGGGAACCCCCGCTGCCTTGCACTGATCGCGGATTTCCGTCACCCACGACTTTTCCGTCGCTCGCGCTTTGGGTCCCGACTCGCCGCCGACGATAACCCAGTCAATCCCGCGTAGGTCGAGCCTCAGCGGACCGAGCAGCGGTTCGGCAGAGAGGAACTTCACATGCGCGCCGCTGCGACGCAGGTGCTCCACACGAAACAAGTACTCTTGCTTTTCGACACTCACCCCCATCCAAATGTGGGGCGCCCAGGGCAGCTGGGGCGCAAGCTGCATCAGGCGTTGCGAGCGTTTCGTGAGAACTTGAAAGCGATGCCAGTCGGCTTGGAGCATGATGTCAAAAACGCGCCGGATGAATGCTGTCGGAACATCTTCGTGGAAAAGATCGCTCATGGAATTGACGAAAATCATCTGGGGTTTCTTCCAGCGAAGCGGAAGGTTGAGCACAGCTTGATGAAGGGCCACCTGGAAACCATTGGCGTAATTGGATTGCCCCATCGCGCGAAGCCGCAGCGACATTCGCTCGGCGTAGCAGTGGCTGCACCCGGGACTGATCTTGGTGCAGCCGGTCACAGGGTTCCAGGTGGACTCGGTCCATTCGATGGAAGAACCGAACGCCATCAGTTCATCCCCCGTTTCTCGTACTTCTTGAAGATGTCCTCAACAATCTTCCGAGCAACAGGTTTCTGTGAAGCAAAGAACAGGTAATAGACAATGGCCCCTCGCGAATTCCGCATCGGCAAAGGTTCTGGTACGTACGTGAATCCAGCTTTCTCATGAAGCCGTTTGCGGAATCCTTCGGCAACGATCTCGTTGGTCTCTTTCTCCGTCAGACCAAAGAGGTCTCGGTCCGTCGTATAGGCGGTCTCCCGCCAAGATTCGTCACCCCAAAACGCATTCATCCGTTCCAGATCTGAAGGGTCAACTCTTATTGGATCATGCCAGAGTACGTTTCGATTCATATCCGAGACAGGGAAGTTCAAGAAGACCTCTATGCTTTGCATTCGTCCTGCGGTTTCGATTACCTGCCACGTCAAGTGCAGACCGTATGGGTCCAACAGACACAACCCGCGGCGGAAATCGCCCCACGTCACCTGTGGGAAAACTCGCTCCAAAAGAATGGTATTGCAGTCGCCTTCATACACATGGACATTCTGCTGATTGCCGACCATTTTCCTCAAAGAACTGGCTTTCCTACGATCAAGATCAATGAGGTGGTATTCGCGGAAAGGCGGCTGGATAGAAAGGGCATTGACAGGGCTTCCGGGAACGAATGATTCTGTCCGTCGCGATATGTGCATTCCTGCCCCGGCAAAGCCGTCAGTATAGACATGGTAAAGCGACGGGTTTGTCTGAGCCGCCAGGATTGTGGAGTACGCTGAGGCATATTCTTTGATTATATCGAGTTTGACCTCGGTCCAGTATCCGATCGTATCGAACTTCAGCTTTGATTGTTCGCGCATCGCTCCAACTACTCCGTCCCGTATCGCGCGGTTGTAAGACCTCTGTCCTACCGAAAATCTCGCTGTCAAGCATTCATCTTGGACTGATCTGGATGCGGCAAGCATGCTGGCCCAACCGGCTCGAAGTGCTTGTAGGTCAGGATGAACTCCTGGTGGCCGAGGCGTTCGGAGGCGGTGGCCGAACCGCCGGCGGCGGCGAGAAGAAAATCAAAGAGCTCCCGGCCCACCTCGTCGAGCGTGGTGCGGCCTTCGAGAATCCGGCCCGCGTCCACGTCCATGTCGTCGGCCATGCGGCGGTAGGTTTCGGGGTTGGCGCAGACCTTGACGACCGGCGAGATCGCCGACCCGACGACCGTTCCCAGCCCCGTCGAAAAGAGAATCAGGTGGGCGCCGCAAGCGATGAGTTCGGCGATTTCGGCGTTGTCGCTGATGTTGGGAAAGCCGAACCGCACCTCGCCGTCGGGCACGACGTCGAGCAGATAGAGGCCGCCGCGCGGCGGGACGTCGCCGGGCTTGATCAGGCCGGCGATCCGTGCGCTGCCGCTCTTGCAGTAAGCGCCGAGCGACTTTTCCTCGATGGTCGTCAGGCCGCCCTCGGCGTTGCCGGGCGCGAAGCTGCCGTGGCCGAGGGTGGTGTAGTAGCGGGCGGTTTTCTCCATGACGGCGAGAAGTTCGCGGGCCAGTTCGGGCGTGGCGGCGCGTTCGGCCAGGACGTGTTCGCAGCCGATGAGTTCTCCGGTTTCCTCGAAGATCGTCGTCGCACCGTGCTCGGCGAGAATGTCGAAGGCGCGGCCGATGGCCGGGTTGGCCGTGAGGCCGCTGGTGGCGTCCGACCCTCCGCAGATGGCGCCGACGACCAGTTCGGAGACGTTCATTTCGACGCGCGGCGCGGCGCGAATCTGTTCAAACGTTTTGCGCACCCAGGCCGAGCCGACTTCGATGGTTTTGCGCGTGCCGCCGAGTTCCTGGATGACCGCCACGTGGACGGGCCGGCCCGAATGGCGAATGGCGTCGGCGAGTTCGTCGCGGTTGAGACTTTCGCAGCCCAGCGAGACCACGAGGACGCCGCCGACGTTGGGGTGGGTGCACAGGCGCTTCATCATGTGCAGGGCGTAGGGGTTCGGGTAGCAGCCGGGGAAGCCGATCAGGTGGACGGCCTGGTCGCGGAAGCGGACGGCAATCTCGCGGGCGACGTGGTGGGAACACTCGACGGTATAGGCCACGACGAGGACGTTTCGGATTCCCTTGCGCCCGTCGTTGCGCAGATAGCCTTTCATTGCGGATTCTCCACGTGGGGCACGTTGGCAACCTGCCTTCTCTGACTTGGACCTCTCAGGCTGACAGCCACAAGCGTTTAACGGTTTCCCATCCTCTACTTGTTGAAGAATCTCGATTTAAGCCTTTGACAGGATGACAGGATTCACGGGATTCTGAAATCGAGGACATCCCTTGCCCGCCATCCTGTTCATCTTCTTGTCTGTTTCCGGCCCATCCCCAAAAAGCATACGCGTCCGCCGCCGCGCCAAGCCCTGCATTTCTTCCTGCCCCTGACCGGTTCGCGAAAACCCAGAGAAAGCGGAACGAGTCAATGCCCTTGGGGAGTCTCCGCGCTTCTCCATGCCGCCCGGTCGCCGCAAGAAGCCCGGTGGGCCGGATTTACAGGATTCTTCGTCTCGTTTCATCCGTTTCATCCTGTCATCCTGTCAAAATGGTTCTCACCACGCCAGAAACCATTAAACACTTCTGGCTAACAGCCTGCGCCACTTCGGTCGTGCGTGAACGTCGGAAAGTAGTTGCTCCTGAGATTGTGGGTGTGGACGTGCTCGCCGGCGGCGATGGGGCGCGTCGCCACACCGATCGAGGCGCCGTACTTGACGACGGTCTCGCCCTCGGCGATTGGCCGGACGGCGATCTTGTGGCCCATCGGAATCCGGGCGCGGATTTCGACGGTCTGGCCGTGAAGCGTGAGGCATTGGCCTGCCTCAGCGGCGACCAGCGCGACGCAAACGTTGTCTTTGTCGGAGAGCCGCAAGACTCTCGACTCGGTGGCGGTGGCCCGCGGGCTTTCGTTCAAGATGTACACGCTCCGTTTGCGGCCAGACTGCCCGACCGCCGACGTTCTGATTCGGTAGAGTGCCGCGCGGACGCCGCCGACGCAAGCGGAAAGCCGCTGCGCTTTGGCTGTTGACATCGGGCGAATCGGACAGCTATAGACAAGAGCGGTTCTGACGGGAGCGGGCGGATAGGGCGACAAGCGTTTTGCGGGCAAGGAGAATGCGAATGAGCAGCCGGTCGGAGCGGAGTTGGGCCGTGCGGCGCGTGTGCGGGTGCGCATTGGCGGCGATCCTGCTGGCGGCGGGGTGCAGCACACCGGGGGTCGAGATGCTGACCGAGAAGCACTATGCGCCGCGGGCCGCTTCGTATCCCGTCGAGCTGTATCAGGGGACGGTGGAGACCCCGCATGACGAAATCGCCAAGCTGGATTCGATCGGCGTCGAATTCGTGACGACCGATACGCGCAGGTTGTTGGTCGAGGATTTGCGGGTGCGGGCGCGACGGCTCGGGGCGGACGCCGTGACCAACGTGGCGATGCTCATGCGACCCGAACGCGGCTGGATTAGCGACCCGCAGACGCCGTTTCGGTCGTGGCGACAGGGCTGGACCGACCTCCACTTTCTGCGGGGGACCGCGGTCCGGTTCAAGCCGCTGACCATCGAGACGGGCGAGCCGGGGGCCGCCGGTCAACGTTTTGACTGGGCGGCGGGCGAACGGCCGGCGGTCGAGACGGAGTCCTCGCCTGCGCTGGAGCAATCCACCGATGCGACTGGGCGGAAGGTTTGGACGTTGCGCCAACCCAAGCCCACGAAGCCGAAACTGCCGACCGTCGAACCGGGAGAATGAAACGAATGCGGAATGGCGAATGCGGAATGCGGAATGGTGAATGCGGAATGGTGAATGCGGAATGGCGAATGCGGAATGGCGAATGCGGAATGCGGAGTGTGGAATCCTGCCGGGCGACCGGCGGTGAAGAATAGGTTTCATCCTGTATCGCAAGAACAAGGACCGATTGGTGCCGGAGGTGTTTGGGAGATGCGTTCGACACGATTGTTTGGCACACTGCTGGCAGGAATGCTGCTGGTGGGAATGATGGCTTTCTCCTGCAAGGGACAGGATCGGGGCCAGCCGGACGTCGGAGTTACCAAGCCGTTGCCGCCGTCGGCGAAATCCACGCCGCCTTTTGTTCTTCCGCCCGTGACGACCTCGACGGCCACAGCGGCGGAGGCCGAAGAGACGACAGAGCCGGCCGACATCCCGCCCGAAGTGGCCAGCGTTTTCGACGAGATGGACTATGCCTTCCGCGACTCGACGGCGCGCAGCGTCACCCTCAAGGTTTACCTCGAGATGATCTCCTCGGTTCGCGGCTTTCGGACCATCACGACGATTGACATGAAATTGCAGTTTCCCAACAAAATGGATATTCGAGTGATGGAGACCGGGGAAGTCAATGACCGAGCCACAACGGGGGGCTGGACGAAGTTCGAAGGACCGGTGTCGGGCCTGCTGTGCGATGGGACAACGCTGTTGCTGAAAAAGGGTTTCGTCATCAAGCAGGCCGCGCCCGCTTCGTTGGATGCGTTGTTGGCCGAACAGCTCGAGATTGGGGCCTGGGGCGACAATTCGCTGGCCACGTGCTTTCTGAAGACGCGTCCTTCGACGGCGTTCAAGAGAAACCTCAAGCGCGCGCGGTTGCTGGAATACGACGAGGAGAAGATCATTCTGGAACTTGTCACAGTGCCGCCGCTTGGCATCCGCCAGCGAAACAACATTCCGCTGTCGTTCGACCTGGTGCAATACCTCGTGCTGAACGGACGCACGAAGCTCCCGACCCGCTGCCACATTGACCACACGGCGCTCGGCCAGGAAATCTATCGCCGGGGCGAACTCCGTCGCGACGCCAAAATGGAGAAGGGGACCCTGGACATTGTCGTCAACCAGGTGAATCTGAAGGAGAGTTTTGCGGGCAAGGGCCTGTTCGTGCTTCCCGCGGAAGAAACGCGGCCGAGCACGTTCCCGCTGACGACCGCCACGATCGGCACGAAGAAGTAGCGATCACGATCCCGCGCATCCGCCGTAAGCCTGAGAAAAAGAAAAACCGGCGAGCGGCTGGGGGACGCCGGGGAGGCGGGTTGCCAGAGAACCTATCGGCCGTGGAGGCGTTTCCCGACAGACAGAATAGGTCAAGCCGCCGTCGGGTTACCAGGTGTAGTGGGCCGTATAGGTCAGGCGCCGCTCGCCGTTGGGAGGAACCGTCACGGTGAAGTGAATCGTTCGCGCGTCTTTTTTCTCGAACGGCTGGCTGGGCTGTTCGATCTCCCAGGTGTTCCAGCGATACAAGTTTTCCTTCACGATGATGCGCGCGTCTTCGTTTTTGTGATTGCGGAGCACGATCTCGAACGACTCGCGCATCGAGTGGCCCGCTTCGTCCACCTGAAAGTTGGTCTGCTTTCGTTCGCCGCGAAGGTCAAAGGCGCTGCCGAGCCGCAGCAGCACCTCTTCGTCTTTGGGCGTGTGGTCAATCCAGTCTTCGCCGATAAACTCCATTTGCCGGTCGGCGGGATCGTGCTTGAACAGGCGGATTCGGCCCGCCGGAAGCGGCATGCCCAGGCGGCGCGCCTTCTCGTTTTTGAACTTCAGGTAGATGTCCACGTCGGTGTTGCACTGCGTTCCGAAAGATTGATTGCGATTCGCTTCGGCAGGTTGCCAACCGGCCCCACTGAAGCCATAATAGACGAAAACCTTCTCGACAGGGACACCGCTCACGGGTTCGAACATTTCGATCTGCTTGATCGAATTGTCGGCGATGGTCGAGCGACGGCCCAGCGTGTAGAGATGGTATTCGAAGAACCCTTTTTCTTGGAAACCACGCTCCTCTTCGGGGGCGGCGGCTGCATCGGCCGCAAGGAAGCCATAGGCGCGCATCTGAGATTGAGGCGGCTCAATGCGATGGACGTCGCCGGCGACCAGCTTGAGCCGCGCATCGCGATAGATTGCGCCCGAACGATTGGAGACCGTCACCCAGGCCGAAAGGTCCATCGTTTTGTCGTCGGGGCCGAGGATGGCCGTGTAGGCCGACTCCCACGAAAGACCCTCGGTCTGATAGGCGACCTCGACCTGTTGGGGGCCGGCTTTGGCCGAGCGAAGCAGCCATTCGAGCGTGGGTTTGGTGATCAGGCCGCCGGGCAGGCTGGGAAGAACGACGTTGCCGGGCGGGTCAATGTGGACGCTGCCGCCGTCGAGGCCGATCATCCGCCCGCCGCGCGTGCTGAGCAACGTGCCTTCGATGGTCGTTGCCTTTTGGCCGGGCGAAGGCTGGAAGGCGACCTTGCGGTCAATGTACTTCTCCATCAGGCGGTCGGGCGTGACCAAATCATACTCGAAGTTCTGTTCGAGGACCGCCGTTCCTTGCGGGTCGGTGAGGCTGCGGAACTTGACCGTTGTGCGGTCGAGCCGGGCCGCGACGTCGCTGAACCGATGGGCCGAGACGCCTTTCGGCAGATTGAGCGTGCGGATTTCCTTCACAACGCCGAAACCCGCTGCCGTGCTGAAGCCGCTGTAAGGGTTTTGGGAAAACGAAGGCTGGGCTTGGGCCTTCTGCTGTGCGGCCATCATGCCGCCGCCTCGACCCGCCTTTGAAGGCGCGCTGTAGATCGTCACCGCCACGCCGGATGGCTGGGGCTCGGCGGCCCATGCGGGTCCCCGGCAACCTGCGGCGATTGCCAGCATTCCTGCGAAGACGGCAAGTATTTGGATTGGAGACGGTCGTTTCATCTTCATGCCTCTGACCTCTGGCCTCTGACCGCTCAATGACAGGTTGCCAACCTGCCCGCAGCGCCAGCGCTCCCTGCTTCGCCAAAGCGCTTCGCGGCGGCGAGTGCGCGGCGTGTCCTACGTTCACCACGTATAGTGCACCGTGTAAGTCAGCGTCACTTCGCCGTCCTTGGCCACTTTGACCGGGAAGTGGATCGTGCGCGAGTCTATCTTCTCGAAGTTATGCGACTTCTCTTTGATCTCCCAGTTGCTCCAGCGGAAGAGGACCTCTTTGACGACGACCTCGATGTCTTCTTGTTTGTGGTTGCGAACCTTGATCTCAAACGACTCGTCAATCCAGTGGGCGCGCGTATCAATGGCGAAATTGGTCTGCTTGCGCTCGCCGACCACGTCGAAAGCGCTGCCCATCTTCAGGAGCACCTTTTCGTCTTTGGGCGTGTGGTCAATGCGGTCTTCGCCGACAAATTCGAGCGAGCCGTCGGCTTCGTCTTCCTTATAGACGCGGACGCGCCCACCCGGCAGCGGGATGCCCAGGCCCGACTTCTCGGAGTTCTGGAACGTCATGTAGATGTCCACTTTCTTGTTCATCTGGGTGCCGAGGTTGCGGTCCTGATAGGCGTCCGATCCCCACCAGGGGACGTTCACGGCGCCGAAGTAGAGATAGATCTTTTTGGCCGGAACGTTTTCGACGGGAGCGAACAGTTCGATCTGCTTTTGCGAATTGTCTTTGACCGTGGTCGGGCGGCCCAGCGTGTAGAGGTGATATTCGAAGAAGCCTTTCTCTTCGAAGCCGGCGCCGGCGCGCCCAGCGGACTTCCTTGCCATAGCGAGGCCCGCCATCTCGCCGCCCTCGCCGGGTTGAGGGGCGCGATGGACGTCGCCGGCGACCAGCTTGATCTGCGCGTTGTCGTAGGTCGCGCCCGACTGGTTATCAATCGTGACCCAGCCCGACAGGTCGAGCAGCGTGTCGTTCTTCTTGGTCACGGCGGTGTAGTCGGCCAGCCAGAGGATGCCGTTGGTTTGATAGGTCACCTTGACGAGATGCTCGGCCGGCTTTTTGGCATCGAGCATCCAGACGAGCGTCGGCCGCGTGATCAGGCCGCCGGGAAGCGAGGGCAGCACGATGCCGCTGGGCTGGGGTGGATTGACGTGAATCTTGCCGTCCATTTCGACGACGAGGCCGCCCTGGGTGCTGAGCAGCCGGCCCTTCTGGGCGGGCAGGTCCTTGTCGGCGGGCGGCGGGAGCGTGATCTCCTTGTCAATGTACTTTTCGAGCAACTTGTCGCGGCTGACGAGGTCGTATTCGTAGTTTTGCTCGACAACAAAGGTGCCTTCGGGATCGGTGAGGCTCTTGAAGTGGACGGTCGAGGCGTCAATCAGTTTGGCGACGTCCTGGAAGCGAATGACGTTTCGCCCTTTGTCCAGCTTCATCTTTCGCCAGTCTTTGACGACGGCGTACCCTTGCGGGACCTGGACGTAGCGGCCCTCGACCCATTGCTGCTGATAGTACTGGACGGGCTGGCCGGCGCGCTGCGGCGCGGTGTAGATGGTCAGTCCCTTGCCTTCTTTGTCGCGGGTTTCCTCGGCGGCCGACGCGCTGAGCGTCGCCGCCAGGAGCGCACACAACACCGTGCCGAGAATACTTGTCGCTTTCACGAGAGGGTCCCCCTTCCGAAAAACAAAACTAAAAAGGATCTTCGCACCTGCATCCGAATCTTCAGACTAAGCTCGTGCGGAAAAGGTTCCAGAAAAAAAGAGGCTGTTCGACGGGACGATCTGGATTTCACGCCTGTCCTGCCCCGCCGGGTGAATGCAGAGAACCCAGGAATAGGTCTCCCTTTCGACGGCTGAAGCGGGGTTGAATTCGAGCGAAAACTCGCACCAACCGGAAGCCAGGAATTGCCCGGACCGGTAGCAGTGCGGTGCTGGGCGGGATGTGCTTTTTTCTAAAAAACCGTTTGACTTCACAATATGGCAGTAGATATTTATATCTGTTGTGCGGCAGGAGGAGTCGGGTGAAGTTACTGGTCCGGAGCAGGAAACTCGTGCATTCTAGTATGGAGGTACGTGCACATGAAACGCCGCCGACTCCAGATGGTGATGTATGTTATTCATTTGCCGCTCAGAGATAACAAGGGCAAGAGTATCAAGAGGAAGGAGTTCGCTCGCGTTCAGCGTGAACTGATTGACCGATTTGGCGGATGCACCATCTACCCTCAGCCGGTGAAAGGTTTTTGGGTTCACCAGGGGATCATCTTCGAAGACGAAGTGGTCGTTTTCGAGGTGTGGGTTCCGCGAACGCGCGAGAATCTTAAATGGTTGTCCAGGTATCGGGAGATTCTCAGAAAGCGCTTCAAACAGAAAGTGATTGGAGCAAAGATTATCCCGTTTCAAATCCCGGAGTAGGAAGCGTTCTGGAATCGGGTGTGCAATGACTCGCGACTCGATTTTCAGGAGATGACGAACAATGGCCAGAAAAAGACTAAACCACTCTTTGATCGTAACGACAATCATTGAGCGCGATCAGCATGATCGGCTTCGTGAACTGGCTTTTTATGATCGCGTCACGATGGCAGAGCTGATCCGCGACGCCTTGGATAAGTATCTTGCCGCGCGCACGAACAATAAGAAAACCCCACGCAAGAAGTGAATCGCCCTGCCGGCAGCTATTCCACCCGTTCTGGCGCCATCCACCGCGCGAGAGAGAAGTCAATCCGACCCAGAGGATTTCGCTCGATCCCTTCGAGCCCCGGCCGCTGCAGGTAGCTGATCGCATAGAAGTAAATCGGGCATACGGGCATCTGGTCAACAAGAATGCGTTCGGCCTGATGGAGAAGGTCGGCGCGCTGGGCCACATCGGACGTTGCCGCCGCGCGATCGAGCAACGCGTCGTAGCGCGGGTCGCTCCAGCCCGTGTAGTTGTTGGGCGAGCCGCTGCGAAAGACGTCGAGAAAGGTCGTGGGATCGAGATAGTCGGCGACCCAGCTGGCGTGGGCGATCAGGGTGTCACCGCGCCGTTTGTTTTGCGCCAGCAGGCGCGCGGGAAACGATTGGATGGCGGCCTCGACGCCAAGGTTCTGGCGCCACATCATCTGCAGGGCGACGGCCAGCGAGCGCTGCAGCTCGGTGGCATCGTGGGAATAGACGATGTTCTTCAGCGATGAGACGCCTGAGCCGCCGGGAAGTGAAGCGAGCGACGCGCGAAGCCGTTCGGAGTCGGAAGCGGAAGGGCCGGTTGGGGGAAGAAGATCGCCGCCGACATTGCGAAAATCGGAGTAGGACAGGTTGGCAACCTGTCCTACGGGAATGCCGGGAGGGACAAAGGCGGTGGCCGGACGCTCGCCGCCGCGCACAATCCGTTCGGCCAGCAGCCGGCGGTCGAGCGACAGCGCGAACGCCCGGCGGACTTCGAGGCGATCGAAGGGCGGCCGACGGCAGTTGAAGACGAGATAGGACGTGCCCAGCAGCGGGACCGTTCGAAAGTCCTCGGTCGCTCGCACGGCGGCCAGCGCGCTTCGATGGACGCTATCGGTCAGGTCAATCTCGCCGCGACGGTAGGCGGTCCATTCCGTGAATTCGTTTTCGACCATGACGAAGAACAGGCGACGGAGGGCGATGCGGCCGCGGTCGTGATAGAGGGGGTTAGGCTCAAAGATTATGTGTCGCCGCGGCACGTGCTCGATCGGGCGAAACGGCCCGTTGCACACGTAGTTGGACGCGCGGAAGGCGGCCTCGCCAAGTTGCTGGACGGTCGGCGGGTGGACCGGGTAGTAGGCTTCGAGCGCCGCCAGAGAGAGAAAATAGGGCGTCGGGTGAGCGAGACGAACCACGAGTGTTCGGTCGTCGGGAGTCTCAATGCCCAACGCGACGCGCGGTCGTTCTTCGGGCGTGGCGCGATAGCAGGCCGGTGCGCCTTCGATGGCAAAGAAGAGGTCGGCCCACGAGGCGCGGGTGGCCGGGTCGAGGACGCGTCGCCACGCGAAGGCGAAATCGCCCGAGCGGACGGGATCGCCGTTTGACCAACGGGCCTCGCGCAGCCGGAAGCGATAAGTCCGCTGATCGGGCGAGACCTCCCACGATTCCGCGAGAGCGGGCTGGGGCTGGCCGTCCGGGCCGATGCGGACCAGCCCTTCGAGACACTGTCCGATCGCCCGAAGGTCGGCCAGGCGCGTGGCGCGCGCCGGGTCGAGCGAGGTCGGCTCGGCGGCCAAATTGAACACGACGACGCCCGCGCGGCGGCGTTCCTCCACGGAGCGGTCGCCAGGATTCGGCTGACAGGCGAGAAGCCAGAGAGCCGCAACGAGAATCGCCGGGACGAGGCGGTGCAATGATGAACGATGAACGCTGAATGATGAACGCTGAATCAAAGGCCTCGAGTTCATCGGTCCGCCTTCCGCGTGCATCATTCATCATTCATCGTTCATTGTCTGAAGCGCCTTCTACGGTCAGGTTTCCACAATGCGAACGGTGACGAAGTGGTCGCCGCGTTGGCGGTCTTGAAGGATGGGGCCCCGGCCTTCCAGGCGGAAAACGGCGCCGGATTTTGTCGCGAGCGGGATCACCAGTTCGGCCATCCCGTCCACCGTCTTGACGCGCACGACGCCGCCCGCGGCCGCGGTTTGGGGCGTGATGTGGATTTCCGAATAGACGGCGGCGTCGCGTTGGTCGTAGCCGGGACCGGGTTTGACGGCCAAGCGGATGACTAGGTCGCCCGGCTGTCCGCCGCCCCGGCTGGGATTTCCCTGACCGGGGATGCGAATCCTCTGGCGGGTTTTCGAGCGCGGGGGGATGGTGACCACATAGGTTTTGTTTACGCGGGTCGTTCCGCGGCCGAAGCAGCTGGAGCACGCGATTTCGAAGAGGTAGCCGCGGCCGCCGCACAGCCGGCACGAGGGGGAAGGACGGTTGGGATCGCATTCCGGGCAGCCGCGGACGACGGTGTCAGGTTTGGCGCCGGTGCCACCGCACGCCGCGCAGGGGTCGTGGCGCGCCACGGCCAGCAGCTGGCGGCTGCCGAGGTCGGCCACCTCCCGAAAGACGGTCATGTCCACTTCGATGTCGCTGCCGTCAATCGCGATGGATTCGGGCGGCGGCGGGGCAGGCGGGGATTGAGGGGAGCGGCGGGGCGGCGCCTCCTCGTCGGCCTCCCACCAGGGCTTGCGGGTACGCGTTTCCTCCTCGTCGTCGTCGGCGGGGGGGGCCGACGGGCGCGAATGGGTGCCGGTCGCCTTCGCAGTGTGGCCGGGAGCGCCTGCCGAGCGGCGGTCCGGAGCGGTGGTCCGTTTGCGTTGAGATTGGGCGGCCAGTCGAGCGCGATCGTAATTGGCGCGGGTTTTTGGGTTTTCGAGAACCTTGTAGGCGTTCTGGATGAGCTGAAACTTCTCGCCGGCTTGGGGGTCGTCGGGGTTCTGGTCGGGATGATAGCGAAGGGCCAACAGTCGAAAGGCGCGCCGGATGTCGGCGTGCGTGGCGTTGGGATCGAGTCCGAGAGTGCGATAGTAGTCTTGTTCCGGCATCGTGAACCGTTTCGCGCAGGCGTCCCCGCGAGCCCCCCGTTTCCTTACAGCGCCAAGGGAACCACTTTGGCGGAGGTCTTGGGCTGATCCCAGAGAGCGGAGAGCAGATTGGTGAGCGTCTGTTTCAGATACTTCCGCTCGACGACAATGTCCACAAACCCGTGGGCCAGAACGAAGTCGGCCCGCTGGAACCCGCGCGGAAGGATCTGGTTGATCGTCTGTTGAATGACACGCGGGCCGGCAAAGCCGATCAGCGCGCCCGGCTCGGCAAGGATGATGTCGCCAAGGCTGGCAAAGCTGGCCATGACTCCCGCCGTCGTCGGGTCGGTCAACACGCTGATGTACGGGACGCGCAGCTGGCCCAGGCGGGCGACGGCGGCGCTGGTTTTGGCCATCTGCATCAGCGACAGGATGCTTTCCTGCATGCGCGCGCCGCCCGAGGTGGCCACCGAGACAACCGGCACGCGCTCGTCACCGGCTTGCTCCATCAGGCGCGTGATCTTTTCGCCGACCACCGACCCCATGCTGCCGCCGACGAAATTGAAGTCCATGACCGACAGCATCACGGGTTGGCCGTTGATCCGGGCGCGGCCGGTGCGCACCGCTTCGGCCTGGCCGCTTTTCTCCTGCGCTTCCTGGAGGCGTTTCTCGTAGGGTTTGGAATCGCGGAATTTCAACGAATCGGTCGGCTGGATGTGCGCGTTCAGTTCCCCGAACGATTCCTCGTCGGCCAGCATGTCAATTCGTTCCTGGGCCGACATCTTGTAGTGGCAGCCGCACTTGGGGCAGACCGACAGGTTACGCTCGAAGTCCTTGCGATAGATGAAGCTGACGCATTCGTTGCACTTGAACCACAAGCCTTCGGGAACGACATCGCGCGGGGGCGTCTCCCGAAGACTCGTGTACTGCGCTTTTCGAAACCAGGCCATCGTTTGGTTCCTCGACGCAAAAAGTCGGGCGAATCATGACTTTCGGGAACGAGATGTGTCAATCAGCAATCCGCGATCGGCCATCCGTGGTCAGTTGCCGGCTGTCCGCACTCCGCATTCCGCACTCAGTACACCCCAACAGAATAAAGGGACCAAAATGACAACAAGGACAAAAGGGACAAGGAGAAAAGGATGGAGAGAAGCCAGACCAGTCAATCAATTCGGTCCCCCAATTACGTTTTGTTGCACTCAGTGGACGATCTGGGTTCCGATGCCGCCGTCGGTGAACAGCTCGAGAAGCAGGGCGTGGGGGATGCGACCGTCAATGACGTGGGTCTTCTCGACGCCGCCCTCGAGCGCGTACAGGCACGCCTGGACCTTGGGGATCATGCCGCCCTTGATCACCCCGTCGGCGATCATCTTCGGACACTCCCCGGCGGGAATTGAGGTGATGATCGTCGAGGGGTCGCTGGGATTGCGGCAGATGCCCCGAACGTCGGTCAGCAGGATGAGTCGGGCGGCGCGCAGGGCGATGGCGATCTCCGAGGCCACCGTGTCGGCGTTGATGTTGAGGGTCTGCCCCTTGGCGTCCACGCCGATGGGCGAGACGATCGGAATGAACTCGTGCTGGTAGAGCGCATTGAGAATTTCGGGATTGATCTTTTCGACTTCGCCGACGTAGCCGATGTCGCCGAGCGGCTGTCCGTCGGGCCCGGTCGGGCGATAGCGCCTGGCGAGGATCAGGCTGGCGTCCCTGCCACTGACGCCGACGGCGCGCCCGCCGGCCCGGTTGATCCCGTTGACGATCTCGCCGTTGATCTTGCCGTCGAGCACCATTTCGGTGATCGAGAGGGTTTCCTTGTCGGTGACGCGCTGGCCGTTGGAGAACTTCGCCTCCATCCCCATCTTCTTCATCAGGCGCGTGATCTCGGGGCCGCCGCCGTGGACGACGACGACGCGCATGCCGACCGATTCCATCAGAACGATGTCGCGGATGACGTTGGCCTTCAGCTTGGCGTCCACCATGGCGTGGCCGCCATACTTGATGACCACGGTCTTGGTGTCGAAGCGCTGGATGTAGGGCAGCGCTTCGGCCAGAATGCGGGCCCGTTCGACCAGGGGTTCGATGGGATCGGGATTGGGGGTTTCCTCGGGAGTCGGGCTCATGGGTCTGCGACCTCTTCGAGAAGATGAACGCCCACAAGGGGAACCGTTCGATTCACCGCTTCCGCTCGATCCGTAAATGTGCAAATCGCACGAGATGGCCCATCGTGCTCAATCCGAAGTAGCGATGGGTGGCATCGCCGATCGGCTGCTTTTCGTCGGACGTCGAAATCAGAGTTTCTTCGTTGACGTAGATTCGAAACCCGTTGCGGTACTTCTTGATTTTGACCGCATAGACGCGCTCGCGGTCGAGTTTGCAGTCTTCGCGGGCGAGGCGGCGCCGAGACTGGAGGTCGCCGTCCTTCAGGCTCTTGTAGAGCGAGATTTTTCGATTGTCCAGGCCGCCGATGTTGACTTCATAGCCGGAGTAGGTCTGGCCGTCGCCGTTGATGAAGCAGTTGATCTCGCCCGGTTTGTCGAGACATTCGGCCTCGAACTCGATCGTGACGTTGTCGGGCAGGATGCGGCTGAGCCAGAGAATCGAGCGGCTGTCGGTGGTCTGGCGCGAGTCGCAGATCAGCGAGCCGTCGCGAATTTCCCACTTGCCGGCGTCATAGCATTTCCAGTCCTTCAGGCCGTCGGGCGAGTCGAAGTCCGACCGAAAGGTCGAAATCGAGCCGTCGTCGCGCTCCGCTTTCGTCATACAGCCGCCTGTCAGAATGCAAAAAAGCGCGACAGCTAGAGCCGAAAGGGACCTCGTGAGGGGTCGCGCCCAGACACAGGCACAACTCCCTGTCGCAGGCGCTTTTCTTCGAGACTCCGACCGCTCACTTCTCAAATCATCGTTCATCGTTCATCATTCATCGTTTCTTTCACGTTCGGTAGTGCGCATTGAAGCGCACATACTCGTCAGAGATGTCGCACGTCCAGAAGGTGGCTTTTCCCGGCCCGCCGGTTCCCAGGTCAATTTCGACCGTGAACTCCGGCTTGCTCAGGATGGCCTCGAGCTGGGCCGAATCGGCGTCCACGAGTCGGCTCCGATCGAGAACGCGAACGCCGTCGAAGCCGATGGTGAGGGCATCGAGACGCATTTCGACGCCGGCCATGCCGAGCGCGGCCGCAATGCGTCCCCAGTTGGGATCGCCGCCGAGGAAAGCCATTTTGACGAGCATCGAATTGGCCACGGTGCGGGCGGCCTGGCGGGCTTCGTCGTCCGACCGAGCGCCGCGCACGTCGAGGGTGACCAGTTTGGTCGCCCCTTCGCCGTCGCGCACGAGCATACGGGCCAGTTCGCCGCAGACCTGGCGGACCGCCGTCTCCAATTGTGCGGCGGCCTCGGTCGCCGGAGCGATGGGCGGATTGCCGGCCTGGCCGTTGGCCAGCAGGATCAGCGTGTCGTTGGTGCTCATGTCGCCGTCCACCGAAATGCTGTTGAAGGTGTCGCGGACAGCGGCGCGCAACACGGGGCCGAGCAGCGCCGGTTCGACGCACGCGTCGGTCGCCAGAAAGGCGAACATCGTGGCCATGTTGGGATGAATCATGCCCGCGCCTTTGGCGATGCCGATCAGGCGGACGTCGGTTGCGCCGACCGTCCAGCGGCAGCCGGCCATTTTGCGAAAGGCGTCGGTCGTGCGGATGGCCTCGGCGGCGGCTTCCCAGCCGGTCGGACTGAGCGCCTCGACGACCTTGGGGATTCCCGCCCAGACCTTCTCGATGGGAAACGTGACGCCGATGACGCCGGTCGAACAGACCATGATCTCGTCGGCAGCAGCGCCGATGGCGCGGGCGGCGACTTCGCACATGGACAGAGCGTCGCGCTCGCCGCGCTCGCCCGTGCAGGCGTTGGCGTTGCCGCTGGAGGCGACGATGGCACGAACTCCGTGGTGGCCGTGTCGGCGCGAAACCACCACGGGAGCGGCCGCCACACGATTCGTGGTGAACACAGCGGCGGCGGGCGCGAGCGCGTCGGAGACGATCAGCGCGAGATCGGGCCGTCCCGACTGCTTGATTCCGCAGGTGATCCCGGCGGCGCGAAAGCCGCGCGGGTAGCAGGCGCTGTCCACGGGTTGGGGTTCCCACTTGGCCATGCGTCGCGAATCTCCTCTTGGGTGGCGCGGGCCTTGCGCCCGCCTTTTTGCACGCCGGCGCGCGCAATGTCGCGGTGGCTCATCGCGTGCGTGCAACGCTACGAAAATCTTGTGTCGTTTGCCGGGGCGGTCAATACAAAAAAGTCCCCGGAGTTTGGCAGTCCATATAGAAGCCTCTTTCAGACCCGTTCGCCTTGGCGCTAAACACAGTCTGTAGATCAATCTTCTCGGTGCGTCGCCGCGACCGGCAGCAGCGCAGCCAGGGACAGCAGCGATGCCAGAGTGAGATAGAGGCCCAGGCGAAAGGAGAAGGGACGATAGACCATCGAGATCGCATGGTTGCCGGCGGGAACGCGCGCGGCGCGAAAGGCATGGTTGGCGGTTGCGGGCGGGAAGGGTCCGTTCCCGTCGAGAATCCATTGCCAGCCGGGCGCCGCCAGTTCGGCCACGATCATCGGGCGATCGCGGTCGCAGGAAACTTCGAGGTCAATGCGGTCGGGGGAGTAGCGGATCACGCGGGCGGTGGCGGTCGTATTCTGGTTCATGGAATTAGACAGGTTGACAACCTGTCCTACAGAGGAACCCGGCAGGTTGACAACCTGTCCTGCGTAACCCAGCGCGGGGTCGAGCGTGTAGGAGCGGCGATCGGGATCGAAGTCGGGCCGCGCCATGGCCGCCAGGAGCGTCGCGCGATCGGGAGCAGCGGCGATTTCTTGCGGAAAGTAGGCGTAAAGCAACGGAGGCCGTCGCAGCCACAAGACCTGGCCGTTCTCGGCGGCCCCGCGTTCGTACTCGCGCGTCAGCGCCGCCGGAGAAGGATTGCCCAACGATCTGCCTTCAGGGGTCAGAACGAACTGCTGGAACACCAGCCGTCCGAGCGCCGCGCGGTCTTGCGCGTACAAATCCATCAGGTCCACATACTGTTGCAAGTGCACCGGATGATAGCCGTGGAGACTGGCGATTCCGCGCGTCATCATCCGGTTGCTGTATTCGTTTCCGATCTCGATGCCGCGAACCGGTTGGGGCAGCGTCTGAAGGATCGAGTCGGACCAGTGATGGAGAAGATAGAGCTGAAACGGCCGCAGATCGGCGGCCTTGATGTATCGCGCCTCGTGGAGACGCGGGTCCACGAAGGCCAGTGTGAACAAGGCGCCGACCGCCAGCGCCCAGATGGCCCTTCTCCCTCGAGCGTACAGATAACCGCCGGCGGCGACGGCGGCCAGCACGGCGCACGAAAGCGCTCCAAACAAAAGAGATCGCTGCACGCTGGTGAGAATGGCCAGGTCGGCGGGGCTGCGAGCCAAGACAGACCGGCTCGGCGCGCCGATCCAGGGCCATTCGATGCCCGGCGCGAGCAGGCCCCATCGCAAGAGGACGAGCAGGACGGTTGCCGCGACCGAAATCACGAGGTAGCGCGATCGCGAGGCGGCGTCCCTTGTCACGCGGTCCACAAAGTCTTCGAAACCTCGGCCCGCCAGAATCGCCGTCGGCCATGCGATGAAGACCAGGATCGTGGCAGGCGAGCGGAAGCGATTGAGACCGGGCAGCCAGCGAAAGGCCGCTCGAAACACCGGTGTGTAGCCGCCCGCGGCCAGAATGGCGGCGATCAGCAGCACCGCCAGCCAGAACCAGCGGTCGCGATCCCGCCATCCGACCACGAGACCGAACACGGCCAGAATCACGGGCAGCAGGCCCATGTAGTCGCTGACGATTCGCTCGGTTCCCCACCGGCCCCAGTAGCCCCTTGACCCGCTTGTGCTGTCGCCCAGGAAGCCCGGAAGGAGATACTCGGCAAATTCGAGCGGGGGATAGGAAGTGTCGGCCACGGCCTCGAAGGTCAGCCCCGCGCCTCGGTTGGTGAGCGGTGTGGTTTCGAGCGCCGGGAGAATCTGCGCGGCCGAAAGACCGGCGGCCACCAGAAGCGCGATCGCCAGGCCGAAACCAGCGAACCACGCGGAGTGGCGCAGGTTGTCAACCTGCGTAGGCGCCGAACCGCCGCTGCGGCCCGCCCCGATCGCCTGCCACACGATCCAAGGGATGAGAAAAAGGAGGGTAGAGTAGGCGATTTGTACGTGCGAAGCGAGCAACTGAGCCGCCAGACCGACGCCACAGCCAATCCAGTAGCCCCAACGCTTCCGTTTCATCGCCGCCGTTGCGCAGCCGAACACGAACGGCATCCAGGCGATGGATGCAAGTTTCTGGAGATGCCCCGCATGGGCCAGCGTGACGACATGGCCGCTGACCATGAAGACCATTCCGGCGAAAAGGGCCGCCGGCCGCCGCAGGCCGATCCAGCGCGCCGCCCAATAGGTCCACACTCCCGCCAACGCGTCGTTGAGGATATATTGACAGGTGAACGCAAGGGCGACCGGCAGGAGCGCGAAGAGCCATGTGATTGGGTAGAAGGGACACGAGGCGAAGGTTCCGAGCGCCGGCAGCCCGCAGAACAAGTATGGGTTCCAAAGGCCCAGCTGCCCCTGGTCGGCGATCAGCGACCAGTTGTAGAGCAACAGGCCGAAGTCGTGGGCGGTTGTGTCGCGTCCGTAGAGAAAGACGCCGGGACGCAGGGCGGGATAGAAGATCAGATGGGCCAGGGCGAGACAGCCGAGGAGGACCAGCCCGTCGCGTCCGTCGCAAAAATCCGATTCGCCGCCTTCTTCATTTGGGGTGCGGCGGTGCGATGTCGTGGGACTGCGCGTCTTCACAGGGCAACACTCATGAACGCTTTTGGCCAACAGCCTGCGCCGCCACCGCAGACGCGCGGGGCTACGCTTCGATTTCGACCAGACGCAGGAGCTGTCGCGCGAGGCGGAAGTTGCGCAAGACGGCCGGCGCGGCCTTGCCCATGACAATTCTCTCGTCGGCGATTCGCTCCTCGAAGCCGAGCAGATTGTCGTGGAGCGACTCGCGCTGGGTGGCCGACCAGCGCTCGCCCAGAGGCTCGACGGCGCGCAACACGTCGCCGAGAAACGCCCGAATGGGATCGTCGGGCGAGAGCATCCGCATGGTTTCGGACAGCAAGGTGCAGACCGAAACGATCGGCCGATCCTCGGTCAGTTGTGTGGGTTCGCGCCAGGGACCGCCGGCCAGCAGCGTCAACGGTGGAGCGGTCAGATCGTGGGGCTCGCGCACAATGATGCCGGCAATCGGCTCATAGGTCAGCCGCTCGATCGTTTCGATCAGTCGTCCCTCGGGCAAAGCGGAGAGAACCGGGAGCACCAGGGCGCATTGCGCCATCGCGGCGATCCGCTTGATCCACGACTCGCCGGCTTCGGGGACCGTCGGCAGCGGGCGAAAGGCGGCCAGGGGAATCCAGCGTTCCTGCGCCCACGAACCGCCGTCCGCAAAGCCGGTGGCTTCGGGGCCGAGGTTCTCGGTGTCTCCGAGCCAGACCTCGGCCAGCGTCAGGGGCCGGGCGGCGGCCTTAGCCGCCCGCAAGCGCAAGTAGTGCAGGAGGCCGGTCAGCTGCTTGCCGCGCCAGGACGTCAGGTTGTAGCGGTCCGGGTGGTCGGGATCGTCAGGGATCTCGTGGATGCGAACGCCGAGCGAGAGCCAGACGGCTCGGCGGCAGGAATCGCATCGGCAAAAGTCCGCCCGTTGGTCGGGGGCTTCGAGCGGGAAGTGGAGGTGGCGCAGATAGAGCCCCTGGAAGCTGTAGCCCTCGAGGATTTCATAGAACAGATCGCCCAGAAAGCGCCAGACTTCGCGATTGGCGGGACAGAGGAACGGCGGCACGGCCCCGCGACGGAAGCGATCGCGGCCGCGCACGGCCCATTCGGGGCGGCGGCGGAGGATCGGTCCGCGTCTGCGTTCGCTGCCGACGCACAAGCCCTCGACCAGCGCATAGACGGTCAGCTCTTCGCGGCGAGCGGCCGAAAGAACCGCCGCCACGGCGTCGCTGCCGCGTGGCCGGGGGGCCTGAACGGGAAAGCCATAGGCCGGCATTGTTCGCGAGGGGAACGTCGTGAATCCCTGGCTGAAGCAGTTCAGCAGGATGGCGTTGAACCCCGCGCGCTTGATCTGCCAGGCCAAGCGGGCAGCGTCGCGGACTTCAAACGCGGCGGGCAGGCGAATCTCGATCGCGCGCGTTTGCGGGAACAGACGGCGCGGTCGGTCGGGAACCACGAGTTCTGCTTTGCCCGACCGCCAGACCCCACTGGTCTTTTCGGATTCTACGGCAATGCCCATGCGGCGAGCATCCTGATTTTCAACTCCGTGGCTGTAGCCACGATCCGGAATCCGGAAAAGACTTTACTTTATCTCCTGAAGTGTCAACATTGTTTGGCATTCGGTTGCGCCGACGGAGGGGCCGCAAAACGCCTCTGATCGGCCGGCCCGGGCGGATCGCCGCATGAACTCCTTGACCAAAACCAGAAACGCACTGCCCGACGTCGAAGACATCCTCGGCGCCAACCGCGACCGCTACTCGGAAGGCGACCGGGTTCTCATAGACCGGGCCTACCAGTTCGGTCACGACGCGCACGTCGGCCAACAGCGGATGAGCGGCGATCCGTATTTTCTCCACTGCATCGAGGTGGCGCGCCTGCTGGCCGAGCTGCGGCTCGATTCGACGACTATCGCCGCCGGCTTGCTTCACGACGTGCTCGAGGACACGGGGGTGACGGCCGAGCAACTGGCCGAGCAGTTTCCCACGCCCATTCCGACGCTGGTGCAGGGCGTGACGAAGATTTCGTCGCTGGATTTTCGATCGTCGCGCGCTCAATACGTCGAGAATCTTCGCAAGATGATCCTGGCCACGGCGCAGGACGTGCGCGTCGTTCTGGTCAAGATTTGCGACCGTCTGCACAACATGCAAACGCTGCAATATCTGCCGCATGAGCGGCAGATCGAGATCGCGCGCGACACGCAGAAAATTTACGTGCCGCTCGCCAATCGCCTCGGGATGACGCGCCTCAAGTCGGAACTCGAGGACCTGGCGATGCGCTATCTCCATCCGCAGGAATATCGGCGGATGGCGCAGCTGGTGGCCGAGAAGCGTGCCAGCCGCGAGGCCAAGGTTGAGCGTTCGATCGCCGCGTTGCGCGAACATCTGGCGCGCCAGAATCTCCACCCGGAGATCGTCGGCCGTCCCAAGCATTTCTACAGCATTTTCGAGAAGATGCGCGAACAGCATCTGGACTTCGACCAGATTTACGACCTGATTGCGCTGCGCGTCATTACCGACACGGTGCAGGAATGCTACGAGATTATCGGCCACATTCACGCGTTGTGGAAACCGATTCCCGGCCGCCTCAAGGACTATGTCGCGCTGCCGAAAGCGAACATGTATCAGTCGCTTCATACGGCGGTGATCGGTCTGGACGGCCAGGTGACCGAAATCCAAATCCGAACCCACCCAATGCACCGCATGGCCGAGGAAGGGATCGCCGCCCACTGGAAGTACAAGGAAGGCGGCCCGACGCAGGTCGGGCTCGAGGAGAAACTCCGCTGGTTCCGGCGGATGACCGATTGGCTCCAGGAGGTCAAGGACCCGGATGAATTCATGCGGTCGCTGACGAACGACGTTTTTGCCGACCGCGTGTTCTGCTTTTCGCCGCGCGGCGATGTGTTCGAACTTCCCAAGAACGCGACGCCGCTGGATTTTGCCTATCACGTCCATTCCGAAATCGGCAACCACTGCGTCGGCGCGAAGGTCAACAACCGGATTGTGCCGCTGCGGACGACGCTGCAGCACGGCGACGCGGTGGAAATCCTGACCTCGAAGGCCGCCCACCCGCGCGCTCACTGGCTCGAGATCGTGCAGACCGGGCGCGCGCGCAACAAAATCCGCCACTGGGTCCGGTCGCAGCAGCGCGAAGAATTCGTGATCCTCGGACGCGAGCGGCTGATGCGCGCCGTCAAGGCGCATGGCGTGGACATGACGCCGGAACGGATGGCGGAGTTGCTGCGTCCCCATCTGGCCGAATTCGACGCCGGCAGCTTCGACGATCTTCTGACCGACGTGGGATTTGGGCGCATCGCCGTCCGTCGCGTAGTCGAGAAAATCGCGCCGGTTCAACCGAAGCCACGCCGAACACGCGCCCCTCGAGCGACGTCGCCGACCTCCGACGTCCTGGTCGGCGGAATCGCCGACGCTTCGGTGCATTTCGCCCATTGCTGCCATCCGCTGCCGGGTGAACCGATCGTCGGATTCATCACGATCGGCCGGGGCGTGACGGTTCACCGCCGCGATTGCCCCGGCCTTGAAAAGACGCTGCACAACAAGCAAATAGACCGCTCGCGACTGATCGAGGCGCAGTGGGACATGGCTCACGCGCGGGCCCACGACGTGACGATCAAGGTGGTCGCGCGCGACCGCGTGGGATTGCTCCGCGACATCACCAACGCGATTTCGCACGAGAATGTTTCGATCACCGAGAACCGCACGCGCGTCAACGAAAGCGAACGCGTGGCGGTGCTGCGGTTCACCGTTCAGGTGTCGAGCAAGGAGCAAATGACGCACGTGATGGCGCGCATTCGCACTGTGGCAGGGGTGACGGCGCTGACGCCGTATGTGCGGGCGTGAGGGAAAGGTGGGGCCGACTCATTCACGGCGCGACCACGACCAGCAGCATCGGGAGCGGTTTCAGTTCGCGCTTCAGCGGATCGAGCACGAGACCGAGGGATTCGAGGGTCAGAGCGCCCAACAGCACGCTGTCGCCTTCTTCGCCGAAAATCACGTCGCCCCCGCCCACATGATCGCCGAGCCGAAACACGGCCACCCCTTTCTCGCGAACGATCTTCTCGCCGTTCGCCAGGCGAAAGGTCTCCTTCGCCAGCGGACGGATGCCAAGCCGGTTCAAAATAGCCGCAGGGACAACGGAGTGCAGCATGCCGGAATCAACAAGGAATCTCACCCCTTCAAAGACATCCGGCTTTGCGGGACTTGCGATTTCCATGTCCAGCGTGACCAATCCCATCGAATCTTCTCCCTGCCCGCAAACGAAGTGTTACTCTTGAAGCCATGCCTCAAGATGTTGTTTCACAAAGTCATCATCGGTCAGCCAGGGATAGTCCCGATAGATGCGATCCAATTCTTCACTCTGGCCAGGAGCAAGCGTCGCTTTCGGGTCGAGACAATGTGAATACTCCATGAGTCCCTGGCGCCGCAGAACCTCGTTAATCCCGGAAATGCAACCCGCGAAATTGTGAGCTACATCGAATATGACGGAATTCGCGTCGGTCAATGCGACGCTCTTTTCAAGCAGCTCGCGAGCGTCGCATGGGCCTTCAGTAACCACCTGATGTATGTAATTCAGAAGATCAACGGCCCTGCTTGTCCAGATACTCCACTGGCCCAGCAGTCCTCCGCAAATATGTAATGTTTTCGACCCATCCGCCGCCCGGATCGTATAAGGCGTGAGCAAGTCAAGGATGATATTATCGTCGTTTCCCGTGTAAAGCGCCACGCGGCCTTCGACGCCGGCCTGAGCAACCGCGCGGACTACGTCAAGCGTCTGATAGCGGTTGAACGGCGCAATCTTGATCGCGACAACGTTTTCAATTTCGACAAATCGCCGCCAAAACGAATAGGGAAGAATTCGGCCGCCCACGGCCGGTTGAAGATAGAAACCCATCAACGGGATGATCGCACTGATTCTTGTGCAATGTTCGAGCAATTCGTCCTCGGACGCATCGCGGAACGCGCCGAGACTGACAAGCGCTATGTCATAGCCGAGGGAGGCGGCGAACTGCGCCTCCGCAAGCGCCTGACGGGTCTTGCCGCACACGCCGGCGATCTTGACAATCGGGCACCCGCACTTCCGGCTCTCTTCGTTCAACGTCGTCAGGGCCAATTCGAGGACGGGTTTGAACAGGTCAATCCCAGGTTCCCGGATTTCGAATTGTGTGGTATGTACGCCCACGGCCACGCCGCCTGCGCCTGATGCGGCATAGTAACGGATCAGCGCGCGCTGGTGCAGTTCGTCGAGGCGTCTTCGAGCATCGAGAGCCAGCGGGCAGGCGGGAAGGACAACGCCTTGCAGCAGAATCTTCATTATCGAAGAAGAAGGCATCGGAAGGGGCACGGGAAACGGACTCCTTTTCTCACGCCGGTTTTGTGAGGAACTGTCCGTCGGTCACCTGAAAGTGGGTGGGCTTGCCGAGCAATCGGCCGCCGTGGGCAATCCAGGCCGCCACCCATTTGCGCAATTGCGGGATCGAAACCCTCGGCGGGCCGAACAGGGCGACCGACCGCGCCGCGTTGCTGAGATAGGCCACGCCGGAGTGGACGCCCGTGTACATAACCGTTTTCTGAAAGATACGTCCGAATTCTTCCGCCTGCACTCTGACGGACAGAAGTTCGGGGCCGGTCACATTCAGAACCGCGGCGGGACAATTGGTGTGTTCAAGGCAAAGCAGGGCTCGGCTGTTGGCGTCGCCCTGCCAAATGACATTTACCCATTCCACAGACGAGTCCACGGGTTGTTGTGCATAGACATTTTGGGCAATATCCACCAAAACGCCGTAACGGAGGTCTATGGCATAATTGAGCCGAAAGAGGAGAACCGGCGTCCCGTTCTCGTGAGAGCACTGCTGAAACACGCGCTCTCGCTCGACGCACGATATGGCATAATCGCCGACGGGGCCAACCGGGTCTGTTTCGACGCTGCCGCCGGTTTCGGCCGACACCAGAGGATACACGCATCCGGTCGAGAAAGCAACAATCCGGGATTGCTTGAATGCGCGCGCCACGTTGGTCGGTACAACCGCGTTGGTGGCCCAGGTCAGCGCCTCGGAACCGACGAGGCCGAATTTTCGCCCGGCCATAAAGATAACATTGTTCACCTTTGGAAGTCGTTCCACGTCGGCTTGATTCAGGAGGTCACAGGCAAGTGTCTCGACGCCAAACCGATCGAGCGCGTCGCGCTGGGCTTGGTCGGAGAAGCGAGAGACTCCGATGATTCGTTTCCGAACGCCCGCTTGCTTGCAGGCATTGAACGCCAGGCGGGCCAGCGAAGGCCCCATTTTCCCGGCCACGCCGAGGACGAGGATGTCGCCGTCGAGGCGGCGCATCATGTCGGCCAGTTCTGGGCAGGGAATTGCCAGCGCCTTTTCGAGTTCGTCTTCCGTGTGAATCTCGTGGGGAAGTTGCATCATGGTTCTTGCTCCCATCCGGACAGGCAAGGTCATGTAATCGTGTGCTTGTTGTGGCTGAAGGCGCTCTTTCGTGTCGGCGAACGAATGGAGGCGCGAAAGGCCTTGCTCAGCCCGCGATGCCCCATCCTTCGCGCCTCGCTATCTATGGTTCGTCCGTCTGTCAAGAGCGAATGCGCAGAAGGGTCTTTCGAGGGAAACCTTCGCGGCCACTTTTCGGTTGCGCGTGCAGCCGGCGGTGTGCTCTAAGGTCGGTGTCTTGCATTTCGTTATTCGTATGATCGGGTTTTAATGGCGGCCGCTGAACGGCCAGGAAGGTCAGGCGTCGCATGGGAAGCGTTATCAAGAAGCGGCGGAAGAAAATCCGCAAGCACAAGTACAAAAAACTCCTCAAGCGCACACGACATCAGCGCACGTGAAAGTCGTCTTCGCCCTCAATGCGTTCAAGGAATCGCTGACCGCCGTCGAGGCGTGCCGGGCCGTGGCGAAAGGGTTCTGTCGCGGTTGCCCCGAAGCCGCACCGGTGATTTTTCCCGTGGCTGACGGCGGCGACGGAACGGTGGAGGCGCTCGTCGCCGCCACGTCGGGCCGGATGGTTGCGCGCCGGGTCTGCGGGCCGCTGGGCCGGCCGGTTCGCGCACGCTACGGCATCCTCGGCGACGGGCGGACGGCGATCATCGAGATGGCCAAGGCGTCGGGGCTGGCGCTGGTGCCGCCTCGATTTCGCAATCCACTCAAGACGACCACCTATGGCACGGGCGAGTTGATCGCCGACGCGCTGGGCCGCGGCATTTGCCGTATCATTGTCGGGTTGGGCGGAAGCGCCACGGTTGACCTGGCCGCCGGGATGGCCCAGGCGCTGGGCGCGCGGCTGCTCGACCGTCGAGGCCGGCCCATCGGATACGGCGGCGGCGCGCTGGCCGAGCTGGCGCGAATTGACCTGAGCGACCTTCGCGCGCGGCTGGCCGGCGTCGAGATCGTCGGCGCAACCGACGTGACCAACCCGTTGCTCGGCCGGCGCGGCGGCATCCAAGTCTATTCGCCGCAAAAAGGGGCCACTCCCGCCATGGTGAGGCATCTCGAATCCGGCGCCCGCCATGCCGCCCGCCTCATCGCGCGCGACCTGGGGATTGCGGTGGCCGACATTCCGGGCGCGGGCGCGGCGGGCGGGTTCGGCGCGGGAATCGTCGCCTGGCTGGGCGGGCGACTTCGCTCCGGCATTGACGTGATTCTCGAAGCGGCGAATTTCGAGCGCGCGCTGACCGACGCCGACCTCGTCGTGACCGGCGAAGGGCGGATGGACGGTCAGACGGCGTTCGGCAAAGCCCCTGCGGGCGTGGCGCGTCACGCAAAAACCGCCGGCATTCCCTGCATCGCAATCGCCGGCAGCATCGGTCCGGGCGCCGACACGCTTCATTCTCTCGGTATCGAGGCGATCTTCTCGATCTGCAATGGGCCGATGTCGCTCGACGAGGCGATCCGAAACGCCCATACGCTGGCGGAGAAGTGCGGCGAGCAAATCGGGCGGCTGTGGCGTGAGGCAGCGTGTCAGGCCTGAAGGGGTGCTGCAAGTAACCGCAAGAGCGAGGACCTATTGCGAGGCAGATAATCCTTGCAGCAAGAGACAGGCGTTCTTACTCTTCTTGGGGAGGTGAGCGGGATGTTCACGACGGTCAAAGGTCACTTTGATGGGAAGGCTCTAATTCTGGACGAACCGCCGCCGGTGCGTAAGCCTGCGAAGGTGTTGGTGACGTTCATCGGCCCGCAGAAGAGCAAACAAACCTCGCGGCAGGTCATTGAAACCATCCTTGCCCGCGGCCCGGTTTCCATCAGTCCCTTGCGAATCAAAGACCTGCTTGCCGAGGGCCGGCTATGAGCCAAACGTGGGTGATTGATGCCTGCGTTGGGGCCAAGTGGTGGTTGAGCGATGAAGAATACGTCGCCGAAGCCGCCCAAGTGCTCAAAGCCGTCCGCAAGGAGGAGATCCAACTCTGCGTGCCTGATTTGTGGATCTATGAGCTTGCGAATGTTCTTGTCCAAACCCATCGCAAAAAACGTCTGGCGAAAGAGCAAGCCCAAGTGTTCATCGTCGAGATCGAGGGCATGCCGGTGTTGGTTTATCCCATCCATGAGAAAATGTCGCGCATCATAGAGCTGGCCTCACAATACACTCTTTCGGCCTACGACGCCGCCTATCTTGCTCTGGCCGAAAGCCTGGACTGCAAGCTGTTGACGGCTGATGATGCCCTGTTCAAATCGGTCGTCGGGAAATGCCGTTTCGTTCACCATCTACAGGAAGCCAAAGGTCTGTTCCGAACCAAGTAGAGCAAATCTACGGGCAGCGCCAGTTTACGCTCGGAAATCCTGAAGATTGCTTTCTCCGACGTAGCGGGCGCATCCATGCCCTGCAGGAACGGGCATGACCAGTTGAGGGAAAGACGTTCTGGCGTCAGGGACAAGACGTTTGTGATCTTCTGTTTTCAGGTCCCGCTGTTGTCCAGGCGCGTGATGACATACGGCCCTTCGGGGATGACGGCCACGCGGGCGTTGGGTGAACGTTTCAGGAAGCCATTCACGTAACCCTGCAAATCGGCGACCGGTTCGAGCAGGTAGCGCGCGATTTGTTCGGCCGTCAAGCCCTCCGAGTAGAGAGCGATCCGCTTCTCCCGGAGAAGCTGATACATTTCCTGCGCGATCCACTGATCCACTTCGAGAAAGCCCGGCCGGCGGATCATCTCGAAGAACTTTTCGACCGATTCGGCGCGTTCGAGCAGGCGCGTAAACTCCGGGCTTCCCGCCTGCTCCTCGCATCGCGTGGCGATCAGGATCGTCCCGCCGCGACGGACAATCGGCTGGGCGCCCGACATCCCCTTGACCGACTGATAGAGCGTTTTGTCGAGCGGATAGCCGCCGCCGCAGGTGATCGCCAGGTCCACCGGCTCGGCGATCTCGGCCACGACCCATTGCTCGCACAATCGCGCGCCTTCGAGATGGGCCTTGTCGTAGTGTCCCGCAAAAACTCCCGTGATCTGCCGGCGCTCGTTGAGCGTGACGTTCACAATGAAGTCCACGCCGACGCGCTCGGCGACCTCAAGCCCCGCCTCGTGAAACGGATTCACCTCGAGATTGCCGTAGCGCGTCCCCGGATGAGCGATCATCTCGAAGCCGTGCATGTAGGCCATCGTTTCGAGGCCGGTGATGCCCGGAAGAATGGCCTTGCGGCCGCCGCTGTAGCCCGCCCACAGGTGCGGCTCGATGAATCCGGTCAGGATTTTCAAGTCAGCTTCAAGATAGTGGCGGTTGACGACAATGGGAATGCCGGCGCGCGTTCGGCCGACCGAGCGAAGTTCGTCGGCGTCGCGCGACATGTGGTTGACGACGCGCCAGTCGCGGGCGATCTGCGGCCCGACCAGTTCGATCATCTCGTCGCCAAGGTTGGGGCGATGGATGCCGGTGGCAATAAGGATCGTGATGGCCTCGCGCGCGATTCCCGCCGATTCGAGCGCGGCCAGAATCGGCGGCAGAAGAACGGCGTTGGGGACGGGCCGGGTGATGTCGGAAATCACCACGCAGGCATTCGCCCGCCCGCGCGCCAGCTCGCCCAGCGGCGCCGATGCGATGGGGCGCTCGATCGCTCGCCGGATCGCCTCGGGCGAGTCGGGCAGGCCCGGACACGGCCGGCTGCGAAGCACCTGGACGTTGGGGCTTGTGGGCAGGCAGATTTCGACGCCCGTCTTGCCATAAGCCAGACGCAGAGTCTTGGTGTCGCGCGCTGAAATCAGATCATTTCCGCTCTTACTGATTTCCAATGGTTCCAACTCCTTGTATCTCACTGGCGATCGTCGCCTATTCCCGCACTTGGTTTTCGTTCATCGTTCCTCATTCATCGTTCAGCGTTGTTTCCTCGCTCATTCTGTTTGACAACCGTCGGCTTCCTCTTCCATGAACCTCAAATCATAGTAAGGGTCGAGTCGGTGTCGCTTCAATCCAAATCTTGTGATCCCGTTCCCCCCGCCGGTGCGGCTGACACGTCGCCGGAGAATCTCCTGACGGGCATTGCCGCGTTCCTTGCCGACGATCTCGCCGAGGTGGACGGTCTGATTCACGCCGCCCTCCTCTCGGAGGTCGGCCTGACCAACGAGATCGGGCGCTATCTGCAAGCGAGCAGCGGCAAGCGTCTCCGGCCCATGCTGACGCTGCTGGCGGCGCGCCTGGCGGGCGAGCGCCCGGACGCCGCCCCCCACGCCGCCGCCATGGTCGAGCTGATCCACGTCGCTTCGTTGCTGCACGACGACGTCATAGACCGCGCGCCGCTTCGTCGCGGCAACCCCACGGTCAACGCCGGCTGGGGCAACGACGTGGCCATCCTGATGGCGGACTACATCTACACGCGCGCGTTCGCCATCACGTTCCAGTGGCTGCCGCTCGAGCTGATCGCCGTGCTCTGTCGGGCCGCCAGCGGCATGTGCGACGGCGAGATGTTCCAAATCGAGAAGCGCGACCAACTTCTCACCGAGCAGGACTATCTCCACATCATCCGGTGCAAGACGGCGGGGCTTTTCTCGGCCTGCACCCACCTGGGCGGCGCGCTTGCCCGGCTCGGCGACGGCGCCATTGCCGCCCTCGATCGTTATGGACTGGAACTTGGCTGCGCGTTTCAAATCACCGACGACCTGCTCGACTTGACCGCCGACCCGCGCCGCCTGGGCAAGGAGATCGGCACCGACATTGCCTGCGGCAAACAAACCCTCCCTCTCATTCACGCCATCGAGAAGGCCGACGCCGACGACCGCGCGTTTCTCATCGCCGCCCTCAGCGACGGGCAGTCGCCCGAAAAGGTCGTCGAGCGCGTCGTCAAGTATGGTGGATTGGAGTATGCCCTCGACGTGGCGCGTCGCTGCGCCCAGCAGGCGCGAGAATGTCTCGACGGACTGCCAGACGGCCCCGCCCTGAAGTTTCTCCGCGAGCTCACCGAACTGGTCGTCAACCGCGCCTACTGAGCGGGGCGGGTTGTCAACCTGCCCTTCTGCCGAGGGTGCATCTCCCGAAATACGGGAGACGCACCCATCGCCCTCCTCGTGATGGAATTGAGGTTGACAGGCCCCTGCGGTTTGAGCAATCCTTACAGCCAAAGGAAGGTGATGGCCGATAGCGAGTCTGAGCGGGGGGAGCTGCGCCTGATTGAATGTTGCATGAGGACGGGGGAAAAGGATTTCATGGTCTGGCGGGCGGCAATCGCCAAAGATGCTGCTTGCCACACGCTGCGGCGTTCCTTTGCCACCCATCTCCTTGCAGGCGGGTTATGACATTCGACACGTCCAGGAACTCCCGGGCGCAACGCTGTGGGAACGGCCAGGATTTACTGCTCGGAGCAGAAGTACGGCTACATTCATCATCCCATTCCGTCCTTGCGAGGAGCCGTTTTGTGGCGACGAAGCAATCCCAGACGCGGGCCAGCCGACAGCGAGTTTGCTTCGTCGCCGCAGAACGGCTCCTCGCAATGACAGGATTTAGGGAAGAGACCAGTGAATGGTTGACATGAATGATATTATGCGAAATAACAAGAAGACACGGGAACTTCCTATACGGAAGGACACAGTCTGTGTCTCCCGTTTTATACAGGCTGTATAAGCATTGTTCGGACTGAGAAGGAAATGACCGTGCGGGGCCGACAACGAATTTCCTCCGCGGCGTATTCCAACGCCCAAGCCATGGACGTAGTCGTCAGGCAATGCACAACAGCGTTCACGAACGCTCTCGCAACCCTCACGAACAAAGACGCGTCGGAACCAACCAAGGATCTCATCGCCGCTTCTGCAGCTCTCTTTGGGAGTTTCTTCGAGGCAAAACTCAGCGCCCAAGCACTCGTCAACCAGAAGACCCTCGCCGAAGCGCATGAACACTTCGAACTTGCGAGGAAGGCAAACGCCGAGACGAGGGCTATTGAGTTGCAGAACATGGACAAAACAATCGATCTTGTCAAGAAGATGCTGTCTATGGCTCCGAAAATCGGCAAACTAGCACGCGGGAACAGAATCCTACTGGAAGGAGAGGAATGCGATGAAAAAGGCCACGACGAAGACCGGAAAGAGAACCCTCAAACAGGTGGTCATTGACTTCATGAAAGCAGAAGACCTCAAGTTCAGAGCGGAAGCCGACGTCCTGTTCCTCAGTTTTGGCGGCAAGACCTTGAGTTACGAAGCCGTCTTCGACACAAAGGAGGACAAGGGGATAGTGCTGTTCTATATGTTCGGCCCCGTCAAGGTGCCGGTGAACAAGAGGGCCATTGTGTCGGAGTTTCTAACAAGGGCAAACTACGGACTGCAGGTTGGCAATTTTGAAATGGACCTTGAGGACGGAGAAGTGCGGTACAAAGCGACGCTGGTTGCTGAGGGAGTGGTCCCCAAGGCCGCGACAATGAAGCGGATGATGTATCCGGCCATCCTCACGATGAACCGGTACTATCCCTACGTTCTTGAGATTTGTTTCGGGACGGCTACCCCAAAAGACGCCATCGCGGCGGCAGAGGCGGAGGTGCGCGAGAAGTCCGAACAACTGCGTGCAAACCAGCTCGCCCCCGCACGCAGTTTGAGGCGGGGCGTTCGGTCAGAGAGATGATGTATGGCGGAATACGGTGAATGGAATCGCAAAGGGGCAACCCTCAGCGACGTCACGGCCAAGAAGGAATACGGAGTGGACCGGGCCTTCATCGTGAGAGGCATCCAGGACGGCAAGCTCGAATACAGAGAGGGGTCGGTGTGGGGCAACCCCTATCTCAGGGTCTTGAGGAGTCAACTTGAGCAGTACATCGCAGCGGAGCTTGGGCCCGACCGCTTGACGAGCGGCAAGAGCCAGACAGAGTTGCGCAAGATCAAGAAGGAAATGGCCGACCTGAAGAAGAGACTGCACGAGCTTCAAGCTCGAAGAACAGAGCTTGAGAAACAGATGAAGAGATAGGGGACTGAGCACGCTCTTCGAGCGGACGCAGAAGCCGCACCGCTTAAGGGCACCATTGGACGATGGAAATAACATCTCGACAGATTGCAGAAGCCGCCTATGGGCTTCTTGTGAGACATAAGTGAAAGGGGTGCATTATGGAAACCCTCGAGCAGGTGGACCCGCGATATCCGTCATTGCACATGAGGTTGGAGAAGTTCCGGGCCTTTGGTGATTCAGGACGTTTTCGACTGGCACCCCTATCGTGCATCGTGGGGCCAAACAGCAGCGGAAAGTCTTCGATTATCACCGCCCTTCTATTACTTAAGCAAAGCCTTGAGCAAGATGTCCTGAGCTCCCGTGTCAGCCCGCTCGTATTGAGTGGCCCCTATTGTGATCTCGGGCGATACACGGACGTTGTGCATGGCCACGACAAGGAAGCGGACATGGGCTTCACCTTCTCTATTCCCTTCGGCGCACTCCGTCGGACTTGGGAGGAGCCACCCATTGTCACGCTGGAGATTCCACAGACACCTCTATACCATTACCCGTTCTATTTCTTCCCTCATGGAGAAACGGTCTCACTCCCCACGAGAGGCAACGTGGATCTCCGCCTGTCCTTTGCTATTGATGAGCCGTTCGGGCCAAGCTTGAGTGGTATGGATATCAAAGTCGACGACGTTGGGATGGCGCGGTTCGTCCGAACAATCCGCGGAGCAAGGAGGCAGCACTGGCGTGTCTATACGTCTAATCTGCCCTCCCAGTCGCTTGCTCTACGCTTTCACCCATCTATGTTTTTCCCTCATGTCCAAACCCGAGAATCCGCGTACAGAAAGGCAGGTCCGCGTGTGAAGCGGCGAATCAAACAGTTCCTTTATGCCAGTCGCTCCTGCTTAATGTATCTCCAAAATCTCCTGGCGAAAAGCGCAGTGATTGGTCCTTTCCGGACCCCCCCAGAGCGTAGGTATTCATTCGCCGGTTTTAGTTCAACACGAGGAGGCCCAAGTGGCGAGCGAGCCATTGATCTACTGATTACAGAAGAACTCCTCAAGGCGCCCGGCCACCCGCTGCAGGAAGCCATCTCGTTCTGGTTGCACCACCTCAACCTCGCGAAGGGTGTTTCCGTACGCGATATCGCCAAGGGGGCCAACCTCTTTGCGGTCGACTTAGCAGGGGTGGGCCAAAGGTCAGAGGCTAACTTGGCGGATGTCGGTTACGGAATCTCGCAAGTGCTTCCTGTTCTCGTGCAAGGATTGCTGATGCTGCCGGGTGGAATTTACATGGTGCAACAACCCGAAATACATCTCCACCCGGATGCCCAAGCTGGATTGGCGGATTTCTTTCTCTACCTTTGCTCAAAGGGTGTGCGCACCGTAATCGAAACGCACAGTGAGTATTTTCTCATCCGTTTGCGCCGGCGCCTCGCCGAGCGCAAACTAATGTTGAAGCGGGGGCCCCTGACCCAACAAGATACTACGATTCCGATCGGAATTGAGGATGTTGCGATTCTTCTAACATCTATAGACCGCAGGACAGGCGGCGTAGTCAAGGAACTTGAGATTGGGAAATCGTTTCAGTTCGAGAACCTTCCCCGCGGCTTCATGAGCCAAGCCGTTGAAGACCGTATAGCGCTTCTGAAAGCCGTTGGGAGACGCTCATGAACGATGGCGTGCTCGACACCACCGTTGTGGCATGTGCCAACTGTGACCTCAGGGCGCGGACGCAAGGCAATTCGCTCAACAGAAGAGCTGCTCTGATCGAGAGATGTGTCACCGGATCATTGCGTGTCCTCTACAACAAGGTCCTGCTTCAGGAGTACAAAAACCACATTCGGGAACACCGTAATGACCTTATCGAATCGTTCTTCGCCGTATTGGATTCCGCCACCGCTTTCCTCGTCAGGCGCAGTACCCTCTCGAGACAGGACTACAATCGCGCGCGTGCATGTCGGTGGCCGTCTCATGACCAACACTTACTCGCAGCAGCTCTGGGCGGAGTGCGAGCGTCTATCTACGTTACCGAGCAGGCCTTGTCGCGGTGCGCGGAGAGCATCCGCAGAGAATTCAGAGTCCGAGTCGAGAAAGTATGAGCCAGGGTCGTCCAACATTTGCTTCCACCTGAGCGTCGCTGCATCCCGCCAGGTGAAGCATGCGTTCGGCGACAAGTGCATCACCTCAAATCGCGAGAAGGATCGAGCTGACGGAGATGGTCGTAAAACGGGGACTGGCACCCGCCGCAGAACGAGCCAAATCGGGGAGAGCCACCGGTCACAGCGCGGCCTGGGGCCGCAACCAACGAGGACATTCGACATTCGACATTAGACTCTCGACAAAGACCCGTTCACGGGCACGTTCGGGAGCACGGGAAAGGATCTTCGCAACGCGCATAGATGTCTGGACGAACGAGTCCAAGCCCCTGCGACCAAGAGCGGCCAAGTTAGTGCCGTTCGGGGCAGCCCCGGTCAAGGAGCGACCAGAGACAGTAGCCGTTTTGCTTGCGGCGGGCGGTTCGTCACTTCTTCGCGAACCGCTTGGCCAGCTCCTCGGCCTTGCGGTTCCAGTCCATCCTGTAGAACGGACAGGTCGAGCCTGCGGGATTCGTGTGGACTTCGGGATGCTTGCAATAGCTGCGGCTGGACTGCTTGACGTAATACATGCAATCGAGGAGTGAACAAATCACACCGCGCATACCTTCGGGCATGACGTTTCCTCACAGTCTTTCCGGCACGCGGTTCGGCATCCATTCCGGCGCGCCGAAGTTCGGGCTACTTCCGCAAGGATTCCAGTCGTCTCGCCCAATTGTACTGGTACAATGGGCAGGCCAGACTTCCTTGGAACCGGCCTTTGTCGGGGTGACTGCAATAGATCTCGTCGGCTTGGATCGCCATCCGGACATGATAAAGACAGTCGTCAAACGGACAGGCGATCGGGTAAAGTGGGTTAGCCATCCTGGCTCAACGACCTCCTTCTTTACAGCAACGAACCGGTGTTCATTGCCTTCGGCGGCGGCGGCAAGACGGCCACCGCGTCAATTTCTATCAAGACGTTTCCCGGCAGACGGCTGACCTCGACGCAGGCGCGGGCCGGCGGGTCCACCAGGAAAAACTCTTTGTAAGCGGCGTTCATTTCCTTGAAATGATCGAGCGACTTCAGATAGACGGTTGTCTTGACCACGTGAGACATCGCCGCGCCCGTCGCTTCCAGAATGGCGCGCATGTTGTTCAAACACTGGCGGGTCTGACCGGCGATGTCGCTGCCGATGACGTTCTTGGCTTCTTTGTCTATGGGAATCTGTCCCGAGACAAAGATCATGTTCTCGACCTTGATGGCCTGACTATAGGGTCCGATGGCGGGCGGCGCCAACGGGCTGCTGACCACCGTTTTGAGATTCATCGTCGTCCCCGGCAATCGTTGGATTTGCGTTCAGGCCAACCATAGGAGCGAATCGAGATGTCTGCGGCCTACTCCGAGCGCGATACGATTGTCGCCCCCGCGACAGCGGCGGGTTCGGCGGCGATTGCCATTGTGCGCCTGAGCGGGCCAAAGGCCCATTTTCTGCTCAGGAGCTGTTTTCACCCTACGCAGGAAGAACAAACCGTCAACAACTTTTCGCACCATCGTTTGGTTCTTGGCGACTTTGTGGCCCCCGGCCGGCCCGAGGCGATTGACCAGGTGATGGCGGTCTGGATGCCCGGGCCGCATTCCTACACGGGCGAGGACGCGGCGGAGATTCATTGCCACGGCAGTCCGGCGGTGGTTTCGCAGATCGTCGAGATTCTTTGCGAGGCGGGGGCGCGGCCGGCCCAACCGGGCGAGTTCACGCGGCGCGCCTTTGAAAACGGCCGGATTGATCTCGCGCAGGCCGAGGCCGTCTGCGACCTGATTCGAAGCGCCACAACGGTCGCGAGCCGGCTGGCGTTGCGCCAGCTGAGCGGGCAGCTTTCGCAGCGAATCGGCGACGTTCACCGCCGTCTGGTTGAATTCGCCGCCGAGATCGAAGCCCGCCTCGATTTTCCCGAAGAAGAGATCGAACCGGCCAATCGGCAGGCGCTTCGGGAGACTCTGGGGGCGGTCGGGCGCGCGCTTGAGGACCTGGTGGGTCAGGGGCGGCGCGGGCGCCTCTTCCGCGAGGGCGCGCGAATCGCGATCGTCGGGCGGCCCAACGTCGGCAAGTCCTCGCTTCTGAATGCTTTGGTCGGGCGCGAGCGCGCCATTGTCTCGCCCCACCCCGGAACCACCCGCGACACCATCGAGTGTACGCTCGACCTCGAAGGCATCGCCGCCACGCTGGTGGACACCGCCGGCTGGCGCGCCGGCGCCGGCGAAATCGAGCGCATGGGCATCGAGCGCACCGAAGGCGAGGTCGCGGCGGCCGATCTGCTGCTGTGGGTTGTGGACGCTTCCGAACCCTTGAACGACGAGGATCGCGCAATCGCGGGCCAGGTCGCTCCGCTTTGCTCGATTGTCGCCTGCAACAAAAGTGACTTGCCGACGGCGATCTGCGGCGCGACGATCCAGTCGCTGGGGTTTGAGGCCGCGCGGATTTGCCGGATTTCGGCGGCAACGCGCGAGGGAATCAAGGAACTCGAGCGGCGAGCGGTGGCGATTTTGACGGGCGGCGAGGCCGGGCACGGCGGCGAGACGCCCCTGGTTTCCAACGTGCGGCACGTGGCCCTGCTGGAACGGGCGCGAGTAGCGGTTGGCCAAGCGAGCCGGGCATTTGCCGACGGCGCGTCGGGAGACCTCGTGATGGTGGACGTTCGCCTGGCTCTCGGCGCACTCGATGAGATTCTGGGCCGGCGGTTTGACGAGGAAGTCCTCGATGCGATCTTCGCACGGTTTTGCATAGGGAAGTAGCGGCAGGCAGAACACGCTGTGGCGCAGGCTGTTAGCCTGTGCGGGGCGTGAACAATCTCCAAGGCGCCGCGTCGGGCCCATCTTGAGGATCATGCACAGGCTGACAGCCTGCGCCACAGCGTGTTCTGCGGGTCGCCGGCAAGATAAGCACGGATGGTCAATCCACGATGGCGCGTCGGCCCAAACGACAACATGGCGAGCCCCCAAGCCTTCCGCTCGAAGGGGCGGCCGATGGGCAGTTGGCAGTGGTCAGCGGTCCGTTGTCCGTGGCTGACGGTCCGTTGTCCGTTGCCACCGGCCAGCAACCAGCAACCAACAACCAGCCGCCAACAACCAGCCCTCCGCCGTCATCGGTCAGCGGTCAGCCATCCGCAGACGACGCTCCGCAATCCGAAATCAGCACTCCGCATTCCGCATTCCGCACTCCGCACTCTCCCGAGCCTCCGCCGGCGCTGGCCGAAGTGTTCGGCAAAGAAGGCGCTTTAATTCAACGCCGCCGCTATGGCCGCGCCGCTCTCCTGATTGTCCTGGCGATCTTCCGTCTGGTCGCAACGACGTTGCTGGTGCTCGGGCTGGTGGGGGCGGCGGCCTACATGACGTTGAGGTTCTACGTCGGCGGGCGCGAGATCAAGGTTCCCAACGTGTGCGGGAGCAGCGTTGAGGATGCGTTGGAGAAGCTGGACTCGGCGGGTCTTCTGCTGAAGTTCGACCGGCGGGAATACAGCGAAGTCGTGCCGCGCGGCAATATCGTCGCGCAATTTCCGGCGCCCGACACGAAGGTCAAAACGGGAACGCCCGTGCGCCTGGTGCTCAGCGACGGGGCCGTGCGGGTGCGCGCGCCCAACCTCGTCGGTATGACGGAGATCAACGCGGGCGTGGCCGTGCGTTCGGTGGCTCAGGCCGATCTGGACCTCGGCCCCGGCGCGGCGGACTTCTCGCCCAAGGTCAAAAAGGGCGATGTGGTCGCCCAGGACCCGCCGCCCGGAACCCCGATTCTCCGAGGCAGCAAGGTCCGGCTGCTCGTCAGCCGCGGGCCAAGGCCGGTGGACTACAACATGCCCGACTTGCGCAATCGCACCATCCAGGAAGCCCGCATGACGCTTGCCGCTCTGCAGCTCCTGCTGGGCGAAATCCGCGAAGCCGATCAGGCGGGCGCCGAGCGGGGCATTGTTCTGGCCCAACAGCCCGGCCCGGGAATGCGGGTCACGCCCGGCGCTTCCGTCATTCTCACCATTGCCACGGGCCTCGGCGAACCGTCCACGGCCCGCCCTGCCCGATAGGGAAACGCAGCGCGGCCTGTGGCCGCACTGAAAAGCGGACTTCGGACGCTCGCTTTGGATTTTCGACCCAGAGCCGAAGAAAGAGCGATCAGCGAGCCCGGGTTCTTGCGCGAGCACGGACAAGAATGTCGGGGCCATCTCGCAATTCCGCAGAATCTTCCTTCGTGCCGGACTGCCGGACATGTTCATTTCCTTTCTCTTGACAGCGGCGGCCCGCGACATCCAATAGTCCGGTTTTCGCATCGCCGCAGCGATGCCAAGTGCCGCAAGGGGGTTGACGGTCATGGCCGCATCGAAGGGAAAGGTCGTTCTGGCCTACTCCGGCGGGTTGGACACGTCGGTCATCTGCAAGTGGCTGGACGAGCAGGGCTGGGAGGTTGTCTGCTTCGTCGCCAACATTGGTCAGCGCGACGATTTTTCGGCGCTCGAGGCCAAGGCGCTAGGGTCGGGCGCCAAGAAGCTGGTCCTTCTCGATCTGCGCGACGAGTTCGTGCGCGATTTCGTCTATCCCTCGATCCAATACAACGCGGTCTATGAGGGCCGCTATCTGATGGGCACGTCTCTGGCGCGTCCGCTGATCGCCAAGGGGATGGTCCAGGTTGCGCGCCAGGAGGGGGCCGAGTGGGTCAGCCACGGCGCGACGGGCAAGGGCAACGACCAGGTGCGGTTCGAACTGACGGCCTATGCGCTCAAGCCCGACGTGAAGATCGTCGTGCCGTGGCGCGAGCCGGCGTTTTATCAGAAGATTCGCGGGCGCAGCGACGCCATCGCCTATTGTCGAGAGCACAAGATTCCGATCAAAGCGTCGGTCGAGCAGCCCTGGAGCAACGACGAGAACCTGATGCACCTGAGTTTCGAGGCGGGGATTCTCGAAGACCCGGCGCGGCGGCCGCCCGACGAGATGTTTGAACTGACGGTGTCGCCCAAGGCGGCGCCCGACGCGCCGACGGAGGTCGCGCTGGAATTCGAGCAGGGCGTGCCGGTGCGTCTCAACGGCGAGGCGCTTGGCCCGGCGGACATGCTGGCGCGCCTGAACGAGCTGGGCGGCGAGAACGCCATCGGCCGCGTGGACATGGTGGAAAGCCGCCACGTCGGCATGAAGTCGCGCGGCGTCTATGAGACCCCCGGCGCAACGATCCTCATGGCCGCCCATCGCGACCTCGAAGGGGTGACGCTCGATCGCGGCGTGATCAATCTCAAGGACACGCTGATGCCGCGTTTTGCGAAGCTGGCCTATGACGGCTTCTGGTATTCGGCGGAGATGGAAGTTTTGCTCGAAGCGCTCAAGGTCACTCAGCGCTACGTGACGGGCCGCGTGGGATTGGAACTTTACAAAGGCAACATCACGGTGACGGGCCGCATGTCGCCGGTTTCGCTGTACGATCCGAAGATCGCCACAATGGACGAGAGCGAGGGGCCTTACGACCCGCGCGATGCGACGGGGTTCATCCGGTTGCTGGCGCTGCCGCTACGGGCGCAAGCGCGCCGGGCGGCGGCGGGTCGGAAATGAGGGGCTTGCCGGGCGGGACTCCCGGCGTGGGAACCCTCGCCCCTTGGGGGTTGTTTGTTGGTTCCATTGATCTTACGAGGGCGCAAATGAAATCTGTCGTACACATCGAAAGCGTTTTGTGCTTGACACTTCGGGCGGTTACGTCAGGGTGCGGTGTTGTTGTGTGGTTGAAGATTCACGGCAACAGGAACAAATGAGTGGCTCCACGGCAACGATTTCTCGGCAAGTCCGAAACGCGTTTGTCTCGCCGATCCAGATTCCAACCATCGAATCTGCACGAGAGTTCTCGCTCCTGCCCGGAATCTCAAATCCTGCCACAGAAAGAGGTGGGCACAGACTTATGACCGGAACCGTGAAATGGTTCAACAATGCCAAAGGCTTCGGGTTCATCGTCCGAGACGACGGAGGGGACGTCTTCGTTCACTATTCGGGCATCCAGGGCGAAGGATTCAAGAGCCTCAACGAAGGCCAGAAAGTCCAATTTGAGGTCACGCAAGGTCCCAAGGGGCCTCAAGCCGAGAACGTCGTTCCAGTGTGAGCGACCGGCAGATTGCGACACCGTGGGAATCGGGGCCGATCGTCGGAGGGCGATCGGCCTTTTCTATTGGCGGCCGGGAGCGAGCGCCGGTTTGCCGGAAAAGGGTTGACGCCGCCGACGATGGCGCGTTTCATAGCCGCGAAACGGAAGCGAGGGGCGCGAACCGCCGTTGCACGCGCCAAGCGCGCAAAAGAAGGATCCCGCGCATGCCCGTCTCCCTGATGTTCAGCGTCCATAGCCCCGCGGCGGTGACCGTCTATTTCTTCGTATTCATTGGGGCCCTGACGACGATCCTCTACTTGCGCCGGAGAATCGAGTTGCTCCGGCAGCAGAATGCGGCGTTTCACAAAGAGAAGAAGGCCGTCTATGATTTCCTGACCCAGATCGGCGAGCGCATGAGCGGCCCGATAGACCTGGAACGGACGCTCGAGGCGATCGTGTCGTTTCTGGTCGAGGCCACACGCGCGCAGGCCGGGGCGGCGTTCCTGATGGACCCCAGCCGAGAGTTCCTGTCGGCGCGGGTTTTGGTCGGCATGTTCCCGCCGTTCCAGGAGACGTTCGACTACGCGCTGACCAAAGCCAAGTTCCTCCATCAGAAGATTCGGAAAATACCGATCCCGGTCGGCACGGGGATCATTGGCGACGTGGCCGTGACCGGAAGACCCGTCCTCATTTCCGACGCGCGGCAAAACTCGCGTGTCCCCCAGACGCCCGGGTTCGAGATTGACACGTTCATGGCCGCGCCGCTCATTGTCCAGAACCGCATCGAAGGCGTCTTCGCTCTGGCCAATCGGATCGGCAGCGACTCGTTCACCGGCGACGACTTGAACGTGTTGCGCGCCCTGGCCGAGCAGGCCAGCATCACCATCCAAATCGTCCGGATGTATGATGCGATGGCCGAGAAGCAGCGGATCGAGCAAGAGTTGCGAATCGCTCAGGATTTCCAGAAGATGCTGCTGCCGAAGGAATGTCCCCGGATTCCGGGGATCGAGATCGCGGCGGCCAACCTGCCGGCGCTCGAGGTCGGCGGCGATTTCTACGATTTCTTCTGGCTCGACGGCGACCGGTTGGGAATCGTGATCGCCGACGTGGCGGGCAAGGGGATTCCCGGCGCGCTCATCATGTCCATGGTCCGGAGCGTCGTGCGGGCCGAAAGCCCGCACGCCACGTCGCCGCGCGCCGTGCTCGAGCGCGTCAACCAGACGGTGTTCGCCGACACGCGCGAACGGGTGTTCATCACCATGATCTTCGCGATCCTCGATCTGCCGCGCCGTACGCTGACGTTTGCGCGCGCCGGCCACGAGCCGCTGGTGGCCTATTCGCGCCTGACCGGCGGCATGCGTCTGGTGGCGCCCGACGGGATCGCGTTGGGACTGGTGGACGACCATCTCTTCTCGGTCATTCGCGACCAGGAAGTCGAGCTCGACGACGGCGACGTGGCCGTTCTGTACACCGACGGCGTGATCGAAGCCATGGACGAGCGCAGCCGCGAGTATGGCCAGGAACGGTTCCTGGAGATGCTTCGCACGCACGCCGAGTCGCCGGCCGAAGACTTGATTCATGCGCTGGTGACCGATATCCGGCATTTCGCCCGAAGCGGGCGACAGTCGGACGATATCACGTTGGTGGTGCTGAAGTTCAATCAGTTGTCGAAACGGACGGAAGCGCCGGCCGGGGCCGTGTCGGCGGCGGCCGCCGGCGAGAGCGACTGGCGATCGGCCGAAGCGGCCGAGTAGAAGGGCGCAGGTTGGCAACCGGCAGAGCGGGCCGACGGCCCATTCGCCCCACAACAGTCCTCTGGAGGAGGGGAGAACCTTGAAACCGTTTGAAGTGGTTGAGGCCGAGTCGGCCGGCAACAAGAACTGCGTCGCCCTGGCGTTGCGGGGGTATCTGGACGCCCATACCGTCAACGAGTTCGAGACGTTCATGGATCGCTCGATTGAAAAAGGCGGATTGCGCTATGTGATGGACATCAGCGACCTGAACTACATTTCGAGCGCGGGGATCGGGGCGATCATGGGGCTGACGCAACGGTTGCGTCGCGCGGACGGCGAGGTGGTCCTGTTGTGTCCGAGCGACAAGGTCTTCAAGATCCTCGACAAGTTGGGGTTCACGAAGATTTTCCGCGTCGCCTACTCCCGCGAAGAGGCCGAGCGGCTGCTTGCCCAGTAGGAGAGAACGATCATGGATGCGCAGGCGTTGCGCACACCGGTGCTCGAACTGATCTGTCCTCCCCAGACGGATATGCTTCGGCTGATCCGCAGCGTCGTAACGGTGGTGTCCACAGAGATCGGTTTCTCGCCCGAAGAGGCCAGCCTGATCGAGCTGTCGGTGGACGAAGCGTGTACCAACGTTATCTTCCACGCCTACGGCGAGGCCGCGCCTCCCAGTTCGCCGGAGCCCGAATTGCGGGTTCAGATTCGGCCGGCGCTCGACCGCCTGGCGATTTGCGTCATAGACGAGGGGACCGGCCTTTGCGAAGGCAGCCCCCGCGGAGTATCGTGCGTCGAGGAATATGCTTCGCAGCAAGAACCCAAAGGATTAGGCTCGTATATCATCGCGCGGTTCATGGATGAGGTGGTGTACGATTGCCCCCCCGGCGCCGGGACAGTTCTCACGATGGTCAAGTACCTGCACAAACCGCAGTCGCCCCAGCCCGACTGAGACGAACATGGATTTTCGACCGTGAATGGCCGACAACATACGGGCGAGATTGGGGAGGGATTGGCCCCGCTCGCCCTGATCAACCGCGTCACGGTTGCCCTGTCTATGGCGGCCGGGACTGACCAGCTGGTGGAGACCCTGGCGGCGGCGCTGACCTCGCCGGAGGGATTGGGTTTCTCGCGCGCGGTGCTGCTGACCTACGACGAACGGCGCGAGTGCTTTTGCGGCCGATTGGCGGCCGGGATTTCGAATGCCGAACAAGCTCGGCATTTGGTCGAGCAATTCGAGGCCGAGCAGGAGCATCTCAATGAAATCTCGTCCTCGCTGACGGCGCAGGTCCCCGGCAACTGGGCGGAGCTCCTCGAGCTGTTGCGCAACGGGTCGCTTTGGATCGAAACGACGCAGCCCGACCGTCTGTCCGTCTTGCAGATCGAGGGGCTGCAAGACCTTT
>Ga0315274_10000614_pt1 | contig 55394 bp, 37 predicted proteins | sample YL17G02_20_MG_FD_203700 | JGI IMG/M metagenome (GOLD analysis project Ga0315274, IMG submission 203700) | Sediment microbial communities from Yellowstone Lake, YNP, Wyoming, USA - YL17G02_20 | ecosystem: Environmental > Aquatic > Freshwater > Lake > Sediment | place: USA: Wyoming | collected...
AGGGCCACGCGGGGACGCGACCCGAGCGCCCAGTGGGGGCTAAGGCAGGGGGCTGGATCTCCGTCCGGCCCCTTCGCTTTTCCCCATCCTGCCTTTTGCCTTAAAGCGATAAATCCATCCCCCTCCTGCCAACCACCACCCTCTCCTCCCCACCATCATTCTTTCATGGAACTTTTGACACTACCGTAGGACAGGTTGGCAACCTGTCTTGAAGCTGTGAGAATTCGAAGTGCGTTGTGCGAACGGGCGTTTGGAGCGCGATAGTGATTGGACAGGTTGGCAACCTGTCCTACATGCGGGCGACGGCCTGGAGCGCTTCGATATAGGTGACGCCCGCGTGCTGCCGGCAGAAGACCACGGCTTTTTCGTGCAGGACGAGCGACTGGGGGCGGATCGCCGCGCGGTCGGTCGGGCGCGGAATGGCCGGACGCGCAAGTTCGTTGGGCGACTGGGCGGCGGCCATTTCGCTGAGTTCGATTTGCGGGCGAAGCGATCCCAGGAAGTCGCGGAACCACGCGAACGCGGTCACGCGCTGCGCCTCGGCGATCTCGATCTGCGGCTCGCGGTCGTCGAGCGCGAGCATGAACTGGACCAGGCCGCCGTGTTCCCAGGCCGGAAGGATGCGCCCCTGACGGCGGGCCTCTTCGCAAAACCGCTCGATGTCGGCGCGGCGGCGGCCGGCGCGCTCCTGGCCGAGCTCGGCAGTCAGGTGAGCGGCTTCCTCGCGAAGCGAAGCGATGGCGGTCTGTGACGGGTCGGACGAGTCAGACGGGTCGGACAAGTCAGACGCGTCGGACTGGTCCAGTGGCTCGGGCGTGGCCGGCTGAGGCCGGTCGTCGAACTCCACGACCACGCGCTCGCCGTCGTCTTCGCGGAAGATCGGGTCGGCCAGACCTTTGACTTCGGGCGGGCAGGCGCCGAGAAACGAGACCGCGCGCAAGTACGGCCGCCCGGTCTGGGCGAACGACCGATAGAGTTCGATGCTGCGTTTCTTGTAGGCGCCCTGGCGAATCCAGTCGCACAGCGAGGCGTGGAGGTTCTTGAGACGGGCGACCAGGACGTCGCCGACGCACCGCAGGCCGGCGACCCAGCCGAACGCCGGGCCGTCCTGGCGGTGGTCGAGCGTGACGGGGGCTTCGTGGCGGGCGGGTTCGTAGTCGGAGGCGATTTGCCGGAGGTCTTCGGGGGCGTAGGCGCCTTTGGGGCCGTAGTCGCCCGCTCGGAACACTTCGATCTCCAGGTTCGCGTTCATGGGCATGCTCCTTTTTGGGCTTGTGCTGTTGACACCGCGAGCGAGGCGGATCGAAGCGCCGGTTTCGGTTCGCTCGGTCGGCGTGATGCGCGCAAGTGGATCACAGGGCGGCGGGATCGGACAATTCCCGCAGCGGCGCGTCGCGACGCTAAACGGCCCTTCCGCCGTCGCGCGCACCTCGCGAATTTCGGAAACGCACCGCGGCAACGCTCCAGTCTACCCACAGTCCCACAGTCCCACAGTCCCACAGTCCGGCCGCGACAATCGGTGTTGACTTCCCGCGCCGAATGGCGTAAAAAGACTGCGGTCATGAACAAAGCGTTTCGGCGAACAGTGGGAAGGGCTTCCATTTTTCCAGTGAGTCTCTGTCGGTCCTTCGCCGGCCTGTTGAACCCTCGTTGCTTTCCAGAAAGGAGTCCGGCGGTGCGGATGTCGAAGCGGTCCTTTTGGACGAAGAGGAATGAAGGAAACATCTGGGTTTTACTGGTGTCATTGTTGTGGGTCCACGTGGTGGATGTGCAGTCGAGCCGCTTTGCGCGCGCCCGAGCGGTACTACCGAATCGCGACGGCGGCGGTCGCAGGCGTCGGCTTGCTCAATCTTGCCGTAGTGAATTCTCGATGGAGCCGCTGGGTGGCGGTTCACGCCGAAAATCCGCTTTCGCTTCACGATCCGATAAGCCGTTGGCCGCTCTGGGGCGTCAATGCGCTGATCGTGGGGTTGTTCGGTCGCCTGACGCTGCTTTTCTACGCCACGGATCGGCGGCAACGCCGCGCTGGCCAGTCTCTGCCGGGAGCATAGATTTCGCTCGCGGCAAACGTCCCGTTCTTGTTGAGATCGAGCGCTAAACACGTACTTCGCGTACGCAGGACGCTCCTCCCGCCGGATTGCGTCCATTGCCCCTGGTTTTTCCTACTGCGCAGGCTCGTTGGGGGGAATTTCTTCGTCGGGGTAGCCGGAGCGTTCGCCGGTGCCTTCGCGGGTGGGGCGACGGCGGGCGCGAACCGGCTGGCGGCGCTGAATCGCCTCGGGGCGCTCGTCGCCCCACGGGACGGGGTCGAGGCCGAGCGAGCGGCGGATTTCGTTGATCGTGAGGACGCCGAATTCGAGGTGGTATTGGTAGAGGTTGTTGTCGTCGTAGCGCAGGCTGCGTTCGTCGGGGCGCGGGGCGGGGCGCTTGTACTTCTCATAGAAATAGCCGAGCGGAAGCGGGACGCCCAGACCGATCAAGTCGGTGTCGAGGCGGGCTTCGCGTTCGAGGTCGGCGTCGGCGGCGATGTCAATGGTCCAGCGCGGCGGGGCGACGGCGCGGCCGAAGTTGTAGGCGATCAGGCGCGCGACCAGTTGGGTGTTGACGACTTCCATCAGGGCGCGGGCGTCGGCGGCAACATATTCGTTGCGCACGGCCTCGTGGATCTTGCCCAGCGCATAGCTGCCGGCGCGGCGGCCTTCGCTTGTGGTCAGAGTGCCGCCCAGGACGATCTTCGAGATCTCGTCGTTACACCAGTCGGCGAGGTCGCGATAGGTGTTGAGGCTGCCGGCGCGGCGCGCTTCGAGCAACTCGATGACCATCGTTTCGGGAACAACGATGCCGGTGTCGTTCTGGAGGCTTTCCATGACCTCGAGCAGACGGTTGCGCTCTTCGTCCGAGGCGCCCGAGCGGTACTTGCCGACCACGGTGGGCGAGCCGAACTTCTCGTTAAAGACGACCCAGAATTTCAGGTTGTTCTTCTTGAACCAGTAGTACCAGTAGGCCTTCTGGCAGAGGCCGTTGCCGTATGGGTTGCCGTGGCGGGCGTCAAAGGCGAAGACGATGAACTTTTCGGGGGGCAAGTGGGGCAGATTGGACGGATGGGACGGATAGGACGAATAAGACAAGGGGGAGTCCCACAGGCGGGTGGCCTGGGCCGCTCCTTCGTCAAGAAGACACAGCCGGCCTTCGAGATCGAAGACGAAGCGGCCCTGCGAGCGGCTCTTGAGCGAGGCGACGGCGACGCGATTTCCCGTGGCGGACCAGAGGATTTCGGCGACCGAGAAACCTTTTCCGAGCGCATCGAGGATGTCGCGCAGGGCCTGATCGAACTGGGGGATGCGTTCGAGCGCGGCGGCGACGAAGTCAGCCACCTCGCGGTCGCGCGGGCTGTCGGAGGCGGCGACGACCTTGCGCTCGCGGCTGAGCACGCCGTTCTTGCGGGTTTGCAGCACCGAGTAGAGGTGGCCGTCCTTGTCTTCCATTTCCTGGTACAGATCATAAAGGTTGCGGATGCCGGGGCTGGAGAGCGCGCCGCTGTAAAGGATGTGATAGGCGGTGGGGGCGGGCGTGAGGTAGCCGGGCCAGACCCAGCGGGTGGGGGCGGCGATCTCTCGGGTCATTGCGGTTGGAAGCGCCATGGTTTGCCTCGCGAGGAGAAAGGATACGACCATCGAGCAAAATGGTCGGTTCGCACCGCTTTTCGAGGTGCGTCGTGAGCGAGCGAACCATGACAGGCGGTCGGAGGACAATTCCCTTGGAGGAACTACGGAGAATGTAGCATGGATGAACACAGACGAACCTGGCGCAGCGAAGCCGCAACCAAGAAAAACAGAACCACAGATGAACACGGATTCACACTGATAGCCAAGAGCAGCCGGAAAAATCTGCGAAGCCTTCGCGGATTTTGGATGATAGTAGTACGGACTGACACGGACTAACAAGACTGACACGGATGAGTCTTGAGGATAGGACGCTTCGGGGCAACTTCGCGCGGGGCCGAGACGGGCTGCGCGGCCCTACTCGGATTTGGCCTCCGCCTTCTCGCCAGGGAGCTTGCGGCGGTCAACGATCGGCGTGTCGGCGGGCAGACGAATTCGATTCAGGTCTAATGATCTGGCAGTTGAGGGAAAAAGTTGGCGCAAGAAGAGGTCGTGTGTCGGCGCAAGCGCATCGGATCAGCCTTCCACCGGCCTCTGCCCGTGGGGGAGAGGTCGGGGGTGTCTCTTACCTTGCCGATTGAAACAGTGCTTTCACCAATCTGAGCGATGAGGCTTGAGAAAAACTTCACAAGCAGAAAACTCTTGACGGCGAAGGGTGGAGAATGTCATATACCTACTGTTCGGTAGATGAATCGCGGATCGGAAATTGTTTTGAAAATGAGCGATCAAGTCCAGTCAAATCAAAGCACTGTGGCCGATCTCGCCAATAGGCCTGACTCCCAGCCGAAAACACTGGTCGAAGTAACCGCGCTGCCCGGCGTTCGAGAGAGAATCGTTCGGGAAGCCATTCGGCTTTTTTCGACCAAGGGCTATAACGGCGTTTCGGTGCGCGAGATTGTCGAGGCGGCGGGGATCACCAAGCCGACCCTCTACTATTATTATCCGAGCAAGGAAATCCTCTTTCAGCGGATCATCACCGACACGCTCGAGGAGTTTCGCCAGCAGCTCGAAGCGGCGGTCAAGCAGCCCGGACCGATCGCCGAGCGGCTGCTGCGAATCTGTCGGGTTCATTTCGAGTTTGCCCGGTGCAATGCCGAACACTGTCAGCTGGTCCACAGTCTCAACTTCTCGAACGAGAGCAAGTTGATTCAGTTCGATTTCGACGCCTATTTCAAGGGCAACGCGGAGATGATCCGCGATGTGATGGCCGAGGGGATCGTGTCGAAGGAGTTGCGCGCCGGCGATCCGTGGCTGATGGCGCTGGTGTTTATCGGCGCGATGCACATCTTTATCATGGCCATGCTCCGCGATCCGTCGGTGATTCCGTCGGAGGGTCTGGCGGAGATTGTGGTGGAGATGACGCTGAAGGGGATGAAGGCGGAAGGATGAACGATGAATGCGGAGTGCGGAATGCGGAATGATGAATGAAAAGGGCGCAGAGATTCGTGAGGGCGGCCGGGATTTCGAAGGATGAGCGGCGAGTTGGGGAGAGCGCACGAAAAGGGAGTCGGGAAATGAGACGGGCAATTAACACGTTGATCGTTTTGGCGGGGATCGCCCTTTGTGTGTATGTGGTCATTCTGGCTTCGGCGAAGAATCGGCAGAACGGCGGGAATAGCGGAAAAGCCAAGGCGGTCGTCGAGGCCGCCGATCCGCCGAAACAGATCGCGCCGGTCAAGGTGGTGGTGGTTCGGCCGCAGCCGATGATGGAGTATCTTCTGCTGCCGGGCACGGTCGAGGCGTGGGAAGACATAGACCTGAGCGCCAAGGCCGGCGGCGTGGTCGAGTGGATCGGCCCGAAAGAGGGCGCGCGGGTCACCTCGGGCGAGACGATCCTTCGTCTGGACTCGGCCTCAAAGGTGGCCCTGGTCAACCAGGCGATGGCCCAGCTGGGGCAGGCCGAGAAGCAATATGATCGGGTGGAGCGATTGGTGGCCGACCGGGTGGTGACGCGGGCCGAGCTGGACAATGCGACCGCGGCGCGCGACGTGGCGCGCGCCAACCTCGAAGTGGCGCAGGTGTCGCTGAACGACGCGACGTTGCGCTCGCCGATTGATGGTGTGATTGACCGCATCTTCGTGGACCCGGGTGAACACGTCAATCTGGGGCAGCTGGTGGCCAAGATCGTCCAGACCGACCGGGTGAAGATTCTGGCAAACGTGCCGGAAAAGGACGTGGGCTTCTGCAAGCGCGGGCAGGACGTCGGCATTTTTCCGGGCGAGGTGCGCTTCGATCAGATGACCCAGGGCAAGATTTACTACGTCGGCATGACGGGCGATCCGGTGGCTCGGACCTATCGCACGTACGTCGAGATGGACAATCGCGACGGGAAGCTGCGGCCGGGGATGATCGTCCGGGTCGGCCTGATTCGGCAGCAGATTGAGAAGGCGTTGGCGGCCCCGCTGTATGCCATTGTGGATCGCGGCGACCGCAAGGCGGTGTTCGTCGAGAAAGACGGTCGCGCCGCGCTGCGCTATGTCACGCCGGGCATCATGGAGCAGGACAAGGTGCAGGTGACCTCGGGCCTGTCGGAGGGCGACCGCCTGATCGTCGTCGGCCACCGCGATCTGGTGGACGGTGTGGAGGTCAAGGTCGAGGGAACCGCCCAGCCATGAAGATTATCGCGACCTCCATCAAGAACGGCAACACCGTGCTGGTGTTCATGGCGCTGCTGGCGGCGGTGGGGCTGAACGCCTATTTTGTGATGCCGCGCGAGGCCGCGCCCGACATCACCATTCCCTATATCACCGTTTCGACAACTTACGAGGGCGTCTCGCCCAGCGACATCGAATCGCTGGTGACGCGGCCGATCGAGCGCAAGCTCAAGGGGCTGAGCCGCGTCAAGGAGATGCGTTCGTCGTCGGCCGAAGGCGTTTCGATCATCACGGTCGAGTTCGATATTCGCGAGAACATAGATCAGGCGCTCCAGCGGGTCAAAGACAAGGTGGACATGGCCAAGTCCGAGTTGCCCTCCGACGTCAAGGACCCGATCATCCAGGAGATCAACATCTCCGAGCTGCCGATCATGTACGTCAACATTTCGGGCGACGTGGGATTGCCGAAGCTCAAGAAGATCGCCGAAGATCTGGAAGACAAGATAGACCCGATTCCGGGGGTGCTCGATGCGACCGTGGTCGGCGGACTGGAGCGCGAAATCCACATCGAGTTCGACCCCGACCGGCTGGCGGCCTACAGCCTGAGCGCGGGCGAAGTGATCGCGTCGGTGCAGGCGAGCAACCTCAACACGCCCGGCGGCAACATCAAGATCGGCCAGGCGAAATACACGCTCAAGGTGCCCGCGGAGTTTCAAAACCCGGCCGAAATCAACAACCTCGTTCTCGTGGTGAAGAACGGAAAACCCATCTACCTGACCGACATCTGCAAGGTTTCGGACGGCTACAAGGACCAGGATTCCTACGCCCGAATTGACGGCCAGGAGTGCGTCACGCTGGTCGTGGTCAAGCGGTCGGGCGAGAATCTGCTCAACCTGGCCGACCAGGTGAAAGCAATTCTGGACAAGGAAGTTTTTCCGCCGTCGGTCAAGGTGGCGATCACGGCCGACGCCTCGAAACAGATACGCAACATGGTGGCCGACCTCCAGAACAACATCCTGTCGGCGCTGGTGCTGGTGGTGGCGGTGATCGTGGTGGCGATGAATTTTCGGAGCGCCTTCTTTGTGGCGCTGGCGATCCCGTTTTCGATGTTCATCACGTTCGGGTTCCTTCAAATGCTCGGCGACACGTTCAACATGATCGTGCTGTTCAGCCTGGTGCTGGCGCTGGGCATGTTGGTGGACAATGCGGTTGTGATCGTCGAGAACACCTATCGCCACTATGCGATGGGCAAGACGCGAATTCAGGCGGCCCTGGATGGGGCCAACGAGATGGCCGGGCCGGTGATAGGCTCGACGCTGACGACGGTGGCGGCGTTTGTGCCGCTGCTGTTCTGGCCCGACATCATCGGAAAGTTTATGGGCTACATGCCCAAGACGGTGAACATCGCGCTGTTGGCCTCGATGTTTGTCGCGATGGTGTTCAATCCGGTCTTGTGTTCGCGATGGATGGGCCGGGCGAACGCGGAGCCGGAGACCCTGGAGACGCGCCTGCGGCGGAGCCGAACGTTTCGCGCCTATCGGGCCTTTCTGGCCTGGTCGCTGCGGCATCGCATCCTCGTGATCTTCCTGGCGTTCGTCACGCTGTTCGCGACGATTGCGTCCTACGGGAAATTGGGAACGGGCGTGATCTTCTTTCCGGAAACCGACCCCAACCGCGCGTACATTGACTTAAAGGCGCCCGAAGGCACGCGGCTCGAGGAAACGGACCGTTTGGTTCGCCCCATCGAGCAAATGCTCAGGGATTATCGCGACATCGAGCATTTCACGACCAACGTCGGCTCGCGCGGCGTGAGCGGAAACCCCTTTGAGGGCGGCGGCGGGACCGAATCGAACCGCGCGCGCATCGTTATAGACTTTGCGGACGCCGAGCTGCGTACCTCGTCGTCGGCGCAGATCGTCACGGAGGTTCGCGATCGGCTGGCGGGTTTCGTGGGAGCCGAGATCAAGGTCGAGAAGGAACAACACGGCCCGCCGTCCGGCGCGCCCGTCAGTATCGAGATCACGGGCGACGACTACGGGGTGCTGGCCGACCTCGCGGCGAAGAGCAAGGCGGCAATCAAGGGCGTGGATGGCCTGGTGGACCTGCGCGACGACTACGTTGTGGGGCGACCGGAGATCAAGGTGGTCATTGATCGCGAGCGCGCGGCGCTGTTCAACCTCAGCGTGGCCGAGATTGCTTTCATGGTGCGGACGGCCATGAACGGATCGAAGGTCGGGACGTATCGCGAAGGCGAAGACGAGTATGACATCATTGTCCGGCTGCCCGAAGAGATGCGCCGTTCGATCGGCGATTTGCGGCGATTGAGAATCTCCGACCGGATCGGCAATCAGATGCCGCTGACGTCGGTCGCCGACATCCGAACGACCAGCGGGTTGAGCACGATTCGGCGCATTGACCAGAAACGAACGGTGTCGGTGACGGCCAACGTGGTGCAGCGGCCCGGGCGCACGAACGAAAGCGTCCGCCAGGACGTGCGCACCATTCTATTCGGCAAGGAAGGGAAGGAGTCTTCCGCCGGACTCGAAATCCCGAAAGGCTATAGCGTCACTCTGACGGGCGAGGCCAAGGAGCAGCAGAAGGCGATGGTGTTTCTGTCGAAGGCGTTTGTCGTGGCGCTGTTTCTGATCGCGCTGGTCATCGTGACCGAGTTCAATTCGATTTCACAAACGCTGATCATCATGTCGTCGGTCATCTTGTCGCTGATCGGCGTGTTCTGGGGATTGATTATTACGCGGCAGCCGTTCTCGGTCATTATGACGGGGCTCGGCGTGATCAGTCTGGCGGGCGTGGTGGTCAACAACGCGATCGTGTTGCTCGACTACACGCAACTGCTTCGGTCGTGGGGACGGACGCGCGACGAGGCGCTGGTCGAGGCCGGCCTGACGCGATTTCGGCCAGTGATACTGACGGCGGTGACGGCGTCGCTGGGACTGTTTCCCACGGCGGTCGGAGTGAGTTTCGATTTTCTCAACTGGCGCTGGTCGGTCGGCTCGGAAAGCAGCCAATGGTGGGCGCCGATGGCGGTGGCCGTGGTGTTTGGCCTGATGGTAGCGACATTGCTGACGCTGGTGATCGTGCCGACGATCTATTCGGTGGTGGACAGCGTTTCGGGTCTGCTGCGGCGATTGCTGGGGCGCAAAGAGGCGGCGGCGGGGGGCGAACCTGTGGCATCGGGCGCGGCAACGGCGCCGGTCGCGATGGCCGGTGCCGGCGGCGCGGAAATACAGAAATAGACCTGAGACTTGTGGCAGACGAATTTCCGGCAGCCGAATTCTCTTCACATTCGTCTGCCGGAAATCCGTCTGCCAAAAACCAGATCCCCTCCATCCGGTTTATTGTATGGCCATCCCGTCAAGAAAGTCGCGCGGGTCTGGCTTTCCATCGTTGCACAGGCCGCCAGCCGGCGCTACCCCCACTGAACCATATTTCAGCGGCGGAGAAAAAAGCACCTTGACACGGAGCGAGATCTGTCTTACTCGAGTGACTTTACTGTCCAGCTAAAGGGGAGAGCTTCAGTTTCCCATGGGCAGAAGTTCCCAGAAACGAGGTACCTGTCCGGGCTGCGAACCCCTACCGCCGTCGTGCCATACTCGCCAGCCAGCAAGTCCTTTATGCAGCCTGACTGCCAGGACTGGTGAGGATGAAGGAAAGGCATGAGAGTGAAAAAAAGTGAAAAAAAGTGAAAAAAGTGAAAAAAAGTCTTGCTATCAAAAAGGGGCTGAGGTTCACTACGGACATGATGACGGGGAACGGGAATCCAGTTCTCTGGAATCCAGTTCTCGGGAGTGCTTGCTAGCCGAACAGGCCGCGAGTGAGGGTGTTGGGTTACAGCACCCTCTGTCATCTGCGGGTCATAACTCCGTGACGCCGCTGAGGCCACAGACCAACGATTGGTTGTTGGCCCATATAGATGTTGAGTTTCATAAACTAGATTGACTTTAGCCCGCCGAGAAAGCGGGCTATTTTATTGCCACCCGCAACGGGAGGATAGCCATGACCTCAACGGAACAGAGAACCGGAGAAACGCCTGAAGAAAGAATCGCGGAGTTCATCGAACGGGCCTGTCTCGGTGCCGGAAAGCCCCTTGTTGCTGGAAGCGATTTGGGGGTTTCAATCCGAACCCTTTTCCCCGGGGTTGATATCAAGTGGGAGCATCAAGGACTGAGGAAATTCATCGAGAAGTTCTGTTCGGGTCAAGTGCTCTTTTACAGCAAACGGGGGTGCGACAACCTGTATGTCCATAAGTCGAGGCTGAGTCAAGTGGGTGCGGTCCCTCAAACGGAGGGCACTTTCGGGCCAACTCCGTGGGCAGCTTTCAGCAATCCCAAAATTCAAAGCAGACTGGTCGTAAACAAAGCAAGTGGCGATCTTGCGGTGATAGGTCCAGATAGTGCAATACCCGAGGGTTGCGCGGAGATACCCAAACTAACCGAAGAGGAATACCGTGTCATCGCTAGAGAGTTTGTTCCGCAAGTGCCCCAGCTCCATTCTGTGGAGATCGAGGCGACCATTGAACAGCCAAGTTTCTGGTTCACTTTTGTAAATCAGGTGAAGAAAGTGGCTGGAAAAGAGGCGTTTGACAACCTGTTAGTGTGGCGACTGCGCAAGATACATGATTTCTTCGAGAATCGCTTGCGGTCGGCAGGTGTGGACGCAGGAGCAATGGTGTCGGCCCGTGAAAAGATAAAGACCCCCTTCCCTAGGCAACCTGCGCCCCAAGTGCGGACCGCGCGTGCTGCGAGTGCTCCGTTTTCCGGGAGAATTCCACCCGGAGCCGACTCTCGTGAATTAGCAAGGGCGGCAATCGAATTCATGAGCGAGAACGATCTTCGGCAAATATGGCTTCCGCTGGGAGTGGTGCTCGATGCCATCAGGAACGCTCGGTGATAGCGACGACATGAAACGCGGAGGCGTTCTTCTTGTTTGCCGAATGAAGTTCACCCATGACCTCACCAGGGTTTTGGAGCGCAACGCGATACCTTCTTGGCGGGATTCGGAAGAAGTAAAACTCCTGCCGATTCCTGCCCATCTCTTCGTTTCCGACGCCCACATCTGCAATCAGATCGAATCGATCGCCACCGAATTTGGGGACGTCCATTTCCACGTATACGTACATGACGTGGAAAGCGCCCCATCCCGATTTGCGGACCCTTCCGGCCAAGACCGGTGGGAAATCCGCTTCTCTGGAAAAGCATCGCTTCCAGTCATGGAGCAAAAGTTACACGTGTCGTTGCAGGATCTCAAATTGGATTGGCTTAGCGACGTCGAGAATAGGCTCCGCGTTTACGTACGCAGGGAAGTTAATAGAGAGCGCATTGCCAATTGGCTTGGCCAGTTCAACCAACTTAAGCATCGGTGGGTTGGTGAGAGGCTGCTTCAGGCACTGGACATGTGGCCCGGCCACCGGCTAAAGGATGCTCTTCGAATCACCCGGGACGGACTGCTCGGTTTCCATCACATCTGTGGGAATCCGGAACTGGGGAAAAACTACGATTTCCTACGCCCCTTGGTGAAAAACGAGTTGGATGCCTTGAGAAACGATAATCCGCAGTCATCCCTTCCTGAGATTGCCGAGATTCACGAAGCTATTGCTGTTGGAACGGACAACAACATCCTATACGTGGAAGACGGCCTCCTAACAGGCACAGAGATGGAGAGCGTTCTCAGAGCTCTCCTTGGGAAGTGCAAGCCCGGCAGGAAGCCAAAAACGGAGCCCCTTTCAGATCCAACTTTGTTATCAAGGAAGCGGATACAGTTCAGATTTGCGGTAACCAGCAACTTCGGGTGTTTTATGCTGAACAGGTTTCTTGACGCTGTGGGTCTCACGAATTGCGAGGTCAGTTTCGAATACGATAATCAGATACATGTCCTTACGGACACTGGGATGGAAGCACTTGAAAACGGGACTTTTTGGGTGGGCACTGACCCGGTCGATGGTTCAAGCAGCCCAACCAGACATATATCCAGACCAGACCTCTACATTAGCACCCCTGCGTTCCAGAATATGACAATTTGGAGAGACCACGCCCAACAACGGGCCGCTATAGACTTCTGCAGATCCATAGGTGGCCAGCTGTTCAAGCATTACCATGATAGAAAGGTGGAAATGAAGGAATGGGCCCCGTGGGATCAAAGGAGGATCTCTGAATGCAGCTTGGGCATGCGGGGATTTGGTCTCGCGCTTGCTTACGCACATTCAGTTCCGAAATCTTCCATCCCACTTTTCTGGCAGAGCGGCAGTGTAACCTACAGAAACAAGAACGTCAAGAGGAAGATCGAATGGCAGCCGCTTTTCCCAAATGTTACATGAGATCGCGACGTCCAGAAGGCTATCTTGGTTCAGCGTGAATCCGACAGTCGGGGTTCGGACTTAAGACACGTTTTGGATCTGTTTTTTGAGGCAACTGGGACAGCCTGCGCCGCTTCGATCTCCGGTTTTTCGCTTGAAAGGGCGCGGCGAGACTCTCATTAGTGTTGCCCATTCTTTGGGAACGCAGGCCGGAAACGAGAGATCGCTGCGCATGAGAAGCACGAACGAAATCCGCGAAGCCTACCTTCAGTACTTTGTCGAACATGACCACCGCCTTGTGGCGAGCTGGCCGCTGGTTCCGCCGACCGACCCGACGGTGCTGTTCACCATTGCCGGCATGATGCAGTTCAAGCCGTATTACTCGGGGACGGTCGAGTTGCCCTATCGCCGGGCCACGTCGTGCCAGAAGTGTCTGCGCGCGGGCGGCAAAGGAAGCGACCTCGAAAACGTCGGCCGCACGATCCGCCATCACACCTTTTTCGAGATGCTCGGGAACTTTTCGTTCGGCGACTACTTCAAGCGCGAGGCGATCACCTGGGGATGGGAGTTTTCGACGCGCGTGCTGGGCCTCGATCGCAACCGCATCTACGTGACGATCTTCCGTGACGACGACGAAGCCTATCAGATCTGGCATCGCGAGGTCGGGCTGCCCAGCGAACGAATCTTTCGGATGGGCGAGAAGGACAACTTCTGGGGACCGGCGGGCACGACGGGCGCCTGCGGGCCGTGTTCGGAGTTCTACTATGACCTCGGTCCTGAGCGGGGACCCGAAACGGCGCGCCAGGGGATTGCCGAGGGCGAAAGCGAGCGGTATCTCGAATACTGGAACCTGGTTTTCCCGCAATTCGACCAGCAGCCCGACAGTTCGCGTCCGCCGCTCAAAAACCGCGGGATTGACACGGGGCTGGGACTCGAGCGGACGGCGGCGATTCTCCAGGGCGTTTCGTCGCCTTATGAGACCGATGTTTTTACGCCGATTGTCGAGCGCGCCTGCGACCTGACCGGCGTTTTCTATAAGGAGAACAAGACGGTCACGCTTTCGATCAACGTGATCGCCGACCATGCGCGGGCGCTGACGTTCGCCCTGAGCGAAGGCATCCTGCCGTCGAACCAGGATCGCGGCTACGTGTTGCGGCGGATTTTGCGGCGCGCGCTGCGACATGGCCGAAAGATCGGCTGCGACCGTCCGTTTCTCCACGAACTCGTGGATACGGTCGTCGAGGTCATGGGGACGGCCTATCCCGACCTGAAGCAAAACCCCCGGCAGATTCAAAAGGTCATTCGGCTCGAAGAAGAGCGGTTCAGCGAAACGCTCGACCAGGGGGTGGAAATTCTCGACCGGATAATCGAGGAGATGAAAGGCGAGAGTCGCACGATCTTGACGGGAGAAGACGCTTTTCAGCTGTACGATACGTACGGGTTCCCCGTTGACCTGACGCTTGAGATCGCGCGCGAGAAGGGCTTGAGCGTTGACGAAGGGCGCTTCGGAGCGCTGCTGGCCGAGCAGAAGCAGCGGTCGCGCGAGGCCGGGCACGTGGGCGGGGCCGAAGATCGCTGGCGACTGCTTGACGACGTGATCGAAGGCCACGGCCACACGCGGTTTGTCGGCTACGAGGAATTCGAGTGCGACACGACGGTTGTTGGATTGCTGGGCGAGGACGGCAAGCGCGTCGAAACGGCCGAGGCGGGCTGGAGGGGTGACGTGGTGCTCGCCGAAACGCCCTTTTACGCCGAGGCCGGCGGCCAGGTGGGCGACGAGGGGCGAATCCGCTGGGAGGGCGGCGAGGCGCTGGTCGGCAACACCTACAAGACGCCGTCGGAGTTGTTTGCTCATCGCGCGGAAATCCAGTCGGGGCGGATGCGCGTCGGCGACGTGGTGACGGCGGCAGTGGATCAGGAGTCGCGTCTGGCGACGATGCGCAATCACACGGCGACCCACCTGTTGCAGGGGGCGCTCAAGCGGGTCGTCGGCTCCCACGTCACGCAGTCGGGGTCGTTTGTCGGACCGGAGGGGCTGCGATTCGATTTTACGCACATCGAGGCTCTGACACCCGAACAGATCGAGCAGGTCGAGCGGATGGTCAACGAGCAGATCGTTCTCGACACGCGGGTCAAGGTCGAGGTGCTGCCGATTGAAGAGGCGCGCAAGAAGGGGGCCATCGCGCCGTTTGGCGAGAAGTATGGCGCCACGGTGCGGGTGGTCGAGGTGGGGAATTTCAGCATGGAGTTTTGCGGCGGGACTCACCTCGACCGCATTGGCAAAATCGGCTCCTTCCTGATCACGGGCGAGTCTTCGATCGCTTCGGGTGTGCGGCGAATCGAGGGGCTGACCGGGATGGGCGCGCTGCGCGAGGTGCAGCGAGAGCGGGCGGTGTTGCGTCAACTGGGACAGCGGCTGTCGGCGTCGGCCGAGAATCTTCCCGCACGGGTTGAGACGCTCCAAAAAGAAGTGCACGACCTTCGCAAGGCGCTCGAACGGGCGCGCCGGGGCGAGTCGTCGGCGACAATCGAAGAGGCGCTGGCCAAGGCGGTTGAGATCGGCGGCGCGCGGGTGGTCGTCGCGCGATTCGAGGGACTTGACGCCGATGGGCTGCGGCAAGCGGCCGACTCGGTGAGGTCGAAGTGCAAGGATTTCGTGGCGGTGCTGGCGAGCGTGACGGGCGAGCGGGCGTCGCTGCTTTGCGTCGTGTCAAAGAATCGCGCGAAGCAACTGCCGGCCAAGGAGCTGATCGCCGAAATCGGGGCTGAAGCGGGTCTTCGCGGCGGCGGCCGACCTGAGATGGCCCAGGCGGGAGGGGCGGCTTCGCCGGCGCTCGACGCGGCGATCGGGAAAGCGGTGGACCTGGTCAGGAAGCGTCTGGAGCTGTAGGTGGCCGGGCTGATTCTTGATCGTGTGCGGCCAGTTGACCCGCCGTGCAGAAGAAGGGACATAGGATCAATTCTGGCCAATCTCGCGGGAGTAGCGGGCGGCTCGTTCGGCAAGATCGCGGCGGTAGTCGGGGTTATTTTCGCGCTCCAGGGCCCACTGAATTGTTGAAAGCGCTTTCCTTTTGTCGCCCAGGTTTTCGTAAGCGACGGCGATGTTAATCGCCCCCCAGTAGTGGGAGTCCGCCGGCACCCGGAAGACGCGGCGACCGAGACGCACCGTCTTTTCCCACTGCAAGAGCGAGTCATAGATTGAGCCAAGGTAGTCATACAGATAAATGACGTTGGGCCGAATCCGGATCGCCTGGACGAGCGAATCGGCGGCCTGGGTCAGCTCTTTTGTGCGTCTGGGTTCCGGGCTTGTCCAGGCATGGTCGCGAACGCAAGCCTCCGCTATCTCGTCGTTCCAGAGAGAAGGGTAGCCGAGGTGGATCGTCCGCAGGATCACAGACAAACCGATAACGGAGAGCATGGCCTGGGAAAGCCACTGCGGCGTATTCGGAAAAAGCGCCTGAGAGACCGCCGAGACCCATGCGACGGGCCCGCGTGTTGCCTTTTCTTCCGCGACCAACGGCCGCGCCTTCACTTTCGGCCTCCGATCCGAAACCGCAAGAGCCAGACTCGCCAGACCGCTTCCCAGATGACCCATCGCGACATTTTCGACTGTCCGGCCCGGCGCTCGGTGAACGTGATGGGAACCTCGCCGACACGATGACCGTTTTGGACCGTCGCATAGAGCAGCTCGACCAGGAACGCGTAGCCGGTGGAATGGATCGAGGGCCAATGGATCGCTTCGAGCACCTCGCGCCGGTAGCCGCGAAAACCGCTGGTGCAGTCGAGATAGGGAAGCCCAAGGATCGTTCGGACGTATCGGTTGGCAAATACGCTCAGGAACACGCGGCGCAGCGGCCAGTTGATGATCCGCACGCCGCCGATGTAGCGCGAGCCGAGCACCACGTCGTATCGCTTGAGGCCCTCGAACAGCTTGGGCAGTTCGAGCGGGTCGTGGGAACGGTCGCCGTCCATGGTGAAGACGGCCCGAGCGCCCAGTCGCAACGCTTCGTTCATTCCCGCGATGCAGGCCGACCCGTAGCCTTGTTTGCCGGGGCGACTCAGCAGATGGACCCGGTCGTTCGTCTCGGCGAGTTGTTGCACCGCTTGGCCGGTGCCGTCGGGGGAGCTGTCGTCCACGATGAGAACGTGGAAAGCCTGCGGGAGCGCGAGAATGTCCGCGATCATGGATTCGATGTTTTCGCGCTCGTTGTACGTGGCAATCACAACGAAAGAGGGGCCGGTTCGGCTTTCATCCGGCGGAGGGTCGGTGCAGACCTTCTCATCTTGCCTGCCCACTCGAGAGGACAACGCCATCCCTCCTTTGGCGTTCATTGGCCGGTGGATCGCAAGCCATGGAGGCTCCCGCCGGCCGTCTTCCCACCTGTCCACCTGCCTTTGTCCGACGGATGGGTCAGAAGACCCCTTGAATGTGTGAGTTTCTGCCGCCGATGATGATGCGCCGCCGGTAAGCCAAAGGCCCTTGTCGCCAAGCCACACGCAACCAGACAGAAGCAACGGAAAGGAATCGGTTGGGGAAGTCAAGATTGTTTCTCGTAAGCCGCGCCCGATTTGCGGGACAGTTTGGGCTTGAACTTGACGGATCGCTTTTGGCAAATGTTTCTTGAAAGCGGTTCGTGATTTTAAAATTGGGAATGTTTCCTTTTTCGACCGTGGCGAGCGCAGACTTCGGTGAGCGCAGATTTCGGTGAGCTCAGCCGAGTCGTCGAGTTGTTGAGCCGTCGAACCGAAGACCCGGCGCCGGAGTGGCGGAACTGGCAGACGCACCGGACTCAAAATCCGGCGGGTAGCGATACTCGTGGGGGTTCGACTCCCCCCTCCGGCACCAAACCTCGCAAGATTCTGCGCGATTTGCATCTAACCGCACTCCAGTGATCGCTTCGGGTCCTGCTGTCCTGGAGGGAGTCCCGTGGTGCGTTTCCAGGCGGGGATACTTCCTTTGCAGGGGTCGCGGAGGGCCAGCGGGTCATTTGGGCGCCAATCAGTCGTTGACATCCGAGCCGATGGGGCACATACATAAGAATTGATGCTCGGGGAGGGGGACGGGTTGGCGATTTTGGCGGCGTCCTCGGAGCAAAGCGGTGAAGGAGCGGATGCGGGATGTTGGAGAAACCACCCTATACGCCCGGCATGCGGGAAGTCTTGAAGCTCAGCAAAGCGGAAGCGGGCCGCCTGGGCCACGACTATATCGGTCCCGAGCACTACTTTCTCGGGATCATCCGCAAGGGCGACGGCCTGGCCGTTCAAACCCTTCACAATCTGGAACTCGATCTCGACGAAGTGAAGAACGAGATCGAGCGGTCGCTCGAGGTCGGCAAGGGTCCCAGCGTGGGGCTGGTGGCGCCCAACCTCGAAGCCAAGCACGTTCTCGAAACCACGCGCTCGATCGCCACCGAGATGAAGCACGGGTGGATCGGGACGGAGCACTTGTTGCTCGGCCTGATCAAGGAAGAGCAGACGCTGCTGTCGCGGATTCTGCGGCGGATGAACGTGGACTTCGAGCGCGCCCAGCGCGAGGTGCTCAACGTCATCGAGGGCAGCAACGCCGGGGTGAAGCCGAAGGGCGCGGGCGGGGTCGGTCCGTCGGAGAAGAGCAAGACCCCGGCGCTCGACACCTTCGGCCGCGATCTCACTCAACTGGCGCGCGAGGGAAAGCTTGACCCGCTGATCGGCCGCGAGAAGGAGATCGAGCGGATTCTCCAGGTGCTCTGCCGCCGGACGAAGAACAATCCGATCCTGCTGGGAGAGCCCGGCGTCGGCAAAACCGCCATCGTGGAGGGGCTGGCGCAGAAAATCGTGTTGGGCGACATCCCCGAATTGCTGTCGGACAAGCGCGTGCTGTCGCTCGACCTCGCAGCGGTGGTGGCGGGGACGAAGTATCGCGGACAGTTTGAGGAGCGCCTCAAGGCGATCATGCAGGAAATCCGGCGATCGCAAAACGTGATTTTGTTCATAGACGAGTTGCATACGCTGGTCGGCGCAGGGGCGGCCGAGGGCGCGATTGACGCCTCGAACATGCTCAAGCCGGCCCTTTCGCGCGGCGAGATTCAGTGCCTCGGCGCCACGACGCTCGAGGCATACCGCAAGTATATCGAAAAAGATGGCGCTCTGGAGCGGCGATTCCAGACGATTATCGTGGACCCGCCGTCGGTCGAAGACACGTTTGAAATCCTCAAGGGACTGCGCAGTCGTTACGAAGCCCATCACGGCGTGGTGATCAGCGACGAAGCGATCGAAGCGGCCGTCAAGCTCTCGGATCGCTACATCACCGACCGCTGGCTGCCCGACAAGGCCATAGACGTGATGGATGAGGCGGGGTCGCGCGCGCGGTTGCAGGCCAACGTCAAGCCGCCGGAGCTCAAGAAGATCGAAGACCAGGTCCGCGAGATCGAAGAGGAGATTCACAGCCTGACGTTGCGCCAGGAGTTCGAGCGTTGCCTGGAGCTGAAGCGCGACAAAGAGCGGCTGCTCGACCGGCGCAACCAGATTCTCGAGGAGTGGCGCCAACGCAGCGCCAGCGACGAACTCAGGCCGGTCATCCGCGAGGACGACATCGCGCACATTGTGTCGAAGTGGACGGGCGTGCCGGTGTCGCGTCTCGAAGAAGAGGAGACGCAGCGGCTGCTGCGGATGGAGGAAGAACTTCACAAGCGCGTCGTGAGCCAGGACGAAGCGATCCATACGATTGCGAAAGCGATGCGCCGCGCGAGGGCCGGCCTCAAGGACCCGCGCCGTCCCACGGGTTCGTTCATTTTCCTGGGGCCGACGGGCGTCGGCAAGACGCTGTTGGCCAAAGTGCTCGCCGAGTTTCTGTTTGGCGACGAGGACGCGCTGCTCCGTCTGGATATGTCGGAGTACATGGAAAAGTACGCCGTCTCGCGTCTGGTGGGCGCTCCGCCCGGCTACGTAGGCTATGAAGAGGGCGGCCAGCTGACCGAGAAGGTGCGGCAAAAGCCCTATTCGGTCGTGCTGCTCGACGAGATCGAGAAGGCCCACCCCGACGTGTTCAGCATCCTGTTGCAGGTTTTCGACGCCGGACGGCTGACCGACAGTTGGGGCCACGTCGTGGATTTCCGCAATACGGTTCTCATCATGACGTCGAACGTCGGGACGCGCCGCCTCAAGAAGGGCGGCACGATGGGGTTTGTCGCGGGCGACGAGATGCAGGATCATGACAAGGTCAAAACCAAGGTCATGGGCGAGGTGAAGAAACTCTTCAGCCCCGAATTCCTCAACCGCATAGACGACCTGATCGTCTTCAAGTCGTTGAACGAGAGCGACATTCGCAACATCGTCGAGATCGAAATGCGCGACGTGAACACGCGGCTCGCCGACAGGGGAATCGCACTCCACCTTAGCCCCGAGGCCAAGGACTTCCTGATGGCCAAGGGCTACGACAGCGAGTATGGCGCGCGGCCGATGCGCCGGTGCATCCAGCGCTACATCGAAGACCCGCTTTCGCACCAGATCATCGAGGGCGAGATTTCGGAGGGCGACGACGTGGAACTTGCCGTTGGCGGCGACGAACTGGTCTTTCACGTCCTGACCAAGGACGAAACGCCCGCCGGACCCCAACCGGTGGGAACGGGAACCACCGCTTCCTGAACGCTCAACCAATCGAAAGACGATCGAGCACTTCGATAGCGGGGGCGAAGCGGAAATCGCGGAGCAACCGCGCGTATTTCCGCCGCCCGGTTCGCAGGTAGAAGCGGTGGGAGAACCGTTCGATGCCGGGCGCCAGCGGCGGCGGCGCGGGCCCTTCGAGATCAAACTCCCAGGGGTGGGCGTAGAGCACCGCCGGGCGTCTCTGGCGATTGAATTGCCGAATCGTCGCGGCTACGGCCCAATAGGGCGAAACCCGGAAGAACATTCCCCCCGCAAACGGCAGATTGAGCGGGCCGCACGGGCGAACCGACAGCGGCAATTCGATGATCGCGCCGGCGGGCGTCTGCCGGCGCCAGGGACGGCTGTCCCGGAGCCGGCGGGTCAAGTCGGCGGGAGCGGAATCTGGCGCAGGCGATGCGCCGTCCTCGGGGCGCGGCTGATTGAACCGCAGCGCCGTCACCAGCAGACTGGAATCGTACACGAACCCTTCTTCGGCCAGAACGTCGAGCATCCATGCGGTGGTCGGGCCGAGACTCAGCGACGGGGCGCGGAAGCCTCGAACGGGCCGGCCGGCGAGGTCTTCGAGCAACGCGCGCGTTCGCCGCACCTCGTCGCGGAATTCGTCAGGCGTCAAGCGGTCCAATGCCCGATGGCCCCAGCCGTGACAGGCGATTTCGTGTCCCGCGTCGGCCAGGCGTTTCACCCACGACGGATGCCGTTCGGCGCACCAACCCAGCCAGAAAAACGTCGCCCGATTGCCGGTGTGGGCCAGCAGATCGAAAACCTGGCCGAGCGATTGCGGAAGCCGCGCGGGCAGCTCGGCCCACTGCGACACGGGTAGGAAGTCCTCGGTGCGCCGAATGTGAAACCACTCCTCGACGTCGAAGGAAAGGATGTTGGCGAAGTCCGATTGCCGGGTCATGCTTGTCTGTCAACCGCCGATGAACGCCGATGAACGCCGATACTCGTTTCTGGAAAGAGCGCATCGAACAGAGGGGTTCTCTCAGGAAAGGAGAGACTTCTTCAAGCAGCTTTATCGGCAGGCGTTCGTCCACCTGCGTGTTGGTGTTGCCCGCCAGGCGCAGCGCCCTGCGCAGCGACGAGCCGATGATCGCGACCTCGCGCTCGCCGCCCGCCAGGCACACGGTCACGCACGTGCCGCAGCCGACGGTTGAACGATGCGGTGGCAAACTTCTTACGTGCGCTTTTCACTTGACCTGTTGCGCCCAGGGGCATAGCGGATAAAGGACAGAACGTCGGGTGCGAACCAATCAATCTGAGCTATGAATCTCAATAGGGCTTGCCCGCAAATGTCTCCTCCGTGGAAAAGATGGATTCCCGGAGCTCTTTCGAGAGACCAATTAAGGGAACTTTGGGGTCCCGGCTATATTGGGGCACGTGCCCGCAGGAAACCGAGTTTCGATGCTTCTTCGCTGGACTTGCACCTTACGGGCGACGGCTATCGCCTTACGCAGGGGTCGGTGAAGCCCTACGGCGGCAGATACCTTACTCAGATTACGAATGCGGGTTTGGCCGAACCATTGGCGCTGGGCGACGATGGGGCGTTCCTGCTCGAGCCGCGGAGCACGTACTTGTTTAGATTGGATGAAGAAATACATTCTACCGATGACTTATCCAAAGCAAGGATGCACGGTCAAGCAACGGCAAAAAGCTCCATTGGCCGATTGGATGTCCTGGCAAGGCTTATCGTTGATGGAATGGAGTGCTATGAGAGCTTCGACCCAGACGGGCTGCAAAAAGGTGACGGCGAGCTCTACCTTGAAGTAACACCAATCACGTTCCCGGTGAAGGTGAAAGAAGGCTCATCGCTTTCACAGCTTCGTATCTTCTACGGAAACCCGGATAGCGTTGTTCTTCATGCTCCTGAGCTCTATGCGACCATGCTGCATCGCGACGACGGAAAGTCGAGTGCTGACGACGTAATCTCAGTTGACCTTCAGAAAGTGGAGGGACTTGGCTTCTCTGCGTTCTGCGCCTCCAGTGCTCCAAAGAAGGAGCCCATCTGTCTTTGGGAAGAAGAAAAAGGGAAGGTGGATCCCAAAGCATACTGGGAGCCGAAAGAGTCTATCCCGTGCGGAGACGGGCTGCGACTGAGGATCGAAAAGAGCTACTTTTACATTCTCCGTTCGAAGGAAAGAATCGCAGTACCCCCTGGGATCGCCGTCTACTGCAGGGCCAGCGACGAGACGATCGGGGAAATGAGAATCCATTATGCGGGATTCGCCCACCCGAACTTTGGCTGGAGTCGGAAAGATGGCAGGACAGGTACCCCTCTTATATTTGAAGTGAGAGGGCATGACGTAAATGTAAGTTTGCGAGACGGCGAGAAGATGGCCCGACTCATTTGTTACCGAATGTCTAAGGACTACCCGAAGGAGTCCAAGGAAGACTCTGCTGATCCCAAACAGGAAGATTCCTACAATGAGCAAGAGCTAAGGCTGTCGAATTACTTTCGGGAGTGGACAGATGCCAACCGCAGCCGGTAGTGTCGAGAGCAGCCGCCACATTGTTCAGGACATGTTTTCAGCAATGAAGCATGACCTCAAGTTGGTGCGTCTCTTTGAAGATGATGCCAAGAGCTGCACCGACCACCTTCGGGCGCTAAGTGATCTCATTGTCGCCAATGAGGAGGTGTATCCGGGCATCAATAAATGGTTGCGAAACAAGGTCATTCCGGGCCTCAAGTCGGGCGAGAGAGTCGCGTTCGTTGGATATCTGCACGAAGAGCCCGCCATTTCAGCAGTGGTAAAACGTGGCGGAAACGCCAAATTTTGCCACCTGAAGATAAACACTGAAATTCAAGATATCCATCTCGGGGAATTGTTCTTAGCGTTGATGGCTCTTGAGGTCAAACGGTTTGCACGCGAGGTCCATTTTACGCTGCCGGAAAGTCTGTGGGTTCAGGAAATGGACTTTTTCAGGTCCTTCGGATTCGAAGAAGCCACGAAGGCTTTTGTGCAATATCGAAAAGGAGAAGTAGAACTGAGATGCTCGGCGCCATTCAGCCGGGTTTGGAAAGCGGCCACAGGAAAACTCAGCAAGATATATGAGGCTTATTCCATCGACGGGTTCTGTCTCACGGAAGGCTTGCTGATGAGCATAGAGCCTGTGTTTGCTGACAGAATTCTCCGCGGTGAAAAAAAGGTGGAGATTCGGAGGCGATTCTCACGGAAATGGATCGGAAGAACCGTTAGGCTTTATTCGTCGGCGCCTATGCAGTCTCTGGTTGGAGACGCAAAGATTGGAAACGTGGTGTCCGGAACCCCAGAAGAGATATGGAACACATACGCTCCATTCATTGGTTGTACTAAGATCGAGTACGACAATTACACTACTTCACTCCGACAGGTCTATGCGATTCTCCTCAGCGAGGTTAGACCCTATATTGAAGCAATTCCCCTTTCCCAGCTTTCGCATCTCATTGACGCCGATCTAGTCCCACCGCAGTCCTATTGCGCAATTGAAAAGAGTAAAAGCTGGACAGAAGCTCTCTCACTCGCCACCTTGCTCCAAAACAGCTTCCGCTACATTAGGCCCGCGGTGTTCAGCATTTAAGGTCATCGGACTATCGGGATAAAGTGGTGGTCCTCACTTGATTTCCCGCACAAGGGATCGTGATCTGTTGATCTTCCCTCACGACCCGCCGGGGGCCGCCGTCTATCCCGCGCGACCAATCCATGATGGGGGCGATTTCGGCGAGGCGATCCAACTGCCCGAGCGCTTTCATTCGCTCGTAGATGAGATGCCACGCGCAGTCGAGGTCGCGGTTGACTTCGCAGCGGCCTTCGCGCGAGCCGCCGCATGGGCCATTGAAGAGGCGCTTGGCGCAGCGCGCGATCGGGCAGACCGACCCGAACTCGGCCAGCCGGCAACTGCCGCAGCCAACGCACCGCTCGGCCCACACGCCCTGTTCTTCGAGCGTTCCCATGAATTGCGTGTTGAGGCCCGGAAGGACGGCGACGTTGGGAAACCGTTGGGCCAGCTCCTGGACGCCCACGCCGCAGCCGAGCGACAGAATGGCGTCGTAGTTGCCGACCGTCCCCGTCAGCGGGTCGAAAAACGCGCGGTCGCACTGGCGCTCGACCGTGCATTCGTCCACCTGCACGTCGGTCTTGCCGGCCAGGCGCAGCGCCATGCGCAGCGACGAGCCGATGATCGCAACTTCGCGCTCGCCGCCCGCCAGGCACACGGTCACGCACGTGCCGCAACCGACGATCAGGACGCGCTTGTAGGGCGCGATGATTCCCTTCAGCTCGCGAATGTCTTTTCGGTTGGCAACGATCATTGCAGTACTCCTTCACACCGCAGCGGACTGGGGCCCAGCCGCCGCAGCCGTTCGGTCATTTCGCGCACAATCTCGGCGAACCGCGGCCCTTCGGCCGACGAGAGATTGAACATTTCGAGACGCTCGCGCCCCAGGCCGATTTCGTCGAGCAGTTGCCGGGTTCGCTCGACCCGCTTGCGCGCGCGCAGATTGCCTTCGAGAAAATGGCAGCCGCCTTCGAGACAGCCCGCCACGATCACGCCGTCCACGCCCCATTCGAACGCCCGCAGGACGTGGGTGACCTCGACCTTGCCGGTGCACGGCACGCGAAGCACGCGCACGTTCGGCGGATAGCTCAGGCGAAGCGACCCCGCCAGGTCGGCCGCCGCGTAGGCGCAGTAGTGGCAGCAAAACGCCAGAATGACCGGCTCGGAACCGTTGTTTCCCATTGTTGTTTTCCTCGCGGGACGGGTTGGCGACCCGCCCTACTTCTTCGCTCCAGGCAGTGTCGCCGCCGCCTCTCTCTCCCCGGCTTCCTGCGAAGCGGAGCGGACCGCGCGGCGTGTCCAGCGAATCGGCGCGACGCCTTCGCCCGAATCCTCGCCGGCCACCGCCGCTCGCTCTTCGGCGCGCACATTGAGCAATTCTTCGACCGACGCCAGAACCTGCTCGTTCGTGTAGTGGCGCAGCTGAATCGCCATTGCCGGACATTCGGCGGCGCAAATGCCGCACCCCATGCAAATGGCCGGCTGAACCTCGGCCTTGTTGTCGGCGCCGACGCGCGGCGCCATGTAGGGGCAGATCGAATAGCAGGTCATGCAGCCGACGCACTTGTCGGGGTCCACCCAGGAGATTTGTCCTCCGACCGGCATGCGTTTGCGCGACAGGACCGAGGCCGCGCGCGCTGTGGCCGCTTTGGCCTGCGCGATCGTTTCGTTGATGAACTTGGGCGCGTGGGCCGTGCCGCACAGGAAAATGCCTTCGCTGGCGAAATCCACCGGCCGCAACTTCATGTGCGCTTCGAGGAAGAATCCGTCGGCGTTCAGCGGGACTCGAAGCAGTGTGGACAGCTCCTCGCGGTCGGCGCGCGGCGACATTGGAACCGAGAGCGCCAGCAGGTCGGCGTCCAGTTCCATGCGGCGCTGAATCGTTGGATCGAACGTTTCGAGGCGCACCGACCCGCCCTCGCCGATGGCGACCTGCGGCGGCCGGTCTTCCTCATAGCGGATGAACAGAACGCCCGCTTCCCGCGCCTGCTTGTAGTATTTTTCGCGGAAACCATAGGTTCGCATGTCGCGATAGAAAACCGCGATCCGGGATTTCGGGTAGCGGAGGCGCAGCGCCAGCGCGTTCTTTACGGCCGCGGCGCAACACACCCGGCTGCAATAGGGCCGTTCGGCGCAGCGCTGCTCGACGCACTGGATCATCGCAATGGTCGGCTCTTCGGGCAGATCGAGTTCGCCGCGCGCGAGCCGTCCGTCCAGTTCGAGTTGGGTCACGACGCGCGGGCTTTTGCCATAGCCGAAAGAAGTCGGCTTGTGTTCGGTCGCGCCCGTCGCCACGATCAGAACGCCGTGCTCGATCCGTTCGGGCGATCCCACAGGCTGACAGCCTGCGCCACCTTCGGGCACATCCACAGGCTGACAGCCTGCGCCACCATTTCGCTTCAGTTCGCTGGTGAAGTTGCCGACGAAGCCGGTAACCTTCGCGACCGTTGTCTGCCGATGAACCTTGATCAGCGGCTGGTTCTCGACGCGCGCGATCAGGTCGCGAAGAAACGCCGGAATGTCGCCGCCTTCCAGCTGGCTATGGATGTCGTTGAGAGTTCCGCCCAAGCGGTCGCTTTTCTCGACCACGTTGACGGAGAAAGATTGTTCGGCCAGCGACAGCGCGGCGGTCAAACCCGCCAGCCCGCCGCCAACCACCAGCGCTCCGGGCCGAACGGCGATCGAATCTTCCTGCAGCGGCGAAAGTTGCGCGGCGCGCGCCACGGCCATCCGCACCAGGTCGGCCGCCTTGCGATTGGCGCCGTCTCGATTGTCGGCGTGGACCCACGAACACTGATCGCGGATGTTGGCCATTTCGAGCAGGCAGGGATTCAGCCCGGCTTCGCGTAACGTGTCGCGGAAAATCGGCTCGTGCGTTCGCGGCGTGCACGAGGCGACGACCACGCAATTCAGGCGATGTTCGGCGATCATCTCGCGCAAGTGAGCCTGGCTGTCGTCGGCGCAGGCGTATAGGGTGTGTTCGGCGTAAGCGACGTGGGGCATGGCGCTCAACCGCTCGACGATCTTCTCGACGTCCACAACGGCGGCGATATTGCTGCCGCAATGGCAAACGAACACGCCCACGCGCGGCGGCTCGCCCTTCACGTCGCGCTGCGGCGGATAGACTTTTGTGCGGAGCAGCGACCCGCGCGCCCGAGCCAGAAGCGCCATCGCTTCGGCCGCTGCTCCGCTCGCCTGGACCACCGAGTCAGGAATGTCTTTGGGTTCTTCAAATGCGCCCGCGACGAAAATCCCGGCCACCGACGTGCGCACCGGCGCGAGCCGGTCGGTCGCCGCAAACGCCCACTCATTCAGCCGAATGCCCAACCGGGCGGCCTGCTCGAGCAACCGCGCGCTTGGTTCGAGGCCGCTCGAAAGAACAACGAGGCCAAACTCTTCCTCGACGCGCTTCATCGTTTTTTCATCAATGTATGCCAGACGCGAATCGCGCGTGTCGGGCATTTGCATCAGGCGCGACGGAATCGCGCGAACGTAGCGGACGCCGAGTTTGCGCGCCCGGTCGCAATAGCGGTCGAAGTCCTTTCCGAACGCCCTCAGATCAATGTAGAAAATCGTCACGTCGGTTGCCGGCTCGTGCTCCTTGACCAGAATGGCCTGTTTGGTCGAAGCCATGCAGCAAACCGCCGAGCAATAGTCGTTGTCGCACGTCGTGTCGCGCGAACCGACGCACTGGATGAACGCGATGCGGCGCGGCTTGGCGGCGTCGGACGGACGGCGCAGCGCTCCCAATGTCGGCCCCGAAGCCGACAGCATCCGCTCGAACTGAAGGCCCGTGATGACGTTGAGATAGTGGCCGAAACCGAACTCGCCTTTGATCTTCGCATCAAACGCATCGTAGCCGGGCGCCAGAATGATCGCGCCGACCTCGACGTCGAATCGCTCCTCCGGCTGGTTGTGCGCGACGGCGTTGCGCTTGCACGCCCGAACGCATTCCATGCACTCAGCGCACAGGCCGCAGTTCAGGCAGCGCGCCGCCTCGCGTTGCGCCAGTTTCTCGTCATACCCCAGTTCGGTGAGCGTCGCGCGCGGCGCCGGCGCCACCCCTCCGTCCGCCAGCATCCGCTCGAACCGCAGGCGGTCCTGCTCGCTCCATTGCGGCCGCCTCGGTCCCGCTACACCGGATGTCAGATTCGGTTCGGGCAGCGACTCCCCCGCCAGATAACGAAGCATCGTCGCGGCAGCGCGCTGGCCGGCGGCAATCGCCTCGACCAACGTTCCCGCGCCGACCACCACGTCGCCGCCCGCAAAAACACCCGGCCGGCTGGTCTGCATCGTCTCGGGATCCACTTCGATCGTGCTCCATTTCGAGACGCGCACCGAGCCGTGCTCGGCAAACTTCGTGTCGGGCGTCTGGCCGATGGCGATCAGCACTGTGTCGAACGGCAGAACGTGCTCCGAACCTTCGATCGGGACGGGTCGGCGTCGTCCGCTCAAATCCTTTTCATCCGACAACCGCATGCGCACGCACTCGACGCCGGTCGCGCGCCCGTTGCTTGCGACGATCCTGACCGGCTGCGTCAGAAAGCGTACGCGCGCGCCCTCATACATCGCGTCGGCGACTTCGAGCGGGTCGGCCGGCATTTCGTGGCGCGTGCGCCGATAGAGAATCGTCACCTCGCCGGCGCCCAAACGCTTGGCGACGCGCGCGACATCCACCGCCGCATTGCCGCCGCCGATGACGGCCACGCGCTTTCCGACCGAGACCCTCTCGCCCAGGTTGGCGCGCCGGATGAAATCGAGGCCGACATGGACGCCTGCGAGGTTCTCGCCTTCAATGCCCATGCGGTTGCCCATATAAGCGCCGGTGGCGATGAACACGGCGCGATAGCCTTCGCTCAACAGCCCCTCGATCGTGATGTTCTCTCCCAACTTCATGCCGGTGCGAATCTCGACGCCCAACGCGCGAATCGCTTCGATCTCGGCGTCTATGATGTGGCGGGGCAGCCGGAATTCAGGAATGCCCAGCCGCAGCATGCCGCCCAGCACTTCGGCGGCCTCGAACACCGTCACGCCATAGCCTTCGCGCGCCAGGCGATTGGCCGCCGCCAGTCCCGCCGGCCCCGCACCGATGATCGCCACGCGCTCAGGCCGCCGCTCCACTTCGATGGGTGCGGGCGTCCAGCCGATCTCCGCGGCCTTCTCGACCGCGAACCGCTTGAGCGCCCGAATCGCAATCGGATCGTCATAGCGGCCGCGCTCGCACGCCGCCTCGCACGGATGGTGGCACACATAGCCGCATATCGAGGGGAATGGGTTGGTCTCGCGAATCAGTTCGATGGCCTCGCGATACTTGCCCGCGCGAATCGGCGCAATGTAGCCCTGCGCGTTTTGTCCGAGCGGACACGCCATCTGACACGGCGGACGCTGCTGCTTCTCGATTGTCACCACGTTGGGCACGGCTTGCGCCAACGGGCGGTCAATCGCCTTGTGGCGTCCGATCCGGCAGTCGAGCAAGCCCGTGAGTTCCACGGGACAGGCGCGAATGCAGTCGCCGCAGCCATTGCATTCCTTCTCGTTTACGAAGCGCGGCCGGCGTCGAAGCGTGACCGTGAAGCGGCCCGCCTCGCCCTTGATCGCTTCGATCTCGGTCAACGTGTGGAGATCAATGTTGATGTCGCGGGTGCATTGAACGAGCTTCGGCGAGAGAATGCAGGTCGCGCAGTCGCCCGTCGGAAACGTCTTGTCCAATTTCGACATCGCGCCGCCGATGTTCGGCGCCGACTCGGCCAGATGGACGCGAAAGCCCGCCGCCGACAGGTCGAGCGACGCCTGGATGCCCGCGATCCCTCCGCCGCAGACCAGCACCGCGCCGACGGGCGACGACCCGCCGTTGCCCGGACTTTGTTTTGCGTTACGATTGTTGCCCGAACTTGCCATCGTCCAATTCTTTCGTTCCGGCGGGCTTCTCACCGCATCGCGCCCGCCGGTATCTTTTCCAGAACCGGCCTTGCGCTGACGAACAGATGGCTCAATCCCAACTCGGCGGGTTCCAGACCCAGCGCCAGTCCCAGCAACTGCGTGAAATACAGCACCGGCAACGAGAGGCCGCTGCCCGCCGCTCGCACACTTTCCGGCTGCCGCAAATCGAGATTCGACTGACACAGCGGACACGCCGCCGCGATGCAGTCGGCGCGCGCGCGCTCGGCCATTTGCAGAATGCCGAACGCGAGCCGCCGCATCACATCGGGCGACGTCAGCGACAGGCCGGCTCCGCAGCACTCGACTTTCGCCGGCCATTCGACCGGCGTCGCCCCGATCGTCGCCATCAAACGATCCAGCGCCACCGGGTGTTCCGGATCGTCAAACGCGACCACCTTGGGTGGCCGCGTGAGAAGACATCCATAGTAGCACGCCACGCGCAGGCCAGCCAGCGGCCGCTCGACGTAGTCGCGGATCACCGCGAGGCCGAGATCGTTCACCAGCACGTCGAGCAGGTGGCGTACGCGTACCGTGCCGCGATACTGCGACCGCGTCGCCTCGTCCACGGTCGCCCGAACGTCGCTTTCGTGCGACATTTCGTCGTTGGCCGCGCGCAGTCGGCTGTAACACGCCGCACACGTCGTCACGACGTCGCGCCCCATCTTCTCGGCCTTGAGCAAATTGACGACCGGCAGCGCCACGGCCAGCGTCGCGTCGGTCGCGTGGCCCGGCGTCGAACCGCAACACGTCCAGCCCGGAATTTCCTCGAGCTCGATGCCCAATCGCCCGCAGACGGCCTCGGTGGACTTGCGGAAATCGCGCGCCGTCGAATCGAGCGAACAACCTGGAAAGAACGCGTATTTCACGGTGCTACGTGCTCCTTGCACACCTTTCGGACCGGTCGGACTGGTCGGACCTGTCGGACGGGTCGGACTCGTCGGACAGCCGTCTCACTTTTTCTTCTCCACCTTGTCAAACACCTCGCGCACCGTCTTGCGGTCGCCGCCGCGGGGCGGCAGCAACGCGATCTTGCCTTTCGCCACCATCGTCGGAAACTTCTCGACATCGCGCATCAACGCGCCGCTTCGCAACTTGAAGCGCGTCAGCATCCCCATCTCATAGACGCGCCCATGGCGGCGAACGCTCTTGAGAAACAACTCGTTGAAAACCGCTTCGGGCGTCGCCGCCGGCGCCAGACCTTCCTCGACCGCGCGCTGGCGCAACACGTCCATCACCCGCGCCAGATCAATCCCCATCGGACAGCGCGCCGTGCAGGCCGAACACGTCAGGCACAGCCAGATCGCCCGCGACGACAGCACCTCGCGCGTTTCGCCCAGCAGAATCAGCCGGATAATCTGGCTTGGCAGCCAGTCGCTTGCGAAACTGATCGGGCAGCCGCTCGCGCACTTCTGGCACTGATAGCACGCGCGAATCTGCCCGCCCGGTTGCCGCTCCAGCTCCTCGATCAGCGATACGGTCAGTTGCTTATCCACTTCGATCATCGTTCTTTCCTTGCTTGGCGCTCGGTTGTCGGTCTGGCGCTACCCATGCGACCTATAGGACCTATGGGACGTATAGGACCTATAGGACTCACGCTTTCCCCAGTATTTCGCGCTTCGTCCTTCTCTTCATGCGGCTTCCCACTCCGTCAGGCCGTCGGCCTCCATGTTCGTCTTCGCGGCGGCGGAAGCTGGAATGACCTTGCGATAGACCTCGCGCGGCGAGCGGCGCTCGCCGTCCACCGCCAGTAGATCGCGCTCGATCGAGATTCCAAAGAGCCGCTCGTTCTCTTCGAGATAGGGCAAGAGCAGCCGCCAATCGGCGTCATCCAAGTCCGCGTAGGCGCCGCCGTTGAGCTGCGCTTCGACCAGCTGGCGGTGCGGATCGCGCACGTAAATCGCGCCGCCCGAAGCCAGCGAGAACAGGTTGCTGCCGGGATAGGGAATCGCCTGTTCGCACACCCGGCCTTGTTCGTCGAAGGCAATGCCATTGAGAATGACAAACCCGCCGCCTTCGAGCGGGTTGCCCGCCATGAACGACTCGGCCAGAAAGTCCAGGCACGTCCCGTTGATCACCACGCGAGGGCGGCCCACGGCATTGATGAGCGGCCGGCCTGCCGCGTTGCCGAGGACGTAAATCTCGCCGCCTTTTGCGCCATACAGAAACGTCTGGCCGACGTCGCCATGAATGACCAACTTGCCGCTCTTGACGATCTGACCCACCTGGTCCTGCGCGTTGCCGTGAACGTAAATCTCCAAGCCGTCCATACCCGATCCCAAATAGTCGCCAGGATTATCATACAGATCGAACCGAACGCCTTGCGTCGCCGGGCCGAGTCCGCCGCCGTGGAAACGCTGGCCGCGCGTCGCGTAGGAGATGAACCGCCGCCAGCCGAGCCGATAGGCGGCCACCATGAGCGTGGCGTCGCAGTCGGTCCCTTCGGGCGGGAATCCGCGCGCGTCCACCACCAGCATCTGCTCGCCCGGAGCGGGCGCACGGAGCGTGGCGCGTTGCTTTGCCGTGATCCGACGGTACCGGCTCGTTCCGCCTTCGCCCAGCAGCGGGATCGAATCGAACACGCGCCGGAGCGCCGACCGAACGACGTGCAGCGTCCAACTGCGCTTCTTGTCGCGGGTGTCATACCGGCGGTCGTTGGCGAGCGTCAGCGCCTCGATGGCCGCCTGACGGCGCGCGTCGTCGGTCGCCTGTTCGGCCACAACGTCGGCCAGCCACCGCAGGCGGTCGTAGCCCTTGCTCGACAGGCTTTCGACCAACAGCCCGAACACCGCCTCGACGTCGCCTTGCCCGAGAAGCGCGCCGATGCGCTCGCGCTCCGATGCGGCCTCGGTCGGCGGCGTCACTTTCGTGCGAATGTCGCAGACCGTCTGCCGCGCCGGAACCGCGACCTCGCGCCCAAACTTGTCGGTACACGTGAGCGTCAACGGCGCCATCGGGTCGGGAACTTCGAATTCCGGCGAACGGCCCTTTTTGCCGATCCCGTTGGAAATCGTGAACATAAACGCGCCGCCGTCGGTGTGGCTGCCGCCGCGCGCGTTCCAATAGAGGTCGGCCACCGGGCAAAAGCGCGGGTCTTCGGTCGCCAGGCTGCTCAGCGTCGCGTCAATGGCCTGCTTCTCCGAGCAGATCAGGCCGATCGAGACTTCGCCCTTCTGGAGCGCGAACACCTGGGGCCGCAGCATCGCCGTGTCGGTGATGCCCAGCAGCTGATAGTGATGCGTGTCGGGGAGGTTGCGCGCGATGATGAAAAACCACGGGCCGTCGGGCGAGCCGTGAACGTGCGCCGCCTGGATTTGCCGATAGATGCGCTGCTTCGCTTCGGGCAGCCGGTCGAAGTCCAACTCGGTCGTCGGCGCCATCGCCTCGATGATGTACTCGACCGGATAGTGATAGACGCGGTTCCAAAGATCGAAGAGCTGCACCGAGACCTCGGTGTCGGTCAGGAACTGCGGCCGGATGTTGCGCTGCGCCAGATACTCGCTCACCGACGCATAGTTGGCGAAGTCGCCGTTGTGGACGAGCGCCTCGTTCAGCCCGATGAACGGGTGCGCGCCGCCCGGATGCCACACGCGCCCCTTGGTGGGATAACGCTGGTGGGCGATCCACACGTGCGCCTTCATGTTTTCCATGCAATAGTATTGAACGACCTGTTCGGCGTAGCCGACGATCTTCAGGATCAGCAGGTTGCGTCCGTGCGAGAGAACAAAGGCCTGCTTCTCGCCGAGCGACGCATAGAAGCGCTGGTTGAGCCGGAAGGAGTTCTGATAGACGAACTCGTCTTCGGCCTGGCGCGTGGTCAGCGCGTCAAGATCGTTGTCGCATACGAATCGCTCGAGCGCGCGCGCCTTGGGCCGAACGAAATAGCGCAGGACGTCAGGCGGTCGCGTCGTCAACCCCGGAATGTCGCGGTAGTCGCCGATGGTGGGAACCACGATCTCCTGATCAATCGTGAAATTGGGCTGGAGGAACTCCTGCTCAATTTTCTTCCGCACCCCATGATCGAGCAACGCGATTTGAAGAATGTAGTCCTCGTCGAGAACGCGGTAGGACACGCCGTGCTGTTCGGACACCAGCCCGACCGCCGCGATGCCGCCGCCCTTGCCGTTGCCGCGATTGCGCATCTGGGCCGACGGCTCATAGATGTGGCGGCCGCGCACGGGGACGGTGGAGGCAAACCCGGTCACGCCGCAGCCGCCTTCCGCTTCGAGTATCCGCGTCGAAGGCGACGAAGGCTCGATTCCTTCCACCAGGCGGCGACGCGATTGCAACAGCGCTTCCATGCCGATCATCGTCGTGCCTCCGCGCTCTCATAATCGAGGTGCGAAAGCAGGTCGGTGCGGCCGCGCAAATCGGCGATCGAGGGCAGCCCCAACCGCCAGAGAATCTCGACCAGCCGCTCGCGCCAGGCGTTGTACAGGTTGATCAGACGCTGGCCGGCCCATTCGAGCGGCATCATTTCGACCAGCTCGGGGTCGGTCGTTGCGATTCCGCGCGCGCAGCCGCGTCCGCTCTCGCAGTTGGCGCAGCGAATGCAGCCGAGCGCGACCATCTCGGCCGTGCCGATGACAACCGCATCGGCCCCCAGCGCAATCGCTTTGGCCGCGTCGTCGGGCGTCCGCACGCCGCCGCTGGCGACGACCGTCACCGCGTCGCGGATTCCTTCGGCGACGAGAAACTGATGAACCCGCGCGATCCCATACTCGATCGGCATCGCGATATTCTTCTTGGCAATGTCGGGCGCCGCGCCCGTCCCGCCGTAGCTGCCGTCGAGATGGACAATGTGCGCGCCCGCAAAGTAGCTGCCGACGGCCACCATGTCCACGTCGCCGGGCGTCGAGACCTTGACCGACAGGAGCGCGCGCGGGTTTACGTGCGCAATCCAATCCAAATGTTTCTTGTGATCCTCGACCGAATAGACGCTGTGGAAGGGGAACGGCGAGAACAGCGGATAGCCAACGACCGCCTCGCGTATCGCGGCCACCGCCGGCGTCACTTTGTCGCCCAACAGGTGGCCGCCCAGCCCGGGTTTGGCCCCTTGCGCATACTTGAACTCGACAATCGGCGCGCGCTGGATTGTCTCTTCGCGCACACCGAACAGCCCCGTCGCCACCTGCGTGATCACGTGATTGGCGTAAGGAATCAGCGGATCGGGATAGCCGCCTTCGCCCGTGCACGTGAACGTGTTCCACGCCGCCGCCGCGCGCGCCTTCGCCAGCATGGTGTGGATGCTGACCGACCCGAACGACATCCCGCCGCCGTAGAAAGGAACATCAATCGTCACGCGCGGCCGGCCGTCGTTGCGCCGGTTCAGCATGACGCGCGTCGAAATGTCTTCCTTGCGCAACCCGTGGCGCAGGCTGTCAGCCTGTGCTGCTGCTTCCGGGAACCGAAACCGCAAGCGATCAAATCCCCCGCCCGACGCCCCAAGCGACGATTCCAGGTGGGGTCCCGGCATCTGCCCCGTCTCCGCTTCCAACCATGTGGCGACGAGCAAGTCGGCGGTCCATCTCCAATCGCCCAGCGACTCGAACGAGGGATTGATCGAAAGGCTCAGCGCCCCGGCCGGACACGCCGCGATGCAATAGTGGCCGGTCTCGCGGCACGACGGGCCGATGCAGCGATAGTCGCGCGGACGAGGCATCTGCCGCCCGCCGCGCCCCATCTGGTGGACGCCGTAAGGACACAATTCGGCGCAGCGCCCGCAGCGCGTACACGCCGCCGAACGATAGACCCGGAACTTGCCGATCTCGTTGCGGTAGCGCGGCGGCGCGGGCTTGATCTCCGGCCCCACCCGCTGTTCCACTTCTATCTGAGTTGCCACGCTCATCGCTTCATCTCGGGTCGGACCGGTCAGACCTGTCGGACCCGTCGGACGGGTCGGACCTGTTGGACCCACTACTTCTTTCCAAAAATCGGCGCGAAAATCTCGCGCTCCAGATCATCGCGGAACATGGCTCGGCCCGTTTCGCCGCGAAGCCGCCGCACCTCGCGAATCCCCATCGCTCCCATCACTTCGAGTAACTGAAGATGCCACGCCGACAGGAGATTCGTGATTCGATCGGCCGCATAGTCGAGGCCGATGTCCTGCAATTGAACCGGGCACGGCTCGCCGTTTTCGCACGCGCGACACAACCGGCACTCCAGGGCGACAATCAGCGGCAGGCTGATCGCCACCGCGTCGGCCCCGCAGATGATCGCCTTAGCCAAATGCTCGGCGAGCGCGATTCCGCCGCTCGAAATCAACGTCACCTCGTCGCGTATTCGATCTTCGACCAATCGCTTGTGAATCTCGCGCAGAACGCTTCGCGCGTGGCGGGGATGAGCGCCGTCCTGTTCGCGCCCGTGCGGGTTGAACACAACGTGTACTACTTCCGCGCCGTCCTTCGTCAATTCGGCGATCCGGGCCGCCGATTGCGGCGTGGCCTCGACGCGAATCGCCACAATCACCTCTGGATTGACCGCCTTGACCAAGCCCGCTTTGACGAAAACGTGGTCGTTGTCCGTGATCTCCACCATCTTCGCCCCGGCGATCAGGCCCTCGTTCAACTGAGCGATTACATCCGACAACAGCGGGATAACACAGTCCTGAGTGCTGAGGGCTGAGGGCTGAGGGCTGACGGCCGACGGCGGATTTGCGATCCACTCCTCCGGCACGATGGCCCGAAGACCGGTTCGATTGGCGGCTTGAAGCACGGCCCCATAGAGCCGCTCGCTCGCCCAGGGGGCCGGAAGACGGTCGAAAAGAATCGGCAGCGGCGATTCGATCCGCAGCGGCGCCTCGGAGGCCAGTTCGGCGCCGTCGAAGCTCAGACAGGACAGCTTGCGACCGATGTCCACCGACGTGCTGATGTACTCGCGCCCGTGAATTCCGTCGCGTGTGGGCCGAACGATTTCCGACATATCGGTCCACATCGCATCGAAGCCCGACCCGGAGAACCGTCCGCGATAGCCCGCTCCCGACACCGGAATCCGTCCCGTCTCGGCCTGAAACCACGTCGTCACGATCATGTCGGGCGTGTAGTACTCGTCGCCCAGCCGCTCGAACTCGGGATTGACGATCCGCGTGAGCAACCCCTTGGTGCAGTTCTGCACGCAATTGAGGCAGCCTTTGCACTGATAGAGATAGTCGAGGAAACTGCGCTCGCCTTTGACATAGTCCGTCTCGTCGCGATAGAGGTCATAGACGCAGGCCCGCTTGACGCAGTTGTGGCATCCCGCGCAATCCTCGCGCCAGTCCACAATGCCCAATCGCCCGACCGGCCGAAACCTCGGCGGCGCGTTTTTCGTGTGAATGTGATAGCGTTCCGGCATCGCCTCTCTCTTGCCCCTTCCCTTGCCCGTTCCCCTTCCCGTTCCTGCGCCGGACTCGTCGGACCCGTCGGACATGTCGGACCTGTCAGACTCGTCGGACCGGTCAGACTTGTCGGACTACATCTTGACTCGCTCAATCACGTCCACGGCCGCCGCGTGGTCGCCTTCGGTCATAAGGTAGAAACCACGGATGCCTGTCAGACCGCGCATCCGACCGATCACTTCGACAGCGATGGCTATCGCTTCGGCCTTTTGTCTATCGGGCCCGACCGATTCGAGCCGCTGAATCACCGCATCGGGAATAACAATTCCCGGAACCTTCTCGCGCATCTCGCGCGCCTTCGCCGCCGAGGGGACAACCAGGATTCCCATCAGAATCGCCGTCTTGCCCGCCACACCCCATTCCTGCAACGAGCCAAGCCATTGCCCGACGACCTCGGCGTCGAACATCGGCTGCGTGACGAGAAAATCCGCGCCCGCCTTGACCTTCTTGCCCACGCGGATCAGCTGCATCTCGCGCGGGTCGGCCAGAGGATTGGCCGTTGCTCCCAGGCACATCTCGCACGCGCCGATCGTGCGCCCGTTTTCAAACAACACGCCTTCGCGCCGCAGACGGTCGAGCACCGACAGCCATTGCACCGAGTCGAGGTCAAACACGTTGCGCGAGGCCCGCTCGCGCCCCAGCGTCTGGTGGTCGCCGGACGTGCAAAGAAAGTTGCGCAGCCCCAGCGCGTGAGCGCCCAACACATCGGACATCAGCGCGATCCGGTTGCGGTCGCGCGTGGTTATATGAACAATCGGTTCGACTCCTTCGACGCGAAGCAGCGCCGCCGTGGCCACCGCCGACATCATGATCTCGAGGCGGTTGTCCGCGACGCCCACCGCGTCCACTTTGCCGCGAAGCGCCGCAGCCGCCGCCCTGACCGCCCCGGCGTCCGGGCGCGACGGCGGCACGCATTCGGCCACGATGACGAACTGCCCTTTCTGCAACATCTGCTGGAACTTGCTTGTTGTCTCCATTGACTCAGACCTCGCGCTTCTTCTGGGTCGGACTTGTCGGACTAGTCAGACCTGTCCGATTTGTCGGACTTGTGCATCGCGCGCCAATCGGATTGTCGGGCAACGCCCGGAGGCGCTCGGCGGCCTGCTCGATCAGGACGGGCACATCGCGCCCTTCGCTGCCCGCTGCACTGTGCAGGAGAATCAGCCGCTCGCGGCCCAGGCCGATCTCGTCGAGAAGCCGTCCGACGTGGCGCACCCGCACCTGCGCGCGATAGTTGCCTTCCGCCAGACGGCACCCACCCAGCGGACACGTGATGACGGCCACCCCTCGCGCTCCACCCTCGAATGCCCGCAGCAAATAGACCACGTCGGTCTTCCCGCTGCACGGGACCTCGCGCACCACGACGTTCGCTGCGGACAACGCGGCGATCGGCGGCCGCACCGCCGACTGCGGCGGGCCGGCTTGCCTCGCGTTGTGGCAGACATAGATGACGATGTCGCGCTCAGCCACGTCCCGCGCACCTCCGCCGTCGGCGGTCGAAATACCTTCCTCTCATCGGAAGAGCGATTGCGCAAAATGGCCGTTGAACCTGGTGAAGGGAATCGAGCAGCGGGAGTGTCGGATGCGGCAGGAATTCGAAAGACTCGGAACGACACCCAAACAGCCGGCCAAACAACGGAACATTTTGCGGCTTACGCGAGTAGTTACCCATCGCGTAGGCTCTTTCCGCGCGCCTGAATCAGACTTCTAGGTCGGCCGGGTCGCATTGTCAAAGCCTTTTTCACGAGGAGCTCAGCCGCACCCTCGCGCGGGCTGTCCGCTTCTGAATGAACTTCAAAGCGAGCGCCATGCGGCCGACCTGAAACTGCGCACAGGCTGACAGCCACAAGCGTTTAATGGTTTTTGGGGTGGCGAGAACCATTTTGACAGGATGACAGGATGAACCGGATGAAACGAGACGAAGAATCCTGTGAATCCGGCCACCGGACTTCTCCCGGCGATCGGGCGGCACAGAGAAGCGCGGAGACTCCCCAAGGGCATTGACTCGTTCTGCTTTCTCTGGATTTTCGCGAATCGGTCAGGGGCAGGAAGAAATACAGGGCTTGGCGCGGCGGCGGGCGTGTACGCTTTTTTGGGAAGAGCCGGAAACAGGCAAGAAGATGAACGGGATGGCGGGCAAAGAATTTCCCGGATTTCAGAATCCCGTGAATCCTGTCATCCTGTCAAAGCCTTCAATCGAGGTTCTTCAAAGAAGCAGGGGATGGGAGACCGTTGAACGCTTGTGGCTGACAGCCTGCGCCACGCGGCCAAACTTTTTGCTAACCGCCAAGTCATTTTAGGTTGAACGGGCCGGGCCATCGGGTGCATCCTTATGCCCTGACGTGAGTCTGGGAAGAAAACAAAAGAGAGTCGCGGGCGGTGAGGGGTCGCGTCTCCGATCGAGCGGCCCTCCGGAGCCTTCAGCAGGTTGGGAGCGATACAACATGAATCGAACAGGCGAGGTTTTTCGAAGCGGCATAGTTCTGGTCTTCGTGATGTGCGCGGCGCTGAGCGCCTGGGCCGCGCCTGCCACGACGGCCACCAAGACCACGTCGTTGCCCGGGCCGGCGACTCTGACGCAAGCGACCAGCGAGACCATCCTGACGGGTGCGACCATCTGGCTGGACAGCGACTCGCCCTACTATGCAGCGGGGCTGCGGTCGCGCGATTTGATCACCAAGGCCAACGATGTGCCCATTCGGAATGACGGCGATTTCTACAAAGTCTTTGCGGCCACTACCAACACCGCGCAAATTCGCGTCGAGGGGACGCGCGACGGTAAGTCTTTCTCGGCCACCGTGCCCTCCTATCTGCCGGCCGACGTGACGGTGGGGGCGTATCGGTGGGACTGGACGCGCTACATGAAATACTACGCTCGCGACCCCCGCAACCCCGACCCGCAGTTGCGCAAGGCGTTCGACCTGTTCGACCTGCGCAGCTATCCGCAGGCCCAGGTCGAGTTTGCCGCCGCGAACAAGGCCGGCCAGAAAGACCCCCTGACCCAGACCAAGCTGGCCTGGCTGTTGCTCAGTCGCCGAGCCGCCGACTCGAAAGCCACGGTCGAGGAAGCGGGGAAATTGCTCGAACGGGCGCTCAACGATTTCGACGCGAGCGTCGGCGACAAAGAAACCCAGGCCAAGCTCGAGGGCACCTACATGCTCTACCTCCAGGCCATGGGCAGCATTCAGCAGGCTGGCCTTCACGGGCGCAAGGCCATTGACCTGGCCCCTTATGTCGTCGGCAATCGAATCAACTACTATCAGATGCTCACCGAAGGGAAGGTGTTCGACGAAGCCGCACTGGCCGCCGACTCGCTCGCGGCCGACTTCCCGCGATCCATCTATTTTCAGCGGCTGAAACGCGCCGCCAACTTGCGCCTGGATTCGATGAAAGGGGTCATCGAGGCCAGCGAGGCTCTGGTCAACATGATGCCCGAGGATGTCCCGACCCGGTTGCAGCTGCTGCCCTACCTCGATCGGATCGGCGACAACTACAACGTGATGATGCACTGCGAGTACCTGCTGGGCGCTAAGGCGACCGCGCTGACCGATCCGCAGAAGGCCTCGATCAACTACTATCAGGCCCAGGTCAACTTCCGGCGTCGGTCCTATCGGGCGGCCGAGGGCAAGGTGCGCGAAGCGATCCGCCTGCGCGGCGGCGGCGAAGACTACTTCCTGCTGGCCAACATTATGCACAATCGGAGCAAGTGGAGCGACGCCGTGATTGCCTATTCCGAGGCTCAGAAGAAACCCTGGACGACGCAAAGCCGCGGGAATTGGCGGGAACTGCGCGACAAGATGGACCAGGCGATTGACCACCTGTGGTCCTGGCAGATCAAAAAGATGCCCGCCAATTTGCAGCCGATGATCAAGCAGCGAAAGCAGTGGCTCGAAGAACGCGCCGTCCTCAAGCACAGCTTTGTCATGCGCAACCGCTACGGCATCCGCAACATCCTGATCGCCGTGGGGTGCATCCTGGTCTTCTCGGGTCTGGCGATGCGGTTTTTCGCGTCGGACTGAGCACGTGGCGCAACCCGTGGCCGCAACCCAGCGACGCGCGGACGATAGAGCCACAAGCGTTTAACGGTTTTCCCTCGCCCACTTCTTTGAAGAAGTACGACTCAAGCCTTTGACAGGATGACAGGACTCACAGGATTTGGAAATCCCGTCAATCATCTGCCCGTCATCGTGTGCATCGCTGCCGCCTGTTTCCGGCTCACCCCAGAAAAGCACAGACATCCGCCGCCGCGCCAAGGTCTCTATTTCGCTGCCGTCTCTACCCGGTTCGCAAAGACCACCAGAAGCCGGAATGACACGATGCTCTTCGGGACTTCGTGCGCCTCTCCGGACCGCCCGATTGCCGGGAGAAGCCCTGTGGGCCGGATTCACAGGATTCCTCATCTGGTTTCATCCGGTTCATCCCGTCATCCCGTCAAAAGGGTTCTCGCCACGTCAAAAACCATTAAACGCCTGTGACGATAGACCCTCGACTTTCGGCCCCGGACTCAAGACCAAAAGCCGAAACACGCCCTCCTCAAGGATGCTTCAGGGTCGTTGAAACGACGCGTCGAAATCCGCACGTCCCGGTGATCGTTCCGCGCTGAATGTCTCTCCAGCCTCGCACCTCTTGCCTCTCACTTCTCACTTCCCGCCTCCCGCTTCCCAACCCCCAAAAACAACACCGCCCGAGGGAGGAGCGCCCTCGGGCGGCCGGTGTCCACTTGTGGCCAGGGTCCGGGAGGAGTCGGGAGGAGGGGAGAGGGGCCGATCCCTCCCTGAAGTGAGTACCCCATTTCACCCTTGGACACCGAAAATCAGCGCACCAGTTGCGGCGCCCCTACACCCCCTTTTCACGAGCAACCCATCGAGTTGCCGCAGTTGGTGCACTTGTAGCAGGAACCGTTGCGAACCGTGTAGTGGCCGCAATTGTCGCAGAACGGCGCGTCGCCCATGAGGTTGGCCAGATGGGCGTGCATGCCGCTTGCTTTGGCCGTGCGGCGCGCGGGGTTCGCGGTTCCTCCTATCTCGGTCTTGGCCTTTACCACATGGGCGGAAGTGACGAGGTCAGCGCTAGGACGGGGTTCAGGAGCAGCACGGCGTTCGAGCGTTTGCTCGGAGCTGATCGCAGTCGGCTGGGAAGGAAGGTCCTCGTCACTCCGCCCAGGTCCTTGTTCCGCCGCTTCGCTGGGTTTGACCTGACAGAACTCGGTCATGCCCAGGTATTCCAAACCCAGAACCCGGAAGACGTAGTCAATGACCGACGTGGCCATCTTGATATAAGGATGGTCCACCGGACCCTGGGGTTCGAATCGTGTGAAGGTGAACGTGTCCACGAACTCCTTGAGCGGCACGCCGTACTGGATGCCCTTGCTGACGGCGATGGCGAAGCAGTTCATCATGCTGCGGAAGGCCGCCCCCTCCTTGTGCATGTCAATGAACACTTCGCCCAGCGTGCCGTCTTCGTACTCGCCGGTGCGCAGATAGACCTTGTGGCCGGCGACCCGCGCTTCCTGGGTGAAGCCGCGCCGCTTGGTGGGCAACCGGCGGCGCACCAGAGGGACTCCGGTGGTCGGCGAAGCGACTGCCGTTTTCATCTGCCCGCGGTCGGATTTCATCGAACCAGCCATCGGCTGCGACTGCTTGCAGCCGTCGCGATAGAGCGCCACGGCTTTGAGGCCCCGGTGCCACGAGTCCACGTAGATTTGCTCGATCTCTTCGGGCGTCGTCTCATTGGGCAGATTGATGGTCTTGGAAATGGCGCCCGACAGGAAGGGCTGCACCGCCGCGATCATCTTGATGTGGGCCATCGGCGCCAGGAAGCGCTGGCCCGTCTTGCCGCATTTGCTGGCGCAGTCGAACACCGCCAGATGCTCTTCGCGCAAATGGGGCGCGCCCTCGATCGTCAGCGTCCCGCAAATCGCCGCGTTGGCCTGCTCGATCTGTTCGGGGCTGAAGCCCAGCGCCCGCAGCAGGTCGAAGCCGGGCTGTTTGTACTGCTCGGGCACGAAGCCCAAGCGCTGCAGCGTCGTTTCGCCCAGGACGTTGCAGGAGAATGCGTAGGGAAATTCTAATACCCCGGGCACCGCACGTTCCACTTTCGCGAGATCTTCGTCGGTGAAACCTTTCGTCTTCAGGAGGCTGTCATTGATCGCCGGAGCACCCCGCAAGGTCATCGTTCCCCGAATGTATCGGAGAATGTCGTCCACTTCGGCCGCGGTATAGCCCAGTTTGCGCAGTGCCCGGGGCACGCTTTGATTAACGATTTTGAAGTAGCCGCCGCCAGCCAGTTTCTTGAACTTGACCAGCGCGTAGTCGGGCTCGATCCCCGTGGTGTCGCAGTCCATGAGCAGCCCGATGGTGCCGGTGGGGGCGAGCAGTGTGGTCTGGGCGTTGCGGAAGCCATACTGCTTGCCCAGTTCGACGACGCGGTCCCAGGCTTCCTTGGCGGCCTGGAGAAGATAGGTCGGGCAGAACTCGCCGCTGATCTGATAGGCGGCGTCGCGGTGCTTTCGCATGACGCGCAGCATCGGCTCGCGATTGCGCTCGTACTCGACGAAGGGTCCCAGGTCGCGGGCGATCGCGGCCGACATCTCGTAGGCTGCCGCCGTCATGATGGCGCTGATCGCGGCGGCCACGGCGTTGGCCTCGGGGCTGTCATAGGGGATGCCCGAAACCATCAGGAGCGTGCCGAGGTTGGCGTAGCCCAGGCCGAGGGGTCGAAAGTCGTGGCTGTTGCGGCAGATTCGCTCGGTGGGGTAGCTCGCGAAATCCACGAGGATTTCCTGGGCGAGGATAAACAGACGCACGGCGTGGTGGAACGCCTCGATGTCGAATGTCCCATCGTCGTTGAGGAACTTCATCAAATTGAGCGAGGCCAGGTTGCACGCGCTGTCGTCCACAAACATGTATTCCGAACAGGGATTCGACCCGTTGATCCGGCCCGAAGCGGGGCAGGTGTGCCAGTCGTTGATCGTGGTGTCGAACTGGATGCCGGGGTCGGCGCAGGCCCACGTGGCGTGGGCGATCTGGCGCATGAGGTCGCGCGCGCGATAGGTGTCGCAGACCTCGCCGGTGGTGCGAAAGCGCGTTTGCCAGTTGCCGTCCTCGAAATAGGCGTTCATGAACTCGTTGGTGACGCGGACGGAGTTGTTGGCGTTCTGGCCCGACACGGTGTGATAGGCGTCGCCGTTGAAATCGGCGGGATAGCCGGCCTCGATCAGCGCGTAAACTTTCTTCTCTTCGCGGACCTTCCAGTTGATGAAGTCCACGATCTCGGGATGGTCCAGGTCGAGGCAGACCATTTTGGCGGCGCGCCGCGTGGTGCCGCCCGACTTGGTGGCGCCGGCCGCGCGATCGAACACTTCGAGAAACGACATCAGGCCTGACGACGTTCCGCCGCCCGACAGCTTTTCCTGGCGGCCGCGAATCTTCGAGAAGTTCGTGCCCGTCCCCGAACCATATTTGAAAATCTTGGCTTCCTGCTTGAGCAGATCGAACATGGACATCAGGTCGTCTTCGACCGACTGGATGAAGCAGGCCGAGCACTGGGGCCGCTCGTAGTTGTTTTCGATCGTCTTGGGCCGTGACTCGCGGAAGTCCCAGGCCGAGTTGCCGCCGGAGCCTTGGATGCGATAGTGGTGGTAGAGGCCGCAGTTGAACCAGACAGGCGAGTTGAACGCGCCGATCTGGTTGACCAGCAGGCAAGCCAGTTCGGCTTCGAACGTGTCGGCCTCACCGGGCGAAGCGAAGTAGCGGCCCTGATGCTCACCCCACTGGCGAATGCTGTCGGCGATTCGGTGGACGACCTGACGGGCGCCGGTCTCGTGGCCTTCGGGCGTGGGAACGCCGGCCTTGCGGAAGTACTTCGAGGCCAGAATGTCGGCAGCCAATTGCGACCAGCCTTTGGGCACTTCGACGTCGTCAAGCTTAAAGACGACCGAGCCGTCGGGATTGGCGATTACGGTGGAGCGCCGGTCGTACTGAATCCCATAGAGGGGATCCAGGCCCGGCTGCGTGTAGCGTCGCAGGATTTTCATCGTCGTGGTCTCCGCAGCATGAGATGTGCGCTATTGGAAGTGGAGCGGGTGATGGTTTCAGCAGTTCCTGCAAACCCCCTTGCCGCACCCCATCGCTTGGCCTGGCCGCAAGCAACCCGCTTGTATGGCTCCCCATCAACCACACCGGGGAAGGCTCACCTCTTGAACTGTGTCCTTTCGTTGTTCCTCTTGGCCAGGGGGGCTGTCACATATTGCATCCTTACTATAAGGCAGATACAATATGTGGCGTCAAGGGCTTTTTTCATCCTGTGGAAAAATCCTTCTCATTATGCGTAAACATATTATTTGCAGAGTTCTATGAATATCATAACCTGTTGGCAATGCGGTGGAAACGCGGGGAAACACGGTGGAATAGAGTCGTAACCCGTGTATTTTCAATCGTGTGCGCCCAGGCGTAGCCCATCATTCCACGCAAAGCTTTATATTTCAATCTACTGCGAGATTTGCCCTGTGGCGCGAGAGGAGTTTTTTCGAAAATGAGTTCAAGCTGACTTCTGCCCGGCTCGCCATTCGGCGTGCCACCGGCAGATCAATCCCGCTGTGCGAATTCGTCGTGCTTGCATCCAATGCGGCTGCGCATGTACAGTCGCAAACGAGCGTGCGTGGGATTGCAGAGGAGCGTTGATCGCATCACGTGGGCGGGCAGGCTCGACACGCACGCATACGGCCGTCGGCCCGTCGGGAGAGCGAGAGAAATGGGATTCGAGAGCATGGTGATCAGCCGCGCTCCATTGGCGTGGTTGGCGGTGACGTCGAGCACACTGGCAACGGTCGTGCGTGAGGCGCAGGAGACGCTTCCGACGCCCGCGCGCAACGTGGCTGGCGTTCACCTGGGCGGGGTCTCGCTGTGGCAACTTTTCGTGGCGTCGGTGGCGGTCATTGTGGGTCTCGTGCTGCGGCGCGTGGTGATCTATGTTCTCGCGCGCTACCGCGAGATGGAGAAGCCGGCGCTGCTGCGGCTGGACGAACGGCTTGTCAAGACAGCGACTCATCCGGCGGGCTTTGCGCTTGCGCTGCTGTTCGTGCTGCTGGCCGAGAAGATTCTGTTTGCCGGCCGCGAGGCGCTGGATCGTTTCGCGACCAATCTGATCGTTTCGATCTTCATCGTGACCGCGGCGTGGCTGCTGTTCAATTTCACCGATGCGCTCGTGGCCTGGATGGAGCGCTTTGCGCAACGCGCCGATGCGCGACTCGACCGGCAACTGCTGCCGCTCATTCGCAAGTCCATCAAAGTGGTCGTCGTTCTGCTCGCCGGACTTCAGGTTATTGACCAGATGGGCGGCGACGTGAAGGGGCTGCTGGCCGGGCTGGGACTGGGCGGTTTGGCGTTCGCTCTGGCGGCGCGCGAATCCATCGCCAACATCTTTGGCTCGATTGTCATCCTGGCCGACCGGCCGTTCCGGGTGGGCGATTGGATCGAGGCGCAGGGACACAACATCGAAGGCGTGGTCGAGGAAGTGGGGTTTCGCAGCACGCGCATCCGAACGTTTTCAAAATCGCTGGTGACGGTTCCCAACAGCGTGGTGGCCAATTGGGCGATCAACAACTGGTCGGCGATGCCCAAACGGCGCGTGAAGGTCACGCTCGGCGTCGGCCACGAGGCCAAGCCGCAGCAAGTCGAGGCGGCGCTCGAGGGTATCCGCGAGATTCTGCGCAAGCATCCGATGGTGGACCCGCAGGAGGAGGTGTTGGTCCACTTTGCGGATTTCGGCGAAACGTCGCTTCAGATTCTGGTCTGCTATTTCACCAAAACCACGGTGTGGGCGGAGTATCTCCAGGCGCGCGAGGAGATCAACTTTGCCATCCTGCGGCTGTTCGATGAGCTCGGTCTCAAGATGGCCCCGCCCCCGCCGGCGGCGAAAACGCCGACGGCGACGTCGCCCAAGTAAGGAAAGCTCTTCAAGGGTACCCGTCAGGCTGAGGAACAGAAACGCGGAACTCTCGTTCAACAAATTCGCGGCAGGATTTCGCCCGCGGGTTTGGCGACCAGGCGTTCGCCGCCGATGCGCGTGTGCAAAATCACCATCGGGCGGTCGGATGCCGCGACGCGGCCAACAATCGCCGCCCGTTTGCCGTACTCAAATCCCGCCAGGAACTCGCCCGCCGCTTTGGCCGCCGCGGCCTCGCAGATCACCACGGCTTTGCCCTCGTTGGCCACCTCGAGCACGTCGAATCCCAACAAGTCGCAGATGCCCGCCACGTCGCGGCGAACCGGAATGGCCGCCTCGTCCAATTCGATCTGAACCGACGAGGCCTCGGCGATGTCGTGGCAGGCCATCGCCATGCCGCCGCGCGTGGGGTCTTTGATCGTATGGATCGCCGGGCCGAAGCGGGCGATTAGCGCGTTGAGCATCGGCCCGAGCGGGGCGACGTCGCTGCGGACAGGCGATTCGAGCGCCAGGGATTCGCGCCGCGCGATGACCGCCGCGCCGTGGTCGCCGAGCGTGCCCGTGAGGATGATCGCGTCGCCGGGCCGCGCGCCCGCGAGCGACGGCGGCGGTTCGCACAGCAGGCGCCCGATGCCCGACGTGTTGATGTAGCAGCCGTCGCCCTTGCCGCGTTCGACGACCTTGGTGTCGCCGGTCGCGATTTCGACGCCCGCTTCGTCGGCCGTGGCGCGAATGGACTCGCAAATTCTCTTCAGCATCTCGACCTCGAAGCCCTCTTCGAGAATCAGCCCCAGGCTCATCCAGAGCGGCCGGGCGCCGACCGTCGCGAGATCGTTGACCGTTCCGGCCACGGCGAGCCGGCCGATGTCGCCGCCCGGGAAAAAAAGCGGAGCGACGATGAACGAGTCGGTCGTGAAGGCCAGGCGCGCTTCGCCTTGCGCCGCCAGGATGGCGCTGTCGTCCATGCTCTGCGCTTTGCCGGGCCGCACGATCGGGAAGACGACTTCGCGCAGCAGGCGCTCGGTTCGAAAGCCGCCGCCGCCATGAGCCAGGGTGAGTGTCGTGAATGTCATCGCGAGATTCGCCTTTCGTCGAATTTCCTCACCGCGGCGATTTTCGGTTGAGGGGCGGGGTGTCGCAATGAAAATCCTTGACCGCACGGCGAGGCGCGCGGGAGCATGTTCCGGCTAGACACAAGTCGGTTGACCCGCCGGTGGCTTGACTGCTGTTGTTGTGCGGCAGACTGATGGAGGGGCGTTCTCGCAGGCTGACAACCTGCGCCACTTCGGGGGAGGATCGCACATCATGGACATCCGCATCGAGCGTCTGGCGCGGCTGCTCGTCAACTACTCGAACCACGTTCGTCGCGGCGAGATCGTGGAGATTCAGGGCAGTCCGGTCGGCGCGCCGCTGATCGAGGCGATTTTCCGCGAGGCGCTGGCGTGCGGCGCTCTGGCGCGCGTCCAGATGTCGCTGCCTTCGATCAGCGAGATACTTTTTCGCCATGGCAGCGACCGCCAGATTCAATACTATCGGCCGACCCTGCTCAACGATCTCAAGGAAGCCGATTGCGTCTTCCAGGTGTGGGGCGAGGAGAACACGCGCGCACTGACGAGCGTGGACCCGGCCCGGCAGCAAATCCGGTCGCGGGCGATGCGGCGGCTGCACGACCTGTTTCTCGAACGCGCTGCGAAGAAGCAGTTGCGTTGGGTCGGGACGATTTTTCCCACGCACGGCATGGCGCAGGACGCCGAAATGTCGCTCGGCGAGTACTCGGATTTCTTCTTCCGCGCGTGCAAATGCGACCGGCGCGATCCGGTGGCGGCGTGGGAAGAGGTGAGGCGGCGTCAGCGGAAAATCGTTCGATACCTGTCGGGCAAGAAGAAGGTGCGCGTGGTCGGGCCGGAAACCGACATCACCGCGTCGGTCGCCGGGCGGAAGTGGGAGAACTGCTGCGGCGGCGAAAACATGCCCGACGGCGAGGTGTTCACCGCGCCGGTCGAGAACTCGGTCAGCGGCAAGGTGCATTTCTCGTTTCCGGCGTGCCACAACGGTCGCGAGGTCGAGGGCGTGCGGCTGGTGTTCAAGGAGGGTCGCGTGGTCGAGGCGTCGGCCGAGAAGAACGAGGACTATCTGCACAAGATGCTCGAAACCGACGACGGCGCGCACCGGCTCGGCGAGTTCGCGTTCGGCCTCAACGACGACATTCAGCGCTTCACCAAGGACATTCTTTTCGACGAAAAGATCGGCGGCACGATCCATCTGGCGCTCGGCTCGGCCTATCCCGAGACCGGGGGTAAGAACAGGTCGGCGATCCACTGGGACATGATTTGCGACCTGCGCAAGTCCGGCGAGGTCTATGTGGACGGACGGCTGGCGTTTAAGAATGGAAAGTGGAGAATCTGAAGGATGAAGGCGGAAGGATGAAGGCGGAACGCAGAAGGATGAATACTATATGCCGGGTGCTCCAAGTGTTGATGGCTGAAGGCTGAATGATGAATGACGAATGAAGAGCAGATCGAATTGTGAAAGAAAGGAAAGAGATGAAAGTACCTAATAGGAAAGGGTTGCGGGCGGCCGGGTCTTGGCCGGATGTTCCGTGGCATTTCTCGTTTTTTGTTCATCCTTCATCCTTCATCCTTCATCCTTATCTCCTATGATTCGCTCTTCCTCCATCTGGTGGCGTTTGCTTTGGCCGGCGCGTGCGGCGTCGGCGCCGGTCTATTCGTTGGGCCTCAACGTCCACAAGGGCCTTTATGCGTCGGGGATCAAGCGCGCCTGGCGGCCGCCCGTGCCGGTGATCTGCGTGGGCAATCTTTCGACGGGCGGCACGGGGAAGACGCCGCTCGTGATCTCGATCGTCAAAATGCTTCAGGCAAGCGGGCGCACGGTCGGCGTTTTGACGCGCGGGTATAAGGGCGCAAGAGTGGCGCAGGCTGTTAGCCTGCGGGGCGCCGGGTTGCCGACGCAAACCCGCGTCTCGCCGCGCGACGTGGGCGACGAACCTTTCCTTCTGATCGAAAAACTGCCGGGGGCGCACGTGCTGATCAGCCCCGACCGCGCGGCATCGGCGAAGGTCGCCGTCGAGCGGCTGAAGTGCGACGCGCTCGTCATGGACGACGGCTTTCAACACTGGGCGCTCGAACGCGATCTCGACGTTGTCGTTGTGGACGCGAGCCAGCCGGAGCGGCTCAACCATCTGATGCCGTGGGGCAATTTGCGCGAGGGCTTCGGGGCGCTGCGTCGCGCCCAGGTCGCGGTCATCGCCAAGGCGCGCGATCCGAGAGAACGCGAGCGGGCGGCGGCGCTGGTGCGGCAAGCCAATCCGGCGATTGCGGTGTGGCACGTGGACTTTGCGCCGCGCGACGTTCGCCGCCTGAGCGACGGCGCGACGATCGCCGCCAGCGACCTCGACGCCCAGCCGGTCATTCTCGTCTGCGGCCTCGCCTCGCCCGAAGGGTTCGAAGAAACAGCGCGCCGATTGGGCTGCCGAATCGCCGGCCGCTTCTTTTATCCCGACCACTTCTCCTATCCCGACCTTGTGATCCGCTATCTGGAATTGCAGGCCGCAAAAACCGGCGCTCGCTTCCTTCTCACGACCGAAAAGGACGCCGTGAAGCTTCGCGTCCGCATCTCGCCCGCCACGCCCTGGGCGACGGTGGGAATTGAATCCACCTGGTTGGAACCATCTGCCGAACGGGCTCGAGATTTTGTTTGTCGCATGCGGAAACGGAAAAGCTGGGAGGACAGCCATGGAGACAGTCAGAGCGGTGCTTGAATCTCAAGTATTGGGTGTTGTTCTTGGCTTCTTGCTGAGTTGGGTGCTGCAATGGTTCAGCGGGAAGAAGAAATGCAAGACGCACTGGGCCGCATTGAGCGCGGAAGTTGAGAAGTGGAAGGAAATGGCGGAGGGATACCTTAAGGATGATGTCGTTGCTCCTCTGGGCCGCCTTCCGGTGTCTTGCTTCCAAACTTCTTTGCCGGTCTTGCTGGCCGAAGCCGCGGTGGCAAAGGAAGAATTGTCCGTGTTGATGGATTTGTTCTGCCAAGTTCAAAGCTTCAATCGCGGCTTGGATATGACCACAGATTTGTATTCGACCACCTTGGTAGGGAGAGAGGAACACAAGCAGCAATTGAAGATGGAGGACGTGCATAAACGAAACAGGAAATACGCCGAAGAACTGTCAACGAGGGAGCAGAAGGGACTTTGTGAGAGGGCCATTGAGATCATTGGGTCTCATTTGACATCGTGGAGATGGTTTCAGCTGTATTTCAAGCCAAGACAGTGATGCCGGGTTGGAGCAATGGCAACAGTTAGCAGAGAGATGATAAGAGCCCTTGTCGTAGCGGAAGGTTCTACGGCGCAAAAGACGATGGCGCTGCCTACTGTCCCCAACGGGGGGATTGAGCGCGGCTCCTGCGCACTCCATATCGCGCTAGCCCAGAATCGAACCGGGATTGTTGAAGGTGTGCGGCAAAAAGAGACCGAGGGTGTAGCGCAGGACGTGCGCTAGAGGAATTCACAGGTGAGGGAAGAAACCGTGGCGTGTAAAGGAGCAGTCGCCAAGCCATGAGTGGTGAACGCCACCCGGCAGGTCGGCCTGCCAGCCCGGAGGAACGGTATCGGCTCTATGTTGATGAGTCCGGGGATCACGTTTTCAAGCACCTTGAAGAGCCCAGCCACCGCTACTTGTGCTTGTTGGGATGTTGGTTCCGGGGTCGGGAATACGTGGCGTTTCACGACGCTTTTCAGACATTCAAGCAAGAACACATTCCGCACCACCCCGACGAGCCTGTGATTCTGCACCGCGAGGATATCGTCAACCGCCGGGGATGCTTTTGGCGGCTTCGCGATCCGACGGCGCGCGAAGAATTCGATCGCGATCTGCTTCGATTGATCAGGGAAGCCAAGTTCAAGATGGTCGCTGTGGTCATTGACAAGAAAGCGCTCCAGGAAAGCTATCCGGCCCCTGCTCATCCCTACAATCTTGCGATCGAGTTCATGTTGCAGCGCTACTGCGGTTGGCTGAACCATGTCAATCGTTGCGGCGACGTCATGACAGAGAGTCGGAACGGGCGGGAGGACCGTTTGTTGAAAGACTCGTATGCGTGGGTGTATAAGCGAGGAGCATGGATGAGGAACGCCGAGTTCTTTCAGCAGGCGTTAACGTCGTGCGCGCTGAAGGTGAAACCCAAATCGGCGAATATTGCCGGTCTGCAGCTGGCTGACCTGCTTGCGCATCCCGTCCGCGCGGCCATTCTTCTGGAGAAGGGACGGATACCGGGTCCCCTCTCGCCATTTGCCGGCAAGTTACTGGAAATTGCAGCCCCCAAATTCAACTACCACCTTTACAATGGACGAGTCGAGGGATATGGAAAGGTATTCTTCCCAAAATGAAAAAGGCCCTTTCGGGCCTTTTTCACGCTCGCCCTTCGCGGGCGATCCACCTCCAGAAACCTGGATTGATTGGAGCATAGATCGGCAGGGAGACCGGTCAAGCGGAAAATTGCAGAATCGTGCGTAAGTATGCTTGCGATGAAGGTGCGCGATCCGGTAAAAGCACTCTATGGGCAAGGGAGAAGACAACGATGCCGCCAGAAGATAACAGGAATCACGAAGACGCGCCCGATATAGATCCCGACATCGAGGCAGCGTGGATTCGGGAGGCTGAGAGACGGTGGCAGGAAATCCGCGAAGGGAAGGTCGTTTGCATTCCGGCAGAAGAAGTGTTTCGCAGAATACGGGCAATGTTGAATGAGAAGTCCGATGATCGGACCGAGCTCTGAACGCTCCTGTTCAAAAGGAAGTGCTTCCTATGGCAGCCACCGCAACACCCCCACCCGTCCGAACGCGCTGGATCATCAATCCGCGCGAAGAAATGGAAGTTCTGATCAAGGCGCGCTATCCGCTCCTCTACGTCGTCAGCTGGGAAGAGACGCGCGTGATGAACGAGCTGGCCGACATCGCCACGCGCCTGGGCAAGCGCGTCTATGAATGGTCCGTCAACTTCGGCATCACGCGATTCCGCGCCGCCGTGGACCGCAAACCCGAAGGCCGCAAGGGAACCAAAGACCCGATCCTCGCGCTCAAAGAGGTCCTCGAGTTCAACGAGCCTTCGATCTTCGCGTTCAAAGACTTTCACGCCTACATGAAGGAAACGCAGATCGTTCGGGGCTTGCGCGACGTCGTCCAGGCGCTGCGCAACTCCTACTCGACCGTCGTCGTCGTTTCGCCGGTGGTCGAGGTGCCCGCCGAGCTGGAGAAGGAACTGACGATCATTGATTTTCCGTTGCCGGCCAAAGAAGACCTCGCCGCGCTTCTCCAGCAGATCAAGACCGAGCTCGCGCAGAATCCGTCGTACCAGATAAACCTTTCGCCCGAAGGCGAAGAAATGGTGCTCGAAGCGGCGGTCGGCCTCACGCTGCACGAGGCCGAAAACGTTTTCGCCAAAACGCTCGTGCTCACGCAGCGCCTCACCGAAAACGAAGTTCCCCTGATTTACTCGGAGAAGAAACAGATCATTCGCAAGACCGGCCTGCTCGAATACGTGGACAGCGGCGAGTCCATCGAGGGCGTCGGGGGGCTTCGGCGGCTCAAAGACTGGCTGGCCAAACGCCGCCTGGCCTTCAGCCGCGAGGCGCGCCAGTTCGGCCTGCCCGTGCCCAAAGGGGTGCTGGTGCTGGGTGTTCAGGGTTGCGGCAAGTCGCTTTGCGCCAAGGCGGTGTCGAGCTTGTGGCGGCTGCCGTTGCTGCGGCTGGACATGGGGCGCATGTTTTCGAGCTTCGTCGGGTCGTCCGAAGAAAACGTGCGGCGGGCGATCCGGATTGCCGAGTCGGTTTCGCCGACGATTCTCTGGATAGACGAGATAGACAAGGGATTTTCGGGCGTGCAGTCGTCGGCGTTCAGCGATTCGGGTACGACGGCGCGCGTCTTCGGGACCATCCTGACGTGGCTTCAGGAAAAGCAAGCGCCGGTCTTTGTCATCGCCACGGCCAACAACGTTGAGATTTTGCCGCCCGAGTTGCTCCGCAAAGGGCGCTTCGACGAGATTTTCTTCGTGGACCTTCCGAACGAGGCCGAGCGACGCGAAATCTTCACCATCCATCTGGCCAAGCGCCGACGCCCGCCGAAGAACTTCGATCTCGCTCAACTGGCGTTGGCCAGCGAAGGATTCAGCGGCGCCGAGATCGAGCAGTGCGTCGTGTCGGCGATGTATGACGCCTTCGAGCAGCGGCGCGACATCGAGACAGCCAGCTGCCTCAAGGCCATTGCCGAGACCTATCCGATTTCGGTCACCATGCGCGAGCAGATCGAGCAGCGGCGCAAGTGGGCGACCGGACGCACCCGCCCCGCGACGTAGAAGGCAGCAAGCAAAAAGCAGGAGGCAGAAGGCAGGAGGCGGGAGGCGAGAGTCTTTGCCGTGATCGCTGCCTCGCGGGTTGCTGAATTGCTTCAACGGCGCGTGCGCATCCTATCACAGACTCAAGAGCTGAACCAGAACGCCGATCAGAATCAGTCCGCCGATCAGTTTGAACCACCGCCGCAGGGCGGACCGCCAGATCGGGCGCCATTCGTCAAACTCGAGAACCCCGAGGATGACCGTGACGACCAATCCCAGGTAGAGACACGACCCGATGTGAAGCCATCCGCTGAGCGTCATGAAGCATCCTTCGCCGGCTTCTCGGCCGACTGCTGGCGGTCTGCCTGGCCCGCCGCCACGTGGCGGTCGTAGAAGTTGCAGACGCAGAAATAGTTCATGCAGCCCGAAACCAGCAAATAAAGCATGGCCAGGTCGAACCGGGGATCGGTCTCCACCGACTGGAGAATCCTCCAGTTCCACCGGTCGTGAGCCAGGCAAAACAGGCTGGCCCCGCCGTTGCCCATCTGCCCGATGAACGTCAAGAGATTGACCACGTTGAAGGACGGAGAGCGGTAGTAGAAATCGGGGATCAGGACGGTGCCGTGAAGGAGAAGGCCGAGAAAAAACGTCGTAGTGATCAGGGCGAAGATCGCCAAGCCGCGCCAATAGTTGCGGCAGACGACAAACCCCGATCCCGGCACGATCCAACTGGCGAGGGTCAGAAGGAGACCGACTCCAAAAGGCAACCGACGTTTCGAGTCCATGCGGACCTTCGCACCCCCGTCATGTTGACCGCTCGGCGGCAAGGGTAAGTTCACCCGAGCCGCCGAAGCGCATAGGGTAGGCTCTATCGGGGGCGGCCGGGATACTGTCAACCGAAACTTCTGCGGCCCGGGCTCCGCCGTCAGGAATCAGCCGTCAGCATTCAGCAAATCCGCAATCTCTCGAGGCTCTTGCAGAAGTCGGAGCGCCGGCGGCCTCGCCGGTGTTTTTCTGTCGTTTTGCGGCTGAATCCCGGCTTAAAATACCGGCGAG
>Ga0315274_10000615_pt1 | contig 55242 bp, 50 predicted proteins | sample YL17G02_20_MG_FD_203700 | JGI IMG/M metagenome (GOLD analysis project Ga0315274, IMG submission 203700) | Sediment microbial communities from Yellowstone Lake, YNP, Wyoming, USA - YL17G02_20 | ecosystem: Environmental > Aquatic > Freshwater > Lake > Sediment | place: USA: Wyoming | collected...
GTTTGCAAACAAAGGGCAGGGGAGGTTGGAGACTATGAAGTTTAAGCACAAATTGATTGCAATACTAATGTGCGGAATCTCGGGCGTAGCATCAGCGCATCCGGGCGGTTATCCTGGCGGCGGTCATGGCGGCTATCCCGGAGGCGGCTACCCAGGCGGCGGTCATGGCGGTTATCCCGGAGGCGGCTACCCAGGTGGCGGTCATGGCGGTTATCCCGGAGGCGGTCACGGCGGCTATCCCGGTGGTGGTCATGGCGGCTACCCAGGTGGTGGTCACGGCGGCTATCCCGGTGGTGGTCATGGCGGCTACCCAGGTGGTGGTCATGGCGGCTACCCAGGTGGTGGTCATGGCAGTTATCCCGGAGGCGGTCACGGCGGACAACATTGGCCGGGCTGTGGTCATCCTGGGCCTGGATACGGTTGGCCAGGTCACCGGGGACCAAGGTGATAACACTGCCACGGAGCTGATTACATAGTGTGAGTCTTAGCGGCCAGATGGTGAGTCTGGTCGCATTTTTTTTAGGCATTTTCTGCCCATCCATCCCACCCGTTATTTCCCGTATAATTAGTCTAGTTACGGCTGCATTGTGTTTTTCGCCCCACCTTTGAGATGCAGCTATCATTGTCGTCGCTCTTGCTTCGCGCTGGAATAACCAATGAGCCAAGTTACTACTCAGACAGCCACGTCAGTCACGTATTCGGCGATTAATGCCGCAAAACCGCCGCGCTTTGAATACTTAGCGAAAGTGTGGCACCGCCAATTCTATTTTGCTGCGTTTGTATTTATAGCTCTCCTTCCCTTTGCGGCGGTATTAGCTTGGACTAGTGCCGCGGAATATACGTCAACAGTAGTTGCATTTTATGACGACCGTGTAGGTATAGACTCGGTGCCACGCGATGCCATGTTTCCTCGCTTTGGGCAGGTTTCCGAGTCGTTTAAGACACGGTTATCCGACAGCGACTTTCTCTGGCAAATTGCTCAGCAGATAGGTTTGCCTGCGCGTGTCGCAGCGCCCTCTTTTTGGCACACGTGGTTAGCTGCGAATGTGCCGCAGTTGAGTCATTTTATGCCGCAATTTTCACAGCCTTCTGCTGTCGATGATCTACATCATCGTGAGCTAGTCACTCGAATGATTCGACAATCGATAGGTTCGATTGTCGATGATCGCAAGAACACATTATCGGTCACAGCCAAAGCCAAAGATCCCGTACAGGCACGTCAGTTAGCTGATGCTGCAATGGAATTATTTATCCAGAGCCAATTGCGTTTTGAGGCCGAGTCCTACCGGCGTCAACACGAGTTATTTGCTAGTTACCTCCATGATGTAGCAAGAACCGAAGATGCTGAAAGGCGCATGCTTGGTGATAAAAAAATCTCTGAAAATTCTGCCGCGCGGACGGAACAAGATGTTCTGAAGGATCAAGAAGCTGATATCATCGATAAAATTCAATTAGCAAAGTCGGAAATCGACCAAGAGAAATCTAGAGTTGCATCTTCACGAAGCGCGATCGAGTCGGAGTTGGCACGTCTCATAACTAGGCTACAGCCATCACACCCGGATGTCGTCGCAAAGCAAGAAGAGCTGCGTAGTCTTAGTGGAAGTCTTGATGATCGGGCACTCAGGTCTCGCTTGAGTAGCTTGCGTCAGCAGTTGACCGAGATCCGAATCGCCCAGCGCAAACTCGGGATGAAAGTGGAAATAGGGGAGGGGCGCGAGGATGCCCTAGGCTTGCGCGGGGGAGTCTTCATTCCAAACTTGTCAGATCGAGTCAACGAGCTAAATCTTCAAGAGATAGATGCATCGAGGCAGGCAGAGTCCCCGGCATTGCGAACACGTCTGCGAACGATCATGCCAGCGAGCTATGATTTAACTCCCGAGAGTCGGAAACTTCGCCAGTTGTTACTGACATTTCTATTAATCGCCCTTGTAGTTACGGCTACAGCAGCGGCTATTCGAGAGATGATTTCTCCATTGGCTCGTGATCCTTGGCGAGTCGCCATGGTTACCGGAGTACCTGTGGTGGGCTGCATCGACCTCAGTAAGTTTCAAAGTTACCCATCAATCTCACCGCAACTGGCTGGTATTATGCGACGGGCGAAGCGCCGCAGTCACAGTGCTGCAAAGGGAGCTGATGCGACTCTCTTGGCATATCGTCAACTCGCCGGTGAAGTGAACCGAAATTGTAATGGGAAAATAGTACTGTTTGTAAATGCAGCAGAAAGCAGTATGGCCGCGCCTTTTTGCCTTAATTTTATGAACGTGATTGCCGGAGAAACAGCGGGTTCTTTAGTGGTGTTCGATTGTAATCAGGAAAGATCGCTTGCTAGTGAGACGCAAGAGGATACTCCTTTAGGCAGATTTGCCGATTTTTTAAGTGGCAAGGCAGTGTGGAAAGATATCCGCTTGGCACGGTCGCCAAATCGTGCGTTTGATCTGGTTCTTGCCGACGATAGGGTTGCGGGTCCGCTTTCATCAGATCAGCTAAATAGGTTTTTTTCCGCCCTGAGTAAAAGCTATACCACAATCTTCGTCCGCGGCCACGAAGCGGATCAAATACTGGCAAATGTAAATCTAATGTCTGAGGTGTCGGACTGCTTTGTGTGCGTTGACGGTACTAAGACAACTTATGAAGATTTACGTCGCATTTTGCGTGTCAGTGATCCAGAGCGCCTACGTGGCATTATTATGATCGGAACCTAGGAAGATGTTGAAGATTCGCAATGAGATTGCGCTAGTGATTCTGGCAATCCTTGCGGGATTCCTTTGTATGTTGCAGTACACCTTGAATGCTGGCGCCTTAGCGCAGACTTTACTCCCTCTAATTGCACTGGCAGCGTTCTACGCCTTTCCAATTGTCATAGATATGAGCTTGTTCAAAGTAGTTGCCGCGTTCGCGTTTCTTGTGGTGCTGTTAGATGAGTCCTACAATTTACCGTTTTACGAGGGTAATCCGCCTAGCGAGATGCTGGGCCCCCTACTTTTTGATCGTTTACATGTGCTGCTTGGGATTCCGGGCTGGCACTTTACTGGATTCGAAGTCATTAGTTTAATGTTGGTAGGCGTGAGTTTATTGCACCGAAGATTCACGTCTAAGCCACAGAATGCGCTGACTTCAGATAAATTGATCCCATGGATGATCCTATCTTTGCCGTGTGCCGCATTATTTGCGGTGTTCTATGGAATGTTGCGCGGCAATGATTTCGGGATCGCAATGACCCAAAATCGCTTCCTTCCAGTGCTAGGCTGTTGGTTGTATTTGGGCTATGCGAGCTACAAATGTCCAGAGCATGCGGAAAATATTTTTTTAATTCTAACTGTTGCGACCGTCCTCAAATGCATTGAGGCTTGGTATGTGTTTATTTTTGATTTTAATTTGCATCTCGGAAGCCGAGAGTATCTTATTGATCATGTGGCTTCCGAAGCTATCGCAATGTCGATGCTTTATGTGGCGTATGTTTGGTGGCATCGGAGGCAGCATATATTGCACGATATTGCTGCATTTGTTCTCATTGCTGTTATGATTGGGCCATACCTAATAAATTTACGTAGAACTTCTTTCCTTGGCCTCGGTCTTACACTGATGATGCTGCCATTAATTTATCCAATGTCGGTACGAATGCGTCATATTACGGGCGCAGCGCTTCTGGCAGGAATCGCGGCCTTGCTGGTCATTGTAACCTGGAATTTACCGCCGCCATTGGGCGCTATTTCAGCGCCGATAAAACGCTTCACCAGTCCACCGCCTCCCGGTGAGTTCGATTATCGTGATGTAGAAAATTACAATAATTACAGATCTATTATGAATGCTCCGATTCAAGGCCGTGGATTTGGTGTAACGCTAGCGCGTTACATTCCTCTACTCGATATATCAACAGTTTATCCGCTGTACGAAACCGTTCCCCATAATAATGTGCTTTTTATTTGGGCAAACGGTGGGCCCATAGCTATGGCTGCATTCGCGGCAACGGTGGCTTTTTCATTTGCTGTCTGCCTTCGGCTAAGTCGTGAGGCAAGAACTCCGGGGGCGCGCCTTCTGGGCTTTCTCGGGTGGGGGATGGTGCTTAGATGGCTAGTATATTGTTGGGCGGACCTTGGACTGGCGTTTTTTAGATTGCCAGCGGTGCTTGGACTAATCGTGGGGATGGCAATAAAAGCACTCGCGCACGAACGGAAGGGAGCAATGAATGGAAGTTAATACAGGGCTGGGAATTGGTAAAACTTTATCTACGGCAATACGCTGTCTTCTAATATCAGCCGTAGTGACTGGTTGTGCAGCGGCAGTGCCGGCGCAGGATTTGACGCGAGCAGTGTCAGGTGCCACTTTCAATAGAATTGGTGACTATGTCATCAGTGCAAACGATCAGATTAACGTGAAGGTCTTTGGTCAAGACAACCTAACAGGGACTTTCACCGTGTCTCCTACGGGGAGTCTGACATTTCCTTTAGTTGGATTCGTGTCTGCGGCCGGTCGCACCAGCACGCAGTTAACGGAGTCTTTGCAGAAAGCCCTGCGTCCTTACGTGAAAAATCCGATTATCACGGTGTCTGTTGCTGGCCGTGATAGCTATCAAGTTTATTTTTCCGGTGAGATCGGGCGCCCGGGAGAAATTAATCTTCAGCGGAGTACCACTCTGCTACAAGGTCTTGCCATGGCCGGTGGGCTTACACGTTTTGCGAGTGGTCGGATTGTCCTGCTGAGACAAAACCAGTCAGGTGTCATGTCTCGGTACTCCACGACTTTTTACAAATTGCTGAGCGGTAAAGATCAGTTGGATCGTTTCCCGCTAGAGCGCGGTGATTTTATTCATGCGGAATGATGGAGTGGCTACGAAATCATATGAGTAAAATAGTTTCGTTAATAATTTTAGGGCATATCATTGGGGCCGGGTGGGTCTTGGGTTCTCGACCTAACTTTTTCAACCACCGCGTCTTTGTTGGTGTCTGGGTCTATTTTATTTTGGCGTTTATAGCTATGGCATACGGCCTAAGGTTGGTTCCGGAGTGGATTGAGCCGAGGCTTTAATTACCTATGCCATCAATTAATACATCGATGATTTTTGCGTTTCTGATCTTGATGATCGGAATCTTCATAGCATTTTGCTCGATCGTCGGTAACGACTTTGTGAACTGGGATGATGCTTATAATTTTACGAATAACTATGCGTTCCGTGGCTTGGGGTGGGAGCAGATTAAATGGGCTTTTACTGCGCGACATTTGGGAGTTTTTCAACCATTAGCTTGGCTACTTATAGAGATTGAATACTGTCTTTTTGGACTCGATCCGAGTGGCTATCATGCAGTCAGTTTGCTCTTGCACAGTCTTAATAGTGCTTTGCTTTTTGTGATCCTGGGTCGATTTTGGTTGCCGCCGGATCGAGTGAGACGCTCGTTAGGTGAGTGGTTATCTTTGACTGCGCTAGTGGCCTTTTTTGCATGGCACCCTTTGCGCGTAGAGGTCGTTGCCTGGGCATCCTGTCAGCCATATCTGCTGTGTGCCTGGTTTGTATTACTTGCAGTTTGGTTTTATCTGCTCTCCTTTGGCTGTCCGTCGGACAGTAGGCTTATCAGTGATAATAATTTTAAATTGTCTGTTTTTTTCTTTTTTGCAGCTTGTTTAAGCAAAGCAACCGCAGCATTTTTGCCGATTTTGTTGATCGGTTGTGATGTGCTTCAGGCTAAGTGCTCGGGTCATAGGTTGGCCCTAGGTCGCATTTTGAGGCGGCATTTGCCGTTTTTCGGTTTGAGTTTGTTGACCTCTTTGGTGGCTGTATGGGCCCGTGCTGAGATCCATCAAAGTCCGTTCGTTGAACGTTTGGGATTATCGACGCGACTTTTTCACAGCATCTATGCTCTCTCTATTTACTTGACGAAGACTTTTTTGCCCTATCAGATATCTAATTATTATGCGCGGCCAAATAGTTTTGGTTTTATCGATTCGCTTATTGTGGCCTTACCACTGCTGGTTGCTGCTTTAGTTGCATGGTGTTGGCGTCGTTATCTTTGGGCTGTAGTAGCTTGTTTCGTTTGTTTTGCGGCCTTGGCAGCAAATCTTGGCATCGTACAGATTGGCTCGACAGTCGCTTCCGACCGCTACACTTACATGGCTACCTTAGCTGTGATTATTATAGTGGCGGTCGGGACTGGGCAGCCTGTCTTCGAGCGCTGGTCGGCGGGGCTTAAAATTTTTTGCCGGGTAGTCGTTATCTTAATACTGACTTCCACTGTGCTAGTTACCAAGAATCAGTGCAAGGTTTGGTCTAATTCATTAACGCTCTGGCAAGATGCTCTGGCGAAGGGAGCAGATCGCTCTGAAGATGTTCATAATAATTTGGGACTAGCATACCTTGACGCTCAGAATTTGATTAAAGCTGAGTCAGAGTTTCGGCTGGCGATTGATCTCAGTCCGCGCTACGGTTTGGCTCAGACAAATCTTGGTATTACGCTCACAAAACGGGGCGAAATTGCTGCTGCGCGGGAATGGTTTTGGCGAGCAATTGATTTAGATGCCCAGAGCGTCGAAGCATTGAATGGGTATGCTTATGCAAATTATCTTTTGGGTGATTTGAAAAAGGCGGATGAATATAATCAAAAAGCCTTATTATTTCGTCCTGACGATCCGAGTAATTTAGAATTACGGGCGCAGATCGCGGGTGTCACTGGCCGGCTAGATGCCGCGTTTGAAGCGGTAAATAAGGCGCTGTCGCTAACCCCGAAAAATGCGTCAGTTCTTAATACTCTTGGAGCAATTCGGTATATGCGCGGTGATATTTTAGGATCAATCGTTGCATATAAAGAGGCTCTGCACTTGCGGCCGATCTTCAAAGAAGCGCAACTAAACCTTGCGGATGCACTTCTTGCAGCCGGGGATAAATCATCAGCCGCAGCACAGTACCAAATGGTACTGGCTCAAGATGCCGGAAATGAGAAAGCCCAGGCTGGATTGCAGAAGTCGCGCTAAAAAAATTCGGGCCGAGGCTAGGTGAGGCGGGGGGATTAGCAGTAGGAATATCTTGGGAAATTACGAGATCAACGGCGATCTTAGCTTCGGATGAATTAGTCGCTGTTACTTTGTAAGATTTATGTCTCGGATTCTTATTGTCACTCCCATGCCACTCCGAGTAACGATAGCAGCACGAGGCCAGCGTTTTGTGGCTAAAAAATAAATTGTTGGAGGGAGCGATGAAAGGATTTATTTTTTCTGTGTTTGCGGTTTTGACTCTGAATGCTACCGCTGCTCAGGCAGAGATTTTTCCCAGTGTAGTGAAATCTATCGATTTGAATAGTTACGCAGGGAAGTGGTATCAGGTGGCGTCTACCAATCCATTTTTTCAAAAGGATTGTGTCTGCGCGACGGCGACTTATACCCTACAAGCAGACGGGAATATTAATGTTGTAAACGCCTGCCGTAAAGGTTCGGTAGACGGCGAGTTGAGCCTCGTTGAAGGCGTCACCTATCCGACTAATAAGGTTGGCAAACTGAATGTGGTGTTTGGTGGCGTAAGGCTTCCGTTCTCGAATTACTGGGTTATCGAGGTAGCTGAAGATTACTCATATGCTGTGGTTTCGTCTCCGCTTCGGACGCCGATCTGGGTGCTGTCGCGTACACCATCGTTGCCTAACGAAACGCTAGCAGGAATTTATAGCCGTCTCGAGGTGGCTGGATTTCCAATAGGGTCGATTGAGCCAACATTGCAAGAAGGCTGCGTCGATTAGTCATCAGTCACCATAACCGTTGACGGTGAATCCGCCGTCAACGGCCAAACATTGACCTGTGACATAGGATGCTGCTGGCATGCAAAAAAAGGCGACTGCCGCTGCGACTTCGTCGGGTGTGCCGATGCGGCGCATCGGGGTCCTAGCAAGGATCTGGCTCAATTCTGTTGGTTTATTTAATATCGGCCGGGCCAGTGGCGTATCGATATACCATGGGGCCACTGCGTTTACCCTGATGCCGCTGCTCGCCCGCTCGATGGCGAGATTTTTTGTCATTTGAATCATAGCGGCCTTCGTCATCGCATAGGGCACCCCGGTACGTAGGGCGGTGATTCCAGCTACTGATGATATATTGATCAGCGAAGCGTTCGATGCTGTCGATAATTCTTGATAAAAAAGTCTGCTGAGCGAAAAAGCACTTTCTAAATTTGTCGAAAAGATTGCAGCGATTTCTTGATCGGTGTAATCCACGGCTCGTTTGCGAATGTTGGTGCCGACATTATTTACGAGGATGCTAATTGAGCCTAGTTGTGACTTTGCAGTGTTTAGGATTCGGTTACGGTCTTCAGTTAGGCATACGTCCGCGCTCAGGCAATCGATCTTTAGATTGCTTTGGCTCGCTTCAGTTTTAAGACTTTTTAAGTTGGCGGGGTCTCGTGCCACAGCGAGCACGTGAGCGCCTAGACGGGCGAGCTCTAAGGCTACTGCCCGTCCGATTCCTTTACTAGCACCCGTGACTACCGCGGTACTCCCATCAAGTTGCCAGCGGTTCGAACTCACGTCGATACTCCCTGCTAGGAAGGTAGCTATATATGTGCTGAATTATTTCTTTGGCTTGCCACTATTATTTGCTGACTTTGCATCTTTCGCTGCTTGCGCTTGCTTAGCAGCGCTCTGTTTGTTGTCTACCTTACGCTTTTCATCTTTGGCCTTCGATTTCGGATTTTTGTCGCCCACGGAAATCTCCTCTAGCACTGCTGCTTGGTCAGTTTTGTCACTATTTAGAAACCTTGATACCACAATTAGGACTATTGAGGTTATAGGACTATAACTCATTACAACCTATTTGGAGGAATCCATCGAAAATTCGCATCCTTTTAGTCCATATTCTCATGAAGTTCAGGTAAGAGCCGACATTTGCTCGGTGTATTGAGTTTATTTTTTCCAATAGTAGCAACAATAGGGCAACAAATGACCATTAAATCGATTAGTTTCGGTGCCGCGACACGCCACAAAATACTGATTGGGATAGAAACGCTGGCCGATGCCGTTAAAGTGACTCTTGGTCCAAAAGGGCGCAACGTGGTCATAGAGCGTAGTTTTGGCCTCCCAAGAATTACCAAAGACGGCGTCACAGTCGCTAAGGAAATTGAGCTAGAAGATAAGTTTGAAAATATCGGCGCACAGCTCGTCAAAGAGGTTGCGTCTCGTACCGCTGACAAGGCTGGCGACGGTACCACCACGGCAACTGTGCTCGCTCACGCCATCTATCGCGAAGGCGCCAAGCTGCTCGCGGCCGGCCATAACCCTATGGAGCTAAAGCGCGGTATCGACGCAGCTGTCTCCCGCATCGTCACAGAGATCGATAAACTGGCTAGTCCATGTACGACCAGTGCTGAAATTGCACAGGTTGGTACCATCTCTGCCAACAATGATGAAGAGATTGGCAAACTGCTTGCGGAAGCTTTTTCTAAAGTCGGCAAAGAGGGTGTCGTCACTGTGGATGAAGCAAATGGTATCGAGACGTTACTTGAGTTCACAGAAGGCATGCAGTTCGACCGGGGCTTTCTTTCACCTTATTTTATCACCCATGCGGAACGATTGGAGTGTCTGCTCGAGGATGCTTTTGTTTTACTTTATGACAAGCGCATCTCGACTATGAACGAACTGTTACCATTATTAGAACAAACCGTAAGCGCGGGTCGTCCTTTGCTGATTGTCGCCGAGGATATTGACGGCGAAGCACTCGCCACCCTGGTGGTTAATCGGTTGCGGGGGACGCTTAAGATTGCCGCAATTAAGGCCCCAGGCTTCGGCGATGGGCGCAAAGCTATGCTAGAGGATCTTGCGGTGCTAACTGGTGGGCAAGTTATCGGTGATGACATCGGTATTAATCTTGAAAATGTGACATTAAAGCAGCTTGGTAAAGCCAAACGGATCACGATCGATAAGGACACCACCACCATTGTCGATGGCTCGGGCACGAAGTCCGATATTGAAAGTCGGACGAAACAACTTCGCAAGCAGATTGAAGATTCGGTTTCTGATTATGACAAGGAAAAGCTGCAAGTACGCCTCGCCAAGCTTTCTGGTGGAGTCGCGGTGATTAAGGTTGGGGCGGGTTCCGAGGCCGAGATGAAGGAGAAAAAGGATCGCGTTGACGACGCCTTGGCATCTACCAGAGCTGCGATGCTCGAAGGGGTTGTTCCTGGCGGGGGCGTGGCTTTTATCCGCGTGCAAAAATGCCTGGATGATCTCAAGCTATCCGATGAACAGAAGGTTGGAGTCAAGATTATCCAACGTGCTATCGAGGAGCCACTTCGGCAGATCTTGATTAATGCCGGGCACGAACCCGCTCCGATTGTCGAGCAGGTTCGCAGTGCGACAGGTAGCTTTGGCTTTAACGCTATGACGGATACGTTCGAGGACTTATTTAAAGCGGGTATCATAGATCCTGCAAAGGTCACGAAGACAGCGTTGGTCAATGCGGCATCGGTAGCAGGATTGCTTCTCACTACTGAGGCGATCATCGCGGAAAAGCCCAGGAACCGTAGGATGAAGAGTACTTCTGACGCAGCATTCAATGAAGACATGATGAGTTGACGCTGAATTCAACTGAATTTCAGCTGAAATTGAACTTGAGTTGAAATAGCGGCGGATTCTGCTCGATCCTCAAACATGGATCAGCGGCATTCGCCGCTTACTTATTCCGGTAGGCCTAAAGCATGTCGCAAGTATTTAGGAAGCGGTGTCGACGTCATCTCTTTAACGTGAACTGAGACGAGCGTGGTCTCTGCACTAAAATAACAGCCAGGGACGCTGTCGATTTCCAACCCAGCATCAATGATTGCTTTTGGGTCAGCTTTGGTGTCAAAGATCGCATGCCTGACGGCTAAGCTGCGTTTAGACCAGGAGATGAGCCTACTTGCGACGAGGCAGTCTTGCATGCGCAGAGGCTTGCGAAATATATTGTCACAACGCACGACAGCCAGAGCATGATTATCATCGAACAAGGACTGCGTTGGGCACCCAGCTTCCGCCAGGGCTATATTCCGGGCGCGGTCGCAGAGTTTAATGTAGCTAGCATGGTACAGCACACCGCCAGCATCGAGCTCGTCGAAGTAGACGGATAACTGGACCAAACTCGTGATGCCAATTTTCATGCGGTTACCTTACTCTTAAACTTCGTACAGATTAAAGCTGGCGAAGTTTTTTTTCCCATTCAAAAGCGTGCTTGACGATCGTCTCTAAGTCGTCAAAGCGAGGCTTCCAATGCAGAGTCTGGCGAATTTTGTCAGCGTTTGCAACAATGCTGGCAACATCGCCGGCGCGACGCGGGGCATCTAGCACTTTGAAGTCCTTGCCGCTCACTTTTTTAACAGCTGCGATGACTTCGCGCACAGAGGAACCATGCCCGTAACCGCAATTGAGTAGGGAGCTTTCTCCGCCGCCAAGCAAGTGCTGCAATGCTAAAAGATGGGCATTTGCTAAGTCTTCAACATGGATGTAGTCGCGCACACAGGTCCCATCTGGGGTCGCATAATCGGTGCCATATACCTGCATTTGTTGCCGTTTGCCAACGGCCACCTCGCAAGCGACTTTGATTAGATGGGACGCTTCGGGAGTTCTTTGTCCCAGGCGGCCGAGCGGATCAGCGCCAGCGACGTTAAAGTACCTAAGAATGACGTTTTTGATGCCATGTGCCGCGGCGATATCTCGCAGCATCTGTTCGCTCATCAGTTTCGACCAGCCGTAAGGGCTCTCCGGAATGGTCGCTGCCGTTTCATCGACAGGAACCTTACGAGGCTGCCCATAAGTTGCAGCTGTTGATGAGAAGATCACTCTCGGTACTTGATACTTCACCGCGGCATTGAGCAGCTTGAGGGTGTTAACGGTATTGTTACTATAATACTTCACCGGATCGGCAACGGATTCTTCGACGCGAATTGCAGCAGCAAAATGTAAAATTGCTGTGATTTTGTTCTCAGTAAAGACGCGTTCTTGCAGCGCAGCGTCACCAACATCGCCTTGGTAGAGAGTCTCACCGTGGATTAATGCGTCCTTAAAGCCGGTGGATAGATTGTCGATGACAACCACTTTGTAGCCCTGTTCCGATAGCATGCGGGCGACATGACTGCCGATGTAACCACAAGCACCAGTGACGAGGACTGTCGATTTAGTTGGCGACGAGCTCATGCACAACCTCCGGGCAACTGTTTGAGTAGGGCTTCGACTTCGGTAAAATCAGCAGCATGATTCTGCTCTGCGGCAGCCACAGTGCCTGGCCGCGCGATTTGTACAGTCTGCATGCCGGCCGCCTGTGCGGCAACTAATTCAGCGGCGATATCAGATAAAAAGAGAATTTTTGCGGTGGCTAATCCGAGATCTTCGGCGATGCGGAAATAGGAGGCGATCTCCCTCTTAGGGCCTGTGGTCGTATCAAAATAATTCGATAAATAGGGCCGCAGATCACCCATATTCGTATGTTCGAAGAGTAGTTGCTGCGCTTTTACCGAGCCAGATGAGTAAATCCCGATTTTCAGACCACGCCCTGACCACGCTCTAAGTGCTGGTGGAACATCTGGATATACCTCAGATGTATAGACTTTCGCTCTGTAGCCGTGCTCCCAAATTAGGCCCTGTATGGCCTTCAGTGCCGGATGCTTGCGGTCCTGGCTGATCCAGGCCAGCAACTGGGGCGCAGTTTGCGCTGTGGAAATTTCGCGGCCAGTTTCCAGTTTTACCGTTTGGCAGACGGAGTTCAAGGCATCTTTCACAGGGTCATCGTTTGCATGAGCATTCAGGTATTCTGTCAGGTGCCTCGCGGAATACGGGAATAAAACATCATGCACAAACGTGATTGGTGTAGTGGTGCCCTCAATATCTACTAGGATGTAGCGCAGCATATAAGTGCCTAATATTAGCTATCAGAATAGAGATCCAGCATAATCTCCAGCGTCAAATGCGCGCAAATCAGCGGCTTTTTCACCTACTCCAACATATCGTATCGGTAACTTGAATTGCTCGGCGATACTGAGTAGCACGCCACCTTTCGCGGTGCCGTCCAGTTTCGTCACGATCAATCCGGTCAGCTTTACGACCTGGCTAAAAGCCTTGACCTGCATGAGGGCATTTTGTCCCGTTGTTGCGTCAATCACAAGCCAGGTCTCATGCGGTGCACCCGGTAAATCTCGGCCAATGATTCGATTTATTTTACCAAGCTCTTCCATAAGTTCCTGCTTGGCATGCAGCCTGCCTGCCGTATCGATGAGAAGGACGTCGGCTCTCCTTGCGATAGCTGCTTTGACACCATCGTAAGCGACGGCTGCAGGGTCTGCGCCTTGTTTGTGTTTAATCACGTCGACGCCAAGGCGATCGCCCCAGACTACAAGTTGTTCCACAGCGGCAGCTCGGAAGGTATCTGCCGCTGCTAGCAGCACCTTTTGCTCATTCGCCAGAAAGTGGGCCGTCAGTTTACCAATGGTTGTGGTTTTACCAACGCCATTGACCCCGACAATCAGTACCACCCAAGGTCCCTGCTCTGGCTTATTGAGCGGCGTGTTGGCGGCGCTACTGAGTATTTGCGCAGCTCGCTCTTTCAGGGCATTGGCTACAGCCGCTGGATCGGTGGCGTTATCTTTGCCTATAGTGCGCCGGACATGATCGACCAAAGAGTCAGCGGCAGCAACACCCACATCGGCGCGGTAAAGTGCGGCGTGCAAGTCTTCTAGGACCTGCTCATCAAGGCGCGACTTGCCCGTCAGTATCAGGCTTAGGCTTTGCTGCCAGCTTGCGCGGCTCTTGGCTAAACCTCGACTTAGTCTTTCCAACCACGAGGCGCGGTCTGTCGTGCGAATCTCTTCTACGTCGGTGGTGACAGTATCGGTGGCGATAGTGACCTGCGGGGATTCATCGACCACCAGTTCGGACCATTTGTCGGCACTGTCTTCATCTTCATTGTCTTCAGCGTCTGCCTCAGCGCCGGCCTGCGAGGTAGGTAGTTCGCGGTTGAGACGCTCTTCCTCGAGACGTAGCTCAGCAGTCTCCCGTTTATTGCGAATCCATACGATGACGGCATAAACAACGGCAAAGATGCTGACCACAATAATGGGTCCACCAATGAGTAGCCAGGTGTCAGCGCCGCTGCCTGCATGAATGAGCAGTTCAATCGGATCTTTATTGGTAGCTTGGTCCATGGAATCACTTCAGTCCTATTTTTGGCTCAGCCTTGGCTGTGCATTGGCCTCTGAGTCAATCTACGGTAAAACATTATCTATCATGGACCAGCAAAAAAAAACCGAACAACCCGTACTGAAAATCTGCGGCATTATGACTGTAGGCGATACACTTCATTGTCTACGCCGTGGTGTGCCCTACGTGGGATTTAATTTTTATCCCGGCTCAAAGCGCTTTATTCAGCCCGAGACGGCCGCCGAAGTTTGGCGGCAGGCCCTGGCCTCCAGTAAGTTGCGGGTGGGAACCCAGCCAGTTGCCGTGGTCGTGGATACTGATAAAGATGCCGATATTCATACGCTTGAGGCTGCGATCCGCGTGTTCCCGGAACTGCAAGTCGTGCAGGTTCACGAATGTAAACAGCCCGGCCGATTGAGGGCTTATCGACAGGTTTTGGGTGGCCGCCCACTCTGGGTGGCTTTGGCGGTGCGCCGTCCGGAAGACGTAGATGCTGCCATGGCATATCAGGGAAGCGCAGATTTATTATTGTTCGATTCGGCGGTGGTTGCTGCAGGCAGCAAGGTTCCGGGGGGCAGCGGCCAATCGTTCGATTGGCCGCTACTAAAGTCATATATGGGCTCTTTGCCCTTTGGCGTTGCGGGTGGTCTAAGGCCGGAAAACGTGGCCGATTTAGCAAGGACCGTGGTGCCTGCACTTGTGGACCTGTGTTCGGGAGTTGAGAGTCAGCCAGGTATCAAAGACCTCGATTTAATTGACACCATGATCACTAAAATGAGTCAGTTATGGGCAAAATAGCCGATAAAGTTCAATCACTGACAACTTCATGCAGTCGGGACAATGCATTTTTTGCTCTGTATTTTGTCGTCTTTCTAATTCTGTTAACTCGGCCTGCCCTAGGTCAGTCCGGTAGTAACACTGTGGTGGAGACCGCTCTTCCCAGTAATCAGTTGGAGGCCGAGGAGGAAAATCAGGGGGTACTTCGATTAATCGAACACCCGTGGGAACGCTATGTCCGAAGATTTCGTAGCGAACACAATTTCGCCCTGAGTGCGGGCGGGAGTACTGGCTACTATAATGTGGAGAGTTTCGGAGAGATTGTTGCCAAAAGATTTCGCAGTGGGGCGGCTTGGACTAAATTTCAATATTCCTATCACGTGCCGGTTTACCGAGGCTTTGGCTACTTGCTGGGATCTTCGGTAGGTTATTACTACGAGCCGGCTGATCGCGGGCGCGCCTTTCAGCCGGCACCCGCGAAGATGTTTCCGGGGATCCTCGGGGGTATTGTGATGAATTTCACTGCCTCTCTCAGACTCTCGGCAGCCGCCGATGTTTATATGCTACGGGCGGATCGAATCACCTCATTTGATCCAGTCGATCCAAGCCGGACCGAGCAGATTTCTGTGACTATGGTTGCCTATGATTTGGGGGGCTTTTTCGATTACTTTTACGACTTAAACTGGGCGATTCGCCTGGAGACTCATTATAGGTCTGTCTATTATTACCGCCCGTTGCAACAGCCAGGTGACACCACGGTGTATGCCTCAGATGCCGTTTTTCAGCTCTCGGATCACTGGTACGGAGTTGGGTTGGTGTTTCATTTAATATAGTTTTTTCGGTTGCTTACCTGGTTTTTGGGAGGTAAGCCACGGTGCCGCTAAGGTTTCTCCTTACCTGTGACGATAAGGAATGAAACTAGGGGGAATACGTTTGGCAACCGCAAATAAAACAAGCTCTGGCCAAAAAGGCAAAATCAAGCAGATCAACCGAACGATCAGCGACGATATGGAGCTACTCAGAATGATCATTGTGGAATCGGGGCCGTTGCGGACGGTCGTGCTCGATAAGCTTAAACAAGCGAAGTCCCGGATCGATAAGCAAGGAAGCGGTGGAGCGGTGAGCGCGAATGCTGGCAAAAAGTAATTCGGTACCTTATCTGTCTGGCCTCAGTTTAGCGTGCTTGATGTGGCTAAGTGGCTGTTTCGCTAGCAGTCCCGAGGATCCACTCGAGATCAAAGCCACTCAGGAGCAGATTGTCGTTGAGCGTAGCAAGGCATCGGCACCGGACTGGATCTCGTTAAGTCCCGGAATTCTTGTTGATTCTGGCTCGGAGCTACGGCTCGTTGTGCGGCACAGTAAGCTTTTGAACTTAACCTTGGGTCTAGAGCAATCGCAGATTGCGGCGTTGGACGCCATGCGCTTAGCGATCACAGAGAAAGTCCAGGCCCAGCTGCAAATTTTGGCCGATGACTCTGGAATTAAGTCAAATAAGGCAGCAAAATGGCAAAAATTAGTGTTTGAAGGTGTGTCTACTGTTGGTGCGGAAAAGCTGAGAGTGCGCGATATTTACTACGAGGGCGTAGAGGATAGGCTGGCCAGAAGTGGGTCGCCATTTATGCACTATTATTCGGTATATGTTCTCATTGTCTATGCAAAGGCCGATTTAACGGCTATTTATCGAGATCTCGCGTCAAGACTAGCAGTCAATGACGACGGAGAGTTGAAGCGGCTGGCGATGGCCGTGACCAGATTCTCTAGCGCGCTACCTTAGTGTTATGTCCGGTTCTTATTAGTTCTGCCTAGTTTTATCTAGTTTCACCCAGGAAAATCTAATCGACCGCGAACTGCGGCTTATAGTATTGCAGCACCCGTGAGCAACCTTAATTCAACATCTATTGCAACGCATCTGCACCTGCCCGGCTGGTGGGTCAGAGCCTATGAGGCATCGATGTTGGCTGAGGGGGTAGCCACGAGTGCTATGCAACAAGCTTATATGGCAGGAGTTGCTCCGGCTCTCGGTTCCTTGGAACTTAATTCCTTAGCCATGGTACTTGCCAATCTCCAGGGACAAATCCTGCACGGCAAGTTTGCTGCCTTGACGATCAATTCAGAGGAGCATCTTAAGCATGCCGGAACGGCCGCGCGTAGCCGCCGGTTTGTGTTTGAGAAAATTGTCCAAGTGCTCGTTGGGTTGCGCCTACTCAGTCCGGGTAGCGACGGTGCCTTAACCTCATATTCGCCTATTTTAGCAGATAAATGGCGACGTTTGGGTGATGGTGGCGAGTTTGAAATCGGCATTAAGTTGACGGCGCTTGGGCCTGAGCTATTGTTAGGATTTAGCGATGCGCACAGCGATATGGTGCGCTTTGCTCGCGGTCTCCCAGAGGCTATTGACGTCCTGAGAGGTCAGCCGCCACTCACAATTTGGCGTAGTATCTGGCTGGAATTAGCGGGTTTGGAGCAGTTGATCTATTTGCGCATGGAGCGCGGCATGCAGTGGGAGTTCCGCTGGCTCCAACTGGAAGGCATATTTGGTATGCCGCTGGGCGAGCTATTTGGTGATTGCGAGCTTCCCGAGCAACGTGGTGCCGAGCTGGGCGGTGAATTGGCTAAGCGCCTGAAATTTTCTGCCCGACTTGGCCGCAAGCTCGTCGATCAAGGATTCTTAGCTCCTGGTGTCACAGATCACTACCTGGCTTTTGGCACCGAAGAGGCGCCTAATGCAAGTGGCGTCACTCTGGTTTGGCAGGCTTCTCGTGAACGGCTTGCAACCGACGCGGCCAGTGCTTACCGCCGCGCTGTGGCAGCGGCAATTGTACAGGGTTGGTTTGATCCATTTGTTCCGACTATGATGCGAATCTGTTTGCCGGCAGCTGGAGACACCGCGTTATGGGGCCCTGCCGAGGCCTTGTGGCGAGAGCTGCTGGCGTTGCCCGGACCCAAAACGGGTGCGCCCATTGAACTGCAGCCCGGACAGCTGCTCCTGCCGCAGGTGCTGTTTTTTGAGTATGCGCTGCGCGGGCAAGCTGCGTCGGCCTGGCCGTTGCCTGCTGGTGTAGCTGCTGGACCGCTTGGTGAGTTGACGCGCGATTTGCAGGCACCGAATCTCAAAGAGCGCTGCGAGCGTTTCTGGGGCTTAGTTGAGGACGATATCGAGCTACAGCAGGCGTTACGGGAAGAGCCGCTCATGACTTTGGCCTCGCTGGCGTCACGCGGTGTGCCTGAATTTGCGCAACAGATCAAGCAGGCGGCAGGCATTAGCACCGTCGCTGATGATCAGGCAGTAGAAGTTAAGCCGAGGCTAATTGCGCCGAAACCCACAGCAGAAGTGCCAACGGCAGCTCCCGAGCGTCCGGCGCGACCAGCTCCGGTGTCCGGAGCACTTGCTGCTAGAATGCTTAAAATCGCCTCGGATGAGCTTGCCAAAATGCGTGCTAGCGATCTTGCGCGCTACCAGCAGCTTAAATTAGCCTACTTGGAAACCTTAGACGAGACCAGCCGGCGCCTGCTTTTAGACGTACAAAAACGCATTCAGCCCTCGATGTTTGACGAGCAACTACGTCAGCGTCTGGTCCGTTACATGGTAGAAAACCCCGGCGCTTGGCGGTCGGCAGAGGTCGGCAAGACCGGTAACACCTAGGTTTTGCCTACCCGCAGCGCACAAACCTGAAGAAGTTTATGCGTTTGAGGCTTGATTTTTAGTATGACGCCGCCTAATGTCAATGAATAGAGTTGTTGATTACCTGACATTACGGAGGGCCATATCACATGGCAAAGAAGACCAAGAAGCCTGTTAAGGCAACTGCGAAGAAGAAAACCAACGTTCACACACCGGCTGCCAAAGTCGCTGCTAAGCCTGCAAAAGTGGTTGTTCCACTGAGCAAGATTCAGCCCGCTGGCACGCCACGCACCAAAAGCGAAATCCTAGGCGTTTTGGCTGAGACCACTGGTCTGAGCAAAAAAGACGTCAGCTCGGTGTTCGCTTCCATGAGCGACCTGATCGGCAAGGATGTGGGCAAAAAAGGCTGCGGTCTTTTCACCGTTCCTGGCCTGCTCAAAATCCGCCGCATCAACAAGCCAGCTACCAAAGCTCGCAAAGGTATCAATCCTTTCACGGGCCAAGAGACCACGTTCAAAGCTAAGCCAGCTCGTAACGTTGTCAAAGTCCGTCCCCTCAAAGCTCTGAAAGACATGGTCTAATTCAGAATCTTTGATGGTGTGATTGACACCAGAAAGAAACCGAACCCTTAACGGGTTCGGTTTTTTTTATTTGAGCGACGCTTTGGATAGAGCGCCAAATGCGCTGCTGCGCAGGCTCGGGAAAGCTGTTTTTCACCGTCCTCGTCTTGGATCCAGGATATCGCGGAGAGCGTCGCCAACAAAATTGAGTGCCAGCACTAACATGGCAATCGCTACACCTGGGATGATGCTTAGATAAGGAGCTTCGAGCAGTACCGTACGGCCTTGGCTCAGCAAAGCACCCCATGAAGGCGCGCCGTCCTGAGCTCCCAATCCTAAGAAGCTTAAGCTTGCTTCGACTATAATCACCCCGGATAGGGAAAAAGTTGCATGCACAAGCAAGGGCGAGAGGGTGGCGGGGAAGATGTGCCGCCAAATCAATCTTAAGTCTTTAGCCCCCAAGGCTCTGCTGGCAACGACGTACTCGCGCTCGCGGATGGAAAGAGTTTGGGCGCGCATCAGGCGCGCTGCGCTAGTCCATCCAGTCGCAGAGATGGCGAGGATGACATTATTGCGGCTTGGTCCGAGCATCGCTGCCAATGCCATGGCTAAAAGGATGCCCGGAAAGGCCATAAGCAAGTCGACTAAGCGCATGAGCAGGGTGTCAACCCAGCCGCGTTTGTAGCCGGCAATTAAGCCGACCCAGCTGCCGATCGTTACGGATAGAAATACGGTCACAGTGGAGATGTAAAGGGATGTGCGACCGCCATACAACATTGCAGTGAGTACACTTCCGCCGCTTAGGTCGCGACCGAATAGGTCGAGTGCACCCGGTGGGGTTAGTCTCAGAGTAATGTCGATATCGTCCGGGTTAGTTGGTGCCAACCAAGGAGCTAGTAAAGATGCAGCGGTGACGCTGCCTATCACTACTAAGCCGAAGATCAGGCGTGGGTTAGTTGCCCACTTGAATCCTTGGGTCGACGATCGCATAGGTAAGGTCCGTAAGTAAATTAACCAATAGATATGTGCAGGCGAATACCAGGACGCACCCTTGTACCAGGGGGTAGTCGCGGTTGTTGATGCCGTCGAGGATGAGGGTGCCGAGGCCTGGCCAGTCAAAAATACGCTCCGTAATGATTGCGCCCGTGAGCAGTACCCCAAATTGTAAACCAACAACGGTGATCAGCGGTAGGGCGGCATTTCGGAGTACATGTTTTAGAACGATGGTTGACTCCGTGTTGCCTTTAGCGCGGGCTGTTCGAGCATAATCTTCGTGCATGTGATCAAGCATGGAATTACGCGTCATGCGGCTTAGAATGGCGGCCAGGGCGATGCCCAAGGTCAGTGCTGGAAGGATATATGAACTCAAAGAGCTGCGTTCGGAAACCGGTAGCCAGCCGAGCTTAAGCGAAAACACGAGCACTAGCATAGGCCCAAGCCAGAAATTTGGAATGGCAATGCCAGTCATCGCTAGGGTCATCGCAGCATAGTCAATCGGCGTTCCGGCGCGCAGGGCGCTTATGATGCCAATCGGCAGACTAATGCTGAGTGCCACCAGCAATGCCAAGATGGCTAATTGTGCAGTTGGCAGCCATCTTGCGGAAATTAGTGCGGCAACTGGTTTGTTGTAAATCAAAGAGGTGCCGAGATCGCCCTGGATGACATGGATGATGTAAGTCCAAAGTTGTTCGATAAATGGCCTATCTAGCCCCATTGTGGCGTGAAGCTGCGCTTTGTCGGCGGCTGTAGCGTACGGCCCGAGTATTGCGTCCGCAGGGTCGCCGGGTACGATATGAATGAGCAACGCGACTAAAGTTAAGACCCCAAGTGCAACGGGGATTAACATGAGTAGTCGTCGCAGTAAGAATGTCAGCATGAGCAGGTCTCCGGCATGTTACTCCTTGGTGGCCCGCGCTAACGACTGTAAGCGCCCGTCAGCATAGACTTCGAATCCTTTGACCCGTTTGTTAACCACAGCAAACACATCTTCGTGCCAAAGAAATACGTAGGGAGCTTCGTCGGCGACAATGCGCTCGGCCTCTGCATAAATTTTCGTGCGCTTGTTTATATCTGTTTCAAGGACGCCAGCCGCCAGCACATCATCCAAGGTAGCCGAGGAAAACCAGCCACGATTCCCTCCGTTGGGGGGGAAGCTACTAGTGGCAAAAGCGAAGCGATAGATGTCTGGATCCTTGAAGCCAACCCAAGACAAGCTCCACAGGTCGACGCGCCCATGGTCAACATCGGCCTTAAAGCGTCCCCATTCGAGAGTCTCAACTTTGATGGCAATGCCAACGCGTCGCAGTTCTGCAGCGATGGCCTTAGCCACGATGACCCGAGTTTGATCAGTAGTTGTCTTGTAACTTAAGGTAAACCGGATGCCCGAAGGATCGGGTGTATAGCCAGCTTGATCGAGAAGTTTTTTTGCCTTCTCGATATCGTAAGTCAGACTTGCGAGGTGCGGAGCATGAAATGGATCGCTGTTAGTTAAGAGAGTGTCGGCGTTGGTGGTCATTCCATCAAGGACGTATTTCGCTATCTTTTCTTTGTCAATCGCATGGGAAATGGCTTGGCGGACGAGTTTGGTGCCCAGGATGGGGTGGCGCATATTGAAGCCGAGGTAGCTGGTATTTAGGCCCGGGCGACGCATGATCGAGAGCTCAGGTCGGTCGCGTCCAATGATGCTAAGTTTGTCCCGGCTTATCAGATTTTGAACCATGTCTACTTCGCCGGCAGCTAGCTTGGCGTAGCGAGTGTTCTCGTCCTTTACGATTTTTAGGATGATGCCCCGGAGTTTTGGTGCGGGTCCTAAGCTATAGCGGGGATTGGCGGTAAGTTCGACCGCTTGGTTACTGGCCGACTTGAGAGTGAAAGGTCCGCAGCCACTGACGATATCTTTATCAGTGATCATTGGTCCAGAAGCTAAAGCGCCAGGTAAAATGCCCACCGCGAGATTGGCGACAAAACTAGCATCCGGAGTCCGCAGTTTTATCGTAACTTGGTTCGGTCCACTTGTTGTGATGGTTTTTAGATTTTTGAAAGCACTCTTTCGCGGAGCTTTGCTCTCAGGTTTTTGGAAATAACTATAGGTGGCAACCACATCTGCGGCGGTCACTGGTGTATTGTCCGCAAATAAGACGTTTGGACGTAAGTTTACTTTTAGAGTTGTGCTGTCAGTCCACTCCCAGCTCGCGGCCAAGCCTGGGCCTATGTTGCCGTCACGATCGAATGTAACAAGCGAACAGTGTAGCAGCTCCTCGAGGTACTGACTGTTGGCATCCACAGCGTAGCGTGGGTCCAGCGTCCGGGGCTCAGCTTCCCAAGCGAGGCTAAGTGTGGCGCTGCCGGGCGCAGGATTGGCCTGGCTCAGGGTTGCCATTAGCAGTGGGGCGATAGCCCTGGCAGCACGCAAAAGGGACAAGGAAACCTCTCAGAATTGATATGATTTTACCGAGAATAGCAGCACCGTGCGGCGAAGTCCACGGCGGTCAGTCGGGGCACTTCTGGCACAAACGTCCGAATGACCCGGTGGTTGCCACTGTCAGCGGTAAGTCATTTTCTCCACCCTGAGCAAATCGCCTTGACTTGGTCCGCACAAATGAGGCAAACCAGGCATTCACACACTTGCCTTCGTTATCGCGTCCTATAACTGAGCACCACATTGCACGAGAGATCGCTATTCATGGAACGAGTGAAAAAGACGCGCCGTAGTGAGCCCGTAACTGCTCATGCTGAGCCGGTTGAAGACGTGATTGATACTGCAGCAGGTGCGGAATTATCCGTCAGTGCTGAGGTGGCATCCGACGCTGAATTCAATACTGAAGCCAATACTGGAGTCAACGTCAGCCAACTCGACGATGACGAACAGTCCGACGACCAAATGGATTTACTAGTCCAGGGTGCGCCGCAAATTTCGCGTGATTTGCCCCTGACGGTTAAGATATCTCGCCAATTGCATTCTAAGTTAGCGCGGTCGGCACAAGATGAGGGCGTAAGCCTGGAAGCACTGGTCCAAGAGCTTTTAGCGGAAGGTACGACTCTGCGCGCTTGGGAGATTATCGAGCGCAAGCATGCGATGCGTGGATCAGCGAATACGCAGCCACCAGCGCCCATGGGTGGCAATCGTAATTTTAACGGTAACTACGGTAGCGGTAATAGCCGTCATGCTGGCGGTAATCGTGCTGGCGGCAACAGCGGTAACGTGGGAAGCGGTGGTAACAGCTCAAGGCATAGCCCTGGGCATAGTAATAACCGTGGCCCAAGTTCTGCCCGGGTTCCGTCCAATAACGCTTGGATGGAAGACAAAGCAGCATTTCTTGAGTACGTGCGCAATCAGGAAAAACGTCGTCGCTGAGTTGTCCTCAGCTACTTTCTTAGCAGCTTATTTGCCAGCCAAAGTCGGCATGCTGGGATCCTTTGCGAGGTCGATGGCCTTTGCCAGGGTGCGGTATACGAATAATTCATAACGCAAAAATAAGTCTACCTGCCCGCCGTTTGCGGCGATGCTACCTGTTTGTTTGGGTGAGTCCTCGTTGCTGGCGTAGGCAAATCTTTTAGCTGACTCTAGCTCGAGGCAGTAGGCGTAGGTACCTTGACTCCAAAAGGCCCAATCTTCAAACGCACCGCCATCACCGAGGTCGGCGCCGTTTTTTACTTTGTAACCAGGAAGTGCTGCCGCCTGAGTGGTTAAAACGTTCATCCAGCGCCGATAGGCGTTCACTTTTGTGCTATCGATCTTAGTGCCGTGAGCTTTGATCACTTCAGGGGCTGAAGGGCCAACGACCCAGTTAACGTATCCATGGACGTCAATGGCAGCCGTGTAGTGCCTTTTGGCGAACAAACGACGAATGGCCTGTGTCTCTGCCTCGCTGAATTTCTCGGCCCCCGGATTCTCGCGACTTATACCCCAGAGAATACCGAAATTGCGATTCAAGTTGACGCCGCGGATGTTGGAACGTGTGCCGTTGCTATGACCATCTGGATTGGCGTAGGGAAGGAAATCAAATGCGACATTTTGGTTGGATAGCTGGTTTAGTGGGCTCTCACCGCGAGCGAATCGTCCTGCCAGCCAAAGTACAAATTTTGAAGCTTCGCCTTCGTTGCCGTGGAGTCCACCCTGGATGAGTAAGCGTGGGGTGTTTTTGTTAAGTGCTGCTTTTGGTTCGAATGAGATGACTTGCAGGTCTCTGCCGCTGGTACTGCGCGCCGAGGGATCTCCAGTCAATTGTGCAATGGATTGCGTGCTTGCGGTAGTATTTAGGTTTACTACATTATCAGCGCGGACTGGTGCGCTATAAATGGCAGCAATAGAGATGACAGCAGACGACAACAGCTTCAGCGACATCAAGAGGAGCTCCGGGACAGCAGGGGGAAGCACGACGCAGGTGCGTGGTGCTAAGTCTCCCTTGTGCAAGGGTTGCTCCAAGAGTTAGCTGGCTAAAATCAATGTTATTTTTTTTCATCTGGAAGCGTTTTGTGTGCAGCTTACCGATGACTGTATAAACTTTTGACAGTTTATTTTTAGGGCAAAAAAAACCGGCACCCTTGATCACATATTCGGAAAAGGAGGTGCCGGTCCGCTCGAAGGTAAATACACCGTTAGCATGTGCTAACAGGCACCCACCTCCGCGCTACTGGGATAATGTCTTGTCGTACCCAACAGCATCACCTCCTTTCCTAGGCATCTAGCCCATCAGGACTGCTACCGAGCAGGCCCTGTATTACAAGCTTAGCAGAAATTTAAACTTCACATAATTAATTTTTGTCGCAAAAGCCCTGCCTGCGTCGGGATGGGTTGCGTCTCATGGCCAAGTTGCATATGCTGGAAATAGCAGAAAAAAATACGGTTTATGATTATCAGTGTCAGCGAAGGAGAGCGAAATATGGCCTACTTCAACGACAGAGATCTCATCGACAGGGGCAATACGACCGGGGTCAATTGCGCGCGAAAACTCATCCCGCTGGGTGGTGCTCACGCCTGGCCTTTCGCTAGCTGCCGGCGTTACTTACCTTGGTATTACTCTTCACTTTTGGTGAGTGGTAGGCAGCCTATCATGTCTCTGCCAGCGCCAGTAACGGAGGCGACTCGAAGCGGGCCTCAACGTGGCAATGCCAATGCCGTAAGAATGAAGCTGCGCCCTGTAACTGTGATGGAAACGAAATGACCACTGACAATTGTACCTGATGGCGTAGTTGGAGTGGTGTCGACGAGTACGCGTGCGCTAATTTTGCCGCGCGTAGTCATGTTGTCGACGTGAGTCACTGTGAGAGATTCAACCGCAGCATCGAGAAAATAAAAATGTCGTTTACCTAGTGGGAAATGAGCTTTAAATAGCGCTTCTTTGAAGCCGAAAAGCACTGTCAGAGCGGCATTGAAGGTCCATCCGTGAGTTGCTGCAAACGTCTGTAGAAGCGCTAGTTCCGCTTCATTACTCAGGCGTGAGGCGAATTCAGGACGCATACGGTTAGGATCTTCGGCGTCGATGCCGACGCTTAGCCATTGCTCGGATGGCAGAAGGGCCACGCCAACGAAGCCATCTTTATGAGTGATAGAGCCAGTCCATTGAACGGGCCAGGTTGGCGCACCATGCTCATCCTGGAGGAGCGACTCTGTGGTGCCGGTTAAGCGGCGAATTAAATAGCGACTCCGCAGAAATTCTTCACGCCGCCGCTGTGCCTTAAAACTTGATCCTTTCCCCCATTCGTCCTCGGATAGGATGTATCTGAGGACAGGCTCAGTGACATTCACCGTGGGGGCAAGCCAATGAATGGGAACTGGTCCGCAATAAATAAGGGTCACTCGCTCTTGCCCTCAATCACGTCGCGGAAAAATGTGCTCCGGTAGAATTTCAATTCATCGAGGCTTTCTCTGATGTCATCAAGCGCTCTGTGAGCACCTTTAGGCTTTTTAAATTTTTGATTTGGGTACCATCGGCTAGCTAATTCTTTGATCGTACTTACGTCAACTAGACGGTAGTGCAGATAATCGTCGAGTTTTTGCATGTGACGCACGATGAAACGGCGGTCCTGCCACACTGAGTTGCCGCAAAGTGGGCTTTCTTTCGGATTGCAATGCATGCGGATGAAATCGAGTGTCTTTTGTTCAGCCTCGGCTAAGGTGACTGTCGATGCTAAGACCTTCGCCCAGAGACCTGATTTGCTGTGGTGTTCCCGATTCCAATCATCCATTTTGTCAAATCGCTCTGGGGGCTGTTTTATGGCGAGCTCTGGCCCCTCTGCTATGACGTTGAGTTGGCTGTCGGTAATCAGTGTCGCGATCTCAATAATTGCGTCTGTTTCGGGATTAAGCCCCGTCATCTCTAGGTCTATCCAAACGAGGTTACTGGTCGGCTTGCTGTTTACCTCTGACGCTTTTCCACTGTCCTGGTTCGCCACTAGATACCTCCGAGGATTCGCTACCAAGACAAAAATCTATGGGGTTGGCAGCGAAAATGCAAATATCCTTTGGCGGAGGCTGATCCACTCCAGCATGGAATTTGTTGTGACTTGATTCACTAACAGTTTAGCGGCGGGGTCAGCTGCGATCGCTGCCATCGTGTCTCGTTCTCTCAAAGCCGGTACTTTGTATATTTGCCAGCTTGAGCCAAGGGCCTGGGGCTGTTCGGCCCCGTATTCTGAAACAAAACCATACAGATCGGCGGGGCTAGTGCCAGGAGTCGGCTGTATCAGCAAGGTTCCAGGTTGATAGCCGAAGCTTTGGGGGTATTTTGTGTCCTCTGGTAAAATGCCAATATGGCGGTTCGCCAGTTTCCACTTAGCTGGATCAATGGCTATGTAGGCAACGATTGCGCCTCCCTCCCAGTAAAACACAGCCCTCGCTTGGGTGGAGGCGGGACTGGTGTCGGGCACAGCCAACCAAAATTCGATATCGCCGCTTTTGGGCATTGCAGTGCCAGCCGCGACAAACCAACGTTCCAGGGCAGCGAGCAAGTCTTGGCGGAATTTGTCCTTTTCGTAGGTCTGATCCTTACCCAAGATCGTGAAGGTATAATGAGTGTCGCTTTCGCAGGCCTCTACTGGAGCGGGCGATACGTTGTGAGGTAGGCTTACGCACTCTGCAAATGCTGGTGTAGCTAGGGCTAGGCTCAAGTTTATTGCGACGGCGAAGGCAAGATTGGACATGGTCATAGACGGCGGGCTCCTGGCCAGAGTTAAGAACCATCTACGACATCGGCCTCCGCCTCTGTTTATTTAGGAAAAAAATATTAAAGCGACTCAGTTCTCTTTTACTTCAGCATGTTAGCGTTTTGATGAGGGTGGTGATTTAGATGAGGCGAGGTGGCTAGTGTAGGGGTGGACAAAGCTGAAATAGGTGACCTATGATAGAACTTTTACGGCATTTGGCCGAAGTCGGCTTCACTTTCTATGGACGGGGAGTTTCTCGCGGATGGTAATTTTGAACAAAGCAGCACGCGCCTCTTTTTCTGGCCGCGCCGCCTGTATCGTTATGCTGGTCGGTGGGTTTCTGGCCACGAGCGTGGTGCGCGCCGAGGACAAAAACCAGCCGGCATTTAAAATCGCTGGCAAGGTGACGACGCTTGAAGAAGTGGCTCGCCAGGATCAGGCTTCTTTTTATGATCTAGAAAAAAAGCGCTTTGAGTTAGTCGAGCGCGTGGCAAAAGAGCAATATTTAGATCACTTTTGGCAGCAACGAGCGAAAGAAACCGGTAAGTCCGTCGCTGAAGCTCGCAAGATTTACGAAGAGAAAAACATTAAAGTTAGCGATCGCGAATTGCAGGAGACCTTGGATAAGTTCAAGGACCATCCATCTCTGGCGAAGCTGGAAAAGAAAGAGCAGGAACGTCAGGTCCGCGACTATCTTTTGGAACGTGGTCGGCGTGAGTTATTCGACGGTATTGTCGAAGCGGGCTTGAAAAAAGGTGATCTTCTGATTGCCGTACAGCAACCAGAAGAACCAATCTATTCGGTGCCCGTCACTGCTGATGATGTGATGCGTTATGGACCGGAGCTAAATGACACCAAGCCATTTGGTTGTAAAGGTGATGATTGTACTATCACAATCATCGAATACTCTGAGTTTCAATGTCCGTTTTGCAGCCGAGTCCTACCTGATATGAAACGTATTTTGTCTGAATTCAAGGGCAAGATTCGTTGGACGGTGCGGGATTTTCCTCTTAGCTTCCATGATCGCGCACGCCCAGCCGCTATCACGGCTAAATGTGCTGCGGAACAAGGCAAGTACTGGAATATGTACGGCATCCTGTTCGACAATCAGCGTAATCTAGCCGACGCTGATTTGAAGTCCTACGCGGATAAAATTGGTCTGGACAAGAGTAAGTATGAGAAATGCGTCAGCAGCCCAGCGGCTGTTGAAGCTAAAATCGAACGCAACTTCCAGTCCGGTGTGGCTCTTGGTGTGTCGGGCACTCCAGCGTTTTTCATCAACGGTCGTCGTCTTTCCGGTGCTATGCCGTACTCGGAGTTCAAGCGCGTGATCGACGATGAATTGTCCGGCAAGAAGCGCAAAGTGAAGTCTTAATCAGCTGTATTGATTGATTAAACTGCAGAAGCCCTCAACTCCGGCGGGTAGTCAGCCGAAGACCCTTTGTGGTCCGTCTGCTCGCCGGAGTTTTATTATGAGTGCACGCAAAGAGAGCCGTAAGAACGGTCGTATTAAATTTGACCAACCACTTCGTGTGGTCATGGGCTCAATAGGCTCAGAGGTTAAATACGATATGTCGACGCGCAACATCTCGCATACCGGCTTTTTTCTAGATTTTGATAAGCCTGGACGCTTCCCATTCACGCCCGCTAGCATCATGGAAATTTGGATCGAATTAGAGCCAGAGTCGAGCATCTTCTTCAATGGCAAGGTGGCACGCGTGGTGTTCCCGGGCGATCCAAAGGCCGCAGAGACTGGTCCGGGTATCGCTGTTCGGATCGTGCAGATCGATACCAGGAACGAGCGCACGCTATTCGACTTTATTGACCGAAAGTCCCGTGAACGGATTGAGAAGAAGGCGGCACATTCCCATGTGGCCTGAGCTGTAAAATTCCATAAGTACTCATGTTTATATAAAAAACTAAAGTTTTTTTCGGATTAGCCGAAAAGGTGAAAGTTGAATCGAGGCGGGCTCTTAGTGGAAAGCCCCCTATAGTCTAAACAGGGCTATCGGGACGGGCTAATAGGAGTCTCCACTATGCGCCACTTGTTAACACTGTTCACTGCCATGATAGCTTTCATGAGTTCGAGTATAGCCAGTGGTGTGACGCAAGAGGTTAAGCTGACCAATACCAACAGTGCCATGGTGTCGGTGACTACGGTGGCCGCAGCAAAGGCACAAACTGAAGTGCAAATTCGTCGACTGCACAGCCTGTTGGTGAGCAAGTCGGGCAGTATCCGTGATGTCGAAGATTATCAACGGATGCAGCGTCGTCTGCGCGGTGCCAAATAACGAGCGGAATAAGTAAACGAATTTGTCAGCATGCAAACCAGCCGCTTTCTGGCATACTATAAAAAATATGCAGATTCATGGATGAGGAGCGTGCACGGATGAATTGGAAAGCAGTCGCCAAACCCGAGGGTGCTAAGCTGTTCAAAGTTCATACTTTCACTTATGTTTTTAAGGGGGCTAATTACCACCTTGAAATCGATGAGTCTGCGGATGGCATATTCACCGGCCACGGTGAGCATTCGACCGATAAAAATACCGTGTTGGCCTCAGTGACAGCTAGTTCCATCGAGAACTGCCTGGCGTCGCTGATTAAAAACATCAAGGTCTAACGGGAAGCGGGTCGAATCATGACGTATGGAAGCGTGGTCTCTGGCCTTGAGCGCCTGGCCGGGGCGCCGCAGTTGGCGGCAAAATGGGGGCGGTGCGGATTACTATGCAACCAGGCTTCAGTGACAGCTAAGTTTCTCCCCGCTTGGGAGTTGCTGAGCCAGCTGCTGGGGCCGCGCTTAGTGTCCCTATTTGGGCCGCAGCATGGGTTCGCCGGTGTGGTTCAGGATAATATGATCGAGACAGGCCATGCTCGCCACAGGTCGACTGGTTTGCCGATTTATAGCCTTTATTCGGAGACCCGTGAGCCTTCAGCGGAGATGCTAGCGGGACTAGATACCCTGATTATCGATCTGCAAATCGTCGGTTGCAGAATCTATACCTGGAAATCGACGATAGCAGCATGCCTGCGAGCGGCTAAGCGCGATGGTAAACGAGTCGTGGTGCTTGATCGTCCCAATCCAGTCGGTGGAGAATTGATCGAGGGGCGCGTGCTTGATGCCGATGCGCACTCTTTTGTCGGTCAGTTTCCGACGCCTATGCGCCACGCTTTAACTGCCGGAGAATCAGCGCAATTTTTCAACGCAGAAATTGGCGCCGAACTTGAAGTAGTTGCCTTGGCCGGGTGGCGGCCAGAATCCTACTGGCATGAATTAGGCCGTCCATGGGTGCTGACCTCACCCAATCTACCAACCCCTGATGCCGTTTACGTCTACCCCGGAACAGTGATGCTTGAGGGAACAAATCTCTCTGAGGGGCGCGGTACTGGTCTACCGTTTCAATTAATCGGGGCTCCTTATATAAAAAGCGGAGCGGCCCTAATTACGCGTATTGAAGATTTAATCGGCAAGCCACCAGGGGTGTATCTACGCGAGGCTAACTTCCAACCCACCTCACAGAAATGGCAGGGGCAGGAATGTAATGGGCTACAGATTCACGTGCTCGAGCCACATAAAGTGCGCAGCTATCAGTTAACTTTAGCTTTGATTAAAGCTGCCATGGATGTGGGTGGTGATGGATTTAGCTGGCAGAAACCACCTTACGAATATGACTACAATACGACACCGATTAAATTGATTGTTGGTTCACATCAGGTCACTGAGCATATTTCGCGTGAGCGATATCAGCCAGATGATGCTTTTTGGACGCATGGTGTTGATGCGTATATTAAAGAAGTTGAGCGTTACTTACTGTACAAACGTAATCTTCGGCTAGCAGACTGAGTGGTTCTTTTGAGGATTGCTAAAACTGGGTAATCAGTGCGCTAAGTCAAACTCGAGTCCACGAATTGCGGGACTGTCTTGAAGGACTCTGCGGAATTTGGCTGAGTTATTAAGGCCAGAGAAGTCGTGATCGAGTTTTGCCGTCGCGGCTAATCTTGGGTCGAGAGTGATGGCCTCAGCTAAAGAATTGAGCGACTCATCGCTACGACCTAGGAGCGCGAGCACACAGGCTTGATTGTACCGGGATATTGGGTCGTTAGGGTCTAATTCAGCAGCGGTTACGAATACTTTAAGCGCCGCCGAGTATGATTTCTTACGGTACAACGCAAGACCCATGCCGGTGTAAAAATCAGACCTATTTGGGTCGAGAATAATAGCGTCTGTGTAGGCATGTACCGCTTCGTCATGGCGATGAAGTTTTTCGGAAAGTGTTTCCCCTAACATCGCATGTAAAATGCCATGGCCATTGGGGCCGTTATTCAGTTCCGTAAGGAGTAGGGCGAGTTTAGCTGGTGCGTTGGCTTGCTTGTACGTCCGCCCAATGAAATCAATTAAATTCTGATTTTCTTTTTCGACTGCCATAGCGGTGACAAAGGATTTTTTTGCCCGCTCCCAATCGCTTTGACGAACGTAAGCCGCTCCAAGGTGGCCAGTGATTGTTGCTCGGAGATTTGAGGAGAGCTCGTCTTTATGCTTAGCAAGTACGGACTCTAGAAGAATACTCGCCTTTTTCGGTTGGTTTAAGTCCCTATACAGAATGATCGCATTATTTATCTCGGCTTCGGTATTCGAGGCGTTTGTTGACAACATCTCGTTGTAAATGTTGTGAGCTTTCTGAAATTCGCCGAGCTCCGTATAGGTAATTGCTAGAGTCAGGTCGAATAGCGGTGAGGGAAAACTATTATTCCATTGATCTAATTTTGTAATCAGCTGTCGACCGGTGTCGTCAGATTGAAGAATCGCAACGATATACGGAACAATGATTCGTGTTTCGGCTCCTGGTTGGCTTAGTGCCTGACGTAGTAAGCCCAGTACTTTTTCACCGCCACCGTTATCAGCGATCAATCGAGCTCTAGTGAAGGCGAATCTCCAATTGGGTTTGATTCCTTTAGCCTCCGCTTGGGACAGTAGCTTCACAGCTCCCTCAGTGTTGCCCATCAGGTCAAGGATATCAGCCAGCGCGGCATATCCTGCGGGGTCGCTAGGAGCTAGGTCCACGGCTTGTTGGGCTAAGTCGGCTGCTTGGCGCAAAATATAAATGTCGCTTGGGTCGCGAGTAAAAAGGCGTACGAACACATGGCTAAGCAGTTGATGTGCCGCCACCGACCTAGGGTCGACTTGCAGAAGTTGTGTCACTTCCTTTTCTAATCCTGGTATCTGGGAGTCTTCCGCCGTCCAAACTCGCACTTCGAGTTCCCGGATGTTCCCTATGACTGGTCCCGCCAAAGCGGCTTGGGTACTCAAGGCGGCGATTACTGAGGTCCACAGCTTACAGGGATTAAACATGCACGTACCCTCGATTCTTGGCTCTTTTCTTGATCCGGTTGCGGTAACGCTAAGTTTCCGCTGCCTTTCGCCTCTTTTCGGCAAAACGAGTTGATTATTTAATAAAAAATTTCTGATTTTTTTGCAAAAAACCTTATATATGTCATTAATATTAGTGGTTAATGTGAAGTTGATTGCCCCATTTTAGGGTGGCGGGAATACGGTGGCGCGGTGGGTAATTTCGACCGGGCTAATGGGCGGGATGTTTTCGGTCGATAGGCAAGATATGCACATCGAACCCGGACAACCAAACGTGAATTCCAAGCATCAAAGCCGCTTACCATGGTTTTTGGTGGCCTTAATCGCGGCGACCTTGGCGCTAGTCGTAAGTTTTGGCGTCAAGGTTGGACTCCTAAGTCAAAGAAATTTGCTTAGCGATGCCCAACTGCCTAAATTCGCGGCGCAGCCGGCCGAACCGACCACGGTGGACCAGGCCAGTTCATTGATGACGGACTCGATCTTGTCCATAGTGCAGGGCTACTATGTTGACCCTAAGCGTGTCGAGAATAGGGAGCTAATTGAGACCGCATTAGCAGCAATGGCGACAAATCCGCGCGTACACATTGGAAGTAGTCCAGGTGCTGCATGGGTGCAGATAGACGACGGTGAGAAAAAATTCTTCCTGTTGAAAAAAGTTGCGGGCTATCAAGATGTCGTCGATATTTTGGTAGCCATGGCGCGCATGATTGATGATGCCGGTGTTCCACCCGCTGCAGGAGAGATGCCTGAAAAGAATGCCCCGGCCGTAGTTGCTTTGCTCAATGCAATGCTTGCAGAACTGGATGCTCATAGTTCGCTGTTGTCGCCGGAAGCCTACCGGGAGCTGCGGCAAGGCACTGAGGGAACTTTCGGTGGTTTAGGTGTGTTGGTTGGCATTCGTGATCACCTTCTTACCGTAATCAAGCCTTTACCGCATAGCCCCGCGCAACGCGCAGGGATCAAACGTAACGACCGCATTCTTAGTATTGGCGGTGTCTTCACCTATGGATTTTCACTTGATGACCTCGTTGAATACATGCGCGGCGATCCTGGGTCCCGAGTTCATCTGTCGCTACTTCGTCCAGGGGCACCGGCACCCACCGACTTGCTGCTAAAACGCGAGGTGATTCACGTTGATTCGGTGACGTCTGAGGAGATCACTCAAAATGGTATGAAGGCCCTCCATTTAACTATCGATAGTTTTGCCAGCCGTACTTCACGAGAGGTTCTAACGGCCATCAAGCGATTTAAAGCCAAGCATGGTGGTGTGATGCATGGGCTTGTTCTGGACCTTCGTTCTAATCCCGGTGGACTGCTCGACCAGGCGGTTCAGGTTGCCGATTTATTCTTAGAATCGGGGGTCATTGTAAGCACCAAAGGGCGTCACGAAGAGATTGAAAAAGCTGGCAGCGGTTTTGATGAAGTTGGTTTTCCAATTGTAGTGCTTATTGACGGTGACTCCGCGTCAGCGAGTGAAATCGTGGCCGGTGCGCTACAAGATCACCAACGTGCTGTGGTAGTCGGACAGCCTAGTTTTGGTAAGGGGTCAGTCCAGACTGTATTTGAGCTGCCAGGCGACCGTGCCTTGAAGCTGACCATAGCGAGATATTTTACCCCGGCAGGAAGGTCCATACAGAACGTTGGCATCATCCCTGATGTGTGGATGCAGCCGGTCGCTAAGAGCGAGTCAAACGACAACCTATTTGGTCCTAGCCGCTATAAAAATGAACGATTCCTCAAAAATCGTCTTGATAATTCTGATACATCTGCCGCTTTGGAGCAGCGCCAGCCCTCACGTAAGTCCTACTACCTAACGTCGGCAATGAAGGAAGCGACCGAAGAAGACGTCGTCCGTGGTCCTGATCGTGAGATGGAATTTGCACTCAAGATCATTGACCGCGTGCGGTCGACCTACGGGGACCATCCACCCCGGGCGAGTGCGCGGGCTTCGCATTGGTTGGGACTGGCAGGACCATCTATTAAAGATGCGGCAAACGCACTTGATCGTGAAACAACCAATTGGTTGGCGAAGGCTCATAAAATCAAGTGGACACCGGCCAATCCAGTTCAAGCACCAATCATGCCGAATATTCGGCTCGATATCGGAAATAACCGGCCGCAGATCATAACGCCAGGCGAAACGGTGAATATCACGTGGACGATTACCAATCTGGAGAAAGTTCCTGTTAACCGCGCCTCTGTGTTCGTCAGGTCAGAGGCACCAGGCTTTGATACGCGGGAGATTTTAGTCGGAGATCTTCCAGCAGCTTCTATGAAAACTGGGGTAGTACAGGTCGCAGTGCCAAATAATTTTGCGCCGGGTTCGCTAGCTATTCGCATCGGAGTTGCCGTTGATGCGTGGCCTGTTCGGGGGGCTACTGCTGACTATTCCTTACAGATTGAGGATACACCGAAGGCACGCCTCTCTGCCGTGGCAACACTAGTCGAAGATCTTAGCGGTCATGTAGTTGGTGTCCTTGAGGCACGGGAAAGAGCGCGTATTCGCGTGGATTTGCGCAATGACGGAGATATTGATGCCGTCGATTTAGATGTGAAGTTGCTAAATCTTTCAGGGACTCAAGTCCAGCTTGAACAGGACTCACTCGCTATAGATGAGCTTAGTGTTGGGGAGGAGAAGCATGTTTATTTCGATATCAAGGGAGCCAAGACTATCGTCACCTCGGAGATGTCCTTTGGAATGAGCGTCGAGGGTCCGGAAGTCAGTGTCCCTTTAAGGCAGCGGTTTGCGATCAAGAGTTTACCGACGGCAGATCTGTCGGCAAAGCCAGTGCGAGTCATGAGTCATTAAGCGGGAAGGTTTAGTATGGCAAGAAAGTTGAAAATTGGCATAGTTTGTGGCGAATCATTTCAGCCGCGTTTTCTCTCGCTTTTTGAGCCGCTACGCGACGTATTCGAAACCTGTATTTATGCGCACCATCAAGAGCGTCTCATCGATCTTCATGGCACCGGTATGAAGCTTCGGCTATTTGAGAATATCACAGATATGCCTGGATTCATGCGCGGACTTGAAGACGAACTCGCCAATGTTGATCTTATTATTGGCGTAGAAAATTCACGGCTAGCAACATTTCAAGCTCTTCGGGCAGCCAGGAAATTTGGCACTCCATTTTGCGTTTTAGTAAATGAATATCTGCCGTATTTTTATGAGAAATTTGCAAATATTCGGGCGATACAATTTGATGTTTGTAATAAAGCAGAACACTTCTGGGTAACTTCGCAAGCAGCCCATCACACACTTAGATTGGATCATGTACCGGCTGAATCTATTAGTTATCTACCCCCGATCATCGATGCCAAGAAACTGAAGTTTTCTAGTGATGGTCGCCGTCGGTTTCGTGAATATGTTGGTATCGGGTCAGATGACTTGGTGGTGCTCTATCAGCACGAACTGGTGCCTGCTAATAGGCCAGAGGAACTGATCAAATCGTTGGCCTTACTTAAGCGCCAGCTCGGTGGTTTGGCGGATAACATCAAAATTCTTTGTGTAGGTCAAGGTGCTGCGACGATGGACTTGAAATACCTAGCTTACGATCTCGGGCTTGGTAAACAGGCGATGTTTTTGCATCAAGACCCCGAGCCTTTTTTGCATGATTTGTACTCATCTAGTGACATCATGTTTGAGCCTAGGCCACAAGTCGGCGAATACCATCAGGGGATACCTTTGTCTTTGCTCGAAGGTATGGCTTTTGGACTTCTGCCTATAGTCGGTGCGGGCTCTGTGGCTGCAGAGTTCGCTGCGGGATTTGGTCGCGTCTATTCGGAAGATACGCATCAGAGTATTGCGGCACAAATGCAAGACATAGTGCTTAACCGTACACAGTTAGATGCTCAGCGAATTGCTATAGTTCAGCACGTTGACACTAAACATGCGCGGTCTGCGGTTGGACAGCAATTTGTGGCAAGTGTTGAGGCTATCATTCGTACGTCGACACAAAGATCATCGCCGCAGTCTCGAGCGAAGACGATTTTGTCACAAATTGCAGTCCAGCTTAAAGCTGGCGCACTGAGCGAAGCGATCATGACTATCGAAGAGACGCTGCTTTTTGATTTTATTTCAATTTCTGATCGTGCTGAACTTTACAGACTGAAGGGTGATGCTTACTTCGCAGGGAGTCATATTGACTCAGCCTGCAATAGCTACAACGACGGACTGATGGCCGATGAGCATAGTTTTCTTTGCCTGCGTGGTTTGGGTCACGTGGCTTGGCAAAGTCATGACCATGAAGCTGCTCTGGGCTATTATAGACGTGCGCTAGCGCTCAATGATGGCGACGCCGACACTTTGTTAGGGATCGCCATGGTTTTCCGGCGCCTTGGGCTACACGAGGAGGCTGTAGTTTGGCTAGAGAAGTGTGTGATTGAGCATAATATTCCGGCAGCAACGATAGCGTTGGCACAAACTTGTTCGCAACTATCGCGGGTGGGGACAGCGATCGATATTCTGGCTAGGGTACTTGATGCCGTTGGTGATAATCACACCTTGATGACGACTTTAGGTCATTTGTACCTTAATTCTGGCCGTACTGATGAGGGCCAGGCTCTCCTTCGCAGGGCCTTAGATGCAGCCTAAAATGTGGCTAATGCCATATATCCTGTCAACATGACATGATGACAATTTTATAAGAATCGGTTAATAAACTTTGTCCAACTGGGGGGATAGAGTTATGAACCGTTACATCAACAAACCGATTTCGAATCAAAAATTACTGGCACTCGGCATGTTGATAGCGAGTGTGTTCGGCGCAGCTACTGGTCCAGTGATTGCTGCCGATGCGGAAGCGCAGCAGATTCAGCCCGCAGCCAAACCAGCGGCAGTATCTGGTGAAACCCAAGAGATGAAGAACAAGCGGATGCAGACGCTCGAGGGATCGAAGTCCCGGTGGAGTGGTCAGTTTCAGTTAAACTACTCGGGCTCGACTTTGAGGCACCCATTCTCAGCGGATGCTCCCAACCCAGGTCGTCTAGTGCCGCCACCAGTTGTTACGATGGGAGGCAATTTTTCGGCCCGCTACAGAGTCGATGAGAAGACGACGGCTGGACTCGGCACTGGCATTACGACCCAGACTCCATTCCAAGGACCGAAGAAAACGTCATTATCGGATCCGTATCTGGATCTAGCGCGGTCATTCAAGTTGGGGGCGCTACACAATCGCGCCGTGGTTCAGCTGACTCAGTACACGAATTATCAGTACTACCATGATTTTGGCTACCGCCAGGGTTTAGGCCTCAGCAACGAGTCTTTTTATGAGACCTCTTTTGGCTTAACTACAGGTCTGGCTCTGCAGTTGGACTATAGTCGTTTTGCTGATGGTGCCTACGATAAGAGTCAGCAAACCTTCGTCGGTCTTGGTACGTTTCCGTACCTTGAATATGCGATCAACGACAGGCTTAATTTTAGGACTGTCGTTGGTATTCTTCATTATAAGAATGAAGATTTGGTCGGCACAGATCGCTTTCAACGCGCATCGGTGTACCAGACCTTCGGCTTAGGCATTGCAGCGACAAAATCGATATTTGTTTATGCTTACGTGAGGGCGATTCCGTATGATAACAAGCCCGTGACGCGCGACAATACGATTGCTGGCTTTAGTACCATCATCAACTTGTTTTAAGATCATTGATCCAGTGTGATCCAATGATAGCGGCGATCCCGAAAGGCGGTCGCCATTTTTTTTAGCTCTGCTCGCTCGCCAGGAGAAAGTTTAGGGTCTTTGGCCCAGCTGGCGCAGCGTGAAGCAAAGATCGTCGCATCATGGATGTGTCCGAGCAGGTCTTGTAGGTTTATCATCACCGGACGTAGCTCTGCAGCTGGCACAGATTCCAAGCAGTCCGAGAAGAGCTCTAATGTATACCTAAGCCCCTTGGCGGCTATGCGCACGGCGTGCAGATCTGGGTCCTGATTAGCGCGGGCGACGCTCATACTGCTGTCGAGTTTACTTAATTTAGAGCTGATGGTGTCGAGTGCTATGCGATGCAGCAGTAACTTTGGCACTTGTTTAGCACCAAGTCGCGACAGTAGCTGCTTTTCTGCCCAGTCCCAGAAGGCATCTTGCTCTTGCCGTTCAATAGCGTGGCGAAGATCTTTCAGTAGCTGAGTTCGAGATTGTTTTAATTTCTTTCTGACGATTTCAGCTGCGACAGCGTAAGTGCTGTTTTGATTAGCAAGATCTGTGACGGCATCATGAAACACATCATCATCACGAATTTGACCGGCACTGCGTCGCAATTCACGAATCCGGCGCTTGAGCTTGCGGCGCATTTTTTTCGGGAGCACTTCCGCTAATGCCGTGCTGGCGACGTTTAGCCGGCGCAGTGCGACGCGCAAATCATGAACGGCACTGCTACTGTGCCGCCAGCTCTGATCTTTTAGCAGTGAATGCGCTGAGTCGCGGGCTTTGCTCAGAGGCTTGGCTACGGCGTCTGTTATGTCCGTTTGGTATGTGCTAGTTGTTGGGTCAAGGCTCATACGGCCTTATATCATATCATCTGGGGTCAGGCACTCATTGTAACTAATTGAAATCACTTGAATATAATGGATTTCGCCATGTTACAACCGGTGCCTGACCCCAATTGCTCAATTGCTAATAGGTTTCGCCATGTTACAAAGAGTGCCTGACCCCCTATTCCCCCTATTCACAATACTGTTACTGGTCGCCTGTAGCAGTACCTCCACGCAACCTGCGTCCACAAGCCGCGCCGCCTCCGCGGCTGCGCCCAAGATGCAAGGCATCGCCGCCCTCTTTGCTGGTGGCCCAGTTTATAAAAAGAGAGAGACGAGTATCTCGGAGATTAAAAAGTCTGGGTTTACCCACCTCATAGTTTGGACCATCCACGTCGAGGCGAACGGAGACCTCGGCTTCAATGGCGAGTTTCCTTTGGTCAAGGATGGTCAATATATCGGTGATCGGATTTATCCAGAGTTTCGTGTCGACATGGCGGCGCTCAAGCAGGCTCCAAGCTCCATCGAGCGTCTGGAATTTGCCTTAAGCGCTGCAGGCTCCGGGACCTACGGTAATATTAAACGTCTAGCCAACTGCGAAGATAGTCAATGCGGACTCGGGACCGACAGTGTGCTCTATAGAAACTTTAGCGCTTTGCGTGCTGCCTTTCCTGGTGTCGATGCGATCAATAATGACGACGAAAGTGTCTACGATCTGGCGACGGCAGTCCCATTTCATGCGATGCTCGCTGCGCTTGGATTCAAGACCTCAATAGCACCATATACCAACCAGTCGTTTTGGGCTGGCTTTGTGACCGCTTTGAATCGATCTCGCCCCGGCAGCGCCGACGTTGCCTACCTGCAAGTCTACGATGGAGGAGCAGGTAATGACCCATGTAGTAGCTGGCAGCTTGGCATTCCGGTCGTTGCAGGAATGTGGTCAAAGTACACCACGCCAGCCTCTGCAAAGGGTCGTCTGCGCGAGTGGAGGGCACGCTGTCAGTTGCCTGGCGGGTTTCTCTGGCTATACGACGAGATCGTCGGTACTCCCTTAGTTAACGAATATGCAGAAGCTCTTAGAGTGAGCAGCAGCCTTTGACCTTACTCAAACTTAAACATCAAGTTGGGGTAGGGTTTTCAAGTCTCGAGAAAATCGAGGTCACGCCCAAAAGTTTCCTCCAGGTTCAAAGCACCGAGGGAAGCTACAATCAACACGATGATTGCGACAACTACAGCAGCATTGCGCATGCCGAGACTGGGCTGCATCAGGCTAATTCCAAAAGTCATTGGTATGACTAAGGTGCGTACTAAGTTGGGTACATTAGTCGTGGCGGTAACGCGTAAATTGGTACCAAACTGCTCGGCGGTCGCGGTAAGCAGAACAGCCCAGAAACCTACCGACCAGCCAATGGTGAACATGATCGCATAATAAGCTAGGGGCGGCGCATTGCGCAGAGAAAGAAAAGCAAACGTGCAGACACTAGCGCTCAGAATTAAGGCGATGATCACCTTCTTGCGTGACTCGAAATACTGACTCAGAGCGCTGCTCACTAAGTCCCCAAACAACATTCCTACATTGCTGGCTACTGTCATATAGGTCGCTTTGACTGCCGCGGTTGCCCCTAGATCTTTGGTAATCTCAGGCGCAAACGGTATCAAGATCCCGGCGGTTAACCAAAGCGGCGAACCAGCGAGCACACAAGACACGAATCGCCGCAATCGACGAGGCTGCAGCATCATCAAAATATTGCCACGGGCAATATTAGGCTCTGCCTTTTTCATAGCCGCAAATACGCCCGAATCAACGATGCGAATGCGCGTGACGAGCAACACTAGGCCTAGAGCGCCACCAACAATATAGGCTGCTTGCCAATTTAAGAGCTCGCCCACAAATGCGGCGAGAGTGACACCAAAGGCTCCCGCTCCCGCAATTAGCCCAGTGGCGTAGGCGCGATGCTCACGCGGCAAGACTTCACTGACCAAGGTAATCGCAGCTCCTAACTCGCCAGCTAATCCAAAGCCCGCCAAAAATCTGAGAACAGCGTAAGCCTCAATGGATTGCACCCAAGCGTTCGCCAGGTTGGCGAGGGAGTAAAGTAGAATGGAGCCAAAAAGCACCGATAAGCGTCCCTTCTTGTCACCAATCATTCCCCAGAGCAGCCCACCAAACAGCATCCCAACCATTTGTAAGTTAAGCAGCAAAATGCCGTGATCGACTAGCTGTGCGCCGGAATAGCCCAAGGCCTCAAGGCTAGGGCGGCGAATGATACTAAATAGGAGCAGGTCGTAGGTATCGACGAGATATCCAAGCGCTGCGACGAGGACGTTAGGATGCAACAGACTGCGCCATGCGGAGGACTCTTGAGTAGGTTGGGGAATAGACATTCGACTCTCTCGTGCTGTAGGTAGGGCAACCAACGGTGATTTGCCCGGCTGCAATTCGTTTATATGCATGCCAGCAGTAGCGCAAGGGGGCAGCGTAGCAAATACCCAGAATCGCGTCCTGAAGGGCACTTATGGCTCAAAACCTGCGCCTGTATACGCCTGTATACGGAATCTTGCCTAAACCACGCTAGCACTGTCCCCGTTCTGTCGAAAAGAGGGTGTAGCTGACGTCGTGAGACCAATTACAAACAACAATGCTCACGCGCAGCACCTAATGGAGCTCCCAATCATGAAGAAAAAGAAGCAAGAGTGTTTGGACTTGAAGAAAACAAGACTAGTTAGTCAGGTGCTGGTCCAGTTTACTGTAATTCTTGGCGTTTTTTTGATTAACTCCAGTTGCAGCGCACTGAAATTGAACTCGAAGAAATCGCAGCCTCAGCCAGATTATGGTGGATACGGCGATGCCGAAGCCAAGCCTATACTGTCGCTATATGCCGACTGTAGTGAGATCCAGGCAGACATTCGCTCTCAACTTGAGATGCGAAAGAACAATGATGTGGCCAGGTGGGCGTATTACCATAGTCGATCGGGGATACATGGGGCCAGGATGCCGAAGTCCGCACCAGATGCCGCAGTTAGCAGCATGGCGACCAGTGACCAAGCAAATCCCAGCAACGAGTTTGCCGCTGAACAATCTGCCGGGCAAGGTGGAGCCACAAACGTCCAAGAGCAAGGAGTGGACGAGAGCGATTTTGTAAAGATTGGTTCAGATCATATCTTCGTACATCGTGACGCTGCAGTGAAAGTTAGCGATCGAGCCACACTTAAAGAACTAGGTGAGGTGAGTGTTGCTGACTTAACACACGTGAATTTGTATGCAGATGGATCTAGATTGACCGTGATCGGATTCAAGCAGGGTCCATCAAGCGAATTGGGGCCTCGGGGTGAGCTCGTTACCTTTGGCAATAGGACCATATTGCAGTCCGATGGCGATACCATTGTCAGGATATATGCAACGGCAAAGGGCAAACTTCCTGGTCTGGTGAAGGAACATTTCTTTCGCGGCGACTACCTGGATACACGTCTACTCGAAGGTCAATTGCTAACTGTTTTTCGCGGTAACCTGCCGATGGTGGCGGCTGTAGTAGGTGAGGTTCCACATCTGCCCGTGGCTCTCGACCAAGGATCGACTACGATCAATGGGGTAGCCTGTTCGGCAATCGCTAAGCCCATCATTCGAGATGTCGACCTAAGGATGTCGCGCCTTGCTGTCATAAACACCGTGGCGACTAATAAAGCAGTGCAGCAAATGGCAACAGTTGGTGGCGGCGATATGATCTATATGACAACTCGAAATATCTATCTGGTGAAACAGAATCGCACATGGTGGCCGTGGGTCCAACCTGCCAACGACAGGGCTGAAGAGGCTTACTGGCAGCCTCAACAGAATAGTGAGGCCGTTTACCTTACAAAGGTGTCGCTCACTCGAGACGGGCAGTTGCTGACTACTGCCGTTGGCAGGGTGCCGGGACGAGTTAAGGATCAGTGGGCGTTTAAGGAATTGGCCGATGACAATCTCTTATCCGTAGCCACGACGACTGGCCAACTGTGGGCAGAGGGTGATCAAAAAGCATTGAATCATCTTTATATCCTCGAACAAAGCGGGAGCGAGCTAAAAACAGCGGCGCCTGTCCAAGATTTTGCTCCGGGTGAGGACATTCGCTCGGTGCGTCATGTTGACAAGATTGCCTATATTGTTACATTCAAAAAAACGGATCCGCTTTTTGCATTTGACCTTAGCCAGCCACGTGCACCGAAGATCCTTGGCGAGCTGAAAATCCCCGGTTTCTCAACCTATATGCACCCGCTGGCGGATGGTCGGCTTTTGGGCATTGGCTTTGATGCGATAGAGCAAGGCGGTTTTGCTCTCTTTGATGGAATCCAAGTGTCTCTTTTTGATACTTCTAATCCACGTGAACTTGGGCGTCTTGATCATCATACTCTTGGTAAAAGAGGATCTGGTTCCGACGTCACTGGCGATCATCATGCCTTTTATTACGATGTCGGGACCAAATTGATTGGCGTTCCTGTAGTCATGGTAAATGACGACAGGGCGTCAAATATTGAGTTAGCTGGGCAAGCTACTGAGTTTAGCGGTGCAGTGCTCTACCGTCTGGAAGGGGATAAGCTAAATGAGTTGACTCGGATTTCGCATGCAGACCTTATGCCCCCAGGATGCAAGCGAGCTCTAGCGGGTACTTTGTGGTGGCAAGACCGCTTTCAATCTTTAGATATCAATCGCATGTATACACTCGATGGTCGTCTGATTTCGATTTCCCGCTTTGGTATCAAGTCCCACGAACTTCAGGATCCGGACAAGGTTACTGGATCGACTGTTTTTTCCAGGGCAGGGGAGGAGCTCTGCATCAGCAGGCCGCCAGTTATGATAGATGGTTTTGACTAATTGTCTCGTTTAATTCAACTGCGTCGAGCTCGCTAGGCTATCTGCCGGCGAGCCTTTTTAGTATGGCCTTCGTTGACCAGGGCCTGTTTTGACGTCTTTAATTTATCTAGATATTTCGAGTATTTAAGGCGCCAAATCCGAGCTTGTATACGCTTGTATACGGAATCTTGCCCAAACCACGCGAGCACTGTCGCCGTTTTGCCGAAAAGAGCTTGTAACTGACGTCGTGAGACCAATTACAAACAACAGAGCTCACGTAAAAATCCTAAGGGAGACTCGATCATGAATCCTAAGAATCTAAACAAAATTTTTGTAGAGGCTGGCATCATAGCGGCCTTGTCGCTGACATTTGCAGGCTGCGGACAACAGGATCAAAAACAAGGCAAAAATGTAGCTGCAGAAAAGTCGACCGATCTGAAAAAAGACCAGAACGATAAGTCTGGGAAGGCGAGTCTCGGCTTGGCGCTGCCGAAAAACCTGCCAGCAGAAGTGGATCAGGTTGAAGTTAGCCTGTCCCGTATGATCGCCTTCGATGATGGATGTGGCGGTGTGATTAATGGTTCCTATACAAAGAGTCATCACTTAGGTCGGCCGTGCATGGTACCTGCCGGTGTAACCGGATCCGGGGTGGGAGTGGGTTTGGGAGAGATTGATAAAAAAAGCATCGCCGCATCTACTCAGATTTTTGACGTCAATGACCAACCAATTCAAATAAACGACCTAGATGCTGGCGACTACTGGATCACCGTCAACCTGGTAAACAGCGCCACAGGCCGCGTCTACTCCACCGGCAAGGGTCGTGCGACCGTCGAAGCCGGCAAGTTAGCCACTGCTCGTATCTCCATGACTAAAGTTGAGGATACGACCGGTGGACTCATCATCGTCCTGGAAGATGTAGTCGACTCGAACGAACCAGCCCCGATCGTGGAACCAGTGCCAGCACCACCTTTAATGTGTCCAGCAGATTTTCAGGTTCCGGTTTGTGTGGTAGTGGGCAAGAGCCTGGTTTACCAAGTCTATGATTTTAGGCCGCTGCCCAATAGCTGCAAATGGGCACCACTGCCACAGTTCTTCCAACTGGTATCAAATAGCCACTGCCAAGGCCTACCCGGCTCCGAAAGACTCTGGACTAGTGGGGGCCGAGGTCTTTAAGGTCCGAATGTTTCTTGGTGAGCCCAAGGGATTGGCAAGCGCCGGCTTGGCTTCGCCAATTCCACTTACTACTTTCTCTGGCTCTCAACCTTCTTCATCTCTTCATCGCTATGGGGCGTAAGGATTGTTTTGGCGAAGGATTCATCCTGTGGAATCGCCATCTTTAATCCAGCAGCCCCTTGCATTCTTAGCCTTCCTGATTTCAGAGAAAAATCAAAAACGTGGCCGGCATGTCGGCGATCATCGCTGATAAAATGCAGATGGTAGCCGCTCACATTTAATAAGTTGGTATAAGCAGGAAAGCGGAAGCCGACGATGGTACCTTTGATCAAGCCGAAGGAAAAAACTGGCTGGGTTTTGACGGCATCAGCGAGTTTTGGATACGGCTGTTTTTGCCGTGGGGCGATCCGAAGACTCAGGCTGGTAAATTCCCCGTCTAGGCGAATCACATCGATGCCATTGAGGTTGCTACTGAGCTCGGTTAATTTTTGTTCAAAGCTGTCGCGACTCAAGTCTTTGAGTTCGCTTACCGGGACATCTTGGGGCAGCTCACTCAGTACGGCAAATGGACTCAGGCACTCTTTTTTTCTTACGACAGAGCCGTCCTCGCGGGCTTGATAAACCTGACCATCAACAGCGATCATCTCGCCATCAAGGGCATCAAAAGTCCCAAGCCCAAGCTTTCCTTGCTGTAGCAATTCCCTGCAACTGACAGTCCCGGTAAATAGGCCTTGCATCAGTGCGTTGATTGGGCCGCTCTGATAAACCCAGATAGGATGGGAGCGAGCCAGACTCGCAGTAGTATGACCAAGAGCACAGATTAAAACGATGAAGCGAAGCATTGAAAAACTCCGGAGTGAAAGTTTTATTTGTTTATCAGGCGAGCTGGAATCGTCAGGGTAATACAGGCCGCAAGCACAAGACAGGCAATCAAAAGATACATACCAGCCGAAGTGGAATGGGTCGCGTCCCTGAGCCAACCTATAGCATACGGACTGCTGAATCCAGCAAGGTTGCCGAGTGAATTGATCAGCGCGATTCCTGCTGCTGAGGCGGCTCCGGTCAGAAAAGCGGTCGGCAAACTCCAGAACAAGGGCAAGCTCGTCGCGATGCCCATGGTCGCGATCGTAAGGCTTAGAAGTGCCAGGCCTGGGGTCTCTGCCCAATGCACGGATAGAGCCAGTCCAAGAGCGCCGAGCAGAGCTGGTATTGCTACATGCCACCTACGCTCGCGATGTTTGTCGGCACTTGCTGCCACAAGCACCATACTGATGGCGGCAGCTGTCCAGGGAATCGCCGACAAAAGTCCAACCTCGAAGCTATCTTTTACTCCCATCCCTTCAATCAAGCTCGGTAGCCAAAAGCTGATCCCATACAGGCCCATCACGAGGCAGAAGTAAATCGCGGCAAGATTCCAAATTCGGGGATTTTTGAGCAAGTCGCGAAATGACGCTTGTGCTTTGCCCAATTGATCCTGAGTGATGCGGTCACGCAGCAAAGTTTTCTCTGTATCACTGAGCCAGCCCGCATCGCTGATGCGATCATCTAAATAGCGCAGTAGGAAAAGACCGAGAAATATTGAGGGCAGTCCTTCCAGAACATACATCCACTGCCATCCATCCCAACCATGGACTCCCGACATGACGCTTAGGATCCAACCTGAAATTGGGCCACCGATAATGCCTGCCAGCGACATTCCTGTCATAAAAAGCGAAGTGACCTTTGCGCGGCGTTCGGCTGGGTACCAATAGGTTAGGTAAAGAATGATCCCAGGAAAGAATCCAGCTTCAGCCACTCCCAGCAGAAAGCGCAAGAGATAGAAGTGGACCTCATCTTGAGCAAACGCCATGGCTCCGGAGACTATACCCCAAGAGATCATAATGCGCCCGACCCAGCGCCTTGCGCCATACTTGTGCAAGATGATATTGCTCGGTACCTCGAAGAGAAAATAACCGATAAAGAAGATCCCAGCACCGAGACCATAGACTGTATCCGAAAAACCTAGATCCCTTTCCATCTGCTGCTTCACAAAGCCAACATTAACCCGATCGAGATACGCTACGACAAAGCATAGGAGTAGCAATGGAATCATGCGCCAGCTAACCTTTCGGTAGAGGGCATCTTCACTTATTGTCGATGAATTGGTGTGTTTGCGAGTGTCCGCCATATTGTTGCCTTAAAAATGAAAATTTTTTCATTTTATCTGATTTTATTGCCTATGTTATCCCGATGAAAAACAATGGAATCGATTAGTACTCTAGTTAAACGCAAAGTTATTGATTACCTCTCGGGGAGATTTTAGCGTGACCATAAACTTTAAGACATCGCTCAGGTCAGGAATTGTCGCATTTCTTGCATCCAGTGCTTCTGGTCAAGCCATCGCCAATATCGCCCTTTACGAAAAAGAAGCGGTAAAATTTTACGCCGGTGGTTACGCGGCACTTGATATATTTTCCGACACCACCCAGGGCATCGAGGAGATCGTCGGCAGCACCCCGGTCGCCCGTCCTGGTACCGTGGCCGGTGATACCGGCCGCACAATTTTTTCCTCGCGCTCCTCTCGCTTCGCTCTCGGTGTCATGACTAGCCGGGGGTCATTGAAAACGAAGGGCCATATTGAAGCTGATTTTTTAGGATATCAACCCCCGGTCGGAGGCGGTGTCAGCGAAGCGGCCTACTATCAAAATCCAACCCTGAGACTGCGCCACGCGTATTTCCTCGCCGAAGATCAAGGCTGGTCGATACTAGCCGGACAGTATTGGTCACTGTTTGGATGGCAAATGGACTATATCACTCGCACAGTATCGCTGCCGCCAATGACCGGGACTTTGTTTGCTCGGACACCCCAATTGACGGCGATGAAGCAGCTCAGTTCCAGCGATAATTCTACGGTTACTTTCGGCGTGTCGGCGGCTAGGCCGGCGCAGCGCGACAGCCAGATACCAAATTTTGACGGCGGAATTAAATTTGCCTTTAGTGGGCGACAGGCGCCGTATTCGCTATCCAATGGTGATCTTAAACTTGCTGCCACTTCGGTAGCTGTTACGGGAACTTTCCGTCAGTTGTCACACCCCAGTGTGGCTGATGGCAAGACTATCTCACTGCATAAAAAAGTCTCGGCTTTGGCTGTTGATTTTATCTTGCCGATATTGACCGCAGAGTCGGAAAAAGATTTCGGCAACACGCTCGTTTTAGCTGGTGAATATACAACCGGAAGTGGCCACGGGGATTATTTCCCTCGCTGGACAGGCAATCTTGCTAATCCAAATGCGTCTCAGCCGCAAGGTGCGACAATACAGCAACCTTTTGTTGATACGGGTGTCGAGGGATTCGCCACTGCTGATAACAGCCTGCAGCCCGTCAAACTCAAAACTTGGAATGTTAACCTGCAATACCATCTCCCTGCGGGAATGGACGCCTGGGCTACAATTGGTGCAGCAGAGCTTGCATCGCCCAACGCGAAAGATCTAAAAGCAAATGGGTCTACGGTCGTTTATGACCGTCAAAGAGGCGGCTACGCGAATCTAGTCCATAACTTTAGTCCAGAAATTCGCGCGGGTCTTGAGTATGCGCTGATGCAGACGCGCTACGTGGACGCAGGGTCTGCTCAGAATCACCGCGTACAAATAACGACTTGGTATAGGTTCTGATAATATTTGGTACAGCAATCGATTCTAGGTAATCTTTGCTCTGCCACTCTCAAAACCACGTGTCTAAAGCCTAAACACTCCGGATATCTCAATACAATGCAGAGACTCGCAATATCATGATCTTACACACCCCTCCTCGGGGCATTTTTTTTGCATCTAGCTCCTTACCAAACTGATGCGTATTCGCTTTTTAAAGAAATATTTGCGGAGCCACCTAGATGTTTCAAAAGACCATGATTATCGTGTGCCTCACCTTAACGTCTGCTGGGTGTCTCTCTAAGAAGAATGCAAGTGCCGTCAAGGTCACCAACGGACAGCGCACCATGCAGCTTCCGGCTGTGGTCAGAATTACAAACCTAGAAGGTAGTTGTACGGCAACATTTATCCGGGCGAATGTGTTATTGACCGCGGCTCACTGCGTAAAGGATAGAAATATTCCAGTCGTAGTTAAGCAACTTGAAGTTGCAAGCAAGAATATTTTCGTTCATCCAAACTACGTGGGAGCAAGTAAAGATCCCAATGACGTAGCTCTCGTATTTTTTCCGAGTTCCATCTCGGATCAATTTCTTCCGGTCGATTATAACTTGCCGGCGCCAGGAGAGCCTGTTCAGCTAATAGGTTTTGGCGATAATCAATTTACTGATGGCTTAGGCTCGACTGGTAGCAACGGGATCAAACGTACAGGCTTCAACCAAGTGGATCAGGTCGGTGATGGCAAAATAACTGTAGTCGGCCAACGAGGTGCCAATGCCCCAGACAGCGAGTCTCCTGATGGAAAGCTTGCATCTTTAGGATCTGGAGACTCAGGGGGACCGTTGGTAAGCAAATCAGGCGAGATCATTGGTATCGCATCATTCGTTTCGATAGCTTCTGAAACTACGATTCGTTCAAGCTACACGTCTTTAGCCAGCGTACGCGAATTTGTTGAAAGCACTCTGTCTAACAACGCAAAAATTTCGGCCAATCCATTCATTGATAAATGCAAATCACAGATCAAGAGTTATAGCGTCAAGTTTCTATTCAATACATTTGCAAGCGATACATCGTGTGACACTCTGTATGCCGCTCTTGCTGCAACAGACACCTTGAGCATTGTTGCGATTGCCGCAACTGATGATGTTTTAGATTTATCCCTGCTTGAGGATATAACTTGGCTTCGTTCCATAGAGACATCCGATGTCAAACTTGCGAATTTTGAAGCTCTAAGCAACAGCCGCTCACTGACTCGATTAACTCTAAAAAACTCAGGAATTAAAGAATCATCGGCGCTGTCTAAAATCTATAGTCTTCAACTTATTTCCATCGACGACGTTAATGAATTATCCCCGGAACCAATTACCACGCTCCCAAATATTATGAGTGTTAATATAAATGGAAAATCGTTTGATACGAAGAATATTCTGAGAAATCAGGTTTTCGGAGGGACCTGGAGACGTGACTGTCATCGGCTCACAACGTCTCAACCCGAACAATACGCTCAAGAATCTTTTTTATACTCTCAAAGTATCTCGACCATTCAATATGTGGCCAAAGTATATCTTGATTCCACCTGCTCTAAGCAGCCGATCTTAGCGATTAAGACCGATCTCTTGATGAAGATGTTGATGCCAATCGACGATAAATCGACTTACACGTCCGACTTTAACATTTCCACTGCCAGCAATATTACGATCTATGATGACACCTGGGTAAAAGCAACGGATCGCGAAGCCTTTCGCAAAAATTGCCCCTACGAAATTGGTAAGCCAATTTCGTCCTGTGGCGTGAACGGAGCTTTCGAGCCCTACACATTAGTCAAACGCGACGGTAACAATTTCTTCATCGGAACAAACGAGAAGCAAGAGCAAAATGACGGCAAGTCGAAAGACAAACGCCAAACCGAACTAGATCCAGTCCCGTTCGTTAAAATCAGTGACAACGAAGAGTACGGCTATTTAAAATAGGAATATGGGGTCAGGCACTTTCCGTAAATAGCTGATATTCCAGTCTCACAAGGGATTTCGGCATGTTGCAACCAGTGCCTGACCCCATTAAACATCTTATAACAAGGCATTTACTGTCCAAACACCTGCAGACGCGGCTAAGCAATAGAATCCAAAATAATGCCAACGTCCATGCTCTAGCCAACTCGACAGCCAGCGCAAAGCAGCTAGGCCAGCGAGGAAGCTAAAAAACATTCCGACGATACCGGGTAAGAACATACTTAACTCGATATGAGTCTGCCCATCGACTGTGGTCGCTTTAAGCAGGCGGCGGATTTGTAGCAAAAGCACTGGGGGCGTTAAAACCACAGCTAGAGCAAAACTAAAAGTCTCAGCCTGATCTCGCGGTAGCCTCTGTAGTAGGGCTGCGGAAATGGTAGCACCCGAGCGAGAAAAGCCCCTGAAAGGTAGGCACAAGCCTTGAACGATCCCTATCACACTGGCGATCTTATTTGATAACGGACGCGACTCGGTGGCCGTTGCGCCTTGTCGGTTATTTGCTATACCGCCAACGATAATAAGGATGGCTGCTGCAAATAAGCTACAGCCAATGAGAGGCAGGTTTTTAAATAAGTGTTCGATCTCAGCGTTTGGCGAATCAGCAAGGATGATTTTTTCAATCGCGAACTTGAGCCCGAGTCCGATCACGCCTGTCCAGAATGTGGCGATGACTATGTGCTTTAAATAGTTATAGGTGCTACTTACTCCGGCCTGCCACAGAGCTCGCCACTTCGGCCAAAAAAACAAAATGACCGCGAACATCGTCCCAGTGTGCAGCATGACCAATAAAAAGGTCATTGCAGGAGCGCTCGGGTCGAGGCCCATCAGTTTTTCGGCAACAATCACATGCGCCGAGCTGGATACGGGCAACAATTCTGCCAGCCCCTGTATGACTGCTAATAGCACAACTTGCAGAAGGCTCACGTCCATGGGATGCCATCTCTATACAATAAGGTTGAGTTCCATTCCCTAAAGCTAAGGGCTGGACCTGGTAGGGTCAAGCAGAACTCGGCGAGCTTTTATGTGGCGAAAAAAAGGAGGGCGTCGGGAGCGACATATTGACCGGATCCTCGAAGAGGGGTCTCCATGTGCAATCCCGACGCGGGTGCTGGGGTTACGCGACGCGCAACCTGTCTACTGCGGAACTGGGGTTGGTCTATCCGGACATGAGAACAATGCCGGCTTGCCAGTTCCACGAGCGAGAAGCATATCCACTAGGTTGCACTTCGCGCCTTGCGTCGATCTTGACTTACTTAGCATCCGTTCTTGCATGGGGTAGGTTTCCGATATTCGCGGCGTCTTATGAGCTCTTGCGAGTTCAGTCCAACCGCCTTTTGTGTGCCAGGCATCCATTGCCTGCGCTATTCACAAAGGAACATTCGGTGTCTTCCCAAAAAGCTTTAGAGTAATTTTTGATGTGAGATCTAAATTGCCGTGAATACGGCGACTTGTCGCTGCCGGCAAAAGACGGGATATGGCCCTAGTCAGCGCCCCGCTGATCAGTCGAAATCTGATTTCCCGGTGTCAGGGAATCTGGCGCAAACGGGTCGGAAACTATGCAAGCGCCTGATTTAAGGGAGTTTCGGGCTCTCATCTTTAATTGTGTTGGTGGGATGCGCAAAAAGAATGCTGCCTATCGACGCAATAATGATGAGACCTATGGCCAGCCACTGCTGCCAGTAGAGGTTCTCACCAAGCATGAAGTAGCCCAAGATCGCGGCGAATGCCGGCTCAAAGCTCATGAGGACGCCAAAGGTTTTGGCTGGTAGACGAGTCAAAGCCATCATCTCTAAGGAGTAAGGTAGGGCGCTGGACAGCACCGCTACTATTGGAGCGTAAATCCACAGTTCGCGATTACTTAAATCCGTGCCGCCATGATGGATGCCGAAGGGCAAAATGATTAGGGCGCTTATGACCATGCCAAGTGCCGAGGCCCTACCGTCGGATAGTTGTTTGCCGGCGCGTTGACCGAAGACGATATACAAGGCCCAGGCGACTGCTGCTAGCAGAGCGAAGATGACCCCCTTGGGGTCTAGGCCAGCGCCTTCCAATGATGTGCTGCCTGATAATAATAGCGCTATCCCAACTCCGGCCAGTCCTACCCAAAGCAGATCGCTGGACTTGCGAGACATGCAAAGAGCCAGGCCCAAAGGACCAAGGAATTGCAGTGCAACGCCGATACCGAGGGGAATCCGGTCCAGTGATAAGTAAAAAAATAGGCTCATGGCTCCGAGTGAACCGCCATACATAATCAGTTCAGACAGTGCCAATCGCGTCACTGGTCCGTCCCGCCACGGCCTTCTTACGCTCACGAGAAGTAGGGCTGCTAAGCCGCTGCGAACCATGGCAGTGCCAGCGACGCCTACAATAGGGAAGAGATGCTTCGCCAGTGTGGCCCCGAACTGTATCGAGATCATCGACAGCATAATCATGCAGATTGCTAGGACTCGATACTGCAATCGGATTCCCTGCCTAGGTTTTGGAAGGAGGCCTCTGTAGTGAATTGGTGGCGCTAAAGAGGCAGCCTAAGATTATCGACTCAGGCTGCTCCGCACAAGCAAGTATATCAATTGCTAACCTTTATTCAGGTGGTCGCAGACTGAATTTCTTCTAGTGATAGGCCTTTGGTCTCGGGCACGAATTTGGCAATGAAGCCAACCGTAGCTAGCGCAAACACCATGAACAACCAGAAGGTCTTGGCGCCGCCTATCCCTTCCAGCAGCATAGGGAACCCCTGCGACACGGCAAAACAAGCGATCCATAACGCAAACGTTGCCACCGACATGGCCGTGCCACGCACGCGAGTGGGAAAGATTTCGGCGATAACCACCCAAACCACGGGGCCAAGCGAGGCGGCAAAGCAAGCTATGTAAGCCAAGATCGCAACTAAAATCATCGGGCTGGTAAAATCCTGCTGTTGAAAAGCGTAACCAAGCCAACCTAGGCTTATAGCCATGCCCAGTGAACCACCAATGAGTAACGCGCGTCTGCCGATCTTATCGATGAGCCAAATGGCAACGAAGGTAAAGATGAGATTCACGACGCCGATAATCACCGTTTGATCCATGGCCGACCCGCTGGCGGCACCGGTCTTTTTAAAGATCTCAGGCGCGTAATAAATAATCGCGTTGATCCCCGTGATCTGCTGGGCTACTGCGAGAATCGTTCCTATGATCAGGATTTTGCGATGATTTTTATCGAAGACCTCCATGAAAGAGGCCCCTTTCTCTTGTTCTAGGGATGTCTCGATTTCCGCGTAATCTTTTACTGCGGCAGTGCTGCCCGAAGTGCGCGTGAGGACTGCGATCGCCTTTTCCTTCTCGCCCTTCTTTGCCAGCCAGCGAGGGCTTTCGGGAACCAGCAACAGGAGCCCCATGAATAATACGGACGGCGCGACTTCCGAGCCGAACATCCAGCGCCAGCCCATTTCAATATCCCAAGCGTCGTCGCCGAACGCCGCAATTTTTGCATTAACGAAGTAAACTAAAAGGATTCCGGTGACTATTGCGAGCTGGTTCAGCGACACAAGGGTGCCACGGATGCGTGCTGGAGCGATCTCTGCAATGTATAGAGGTGAAATCAGCGAGGCCATGCCGAAGCCAATGCCTGCAGCCATCCGGAAAATGACCAGCTCCGTAAGGCTATTTGGTAGAGCTGTGCCGATGCCCGATACGGCAAAGAAAAATGCGGCAAGCATCAGCGCCTTCTTACGTCCAAGATAATCGCTAATTCCGCCGGCGAATAAAGCCCCGAAGATACCACCGACGATGCCACTGGAGGCAGCCCAGCCAGTCATCGCCGGGGTCAGTTCAAACTTGGTCGTGAGAAAGCCAATAGCGCCGGAAATGACTGCGGTGTCGTATCCAAAAAGTAAACCACCGAGTGCGGCAATTCCGGTAATCAGTAGCACGTATCCCATCTGACTCTTTTGCTCGTTCATACCTGACTCCCATTCAGGCCGGAGCCCGTAGACTGCGCAATCCTAGTCCACGCATTCCATGTTCGCCAGACAATCCTCACATGTCAGGGCGCTGGTGTGCGCACCACGTGGTACAGGGTCAGCTTGTGGGAAAGTCTCAGTTGCCACTCAAGACACTCTGGTCGCTCTTAAGACTTGCATCCGAATACTGTGACTCGCTGAACGATGGCATGCTGCCTCGCCCCGATCGGACGGCGGCTTTAAACTCTTGCAACGATTTCCCGCGGATACTAATGCTGCCATCGCCACTCTGGCCATGGCAGCGCGCGCAGTTAATAGAAAAATCCCCGGACAAAGTTTTCGTTGTCGTTGTGGCGACCGTGTTGGTCGATGCCGGGGTCGTTGTGCTTGCTGGTGGCCGACTCGCTGGCGTGGTTCTGCTGCCGGTCGCAGTTTTTTTAGGTTTTTTCGGTGCGGTTGTAGTTGTAGTCGGAGCTGGGGTGGGGGCTGGAGCCGGACTTCTGCTGTTGGCTTGTCCGCAGGCAAAAGCCATGATTACGATCGACAGCAGCGCGGTGTGGCGACGGATCGCATCTTTGACATTCATAGGAAGTCCTCTTTATAAGGATATCATT
>Ga0315274_10000617_pt1 | contig 55187 bp, 29 predicted proteins | sample YL17G02_20_MG_FD_203700 | JGI IMG/M metagenome (GOLD analysis project Ga0315274, IMG submission 203700) | Sediment microbial communities from Yellowstone Lake, YNP, Wyoming, USA - YL17G02_20 | ecosystem: Environmental > Aquatic > Freshwater > Lake > Sediment | place: USA: Wyoming | collected...
CTGGATATTTTGGCTTGCGCATACATCCCCCTTTGAATGTGGCAAGTGAAGAGACGTACGCAAGATACTCATAAATCAGTTAATTAGCGTAACAGTCCACTAGCTTGCCCCGGCCGGGTTCATAGTACACCACCCTTGGCGCCCCTCTGCCTCGACACCTCATAAAGCACCACGGCGCTTGCGCTGGCGACGTTCAGCGAATCGACGTTGCTCTCCATCGGAATCGCGAACGATTCGTCACATTCGGCAAGCACGGTTGGATCGATTCCTTCCCCTTCGCTCCCAAAGACGATGCAGCAATCCTTGTTCATGGGAGTTCCCTGGAGGGTTCGCTGTTTGGCATGGGGGTGAGCAGCTAATACGCGAACAAGGTGAGTCCCTCGTAATTCCCGGAGAGTTTGTGCAAGATTGCTCACGTGCACAACGGGAAGGTTGAAAACTGTTCCCATGGAATTGCGAACAGCGCGGCGGAGATATGGGCTGCTCGAAGTTTCTCCAACCAAGAGCGCATCAACGCCAAATGCCGCACAGTTTCTGACAAGCACGCCAAGGTTCTCGGCGTTCGTCAGGCCATTGACAGCAACCAGTAACATCGGCCGTCGCGCTCGCATGAGCACTTCATGGAATTCCAAGGGTTGGGGAATGCTCGCGACGGCCATGATCCCCTGATGCAGATGAAATCCGACAATCGACTCAAGCATCGGTTTCGGTGCTACGAACACGGTAATGTCGTTTCCCTTCGATTCCAGCGCGACGCGATAGACATCAAGCCATTCAGGAGTCATCAGCGCCGACCGAACGACAAGATTGCTCTCGAGAAGTCTTCGAACTACTTTTTCTCCTTCAGCGACAAAGATTCCACTCCGTTGATGTTCAGCGGGGCGTCGGAGCGTCCGGTATGGCTGAAGGCCCGCGTCGTCGAGAGCCGTGACCTGGAATATTCTCATGAAAGAATGATACGACGAGACTGGCTGGAAGTCAACGCTCACGGATGCGGAGGCCGCCATAGTCCGGGTTTCCTCTTGCGGGGGCGATTTCGTGCCGTCTTCCGCGTCCGGCCGCGGCCAGTGTTGACATTCCGTGAAAAAGACAGTACCATTTCTGCGCAGAAGGCGTTCTTGAGCACCCCTGTGATCGGGTTGAGGAATCTTCCCGGACCGCCTGAATACTTTATGGAGACCTTCGTATGACGATCAAAGAAAAGATGCATGGTGATGTTGCGGTTCTTACCTTTAAGGGCAACTTGATGGGTGAGCCGGACACAACCGAGGTTCGCGAGAAAATCTATGGCTTGCTCCAGGAAGGTTTTGCCAAGATTGTGCTGGATTTGGGGCAGGTGAAGTGGGTAAACAGCTCCGGTCTCGGCACGCTCATTGCTGCAATGACCTCCGTGAAGAACAAGGGGGGCGAAATGAAGCTTGCCCGGGTCACGGACAAGGTGGAAAGCCTCTTCGCCATCACACAGCTCATCAAGGTTTTCAAGACCTACGAGACTGTTGACCGGGCGGTTGCAAGCTTCAAGTAGTCCGCTCCCAACAGCACATGCCGCAGTTTTCCATTCAGAGTGGCGGGTTAGGATTTATGATTCTCACGCGACGTTGCCGGAAACACTGGCGGCGTCGCGGATTTGTTTTCGGTTCGCCGGCCCACACACAGAAACCGAAATCTGCCGCTGCAGATCAATTGCCCCTAAGATTCTCGACGCTCCGAGAAGAGGCGGGATAGACCCATCCGATAATCGGATCCCGCCGGCACCCGACAAAGACTTTCAGGAATCACAGTGAACACTCGGACCCCTCTTGTCCTTCGGTACTTCATTTGGAGCATGCTCATTTTTGCCATCTCGATGGGTTTCTGGAGCTTTCGTGCCCTCCGTTCTCTTGAGCTGAAAACCCTGAGTCTTTCTCTCCCCTTCCGCCAGTCTTCCCCGCTTCGCTACTTCAGAGAGGTCGAAATGCCGTTTTTGTCCATCCCGGTGTACGGCCAGATTTCTGAAGAGATGTATCTCGAGATCGCTCGAGACGCAGTCCACCATCTCAAAAAGGGAGGCGCAAAGGCAGTCATTGTGCCGCTGCCTCTGGGTAGCCCCTCCACAATGAAGGCCCAGAAAACGGTCGAGGAAATCCTCAAAGACAGCATTGCCATCCTGGGTGCCCTGAATCCAATCACGTCAACGTATTCGCCTTATGGCGACCGCCGGTTCGATCGGCGGTCCTTGTGGTGGGTTGAGCACCCGTTCCACAATCAGCGTAGGATGCCATGGGGTGTCATGTCTGCGCAAAACGAATTCAGTCGTCTTGTTCGTTTCATTCCCTCGGGATTCCGCGAAGGAAGAACGGGCAAGCCCGTCCCCGATGTTGCCATTCTCGCCCTCAGACGCTATTTCGATCTTCCGGATGATGCTGACATTCAGCCGTACGCATCGCGACTTCAGATAGGTTCCCTTGCAATCCCGATCGCGAAGGACGGCATATCCTATCTGCGAAATGCCTTCTGGCAAAAGACTCAGTCGGTAATCGTCGCGACGTTCGAACAGTTATCCGATTCCATACGCTACTACCCGGAATGGAGCTCGGGCAAACCCAGCGACGAACCATTGGAGAAAATCTGGGCCAAACACCAAGGCAAGATTGTCATGCTCGATTGGTACGGAATCAGACAGTATCAGTTTCCCGGCTACGGTTGGACGTACATGCAGGTATTTGGCTCTGTATTCCAGAGGTCGTTTCTCACCGTCCATCACGAATGGAACGTTTTACTCATCACGACGCTGGTTATTCTCCTCTCCGTGTTCAGCTACGCGATGCGCAACAGCCTGACGGTGCTTCTCTCGCTTGCCCTCATCGTTGCCACAATTGCTGTGAGCATCTGGCTCATTGACGCACACAACGTGATCTTCGACCCAATTTACATTCTGGTCCCAATCCTCCTTTGCGGATTTATTATCCCGATCGTCAAGACCTCAGGAGAGAAGAAAATCGCAGAGGCAATCATCAAGAGCCTGGAAGAAGAGAATAGGCGACTCCTGGAGCTGCAGCGGCGCTCGACACAGGGCCCACATTTCTAACCTGACCAAGTTTCTATGGGATTGGTGCTCACCAATTTTGCGTCTTTGGTAGGTTCTTATCTCGTCCTTCGCAACATCACCCTTGCGACGACCACGAAAGAGCAAACCGCTGTCATGATCACTGTTGCAGGGTTTATCTCTTGGTTTTTCATTTTCTCTGTTGCGGCGTGGGTTCTGCTTACCCTCTATCTTATCTTCGCGCTTGTCGTTCTTGGAAGTCTCGGTGCGATCTACGGCTTGGTTTTCATCGGCTTCTTCTCTGGAATGGCTTTCCAATTCAACGAAGTTCTCGACGCGGGGGTGGTATTGTACTACATACGCGAAACGGCTTTCTTCCGGCCAATGAAGCCAAAATCGATGATCTTTCAAGAGGAGCTTGACAAGAAGGAGATGCGCGACATTCACCGGGAGATAGCCGACACGCCTTTTCCGGTGATGAAAACTCAAAAACGCCTCCCCACGGAGAAGGAGCTCCAGAAGCTTCAACGTGAACTGCATGCGCTGCGGCAGCGGCCCGCGCGGTCCGACCGGTTCAACAACGAAATCAGAAGCCTGAAGTCGGGCGCCATCACCAGCATTGCCGATCCGTGGAAAGTGTACACGTTTGACCACAAATTTCACGATTGGTATGCAGAAATGTCTCACGTCGAAATTGATCCTGCCAGACGAGCTGCCCAATTCCGGTTGAACGTCCCGAACGCTTCCGAAAAGGCCCTTCAAGACGCGATGTATGTGTTTCGATTGAAGCAGGAGTTGTACCAGCTCTTGCAGGTTCTGAATACGGATCCATGGTTGCTTTGGTACAATGAGTATTTTGACCGCTTTCTCATGACGCTCTATGGCGTCGAGTCCGACAGCTTTGGCCACACGCAGTTGTTTGTCTTCATGAAGATCGAGATTCTGCGCGCACCGCTCACAGAACGAGAAGGGAGATTCTTCAACGCGGCAGACCTCCATACAATCTCGGCAATCGCGTTCAACCATGGGAGTCCACTCCCGGAGAAACCATGATCATGCGGCTCTTTTCATTCCTTTTTCTCCTGCCCGCGATCACGCTGCTTGCGCGGCAAGCAAATCAAGCATACAGTGAGTACGGCGATCTGGTAAAAATCCAGCTTTCCTCGGCTCCATTCCCGCACCCACGACGGGCATCGGGGCATACCTACGGAAAACAGGTCTTTCCGGCGGGGCAACATTACAACGACAGCAGTGTCGCACTGTTCATCCCAAGGGGGTTCCGGAACACCAGCGCGGTCGACTTCGTGGTGCACATTCATGGATGGTGGAACAACGTCGACACGGTGCTTCGGCGATATCGCTTGCCGCAACAGCTTGCCGAGAGCGGCAAGAATGCCATTCTTGTTGTACCCCAGGGGCCGCTTAATACGCCAGACTCTTTCGGGGGGAAGTTTGAGGACGCCGGCGGCCTTGGAAAATTTATCGAGGAGATTGCAGAATATCTTTTCCGAACCGGAAAGATAAAGACGCGCACTGTCGGTAATGTCATTCTCTCGGGCCACAGCGGCGCTTACCACGCGATTTCTTTTGCCCTGATGCGTGGCGCAATCCCTGAAAAAATACGCGAAATCTTCCTATTCGACGCTCTCTATGGACAAACGGAGAAGTTCGTATACTGGATTGACCATTACCAGGGGAAAATGGTTTTGATCTATGCCGACTCCGGCGGCACGAAGGATGAAACCGAGAGTTTGATGGAGGATCTTCGCGGATGGGGAATTTCATATTGTGCAAAGGATGAGGCCGCTCTCCTCCAAGACGATCTTCGGAACAACCAGCTACTCTTCATTCACTCTGATCTTGAACATGACATGGTTCTGCAGGGACGCATGCAATTCCGCGAGTACCTCAGGGCAAGTTGTCTCGCCGATCGGTAATGATACGTTATGCCTTCCCGTTGCGATTCACCTTAGAGTGATGTGTTTTCCCAGAACATTCTGATCAGCAGAAGAGACTGTCATGCCCCATGATGTTTCCGACTTCTCGGCGAAGAGCATGCGCCTACACAGTAATATCGGCGCGAGTTCAGCAGTGCCCTTTATTAGGCCCTTTTTGCAGATGCCTTGACAATCTCTCCGCCGTACTGTACGTTACAAGCGTGGGAAGCGACGATCGAGCCGTCTTCCCTTGTTTTGAGGGGTACGGGTCATGAAAACTGTCGTTTTCACTGCGCTTCTTCTTTTTCTTTGCGGCTGCGCTTCGCTCCAACCGCCCGAGGGACCCGACACTCTCCCACAGCTCATCTACCAGGCCCCCCTTCCACCTTGGCCCTACTCGAGCTTCATTCAAGGAATAAATCTCGAACTCATGCTTCGAATCGCCAGCGACGGATCTGTCCAGAAAGCACTGTTGCTGACGTCGAGTGGAAGCTCCGCGTGGGATTCTCTCGCGATTGCGACAATACGGCAATGGCGATTCTCACCTGCGCGCATGGGGACCCAGCCCATCGCTTCGTGGATTCAACAGAAGGTTCGTGTCTACTTCGAGCCCCCAGCACCGATGGTCATATCGGAGCTCGCCTGTGAGGACCACGGCCTGATTGATTCGCTCTACGCGCTCCTGGCAACAGGTGTGCCGTTCGATTCACTCGCACGTCGGTATTCTGTGTTTGCATCGCGCGAGAAGGGCGGTTTTCTCGGCGAAGTCGACCTTCGCTCATTCCCCACGCATGTCCGCCGACAACTGGCTAACCTGCGTGTCGGTGGCATCACGAAGCCTCTGGCTCTTGGCCAGAATGTGGTAATCTACAAACGGCTTGGGAGAGTTCAGTAGCGTCATCACCTCGGCAAGCTTTGCTTTCATGGCGGCCGGCGCTCTCTGCGTCGATGCAACCTGCAATGGATAGCTGCAACTTTTCCACCCTCCGCATTGTTACCTGTCTAGATACTCTGTCAGAAAACTATGACGACACTTCTGTTGATCGCTCTCTTTCTTGTTGTTGCTCCTCAGGAGAGCGGAAAGGCCATTCGTATGGAACAAGCCACATTCGGTGCGGGATGTTTCTGGTGCGTTGAAGCTGTCTTTGAGCGACTCGACGGTGTGACCTCTGTTGTCTCGGGATATGCAGGAGGCACGAAACCGAACCCGACGTATGAAGATGTGTGCACCGGTGCTACTGGCCACGCTGAGGTAGCAAAGATCACGTTCGATCCGTCGAAAATCAGCTACGAGAAGCTTCTCCGTGTGTTCTGGGAAAGCCATGATCCGACAACCTTGAACCGCCAGGGCGCTGACGCCGGAACCCAATACCGGTCTGTTATCTTCTATCACAATGAACAACAGAGACTCGCGGCAGAGAAGTCAAAAATCGAGGCACAGAAGGAATTCGGCGACCCCATCGTGACCGAGCTTCAGCCGCTAACGGTATTCTACCCCGCAGAGAATTATCATCAGGATTACTACAACGGCCACCGAAATGCTCCCTACTGCCTCCTCGTCATCAAGCCAAAGCTCAAGAAGCTGAAACTCGAGTAGTCCCGCTATCCGCCGCCGTGCTCCAGCCAACCTTGTTTTCTCCTCGAAGATTTGGGAATATTTCCTAAATTGTCCCTGTGCCCACTCCCCTCCTCAAGCTGACCATCCTGGAAAATGACCGCGAGTTTGCCGCTAACCTTCCGATGTATACGGTCGTGGCTGCTTCCGCCGGCTCCGGCAAAACGCGCGCGCTGAAACAGCGCTTCATCCAGCTTCTCCTCTCGAAGTCTGTGCCCAACAATAGTCTCAGGAATATTCTCGCCATTACGTTTACCAACAACGCCGCGCGCGAAATGAAACAGCGCGTCCTTGACGCCTTAAAATCCGCGTCTCTCGGGAATCCCGAGACTGTCGAAGAACTTCAGGCAATCCTGACACTGAGCCCGTCGGAACTGCGTCTTGAAGCGGCGCGGCTCATCGAAGAAATCCTTGACAACTATTCTGATTTCCAGATTCTTACCATCGACAGTTTCCTCGCGCGCGTCTTCAAGTCATCGGCTCTTGAACTTGGATTGCCGCCCGATCTTGAAATCGTTCTCGACAGCGATATCTTGCTCGACGAGGCTTTCGATCTTTTTGCCCGCGAACTGAGCGAGGGGAGTGATTCAGCGAAACTCCTGCGAGAACTCCTCGACCTCCTGAGCGAGAACCTTGAAGCTGACGATCGCTTTCTCTGGAATCCTCATCCATATCTCGCCGAAAAGGTCAAGGGCCTGTACAAGCGCATAATTCTCACTCCGAGAGAATTGATGAAAGAGGATTACTCGGCGGAGATCAGAAGTGCCGTCGACGAACTCGTCGGGCTGGTCTTGAAACTTGATACCTTGACTCATCGTGCCGGGTTGGCAAGAGCAGAGCGGTTTGAAATATATGTCGAGTACGCAAAAGCGCGCGATGTCACAGGCCTTCTCCGACACAAGATTCCATCTTCACCGGTCAAGAAAACGGGGAGCAAGACCGCTCTCTACGAACAGGCGGTGACTGCTTGCCAGCCTCTCTGCAACGCAGCATTCACCTTGAGGCAGTATTTGTTGTATCTCAAGGCACGACAGCATTATCAGCCATACGCCGAGGCCCATGCGCTCCTTATGCGATGGATCGAAATTGTTAAGCGCGAGAGCAGTCAGGTCGACATCGGTGATGTCGTCAAGCGCCTGGCTGCCTATCTGGGGCCAGGCACGGTGCCGGAGATTTACTACAGTCTTGGCGAGACGCTTTCTCATTATCTCATCGACGAGTTTCAGGACACGAATCCCATTCAATGGGATTCGCTCGAACCGCTCGTGGGGAATGCGTTGGCAACAGCTGGAAGCCTCTTTGTGGTAGGTGATACCAAGCAATCGATCTATGGATTCCGGGGCGCTGATTGGAAGATCATGAAACGGCTGCAAACAGAAGTTGTTTTTCCATCGGCCCGGAAAGATCTTAAGGCGCTCGAGACCAATTATCGAAGTTATGAGAAGATCCTGCGCTTCACCGACGATGTGTTCAAGAAGATGGTTCCCCTGAGGGTGATCCCCGGTGCTGCAGAAGCAAGCGGCCTTGCAATAGACCAACAGGCCGTGCGCGAGGAGTTCACCGGAAAGGGTTACGTTGAACTCGTCACTGTTGATGCCGAAGTCTCAAGCGAATCCACCGACACCCCGCCGCAGAAGGAACGCTTGCTTCAAATTGTCTCCGACTGCCTGTCGCGCGGCCATCGACGCTCTGATATCACCATCCTCTCTCCCCGAAATAAGGATATCGTTGAGGTCAGCGGCTGGTTAAACGAGAAATCCATCCCGTTTATTTCTCATAGCAGCCTTGATGTGCGAAGCCGGAAGATTACGGGAGAACTGCTGGCCCTGCTCAGATTTCTGGATTCGCCCATCGACGACCTTTCGTTTGCAGCATTCTTGCTGGGAGACGTCTTTGCAGCGGTGCTCAGCCGGCTCGGCGCGGCAGTCGATCACAGGCAACTCCTTGACTTCCTTTTTGCCCATCGCCGTCTGCACTATCATGAGCACCCCCTCTATACCCACTTCCGTCAAGAATACCCCACGCTGTGGGAGAAGATCTTTGAGGAGCTTTATACTGTTGTCGGCTATCTTCCTGTCTACGATTTGATCTCAGAGATCTACAAATCGCTGAATCTCTTCGACGCGCTTCCGGGCGAAGAGGCTGCGTTGGTGAAAATCCTCGAGGTCATTGAAGATTTCGAAGAAGCTGGCGACAACAACCTCAAAGCATTTCTTCGGTTCGCCGAGGAATCGTCGGAAGATGCCAACTGGAATATCGACGTTCCGGCCGACGCCGACGCTGTGAAGGTCATGACGATTCACAAGGCGAAGGGCCTCGAATCAAGAGTCACCGTGGTCTTGCTCTATGATGCACAGCCGCGGCGGGATGGATTGTACGTTGACGACGACGGGGAGTGCGCACACCTGATTCGGGTCACGAAAGCGTTAGCCGACGAAGTGGACGACTTGAAGACACTCTACGAGAAGAAGGAGCTCGGCCATGTCGTTGACGATCTGAATAAGCTTTATGTCGCGTTTACACGCGCCGAGCATGAAATGTATGTTATCAGCGTCAAAGCCAGGCGGGGGAAAACGCCATCGGAGTTCTTCCCAGAGGCGGGATACGGTCCACAGCACAAACCACTTGTCGAACGAAAGACCCTCAAGGTCCGTGAAGCTGTCGCGCTCAGCCACGAACTCCCCCAGATTTCAGTTCAACCGGCGGAGTACGACAGCATCGCAATACATGAAATTAAGAGGGGTGAGTTTGTTCACGCTGTTCTTCAGTCTCTTGATTATGTCGACGATTCCATTGGTAAACACCTTGACGATGCGTTCACGCTTGCTCATCTGCGGGTGCCTTTTGAGGGCGACGACCGCGCACTTCGCACTGCAATTTTTTCTGTTCTGACTTCTGCGGTGATGCGACCTCATTTCACGCGGCGTGGCGGAAGGACCGTGCTCAACGAGCAGGAATTCTCCATGGCGGACGGCTCTCTCACACGCATGGACCGCGTCGTTATCGACCCTGACGTTGTCACCGTCATTGATTACAAGACTGGCGACGAAAGGCCGGGCTACACGGAACAGCTTACGAAGTATATGAGCATCCTGAAGGACTTCTACAAAAACCGATCTATCCAGGGCTTTCTTGTGTACATCGACCGGAACGAAATCCGATCCGTCCCATGAGCCGGCAAACCATCATACCGGCGTCAGAGAATCTGATCCAGGAGATTGTCTCGCGATTTCCGACGGATTCAAGCGACTTTCGTGACATTCTGGTTGTGTTCCCCGGGAAACGACCCGCCCACTTCGTCCGAAAAGCTCTCGCCGACCGGATAAAGGGGAGCTTCATCCCTCCCAGAATTTTCTCAATCGACACATTCATCGACCATCTTGTGGCCGAGAGGCTCCAGATCCATCGGCGCATGCTCGAAGATTTCGATGCGGTGGCGCTCCTGTTCGATATTCATCGCGACCTGGCGAATCCGCTCGGCGGTGATCACTTCAAGACTCTCGACCGGTTTCTCTCGCTCGGCTTGAAACTCTACGCCGAACTCGAAGAGCTTGTTATGGCAGATGTCGAGCCACAGCGGATTCGTGAAGCGTTGGTCACTGTTCCGCTTGGAAGGGTACAGGCACTCCCCAGCTACTTCGATCGCTTCTATGAAGCGCTCAAGCAGAAAAATATCACGACCCGGTCTCTGCAGTATCGAAGTGTGGCCGAGAGCATGAGCACCCTTGACCTCTCGGAACCGAGAGAGATCATCCTTGCGGGCTTCTATGCCTACACCCACCTCGAGCAACGCATCATGGAGGGGTTTGGCCGGCGCGATAACGTAACATTCATTGCACAGCAAGGTCCGGGACTTCAGAAACAACTGAATACCATAGGCATCAGCGCTCAACCGCCTGATCGCCCAGTCGACGAGCAGGGTCCGGCGTACCAGTTCTCCGTTTCTCCCGACACCCATGGCCAGGTATTCGCTGTCACTGAACGCATTAAGGCCATGCTGGATGCGGCAAAGCCCGTGGACGAGAGGACGGTTATTGTTCTGCCGACGGCGGACGCTCTCTTTCCAGTTGTTCAACATACGCTTCCTTTGCTTCCTCCTGACGGTTTCAATATCGCGCTCGGCTATCCCCTCCAGCGGACGCCCTTGTTCGGATTCATGATGAGCCTGATGAAGCTTTCTGCCGGCTCAAGAGACGAAAAAGTTTCCGCATCCGACTACACGTCGTTCATTCTCCATCCTTACACCAAGAACATTCTCTTCGGCCAACGGGCTGATGTCACCCGCGTACTATTTCACACAATCGAAACGTTTCTCGCGGAGCATCAATCAAGCATGGTTCTCTCAATCGAATCGCTTGAGGCAGAGAACCAACTCTTCATGGGTGTTAGCCAGAGACTTGCAGAAAGCGGGATCGAGGTAAGTGGAAGCGAGCTCAAGCACCACTTACGCTCCATCCACGACCAGACGATCCGCAAGCTTCTTCATTTTGACTCGCTCGGCGATTTTTCCTCCAAGGCCACAGACGTGCTGCAGTACATCCACAAGCACAGCACGGCCACACGCCATATACTGTTTCGTCAATACGCAGAGCGATTTCTGGAGCTGCTCGACGCGATCGGCTCTTCGCTGCTCGCTCCGCATGTCTTTGCTGAACCTGCAGCATATACTGCGTTTCTGCGAAACGCCGTCTCGGCAGAGGATATTCCTTTCCCCGGCACGCCGCTTCGGGGATTGCAGGTTCTGGGATTGCTTGAGACGCGCTGCCTTTCGTTTGACACTGTCTTTCTCCTCAACGCAACCGATGATGTTATCCCGGGCGGTCGCGGCCACGACCTGCTCCTTCCGCAACCGCTGAGAGAAAAGCTAGGGCTCGAAACTTCGCGGGACCGGGAGCGGCTCGTCGAGTACTATTTTAAGACGCTGCTGGAGGGAGCACGGGAAGTCCATTGCTACTACACGGAGGCGGGCAACCACGAAAAGAGCCGTTTCCTGGAAAAACTCCTCTGGGAACAACAAAAGAAGAGCAATAATCCGGACGTATCGGACCTTGTCCATGTTGTGCGGTACAACGTCCAGCTGTCGACCTCCGGACCTGAACCCATCCGGAAAACAGGCAGAGTCGCGGAATATCTCCGAGAGTTCGAATTCACCGCCACGGCGCTTGACACGTACCTGGCATGTCCGCTGAGGTTCTACTACGCATACGTGTTGAGACTTCTTGAGAAAGATGAAGTGAGAGATGCAATCGACCAGCGTGAGATCGGCACACTGGTGCATAAGGCGTTGAAAACGTATTTCGACAGCCTCGCGAATCGGCCGATGAGAACAGCCGATCTCGATGTTCATCGCATGACAGCTGTGGTCGACCGTCTATTTGAAGAGGGTTACGGGCCCGAGCCGGTCGGTCCTGCCTTCCTTGTAAAGCAACAACTGAGGCGCCAGCTGGAAGCATTCATTACGGGATACCAGATTCCGAAAGCAGCGGAAGAAGAGATTGTGGTGATGGAGCTTGAGACCGAGCTTTCCGCAAGCGTCGATCACTATCGGTTCGCTGGCCGCGTCGACCGGATCGAGCGGCGGGGAAGCCGCCATGTGATCCTGGACTATAAGATCGGGCGGAACGACCAACGTGTCCGTATCAATCCCGCGAAGCTTGAGGCAGGAGATCGGTCGACGTGGAGTACCGCGATCGGCTCGTTCCAACTGCCGATGTATATGCTGCTGTATTCACATGTCAAGAGAGTCTCGCCCGAGGCGATTGAGCCCGCCTATTTGTTCCTCGGTCGAAATAATATCGACGTGACGATTGAAGTGCCTATCGGAGCCGGGAGCTATCCCTCAGCCGACGTGTACCGTTTGGTCCGACCAGTCATGACGAAGCTTGTAGACGAAATCCTTGATCCTTCCGTCGACTTCCAGCCCGCTGACCGATTGGAAGAAGCCTGCGCCGGCTGTCCTTATCACACTATTTGCGGCACCGCCTGGATCGAGGGCGGCAAGTACTAGGCAAGGAGATCCTATGATCCACGAGCTAAGGCTTCAATGCGCTCTTGTATTTTCCCTCTTACTGCCCTCTTGTACTTTCACGTTCGCCCAGCAGCAACCCGGCCGGACGGAAGATTCGCACCTCTACCTCAATCCCAGCCTTTCGCTCGAATCTCGCGTCGCTGATCTGGTCTCCCGCATGACGCTCGACGAAAAGGTGAGCCAAATGCTCTTCGCCGCACCGGCCATTCCGCGACTCCAGGTTCCGGCCTACAATTGGTGGAATGAAGCTTTGCATGGCGTCGCGCGCGCCGGAAAAGCAACAGTGTTCCCACAGGCTATCGGGCTAGCGGCTACCTGGGATCAAGACCTCCTCTACCGGGTCGCAACCGTGATTTCAGACGAGGCCAGGGCGAAATATCATGATGCACTCCGACATGGGCGGCGCGGAGTCTATGAGGGCCTCACATTTTGGTCACCAAACATCAATATCTTTCGCGATCCCCGGTGGGGACGCGGCATGGAAACCTACGGTGAAGATCCGTACCTCACAGGTAAGCTCGGTGTTGAATTCGTAAAGGGAATGCAGGGAGACGACCCTTTGTATCTTAAGACGATCGCAACACCCAAGCATTTTGCTGTGCACAGCGGTCCGGAGCCCGACCGGCATGTGTTCGACGCTGTTGTGGATGAACGCGACTTGCGGGAGACGTACCTCCCTGCGTTCCGGGCAACCGTCGTCGAGGCTAATGCACAATCCGTGATGTGTGCCTACAATAGGTTCCGCGGGGAGCCGTGTTGCGGCAGCGGCGAGTTACTCCAGAAAATTCTGCGCGATGAGTGGGGGTTCAGCGGCTATGTTGTCTCGGATTGCTGGGCGATCATGGACTTTTATACATTCCACAACGTTGACAAGACAGCGCCGCAAGCAGCAGCGCGAGCCCTTTTTGCGGGCACCGATCTCAATTGCGGTGTTACATACGACAGTCTGGGGGTTGCTGTCCGGCAGCACCTCGTGAGTGAAGCGCTTGTTGACACTGCGGTGAAGCGGCTTTTCCGCGCGCGGTTCAAACTCGGCATGTTTGACCCTGCCGGCCGCGTACCGTATGCTCAAATCCCCATCGGCAAGAACGACTCCAGGTTGCATCAACAACTCGCGCTTGAGGCGGCACAGAAATCGATCGTCTTATTGAAGAACGCTGGAGGCTTGCTTCCGCTGCGCAAAAGCATACGTACGATCGCGGTGATCGGTCCAAATGCAGATGACGTTGATCTCTTGCTTGGCAACTACAACGGCCTTCCTTCAAAGCCCGTCACCCCGCTTCAGGGGCTAAAGCAACGAGCTCCAAAAGGGACAACAGTCATGTATGCCCGGGGGTGCGACCTTGCGCAAAACATGCCGGCATTCGAAGTTGTGCCAGCAGCCGCCTTGTTTTCCGAAGAACGCGGCAAGAGAAGACAAGGGCTTTCCGCCGAGTACTTCAATCACAACACGCTGCGCGGCATGCCGTATGTGACAAGGATCGACCGACTCGTTGATTTCAACTGGTGGGAGAAATCGCCCGTGCGCGGGATGCGTGCCGACAGTTTCAGCATCCGGTGGAGCGGCGTGATTGTTCCACCCGCGTCCGGGCGCTATGCTCTCGGTGCACGCGCCTTTGGTGGTGCGCGGCTCTGGCTCGGCGATTCTCTTCTGTTTGACGCTTCCGACCGCCACTCCGTCATGACACAGTGGAGGTATATCGATCTCAAGGCCAAGGAGATGTACCGTATCCGGCTTGAATTCTGGGACCGGCGGGCAGATGCCAGCGTTCAGCTTGTCTGGTCGGTGCCCAGGACAGATTTGCAGGAGGAGGCTCTTTCGGTGGCGCGTCGGGCTGACGTCGTCGTCATGATGATGGGACTTTCTCCGCGACTTGAAGGAGAGGAAATGCCGGTCGATGTTCCGGGGTTCAGCGGAGGCGATCGCGTGAACCTCGGCCTTCCCGAGGCGCAGGAAGAACTTCTCCGCGCAATTGCCGAGACCGGAAAACCCGTCGTCCTTGTGTTACTGAACGGAAGTGCAGTAGCGGTCACATGGGCGGCTGATCACATTCCCGCCATCGTCGAAGCATGGTATCCGGGCCAGGCGGCAGGACTCGCCCTCGCCGATGTGTTGTTTGGCAATGTCAGTCCCGCCGGGCGACTGCCGGTTACCTTTTACAAGTCTGCTGACCAGCTTCCCCCCTTCAACAACTATAATATGGAAGGGAGAACATACCGTTACTTCAGGGGAGAGCCTCTCTTCCCGTTCGGTCACGGTTTGAGCTATAGCTCTTTTGAATACAGCAACCTCAAGATTCCGACTGCGATTCAAGCTGGCCAAAGAGTTCAGATCTCCGTGGACCTGAAGAACGCCGGAACGAGGCAGGGTGATGAGGTTGTTCAGCTTTATGTTACTGAGGTTGGCCCCTCGGTTCCCGTGCCGGTCCGCTCATTGCAGGGATTTCGGCGGATTTCGTTGAAGGCGGGTGCGCAGAAGAGGGTCGTGTTCAGTCTCGAGGCACGTCAGATTTCGGTCATCAATGCTCAGGGGAAGCGTGTGGTCGAACCCGGGATGATCGAAATTTCTATCGGAGGCAAACAGCCTGGTTTCAACGGGATTGCAGATGCGCACACGTCCGGTGTGCTGAATGGAAGGTTTGCCGTCACCGGGCCGCAGATTCAGCTCGACGAACGAGTGAAACAATAAACAGGGCAGAGAGAATCTTTATGTCCGGAATGACGAACATGTGGACGGCCTTCACGGAAATTCCGTGGAAGGAAATCGTTAACGCCGTATTGATATTCCTCTATTCATTAGCGCACTACGTCGGCATGCTTGTGGTGTATCTGCTGGGCCGCGTGCTGCCAACAGCAAAGGTACCCACAGACCTGATTGACCCGATCGGTTACCTGGCCATTCTTACGGTCTTCTTGATCCTTGTCCAGGTTGCCAAAAAGGTGGCATGGATCGTTGTCGTTGCAGGGTGGGTGTTGATCGTAATCAGGCTTTTTCTTGGGGTAGCGGGGTTTTAGCTTTCTCGCGCTGGCGGAGGTTTCCTCCCCCTCGGTATTTACCCGCGGGAGGAAACCTCCACGCTGGTTTACACCTTTGCCACTTCCTTCCCCTTCATCCCAAACACCAACGCCAGTACTGCTCCGGCGATCACATATTCAATCACGCCATAGATAAACCACTGCACGGCAAGTGAATAGGGGATCGCTATCATAGAGTATGTGCCATAGGCCATCCCTGTGCTCATCCAAAAGCCGATGTAGAATCCGTACCGCAATCCCTCGCCGATCCCTTTGTTCTCATACCCTTTTGAGAAGATGAAGGCGAAGAAGAACGAGCCAATGAGCATCACCAGGTGCATGATCCACATCTTTTCCTTCATGTCGGGCCGCCACAATGAGGCCAGCGAGGCGTATGTCGGGCCCAGAAGAACGCTGTGGATGAGAAAATCAAGGATTTCCAGCGTGACAAACACCGCAACAAATCCTAGTAATACTTTCTTGTTCATACACTGCTCCTTTCATGAAAAGATTACGACGATGAGACTACATGTTTGATACTGTGATGGATTGGGTGAGAACGACTGATTACTTCGCCGTCTGCGCAAAGCGTCTCTTCGATGAGCGGCAGCCTTCGGCGCCCTCCCGCTGCACTTCATTCAACCGCTTCTGCTTCATGCGGGGTCCTGATCCCGAGCTCAAGTCGCGTGAAAAGATTAACCCACAACAGTAAAGAGTTCCCTATGTCCAGATTCGACAAGGGGAATGAACTTCTGGTACCACTGTGAGAATTCTTTCGAGCCCATCATGTTGCTCTGTGCTGTTTCGAGAGCAGCAAGATTGTCGTAGGTAATTTCCATCACAAGGGTGTAGAATGGTCCTGTGAGGTCGGTGAGATAGCGGGTGGGATGATTACCGTGCCGTTTGATCAGCGCCTCGTTTTCTTTCATGAGGGCCGTTGCTTCCCGGGCTTTTCCGAACTTCAACCGGAAGACGTTACGAACGAGAATCATGGGAGACTTCCTTTGCTGAACGTGAAAGGATGAGTAAGTTGAACAGCCTCCCTTGGAACGCTAACAAATTTGCTGATCCACGAAATGAAATCTAAAGAACTGTCGCCTGCTTGTCACTCTGTATTGCTGAAAATGGGAATTTTCCGACAGATAGTCAATGTTTGTGATTTTGGGGATATTTTGCAGGAGAGCGCAGCTATTGCGGTAGGAGATTAACGACGAGCGCGGGGGGCGTTCAAGTGAACGCCCCCACATTCTTCTCACAATCACTGCACCAGCTCTGACGTCACGATGCCGCCACCCATCTGAGCGGGAAGTTTGTTCTCCATCTTTACTATGCGGCGAACATCCTTGGCAATCCAAAGGGTGGAGCTGCCTTCTTCACCTTCCTGCGGTTTGATTTCGACTTTGAATGTGTCGAACGACTTCCCGCCAACCGTTACCTTCTCACTCCCTGTTGTTTTCAGACTCATCGTCTTCACTTTTGCCCCCATGAGGTCAAACTGGCTGATTGTTGTTTTGTATCCATCGGCCAATGGAAGCGTGCAGACGGGAATATCCACACCCGCCCCGTCGCAGAGCGCGGGTGACGTGAGTTTCACATTGATCGGCATGTTCTGGCCTTGTGCTGCGATTGCGCCGGTAACCGCCGTGGGAGTGAACTCAATCTTCACCACTGCCGGGCCCTGCTGCGCCTGCCGTCGAATCGGCAGCAATGTCGATGCATCAACGTCGAGCGTGTCGGCCGCTGCGCCCATGAGGCCCGACGTTTCTTCAACTATCCTCCATACCGGCTTGCCGGCATAGGTAGCCTTCTGGAGCGTCCGCTTCACGGACATACTCATTTTCTGTCCACGCATGTCGAACGCCACATTGTATTTCAGCGTATCTTCTTTCAGCAGCGAGCCGTCAAACTTCGGCATACCTTCAGCGGCACCCTCAACTGCCGGCGCGGTGACTTTCACGCTCTTGATATCAACGGTCAGAGCTTCAAGTTTCTTTTTCAAGTAGTCCGGCAGCGATTCCTGATACCGTCCACCGAGGTGCTTGGCGAAAAAGCGTTCCATCGCGGCGTACACGGCCAGCCGGTTTTCTTTTCCCGCGAAGCCATGGCCTTCGTCGGGAGCAACCATGTATTCAACCTGACGACCCAGATCACGCAGCGCCACGACAATTTGGTCAGACTCGCGTTTTTTCACCCGTGGGTCGTTCGCGCCTTGAATGACAAGAAGCGGTGCCTTAATCTGTGTCGCAGAGTTCAGCGGTGATTGCGCCGCAAGCATCTTGAGATCCGCGGGTTTTTCCATGTCGCCAACGCGAACCGCGAAGATTTTCTTCACCGGGGCCCAATATGGTGGAATGGAATTAAGCAGTGTAATGATATTCGATGGACCGACGTACGAAATGCCTGCCGCATAGAGATCGGGGGTAAAAGCAACGCCGGCCAGTGTGGCATAGCCGCCGTAGGACCCACCATAGATCGCAACGCGCTTCGGGTCCGCAATCCCTTCTTTCACAAGGTATTTAACCGCGTCACTGATGTCATGCTGCATGAAGCCGGTCCCCCACTGCTTGTTGCCGGCATTCAGGAATTTCTTACCATAGCCTGTGGACCCACGGAAATTCATCGTGAAGGCAGCATACCCGCGATTTGCCAGATACTGCAATTCGGGGTCATACCCCCAGGCAACACGCCCCCAGGGTCCACCATGAATAACCATCACTGTCGGAAGGCTCTTTGCCGAAATTCCCTTTGGCAACGCAAGATAACCGGGAATGGTTTTACCATCGCGTGATTTATAACGCACTGGTTTGACAGTGGCAAGATGTTCGCTCGGGAGGTTGGGTCGGGACCGGTAGAGCATCTCGACTTTTGCTGTTTTCCGGTCATAAAGATACCGCGAGCCGGGGTCGACATCGCTCGATACCACAACCATCCAGACGGTTTCATCTTCCGTCATGCCTGTGATCGACACCTCACCGTCGGGGAGAAGTTTCTTCATCTTTGCGTAGTCGTCGCCGAATTTTTTCTGCTTCGGATAGATCCGCACCTTGTCGCCCTCGTAGAATGTGGCCAGTATTTCGTTGGTTAGATCAGAGAAGAGCGCGCTCCCAAAATCGACTTCGTTCTTGGGGTCTTTTTCCACGAGCGTCGTCTTGCCGGTGGCCAGGTCGAACAGCTGAAGTTCTGCCTTATCTGTCTTGGTACCTTTATTCGTCTCGAGGAAGAATTTCTTGCCGTCGGGGGTGAACCGTACAGGTCCACACGATTCTTCTGCGTTGACTGTGTAGATAGGAATAAGTTTGTCGTTTTCGACGCGGAGAATTTCCGATCCTCCGTCGTTTGTGATCCGCGTGCCGAGACGAATGGCGCCGTCAAGGTCTGTGGACCATCCGGCTACATTTTCATTGTTCTCACGGATTAGCTTTCGCTCTCCGGTTAGGATGTTCAGCCGATACACATCATGGAGCTCGGCCTTCCGGTCGTTCAGGCCAATAATGATTTCGTTCGGGGTTTTCTTTGGCACGTCATAAATCATAGCGCGGACGTTTTTCAGCGGCGTAAGGTCTCGCGCGGCCGGCACCGGATCGCCGACAGCCGAAGGATCAACGGCATAGATGCGATAGTTCTCGTCGCCGCCTTTGTCCTGAACATACAGGATGCTCTTGCCATCGCGCGCCCAGAAGTAGGACCTCACCGGCCGTGTCGTGTCGGCCGTTAACGGCCGGGCTTTCTCGAAAGCTTCTGCGCGCCCCTTCACCCAGATGTTGCGGACATTCTTGAACGGTTTGATGAATGAGATATAGTTTCCATCGGGTGAGATCTGCGCACCGGAGATTTCCGGGTCACCAAAGAAGAGCTCGCGGTCAATGATCGGCGGCTGCTGCGCAAGAGTCATCGCAGCGGGTACGATCATTGCCACGGCTAGCAGAAGTGCAACACGGTTCATGGGGGATCCTCCTGTAGTTATGAAGTGGGTGGGCTATGTAAGGTACACAAAAAACTTCCAAGGTGTAGAGTGACTATCACCGACCCACGGCGCCGGCCTTTCCAGCCATTGAAAGACGCAGGGCGGTACTCTGTGCACTTTAGGTGTTGTAATTAAAAGTGAGAATTTTCGCATGGGGTGTTGTGGATAGCAATGCTGCCTCAGCCTCCGCAAAACTCAGAGCTCTTTCGATATGCCGACTGCCTCGGGTATTTTCTTTTCCTGCCGCGCCAAGTTCTTTGGTTCCTCTGGAATTTTCCGTACCTTCCCAGAGCGTTCGACAGAAGCCAGCCAACGATGAGCACTCACCTCAGCGAATTTACTCTTCCAGCCCTCCTTGAGAACAGCGCACGGCAGTTCGCAAACAAGCAGGCTGTATCGTACACGGATGGAACGCCTATCACGTACGCGGAGTTCCAGCGCGAAGTTGCACACCTAGGACAGTTTTTGAGGGACCAGGCCGTTGCCCACGGCGATCGCGTAGCGATACTCGCCGAAGGGAGTCCTCACTGGGGTATCGCCTATTTTGCGGTTACGTGTATGGGGGCGGTGGTGGTACCGGTTCTTCCAGAATTCCACACGTCCGAAATTCACCACATTTTGCTCCAATCCGGATGCAAAGTTATCTTCGTATCGGAGCGGTACTACCATAAGCTCGAAGATCTTGACCTTATGGAATTCCGGTGCGTCGTCCTCCTCAATGACTTCTCAATCATCAACCCCGCTACATCCAAGGCAACACTGCGACAGTTAGTTGCCGAGGGGAGCAAGGAGTTGCGGAAGATCAAGAACCTTGCTCTGCGGCTGGCAGGCCGAGCCAGAACGAATGTGCGCGAGAGTGACCTGGCAAGCATCATCTATACCTCCGGGACCGCAGGACACTCCAAGGGTGTCATGCTGACGCACAAGAATATCGTTTGGAATGCTCAGGCCTCGGGGCGTATTCCAGAAATGGACCAGCATGACCGGATGCTGTCGATTCTCCCGCTCGCACATGTTTATGAATGCACGCTTGGCCTCGTCTTGCCGATTATGCAAGGGGCATCCGTGTACTATGTCAGGAAGCCCCCCACCCCCACTGTGCTTCTGCCAGCGCTCGAGATCGTCAAGCCAACGTTAATGCTGACGGTTCCGCTCATCATCGAGAAAATGTACAAGTCGCGAATCCTGCCCGAAATCAAGCGCCGACGACTTGTAAGAATCGCGTACGGCTTTCCACCGATTCGGAAACGAATCAACCGCATGGCGGGCCGGAAACTCATGGCAACCTTTGGCGGAGCCCTCCGCTTTTTCGGTGTCGGGGGTGCTTCGCTCGCTCCGGATGTTGAGAAATTTCTCTGCGAGGCAAAATTTCCCTACGCGATTGGCTACGGCCTTACCGAAACCTCCCCCCTCATCGCGGGTTCCAACGCCGCCCATACGCGCTATCGATCGACAGGTCCTCTCCTCGCCGGTGTCGAGGTTCGCATCGAACAGCCCGATCCCAAGAGCGGAATCGGAGAGATTGTTGTTCACACTCCCGGCCTGATGAGCGGTTACTACCGCGACCCTGAACGCACCGCAGAGGTCGTGACGCCGGACGGGTGGTTTCACACAGGCGATCTCGGGATGTTCGACAAAGATGGATATCTCTATATTTGCGGCAGGAAGAAAAACGTTATCGTGGGACCCAGCGGTGAGAATGTGTATCCCGAGGTGATTGAATCGCTCATCAACCGGTCAGATGTCGTTCTGGAGTCGTTGGTGCTTCAGGATCAAGGACAGCTTGTCGCACGCATTTTCCTCGACTACGAAAGACTTGACGCTGAATTTGCAGAGGCCAACCTGACCGAAACACAGGCAAAGGAGCGTATACAGGGCTTGCTGGAATCGATTCGCCGGCAGGTCAACGAACAGGTTTCGTCTTTCTCCCGCATTGCACGCACCATCGAACAACGCGAACCGTTTGAGAAGACCGCAACCCTGAAGATCAAACGTCATCTCTACGCTACGGAACAGGCCGAACAGGGCACAACTTCCGGCCGTTAGCCTTTATCCGCTCGACGTCTGATACCGCTACAACACCGCACCAAGCGTCATCACCATCACCAGATTTCTTGGTAATCCGGGCTCGATATACATTGGCTTCCCCTGAGTGTTGAGATCGGGGTTGATCCAGGCGGAGCCGATGTACTTCGAATCGAAAAGATTCTGGACACCGAGGAATCCCGAAACGTAGAATGAACTTTCGCCAAGCCGGTACTGCTCAACGCCAATCGATACACTGAGTGTAAGCCAGGATGGGACTTTCACCAAGTTTGGATCGTCGACAAAATACGTGCTCGTACCCTGGCCGCTCATGCGCGCGTAGGCGCCTTTCGCGAACGACGGTGCGAACTTCACCGAAGCGCTGTAGAAGGCATCGGGCACACCGGCCACCTTGTTGCCCTCATAATCTGCGAAGATTCCCGCCTTGTTTGGATTATAGTGCGCAGAGTCGACTCGGTACTCGAGGTACGTGTTGTCCGAAATCGTCAGCGCTCCCTCAATCGAAAGACCGTTCGCCAACTGGATTTTTGCCCCGAATTCTGCTCCGCTTCGGCGCGTTTTGCCCGCAGTGAAGTAAAACCGGCCATTGCGGTACGGAATGATATCATTTGCGACCCGCAACGTGTACAAGGCAACGTCATAGACAAGCGTTCCTCCCCAATCACCGCTCCCAAGATCAACCAGCTGCTTGGTTCCGACCTCGAAGGTTGTTGATGTCACCGGATCGAGCAGAAGGTTCAGAGCATGGATTGTATCGGGTGGAACCGGGTCCGTTTCATTGCCGGCTGGTACTTCGGCTCCGCCCCCGATGTTAGCATACACACTCTGTGTCGGCGTGAGGCGGTACGTCACACCCCCTTTGGGCGTAAAATGCTCAAATGAGCGCGCATCATTCAACCATGGCTTGACAAAACTCTGGCCGTAATACGTGATGACATCGTACCGGCCACCAACGAGGATGCTCCAACGCTCCCCGATTATGATTTCATCCTGAACGAAGAAACCAAAGTTGTTTGCTCCCTCCCTCTTATTGTCACTGAGGGTCGATCCCCTCCCGCCATCGGGCAACAGCGCGTAGAAGAGAATCGCTCCATCCTGATACGCTTCGTCCATCCCTGCCAAAAAGATATTGTTTGTCTCAACACCCAGAGACGATCTATGTTGGTACGCGAAGCTGCCGCCAAGATGGTATCGTGTAAAATCGCGAAACGTATTTCGTTCAGACCGCTGGAGGTACTTTGGATTCACGAATACTGAAGCTGAAATCGACTGTGCGTCGCCGATGTTGTGCGAGAGCGTCACTCCGACCCGACCGAGACAATTAAACCGGCGCTCATCGCGCTTGATATACAGTGAGTCGGCCTGCTGTTCATTGAAATCATATTGGGATTGCGTCAGCGGACCCGGAATCCGAAAGAGATTACTTGCGCCAGTCATGTAAACGCCAAGCGATGTCTGGTCTCCAAGCTGCGAGAGAAGAGCAATGTTCAGCAGCGCCAGTGAGCTTCGGGAGTGCCATCGCCACCCTTCAGCGTTCGTGTTGCTGAAGGACACCGCCAGTTTCCCCGTGCCAACCCGGGCTCCGATCTGGATCATCTCTTTATGAAAGCCGAAACTCCCGAAAGCCGACGAGTACTGGGCAAACGGGCTTTCGAATCCCGTATTCGACTTGATATTGACGACACCGCCGGCTGCGTTGCCCCACAGCGAAGAAGCGTTCGAGCGAATAATTTCAATCGATCCGGCTCCCGCGAGATCTATAAGATCGAACGCCGTGCGGCCGTCGGGCTCGGTCTCCGGAAAACCATCAGATAAAACACGGATTCCCCGCGACGTGCCAGCATTGGATCTCTCACCTGCGCCGCGCGCACCAAATCCACGAATGGTAATACGAACATCCTGGTTGCCAAACCGTGAAAGGACCAGAACCCCCGGCACGCCGGCGAGCGCTTCATCGAGTCCATAGCCCTTGGTTAGCGCAATGCTGGTTTTCGGCAGGACCGTCAAGGCAATCGGCACTTCGAGCCAAGGCTCTGAAATCCGCGTACCGATCGTCGTAACGATGGGCAGACGGTACTTGACGCTGTCGGAGACGTTCTGGGAAAACGATGCTGGGTGGAGAACAAGCCCGCCGAGAAGGGACGCGAGAAGAAAGGTCTTCCACAATACGTGCATTGTACGCTCTTTCATCTACTGGCGGAAATTTCGCGAACACCCACCTCACGACACATCCACTGAAACAAAAGGTAGGATGGAATGGGGATGGATGCAAGGATGGGATAGGGGAGGCGTTCACTCACCCAGGTGCCCATTAATCCCAACACTTTCTTATCTTACCGCAGCCCCTGCGCCGCACAACACCGGAGATCGTCATGAGTGAACGATGGATCTATGCAATTCTCGCGATTGCTGCAATTGGACTTGGACTCGACAGTATCATTTCAGAGCGCGGGTCGCATATCTTCGGCAGGATCGGCCCACGGTACACCGGTGTTCCTGCCATCATCGAAGGGATTGTTTTCATCGCATTTGGCTGTGGGCTCTTTTACTGGGCATGGAAGAAAAGAGATCAATCCCCCACGAAATGAGCGACTGGCACATTCTGCTTTCATCCAATAAGGTTCATATCACGGTAGTCCAGACTCCATGAAACGCCTTAGATATTTGCTCCTCGCAGCTGCGTGTTCTGCCGGCATTGCGTCAGCCCAACTCCAGCAATCCATCGAACGAAATGCTTACATCCTCCAGAAGCTTGCGCAAAGCATTGAAGGTTATGCGGACGCCGTTGGCGGAGAGCTGATAGATTATCCCCGCCTGCGAGACGACAGGCCGTACGCATTGGTCACACGCGCAACCGATGGAGCTCATGCAATTGAATGGAAATCGGCGCCAACACCACGAGCCATAGATTCCAGCGACATCTCCTTTGTTGTCCATGCCGGAGTACTCACAAGGCCCAACACGACATTCAAATTTGCCCTCATTGTCAACGACACGGCACGTGTCGCTTTTTCTACCGTCGACACAGCCTCATGGGAGGCCGGAGTCCCTGGCGGCATTCGGCTTGCATTCTATGGTGTTATGCGCGACCAGTTTACAGATGCGTTCGGTTATCTCCAGATTCGCGTTCCAAGAACGCTTCTGACACCGGGTGAACCGGTACGATTCAGGGTTGTTGGTGATAGCGCTGGTTCGCGCGTCTGGTTTATGATCTACAGAGATTCAGACATCTTGACATATCTTGCAGAGAGAGTCGCGAGTGAATCTTATTGCGAGGTCAGCTTCGATGACAGGGGAAGGGAATATCGATGCACTCTCTCAGCACCAACAACGTGGCTGAACAAGAAAATTGGTTACTCAACGAGCGATGTAGTGGTAACCCCGCTTTCGCTCGAAATTCAAAACAACGCCGCTGTTGCTTCATTTGTCCTTCCGGCCAAAAAACAATCACCATTCAGGGTTTACCTTGAAGGCGAAAAAATCATTGATGCACTGACTCTCTTTCGCACTACCAGCCAGCGTGTTTTGTACCCCAAGAAGATTGTTTCGCTGCAGAGTAGAATCGCACCGGCGGGCAGTTGGATACTCGAACATAAAGCAATCTACGCTCCTCAGGTCGGCGCCTCTCTTACCTCTCTCTCCGCTGCCGCAAGAAAGAGCGATACGCTCCACCTTATCGTCTCCACGCATCAGGATATCGCCTGGATGGATTCTCCGGAACAATGCATCAAAGACAGAGACGAGAAAATACTCGGTCCCGCGTTAGACGTGATGAAAATAGACCCGAATTATCGCTTTGACCTTGAAGATGTGTTATTCCTCCGGGAATTTCTCGAACGCCATCCCGACCGAAAGGGCGAATTGCAGAAGGTCATCGCGAGCGGTCAGCTTGGGATCGGCGCTTCGTACAATCAGCCCTATGAAGATCTCGCTTCAGGCGAAATGCTGATCCGGCAATTCTATGCTGGCAGAAAGTGGCTGAAGAGGAATTTCCCCGGAAGCGACTCGCGCGTCTATTGGAACCCCGACGTCCCGGCGAGATCAGCTCAGATGCCACAGATCATGCAGAAAGCCGGCGTAAAGTACCTCTTCATGAGCCGTTTCGGCAAGGGACTCTACCGGTGGTTGAGTCCCGACAGTTCCAGCGTCTTGGCCATGAGCCCGGGGCACTATGCAGATTTTGCTGAGCGTGTTGGCAGGAAGGGATTCCCCGAAATGGCCGGCTTTATTGCGACCTTTGCCCGCGAGTGGAGCAACGAAATTCAAAACGGCAGCGCCTCGGTACCCATCGTCTCCATGACCGACATGAGCACACCCGTGCGCTACGGAGATCTGATTGACACATGGAATGGGTTCACATCGATCTCCCAGCCGAACGGACCACTTCAGCCGCTTTCGACTCCGCCGATACGCTGTTCCACAGCTGAACAATTCTTCAACGCCGTTGGCGCGGAGAAACCGCAGCTTCCCGCACTGCTTGGCGAGCGCCCAAATATCTGGCTCTACATTCACGGCCCGACCCATCATTGGGCGATCTCGGCGAAGCGCGAGGCCGATTTCTATCTTCCCGCGGCAGAAACATTTTCAACGATCGATGCGCTGCTCGACAAATCTTTTGCCAGATACCCTCAACGTGAACTCACCGGCGCATGGGAATCACAGATTTATCCTGACCACGGCTGGGGCGGAAAAAACGGCGATATCACCGACAGTACCTTCCGGGCAAGATATGAATACGCACGAGATACCGGCAAACGTCTGTACCTCACCGCGGCAGGTTCCATTGCAGCGCGGATTCGGACGTCCCCATCGAAGGGCCTTCCGATCGTGTTGTTCAACAGCCTCTCCTGGCGCCGTACGGCACCTGTTTGTGTCGCAGTCGCGTTTGCGCCGGGAGAATTCAGACAGGGATTTGCATTGTACGACGCATCGGGACGCCTTCTCCCGTCACAAATCACATCCCTCGCGCGCCACGATGATGGTAGCGTGAGTGCCGCCGAAATAGTGTTCATTGCGGAAAATGTGCCGCCGGTCGGTTACACAACCCTGTACCTTCGCAGGTCACCCCGTATTGTTGCTCCCGACACAGCATCTATTCTTGTTGAGCATCTTGAAAGCCGGCATTACGCTGTCTCTCTCACCCCGGGCGGCATTCGGCAGATCGTCGACATCAAACTCCAGAAAGAACTTCTTAGCGCGGCGAAGTTCCTCGGCGGCGAACTCTTTACCATGCAATCGGTGGGAGAAGATGCAGGCGAGTGGTCTGAACCCCAGCAGCCCACCAAGGAGGGATTTGACAAACTCAGCAATCATGCTCCGGTCTGGCGTCTTGTGGAGTCCGGCTCTGTGCGGCAAGTGGCAGAGTTGCGGCAGGAAATCGACCATGTCACCATTGTTCAGCGTGTTATTCTTTATGCGATGCTGAAACAGATCGATTTGGAGACGGCCCTCCTGAAATGGGACGGCGCACGATACCGGGAGTTCCGGCTTGCATTCCCACTCAAGCTGGATCAAGCGCGGATTGCGTACGAAATTCCTTTTGGTACTGTGGAGATCGGGGAGGATGAAATGAAAGGAGTCGCTGGCGAGCGATACCAGAAAGAGGCTTCGACTCTGCGCCCACGGTCTATCCAAAACTGGATTAACGCTTCGGCCAAGGAGTTGAGTATAACGATCAGCTCCAGTGTCGCGGTCTGGGATTATCAAGATCCAACGGATCAGCCGCTCTCCTCTCCGCTCCTTCAGCCGATTCTTCTGACCTCACGGCGGAGTTGTCATGGACTTGGACCGTGGTATCTTCAGGAGGGAAATCACACTTACCACTTCTCCATGACATCTCATCGCCCCGATTGGAGAAACGGAAGAAAGTTCGGTGTTGCGGCCAACGCACCGATCCTGGTTGTCGTCAATCCGCGCCCTTTGGGGACGGCTATGCTTCCTGAAGAAAAGAGCTTTTTCTCGATTGGGGCTGAGAATATTGTCCTGAGCACCATGAAGAGGTGCGAAGAGGACGATGCGGTTATTCTGCGGCTTTATGAAGATGCCGGTACGAATGGAGCAGCAAAATTGAGATTCATGACTCTCCTGCAGGGCGCCCAGCACACAGACATTCTCGAAGAAAGCGGAAAGTCTATTCCGTTCAAGTTAGATGAAGTGTCGCTGAAGCTGACGCACCACTCAATTGAGACGTTCAAGGTAATGCCACGGTTTCATTAGAAGCTATCGATAAAATACTCATGAAAAAGACCAAGGAGTCTGCCAAAGACTTTCCGCTGTTCTGTGACTACCTCTGTAAGCATGCTTCATTTGGCAAGAAGGGTGTTTCTGGAGCGTGTCGCAGAGAACAAGCGGTGTATTGCACATTCCTGAAGAAGTACAACAACAAGAACAATCGCTGTTTAGCTCGCACAAAATGATATCGCCGGAGGTGTCTTCTGGCGCCTTGCCGACGATGGATGTCGTGATCTCTCCTTGCTTTAAGCTCTTCGACCTAATCCGAGGTGCAACCATGGCATGCACAACGCCGATTTTTCTGCGATGGCTGTTTGCAGCATTGTTCTTTGTTACGCTCTCAGGCCTTGCACAAAGTTCCGGCCAACACTGGCCCATCATCAAACATTACGACCAACAACATCTCAGCCAGATTGCCCTTCCTGTGGGGGGAATTGGGACAGGCACCGTGTCGCTTGGCGGTCGCGGAGATTTAAGGGACTGGGAGATTGTGAACCGTCCGGCAAAGGGATTCAATCCCGGCGCGCCCTTCTTCGCTATCCGGGTTAAGGCACCGGAGAGCGCTCCTATTGTGAGAGCACTGCAGGGGCCTGTTGATAAACATTTGTATCAGGGAGCTTTCGGCGTCAAGGACGCAACGAATCCTGCTCTTCCCTGCTTTAGCACATGCAGTTTCGACGCAAGCTACCCTTTTGGGATCGTGAATTTGTCAGATCCGAAGATTCCCGCGACCGTGCGTATCAAAGCGTTCAATCCCCTCATCCCGACTGATCCAGATGCCAGCGGCATTCCGATCGCCGTGATTACCTACGAGGTGAAGAACAGGGCAAAGCAGCCGCTGGATATTTCGGTGTGCGGCACGATGGAAAACTTCATCGGCAACGACGGCGTCAAAAATATTGCTTCCCACAACAAGAACCAGTTTCGGCACAGCCAAGGATTTCAGGGAATATTCATGACATCCGACAGCGTCAAGCAGGACGACGAGCGCTGGGGAACGATGGCTCTCGCCACCGCGATGCAGGAAGGCATCACTTACCGGACAGCCTGGCTAAACGCCGGTTGGGGGACGCCAGTCCTTGATTTCTGGGACGACTTCAGCGACAACGGTGAGCTCGAGAACAGAACCACGACGATTGCGACACCGAAAGCTTCGCTCGCTGTTCGCAGCACGCTGCGGCCGAACGAGACCAGGGAGTTTACCTTTTTCATCACCTGGCATTTCCCAAATCGCTACGCGTGGTCACCGAAACGGATTGGTAATTACTATACGACTCGCTATGGCGATGCCTGGAACGTTCTCGAGAAAACACTACCTGATCTGAATCGCCTGCATGATAAAACGGTCCAATTTGTGGATGCGTTCTGCAGGAGCGACTTGCCACCGGAAGTAAAGGAATCCGCACTCTTTAATCTCAGCACGCTTCGTACACAGACGTGTTTCCGGGCTGAAGACGGACGATTTTTTGCCTGGGAAGGATGTGGCGACAAGGAAGGTTGCTGCTTCGGAACCTGCACGCATGTCTGGAACTACGAGCAGGCGGTTGCGTTTCTGTTTGGTTCGATTGCCAAATCGATGCGCGCGGTCGAGTTTGGGAAAGAGACCGATGATGCCGGCTTGATGAGTTTCCGCGTGAAGCTCCCATTTGAGGATGGACCATGGGGCAAAGGTGCTGCAGACGGTCAGATGGGGTGCATCATGAAGGTGTACCGCGACTGGCAACTCTCCGGCGATAATGCAATGCTCACGACGCTTTGGCCAACCGTGAAGAAGGCTCTTGAGTTCTGCTGGATCAAGGGTGGGTGGGATGCGAACAAGGATGGAGTGATGGAGGGGTGCCAACACAATACAATGGATGTTGAGTACTATGGCCCCAACCCGCAAATGGGAATTTGGTACCTTGGCGCCTTACGGGCAGCGCAACGGATGGCGCTCTTTATGCATGACGAAGCATTTGCTACTACGTGCGGATCCCTGTTTGCCCGGGGGAGCCGGTGGATCGACAGTGTCTTGTTTAACGGGGAGTACTATATTCACCGGATCGTTCCACCGCTCGACAAATCCAATATCGCCCCGAGTTTGTTGGTCGGAATGGGCTCCAGTGATTTCTCGAATCCCGATTACCAGCTCGGCAACGCCTGTTTGGTCGATCAGCTGATCGGACAGACGATGGCGCACGTCTGCGGGCTTGGTTATCTCACGAAACCCCAACATGTCCGCACCACACTCCAGAGTATCATGAAATACAACTACAGAGCATCACTCGTTGATTATTTCAATTGTCTTCGTACGTTCGCGCTCGGAAACGAATCAGCACTCCTGATGGCAAGCTATCCCAAGGACAGGCCAAAGAATCCGTTCCCGTATTTCACGGAAGTTATGACGGGGTTTGAGTATACGGCGGCCATCGGCATGCTCTACGAGGGGCAAACCAAGAGCGGGCTCACCTGCGTCGCCAGCGTCCGCAATAGATATGACGGCCTCCGAAGGAACCCATACGACGAGGCCGAATGCGGCCATCACTACGGCCGGGCAATGATCAGCTGGGCGGAACTCCTGGCGCTCACGGGATTTCAATATTCTGCCATCGACAGGGAAATGATTGTCACCCCAAGGGACGGTCAATATTTCTGGTCAAACGGATATGCGTACGGAATAGTATCGATGAAACGGAACGGCGGAACGGTCTCGGTCACGCTTTCGTCTCTGCATGGTGATTGTTCTCTCAAGACCTTCACGCTGCGTGGATTCGGCAGGGCGACGTTCGATGCGAAATTCGTTGTTCCATCCGGTTCGCAGAAGACGTTCGAGGTCACCGCGAACGACTCAAAAGCCGGTATCCCAACCTATGAACTCTAGTGGGATACAGAAAAACTTTTCGTCACGTTGAGCGCCTACCCGCCACAGAGTATTCCGTGAGGCAGGCGGGTAGTCGAAACGTGCACATTGATTCCAGTAGCAGGGTTCGACTTCGCTCACCCTGACGAGGTCTCTTACATCTCTCTCTATTAATGCTCTCACGTGCAACATCTTTTCACTTTACCAGGAATAGAGTATGAAGATCTACAATCTCCGATCGGTCAGTGCAATAACCATCGCCGTGATTGCGTTGATCCTTTTGGCTTCTTCTCCCGTGAATGCGCAGGCTGCTGCAGATTCCACGCAATGCACCCTGTGCCTGATACCGACTCCACAGTCGGTGCTTGTCGGCCGCGGTCATTTCGCAATCGCCCGCGACGTCAAGATTCTTGTTGAAAACTCCAAGAACCAGGACAACCAATTCGCCGGAAGTCAGATTGTCGACGAAATCGACGCCGAGTTGAAGTTCAAGCCCGCCGCAACAAAATCGGTTCGCGGGAAAACCATCCTTCTTGGTCAACCCACGCGAGATAAGATGCTGCAGAAGGAGCTGAAAGCAGCAAAACTTTTGCTCCCCAAGGAGCTTGGCGCGGAAGGATACGTGCTTCACATAACATCATCGAAGATTCTGGTTGCGGCGAATTCCAGCGCAGGCGTCTTTTACGGGGCGCAGACTCTGAAACAGCTAATTAGGTCCAACAGGCAGGGAAACACGATTCCATGCATGACCATTGTCGATTGGCCGGCTCTTCGTTATCGGGGCTGGATGGATGACATCAGCCGCGGACCCATTCCTACCGTGGCTTATCTCAAAGGCGTGATCCGAACGATGGCGGAGTACAAACAGAACTTTTTCACACTTTACACGGAACACATTTTCCGGCTTAAGTCGCATCCCGAGATTGCGCCAGCGGACGGGCTCACGGCCGAGGAGGTTACCGAGCTGACGGCGTTCGCCCGAAAATACCATATCGAACTCATAGGCAACGCCCAGTCGTTTGGGCATATGGAGTACATGCTGCAAAGTCCTTTCTATAATACCATCAAAGAAAACGCCTCTGTCGTTACACCAGCCATTGAGGAAACATACCAGTTTCTCAAGGAAGAATATGACGAGATTGTTCCGGCATACAAGAGCTCTCTCTTTCACATTAACTGTGACGAAGTGTACGGTCTTGGTGCCGGCCCGGGTAAGCGCATGGTTGATTCTCTTGGAATGCCCGGCGTCTACGCGTATCACATCAACCGCATCAACGATCTTATCAAGCCGTATGGTAAGCGGATTCTGATGTGGGGCGACATCGCCGCACAAAATCCAGAGATCATCACAAAGCTGCCCAAGGATCTCGTGGTCATTTCCTGGGGATATCACCCGGCGGAGAGTTTTGATGATGCGATTATTCCCTTCAAGAATACCGGATTCGATTTCATGGTCGCGCCGGGCGTCAGCTGCTGGAATGAAGTCTGGCCAAACATGTCCGTCGCCGTCGTGAATATTTCCAATTACGTGCGTGACGGAGCAAAACTCGGCACGATAGGGATGATGAATACCGCCTGGGATGACGATGGCGAGAACTTCTTCAGTTACAACTGGCATGGACTTCTCTGGGGGGCAGAATGCTCCTGGCACCCTGCCCAACCGCTGGCCGGAGAAGACGCGAACGGGGACCGCAACGAACGGCTTGCGTTATTCAATCGCTCGTTCGATGATCTTTTCTATGGTGCCAACGGAGTTGCTTCGACACTTTTCCGTTTCGATACGCTTCGGCACGTGCCCATTCGTGGAGTGCTCCGAGATGCCGGTGTTTGGAGCGGGATGTTGAACGCCGACACTGAGGAAACGAATGAGGATGCAAGAATCAACAATGACCGCGTCGTCGAGGAGGTGAAAACGCTTATTGAGCAGCTCACCGCTCTCAAACAGCAGGCAAAACGCAACGCACAGACATTGGATTACGCTCTCTTTGCGGCAAAGCGCGTGTTGTTCACGGCTCGCAAAAATCTTGTAAGAAGCGCTCTCTCGCAAGCAGTCCGGTCCGGCGATATCGACGAGATCACGCCCGTTCGCGGCGGACTCAATTACCTGCTTGGGCAGCTCCACGCTCTCAAGGCGGAGCATGCTGAGCTCTGGCAACGGGAGAATCGCGGCTGGTGGCTCGATCGCATTCTCGAGAAGTACGACCGGCTTGGATCCCAGCTTCTTGATCTCGACAAAACAGTGCTTATCGAGCCGCAGAGCGCGGTTGTCGACGGGAAGAGGACGATCTCACTGAAAACCCCGTTTAACGATCAGACGATTTACTATACAACTGACGGCTCGGAACCCTCTCTTCGCTCAATCAAGTATTCAGGACCGTTCGACATTGATCGTTCGTCTCTTATTCGCGCACGCGTTTTTGTCAACCGACAGCCTTACCCGATCGCCGAGAAATTTCTTCTTATCCACAAAGCCATTGGCTGTCTCTGCAAACTCATCTCACGGTACAGTCAAGACAATCTTGCGTACTCCGCCGGCGGCAACATGGGATTGCTCGACGGTGTGCGCGGCTCGGATAACTTCGCCGACGGCCGCTGGCAGGGATACCAGGGCCAGGATCTTGACCTCATCATCGACCTTCGCAAGCCGACAGTCGTAAAGAAGATCACCGTGGGTTTCCTGCAGCGGAGCTTCTCCTGGATTCTGATGCCGGCGCGGCTACAGGTCTGGACGTCCAACGACTCGACGAGTTTTGTTCTGGCGAAGGAACTTGTCAACACGGTCGATCCAAAGGACGACATTGTTACAGTACAAGATTTCACCATTCCCTTTACGAATCTCACAACCCGCTACATAGAAATCGTCGCCAAGAACCCCGGCAAATTGCCGTCGTGGCATCAGTCGCCTGGAAGAGATTCATATGTCTTCGCGGACGAGATCATCATCGAGTAGAGAATCTCAGTAAACTCACAATAAGAGCGAGTATCAACAATGATCTTTGAGCATCAGAACCCGCTCCAGCCGGCGCCGCTCATCCGCCCCGCAGGTTTTCTGGGATTTATCGGATTTGTATTGCTTCTCTCAACAGCTCTCGCCCGGCAAGAAAGGAATCACATCGCGCTGCTTCCGAGCGAATCACTCGACGCCATCGTCCAAAAAGCTGCGACCGTAACCCCTTCAGCACGACAACTTGCATGGCAGAAGCTTGAGTTTGTTGCCTTCATCCATTTTGGCATGAATACATTCATGGACCAGGAGTGGGGCAAAGGCACAGAGGATCCGCGTGTTTTCAATCCGACCGATCTCGACGCCCGCCAATGGGTCCAAGTGATCAAGAACGCCGGCATGAAACTCGTGATCGTCACCGCAAAGCACCATGATGGTTTTTGCCTTTGGCCGAGCCGGTACACCAATCACAGCGTGAAAAGCAGTCCGTGGCGAGGAGGAAAAGGAGATGTGGTTGGTGAGGTTGCGCGGGCTTGTCGGGAGATGGGATTGAAGTTCGGCGTTTACCTGTCGCCGTGGGATCGCCACGAAAAAACGTATGGTGATTCTCCCACCTATAATAAATATTTTCTCAACCAACTACGCGAGCTTTTGACAAATTACGGGGAGGTCTCCGAGGTATGGTTCGACGGTGCAAACGGCGAAGGTGCGAACGGAAAGAAACAGGTCTACGACTGGCAATTATATTACAGATTGATACGCGAATTGCAGCCAGAAGCAGTCATCGCCATTATGGGACCCGACGTCCGATGGGTTGGCACAGAATCGGGTTATGGGAGAGAAACCGAATGGAGCGTCATGCCCGTCGTTACGCAAGATCTCCGGTCGATTGCGGCAAGATCTCAGCAGGAGCAGATCGATGGGGGCTTCCTGCCCCGTGACCTGACCGATGACGACCTGGGAAGCCGCAAAAAACTCGCACATGCCTCCGCGCTCGCCTGGTATCCATCCGAAACAGATGTTTCCATCCGTCCGGGCTGGTTCTACCATGAGAACCAGGACAGTCTTGTCAAGTCACCATCAAAACTCGTCGACATCTATTACAGCTCTGTTGGCCGCAATTCCGTTCTCCTTCTCAATATTCCCCCCGACAAACGTGGGCGCATCACTGATCACGATATCAGGAGCCTCATCGGAATGAGGAGGGTTCTCGACCAGACCTTCAAGGTCAATCTCGCCATCGGCGCACATGTGACGGCCACGAATGATCTGCCGGCACATCGCGCGGCAGCGGTAGTCGATAGGAATGCAGATACGTATTGGACAACGGCCGCGGGGATTGAGACTGCCACGCTCGAATTTGATCTGCAAAAGGAAAAGACTTTTGACTGCGCAGAACTCGTGGAGAACATTGGCGTCGGGCAGCGTGTGGGGTTGTTTCGCCTTGAGGCATTCCGCGACGCCGCCTGGAGAGAATTCGCTCGAGGCACTACGATAGGGTACAAACGGCTGTTGCGTTTTCCCCTGGTAACAACCCAGAGGGTGCGGCTCGTCATAGAGCGGTCGCGCACAAGCCCAACGCTAACTTCGTTCGGACTCTTCAAGTCACCGCCTGCGGTGGCCATTGATTCACCAGATCGTCCGTCCAAGTAGAATCTTTCCGTGCCTCCCTCTTCAGGTACAGGGTGATGAGCATGCGTTCCAAAATTAGCCCCAAAATGGGCGGACAATTGTAGATTTTTCACTGATACGGTGGGAACTCCCCGCCAGCCCCACGTGTTATCATGGTGTGGCTGGCAGGGTGTGCTGGGGGTCCGGAGGGATTGCCGAGCGTGTTGATTGGTGGGTGCGCCAGCCCCAATTTTGAAATACGGAAGACTTGCTGCAACGCAGGTTTGCTTATGTAAGCAGGCGTTGCAGTATAGAAGCCGACTCGAATGAATCCTTTTGGATCCGTGTCGGCTTTCTGCATTTATGGGGGGTCTGGAGATTTTATCCCGTCTTTGTCTTCGGTGACGGTTTTAGCTACTTTGCAGTGCCACCACTATCTCCCGGAAAGGCCGCGGGGATCGCTGGCGGACGTGACGGCGGAAGAGTTGCATCCCTCGTTCAGAACAAACCACCGGAGAATCCCATGAACTTGACCGGACAATTCCCCTTCCCGGCAAGGGCAATTACTTTCGTGTTCTCATTCTCTATCGCTCTACTCTATTCTGACAGGCAATTTGTCTTCGCCCAGGGCGTCTCCGGCACATCATTGAAGGTTATCCGTACACCTACGCCATACCCCGACGGCCGGCCAGTTGCTCACTATCGGCTCGACGCAGAAGATCATGGGATCGTCTTGCGCCATGGTAACGGGCCCCGAGAATGCGATTCACTGGGAGCAAGAGATATCTGGGTTTGGGAGTATAAAAGTACTTATTACATGCATTATGACGGTGCCGGCGCAAAGGGCTGGCTCGCGTGCCTGGCGACAAGCAAGAATATTACCGACTGGAGGACGCGCGGCCCCGCTCTCGACTTCGGTTCTCAAGGAGAGAAGGACGCAGCGTCTGCTTCGTATGGCGTTACGTTCTTCGACAACCGCACGTGGCACATGTTCTATCTGGGCACGCCAAACACGTCCCCACCACCCGATCTCGTGCCGTCCTTTCCTTACCTTACAATGAAAGCTGATGCCCCGTCTCCGACTGGCCCGTGGAGCAAACGATACAACATTGTGCCATTCAGCCCTCAACCCGGAACCTACTATTCCGCCACTGCGAGCCCTGGTCAGATTATTCGCAGAGGAAATGAGTATTTGATGTTCTTCAGCGCCTCTACCGACAATCCGATTCTTCGCACTATCGGCATCGCGCGGACACACAATCTCAATGAATCATGGAAAATCGACCCGCATTCGATACTTGCACCGTCGGAGCAGATTGAGAACACCTCGCTATGGTACAATGAGAGGGCGAGAACATGGTTCTTGTTCACAAACCATGTTGGACTGAAGAATGGCCTGGAGTACACGGATGCGGTGTGGGTTTATTGGACAAAAGATCTTGGGCGATGGAATCTAGATCAGAAGGCTGTGGTTCTCGACGGCTCGAATTGCACATGGTCGAAACATATTATTGGTCTTCCCTCTGTGGTTAAGGTCGGCAATCGTCTTGCTTTGTTTTATGATGGCTATGCCGGCGAGGGAATTCCGAAGGGAGCTGCAAGTCACATGTGTCGAGATGTCGGACTCGCGTGGCTGGACCTGCCGCTGAATGTCAACAATTGATGGAAGGGTGATTGAGGCGATAGATGGGTCAATATTCTTGTTACTCTGGTGGTGGGCTTGAAGAGGGTATTGCAACTGGAATGGTCGAGAGGTATATTGTGTGTGGAACAGCACCTGCGGGCGTAATTCAGTGGTAGCCCGCCACAAAACGTGGCGGGTAAAAATGCCAGCTTCTTCCAAAATCACCCACGAGCGCTTTTTGCGAGTGGTTGTGATTTTGAGAATCCCGACGTCTTGTGTCGGGACCAAGCAGTAATAAAGTAACGCGGGCGTAATTCAGTGGTAGAATGCCAGCTTCCCAAGCTGGACGTCGCCGGTTCGACCCCGGTCGCCCGCTCAAAAGTCAACTTCTGAAATTAGATTTCAGTGTTCCACCCTTTGTCATTCTATCTGCCTGCTTCGACCGAGCGGACAGACAATCCCCACACCTGTGAATCATCACGAGAGTTGAATTGCCACGTCTCTCCGCCATCGGTGCTCCGAAAGAGCCCTTTGTTGAGCGTCCCTGCTAGCACCACGCGGGGATCAGAAGGAAGCACAACGATAGCATGCACATGGAGATCGGTGAGACCCAGAGAGTGTTTCTCCCAGTGAGCACCGCCATCAGTGCTTAGGTACACTCCTCCACCATATGTCCCTGCGTAGAGCCAATCCTGCTTCTTGGGATGCACGGCAATCGTGTAGACAGTTCTATGATCCAGGCCTGTTGAACGCTGCTCCCACCGCTGCCCGCCGTCCAGGGAGCAGAACACACCGTCCTCTTCTGTCCCGAGCCAGAATCGTTTCGCATTGTATGGGTCCTGCACAACGACACGCACTCCCTTCACGGCGAGTTCTGCAACAACCCAATGCTCTCCGCCATCTTTACTAAGGTAGGCTCCTTCCTCGGAGGCAGCAAGAACATGGTGTGGATTCGTGCGATCAATACAGACGTCCCCAGAGTAAGGGCGTCGCATGCCCAAAACTTTCTTCTCCCACGAAGCCCCTTTGTCCATACTTCGGAAGATGCCATACGCGGTCGAAGCGAAAACTATTGAGGGTTCTGTCTCCGCGGCCTTGACCTTGAGCACTTCCGTCACTTCCCAGTTGGTTGTGATTCGCCACGTTTTACCCGAATCAATCGAGCGAAGCACACCATTCCCGCAGGCGGACCAGATCGTGCCGTCGCTTCCCTCCTCAGAATAGAAGTTACGTATGTAATCACGCCAACCACCGTGTTGCCAGGTGCGCCCTCGGTCGGTGCTCACAAAAAGTCCGGCAGTTGGTGTGTTATCACCCTTGTCCCTGAGGTGAAAAGAGCTTAACACCGCCATATAGATCACCTCGCGTTGCGCCACCGCCACATCAGCAAGAAGAGCCAGTAGCACAATGATGATGTACAATCTTGACCCCAACACAGCTATCCCTCTTGAGTATATCCGTCTTAGCGGTATCATCACTCGATGATTTTTCCCTTCTGGAAATCGAGGATTCGGACGCGATCTCCGTGGCGAAGCTCGATGATCCCAGTGCCAACCTCTGCCGACATAAATGGCCCATCATAGAACTTGGTCTTTGCCAAATCCACGTTCTTGCCGTTCAGCAGCCGGCGACCGTCGTACGTGAAAGTCAACGTGTCTCCCCCGAGCGATACATATGTCACCGTCAACGTGCGCTCGAAATCCTCAGCTTTGACTCGCTGCGAGCGCATGCGGTATGTGAATTTATTGTAGTCCGCGTCGGTATGCGTCGACGCGACCTCAACAACCGCCCCGTTCTTTAAGTTATAGCTCCGCAGCCTCCAATTCTTTTCCTCCTCAATCCACTCATACGGCTTCAGGGGATAGAATGCAATGCCGGTGTTTCCACCACGACAGAAGATCCAGCCGGTGGAATCGACCACGCGGGCATCGAGCGTCTTCGGAAAGAACCCCTCAATGTGGGGGTGGTGTGCCCCGGGTGCAACATTATAGAGAACGATGACGACATTCTTATTCTGAAACGTCTGCTCATAAGGTGAGCTGGAGTTCCATTTGTCCGGGCTTGTGTACACGAGCTTGTACCGGTCCACGTCCTGCACGAGAACGTCAAGCTCTTCAGGGAAGAACATTCCGAGCTGGTGACTTGAGTAATATGGATGCAGCGTAAAGATCGTGTTGTTCGGTTTTTCGGAAATAAATGTGACATCCCATGTATGCTGTTGGAAAGGCTCGAGCACCCCGCCATGCAGTGATCCAAGTATATAATCTGCTGTCACGTACGAATACTTGTATGCGGGCGGGTTCAATTCGTCACCAAAGCGCATCACGTTACGCACCCGTTTGCGCTCGCGCTGAATGTAGGGTGTGGATCGATCTGTGGCCATGTGAAGAATGATGTCGGGCATGCGATACGAGCTCAGCGCTGCGAAGACGCTTTCCCACGAGCTGCGGACCCTCGGCAGGAAGTCTGCCTCCTCCCATGTTTCTCGTTTTGGTTCTCCAAAGTACAGCCATGAGACCCGCGTTGTCTGTGCTGCCAGCGGATTGATAATGTCGGCGGGATAATCACGGCTATGGCCACCTCCATAGTTGCCGCGCAGGTGCTCCACAGCAAAGTCAGCAAGAAGTAGATCACACATCATCTGCGCCTTTGTTTTCATTGCCGGATCCGTCGCACAATCGTATAACACGAGCATAGGCGCAAGGAAAGCCGGCATGTAGGTGGGCGAGTCGAACTCTCCCTGGCCGACGGTTGTAGCAACGGTCATCCAGTGATCAAGCCACCCTTTTGCTTCGCGAAGGTTTTCGTCCGAGCTGCGCCCGTTGAACCATTGTGTTCCGTCTTCATGCGGCCAGGTCTGCGCTGCAAGATACAGGCCGGTATAATGCATAACCCAGTGGTTCTCGGTGTCTCCGCGGTACAAGCCTCTGGAGCGGAAGATCTCCCTCACTTTCCGGTGCAGGGAATCCGGAAGAATAGACCGAAAGCGAAGGTAGGTCCCCATAAGCGTGTATCCATGAAACGATCCTAAAGCGGAGTCGAATGCAGCCACGGTTTTATTCACGTCGCGGCCCACGGCAAATTTTGCCGCAAGACTGTAGATACTCACGCCTGGTTCTCTGCTCACAACTTCCAGAAACTGGCGCTGCCGGGCTTCAAATACGCTATCGTCAGTCGCGGCGTACAAACTGCCGAAGGCAGCCAGGAACATGACACTAAACAAAGACTGTCGCATCAGACAATCTCCATGGACGCTTTCGTTCAATACTTCAAGTATTCAGCTGGTGGCACGGGACATTCAGGTCCCATCCTCCACATAAAATTTGGATCGATAAATGGAGTATCCTCGCGGTGCCTTTTCATCAGATCGATTTTCTTTTGAAGCAACTCACCAAGGTTGCTCCCATAGAAGGCCCAGTTTTCCCCAAGTGAAGCCACGGGCATGAAATTCGTGTGGCTCGTGTTCCATAATCGGAGCAGGTCTTCCGCGTTCTTGAGTTCATCATCGATCGTCAAGCGGACGCTTACAAGCATGGCTGCCTGTGCATTCCGCGAGGATGCCGTCATATACCCGCGCACGCCTGCAATCCAGCCGGCGGTGTTGCGCAGTGTCCGGAAATAACATCGCAGCCCCTGCAAACGATCGCGTTGATCCTGTAGCACGTCGCGCGTGCTCGTGCCTTGCGTCTGCTGTTTCAGTGAGGTATCCAACAACCCAATCGCCTCGTCCAGGGGCTTCCACACCAGCGAGTCGCATCTCCGGACAATGGACTTCGCTTGTTCCATGTCGATCAGCAACCAGAGCGCATCGGCGCCGAAGTCTATCATCGTGGGATTGTTAAACGTCGCAATCATGTGCTGCTCGTAATATCGTCGTTCGTCCTCTGGAATTGCCAGGATGTTTGGCACAAACGGTCGTACCCAATGCCGATACAGTGGAAATGCCCAGCTTGTGCCATAGAGAGGAACGTCGGGAAAAGAGCGAACAGCCTGATCGGTCAGCCGCCATGCTCGTACGAGCACTTCGGCTTCACGCGCACCACACCAACGCCGTGCTGTTGATTCAACGACTTCGTCTACTGTTCGCTTTGTGTCAGACTGATAGGCGCGGACAATCTCTCTATTGATGCTCCATGGCGCCAGGGATGGCGGATCGAATGTTACTGTAACATGGTGGACACCGGGGCTTACCGCAGCCTCAAGCCTGTCACGGCTCAACCAAGGACATGGAGCACCAAGGATATAGTTGGTTGCAGAGCGAGCCGTACCGAACAGTTGAGATCCTTTCGTTTCAAGGGCCCGCATAACGGGCCAGCGGCGCGCGTTGGCTGTGTCAGCAGGTTGAACGTAAAGGTCCAGTCGGTCACCCAGACCGCCTAGAATGACATCCTGCTCGGCACCGAACCAGGACACTGATGTGATCACGCGGAAGCGGAAGTTAGTTTCCGACGCGGCGTCACGCAACAGGCGGAGATATCGTAACACATTCTCGCCAGCTACGTGGGCAATCGATTCATCGGATTTCCATTCTCTGATGAGATACGCGCCCCCATTTCTGCCCGCATAGAGTGTCGACACATATTCAAACCCCGAGCCGCTGTCGTTTGTCCACAGGTACAGGTATCCAAGCTCCGGCACTTCCTTCATCATCGCCTGCATCAGCTGTGCGTAGTGCCACCGGACAACCGGATGACTGAGTGTCGCAGTATAGCGGGGCCGGTAGCTTCGATACGGATGATCAACCCGCGCACCACGGAGATATGGGTACTTTGCGAAAAAGGCCTCCGGCATGGTCCGCGGTGAACATATGGAAAGGCCCGGCGTAAGACCGTAGGCAAGAGCGAGCGCAACGTTCTTCTTCAGAAGGCTCAGGTTTGCCTGAAGGTACTCGGGCGGATACAGACCACGAGTAAGGTCGCTGGCTACAAACTGGTCAAGATCCGGGCTACTGGCGTAGAAACGTGGATAGATTTCTCCCGGAGGTCCTTCTTCGTATGCCGTAGGAGATGCAAGTACGTTGACGGACACATGTGAGCAGCCGAGCCGAGCCATTTCTTGGATCGTCGCCTCCGGATCATAGTTACGAACGAGACGGGGCAGAGAGGCAAACATTCCGTCGTTTCCCTCAAGCCATGGCAGGCGTACTGAGACGGTCCTTCCCTGTGCAAATTCACCGACGTTGTCGTCGGACCATTCGTCGCGGACACGGCAGAATGCAGTATAGAGCAGGTGGGTGTGTGATGCTGTCAACTCGCCGGTCCCGTCTGGTGAAATTTGCAGCCGAAACCACCCAGCAGACACCTCAGCGCCAGTCCGCAAGACATGGACGCGGAGCGAACCCTTGCGAAGCGCTTGGCCCTCCGGCACTTCAACAATGGGGGCAACTGGGGCAAGAGTTTTCTTCATTGCCTCGACGACGGTGTGCTCGACCGGATATCCTGACACAGGGATTTCCAGCGTGATGACTCGCTTCAGAACGTCGCCTACCCTGCCTCCCGTTTGTGCGCGTGCCGAGAAGACCAAAACAACTGCAATCGTAAGGGGGGGTATTAGATGAGCTCGTTTCATGGATTTGTACCTCCGGTGCCAGTTGTGGGGTGATGCGTTACACGGTCGTGAGGGGTCGTCTGCGGAGAAAACGAAAAGGCGTCCTCTCCCTCCGGTGTCGGAGACTGAGATGCGCCTTCTCGAAGTACAGCCGCGGCTATAATAGCGGACGGTCACTCAAAAGTCAAGCCGAACCACCCAGACCATCTACATGTGCGCGGGCTGCCTTTAGAGCCTCGTCATAAGATGCTGGATATCAACCTGTGCGTAAAATAAAAGGCCCCGACGCGCACCGTGAGCGGCAGGGCTAGGGAGGTTGTTATGAAGCCTGCTTCAGTAGGAATGAGAATCAGGCTCTTCTTTGACAACCTATGCAGTTGAGGGTTTAGTCGCACAAGCCCGCCTCTCAGCCACCGGCACCGCAACCACAGCCCGCAATTGCACAAGAAGGCCGTCAATGAACTGGCGGCTTGATTTTCTCACCCGGCAGGTCTCTCTTCACGGATTTTTCTACGTTGAACGAGAAAAGCCTCTGGGGGTAGGTAAGCCTCACGACCTTCACGCTTTTCAGACTCGTCAGCGGACACGACACAACGTCGCCAAAACCATTCGTGCTTTTCTGACTCGACCAATAAACCATGCCAAGTGGTTTCAATTGCACTGAAACTCTTTCTTAACTATGATTGTCCTAGTTCCCATGTTGGAACAAATCACGGAGGTGTCGCGAGGCGGGTCGTTACCCAAGTGGTTACCAGCGAGCGGGTAAGCATTGTGGGAAAGACAGATCTCTTGTTGATCACAGACTGAATTTGCCGTATCTGTACCATCCATTTCCCTTCCCGGGCTGGACGTCGTCCCGATTCAATTCGATTGAATCGGGATCGCTCGCTCTCAAAACACGCGGGGTTAGCGCTTTTTTGCTAACCCTGATGTGTTTTGAGCCCTCCCCACGCATCACCGTTTCGTCCCAAATCTTGCTCGTTGATTACAAAAATGCCTAGATTCAGATACTTTTATCGTCAACCATTAACTCTGGAGGATCTATGCTGCGACGTTTCGCATTCATCGCTTTTTCCCTGCTCCTGCTCTCTTTCCTTTATTCTCAGGAAGCGCGGCTCCTTCGTTTCCCCGCAATTCACGGAAACCAGATTGTCTTTACGTACGCGGGTGACCTCTACACGGTACCGGCAACCGGTGGTGTAGCTCGAAAGCTCACCACTGACGTCGGCTTCGAGATGTTTGCACGCTTTTCGCCCGACGGGAAGCAAATCGCTTTTACCGGCCAATATGATGGTAACACAGAGGTGTACTTGATGCCAGCAGAGGGTGGAGTTCCGAAACGTCTCACCTTCACTGCAACACTCGACCGAGACGATGTCTCCGATCGGATGGGACCGAATAATATCGTGATGGCATGGAAAAATGGAGAGCACGTCGTCTTTCGCTCCCGGCGCGTAGAATGGAACGACTTCCGCGGGCAGCTTTTCCTGGCATCCATCGATGGAGGAATTCCGGAGCGGCTCCCCCTGCCGCGCGGCGGCTTCTGTTCTTTTTCGCCCGACGGAAAACAATTTGCCTACAACCGTGTCTTCCGCGAATTCCGCACATGGAAACGATACCGTGGCGGCCAGGCCGACGATGTGTGGATCTACGACTTCGCCACGAAGCATATCACCAACATCACGAACAATCCCGCACAGGATATCTTCCCGATGTGGCACGGCTCCGCGATTTACTTCATCTCTGATCGCGACGAAAACAAGAAGATGAATCTCTATTCCTACGACCTGACATCAAAAGAGGCGAAGAAGCTCACCCGCTTCACGGAATACGACATCAAATTCCCCTCCCTTGGTGACAATGCCATCGTCTTCGAGAACGGCGGATACATCTACAAATATGAGTTTGCTTCAGGAAAGTCAGACAAAGTGCCTGTTGTCATCAATGAGGATTTCGACGGTGGCCGCGGCGGATTTGCCGATGTCAGCAGGAGCATTTCGAATTATGAAATTTCCCCTGATGGCAACCGGGCTCTCATAGGGGCTCGCGGCGAAATCTTCACGGTACCAGCCAAGTATGGCAATGTACGCAACCTGACGAAAACCCCGGGCGTGCACGAGCGCAATTCAAAATGGTCTCCGGACGGCAAGTGGATCGCATACGTTTCCGACGCATCGGGCGAGGATGAAGTTTACGTCATGCCGCAAGATGGGAGCGCCAAGGAAACACAGCTCACCACCAGCGCGGATGTCTACAAATACGACATTGCGTGGTCACCCGACAGCAAGAAGATCACGTGGGCTGATAAGAAACAACGCTTGCAGTTTGTCGATGTCGAGTCGAAAAAGGTAACGCTCGTCATTCAATCGGATGTGTGGGAGATCACCAGCTACGCTTGGTCGCCGGACAGCAAGTGGATTGCTTTCGCTAAACCGGGCGCACAGACGATGACGAAGGTTTGCCTGTATTCACTTGCGACACAGCAAACGACCGAGGCGACGGATGGTTGGTTTTCATCCTACGCGCCGTCGTTCAGCTCCGATGGCAAGTACCTTTTCTTCGTCTCCAACCGCTCCTTTAATCCGTCTTACGGCCAGACGGAATTCAATCATGCTTACTTTGACATGGCCAAGATCTATATCATCACACTTTCAAAGGACACAAAATCTCCCTTTGAACCGAAGAGCGACGAGGTGAAGGTCAAGGAGGACAAGGCCCCTGTCAAGAAGGCGGAGGGTGAGAAGGAGGCCGCAAAGAAAGACGAGAAACCCGAGAAAAAGGACGTCGTCGTCAAGGTTGATCTTGACGGAATCCAGAGCCGGATTGCCGGGCTTCCCATCACGGCGTCGAGTTACCGGAACGTTCAATCCGTCGGCGAGAAGATCTACTACGTACGGAACGGGACAAAAGACGAGAAATCGAAGCTCTTTCTTTATGACTTTGAGAAACAAAAGGAAACAGAGCTTGGCGAGGTAAATGGTTTTGAGATTTCTGCTGATGGTAAGAAGATGCTTATTTCACAGGAAGGCGCTTACGCCATCATCGATCTGCCTACTGCAAAAATAGACGCCAAAGAGAAACTGAATCTGTCTGACATGAAAGTGAAGCTCGATCGGCATGCCGAATGGAAGCAAATCTACGACGAATGCTGGCGGCAGATGCGCGACTTCTTCTTCGCCCCCAATATGCACGGCGTCGATTGGCTCGCTATGAAGAAACGATATGAAGTGCTCCTCCCCTACATCAACCACCGGGCGGACTTGACCTATGTTATTGGTGAGCTCATCGGTGAGCTGACTACGGGTCATACGTACGTCGTCGGCGGCGAGATGCCCAAACCGGAACGAATACCCTTAGGGCTGCTTGGCGCAACCATCGAGCGTGATGCAAAATCGGGCTATTACCGCATCACCAACATCCTCAAAGGTCAGAACTGGGACCAGCGGCTCCGGTCGCCGCTCACAGAAATCGGTGTGAATGCAAAGGAAGGCGACTACATCATCACCATTGACGGTAAGCCGACCAACCAGATGGTCGACGTGTATGAAGCGCTTGTGAACACGGCGGGCAAACAAGTCGGGCTCAAGCTCAATGGCGAAGCGAAGGAGGCGGGTGCACGCGAGACGGTTGTTATTCCAACCGGGAACGAACAACCGCTGTACTATTATAACTGGGTGCAGGAAAACATCGAGAAGGTTTCAAAGGCAACGAACGGAACGGTCGGTTACGTTCATGTTCCCGACATGGGTGTTCCAGGCTTGAACGAGTTTGTAAAATACTACTACCCACAGCTGCAGAAGGAAGCGCTGATTGTGGACTGCCGCAGCAACGGAGGCGGCAACGTTTCTCCCCAAATCATCGAGCGCCTGCGCCGTGAAATTGCGATGATTGACATCGCCCGCAACGGCGCGCCGACGATCGATCCGGGAGGAACAATTCTCGGCCCGAAGGTCCTTCTTATTGACGAATTCTCTGCTTCTGATGGTGACATCGTCGGCTACCGGTTCCGCCAGCACAAACTCGGCACGATCATCGGCAAGCGTACGTGGGGCGGAGTCGTCGGGATTCGCGGATCGCTTCCGCTGCTCGACGGCGGGTTTCTCAACAAACCGGAGTTCTCGCGTTACGATATTGAAGGCAAAGAGTGGATCATGGAGGGCGTCGGTGTGGAGCCGACATTGTCGTGGACAACGATCCCGCAAAGGAATTTGCCGGCGTGGACGAACAGTTGGACCGCGCGATCAAGGTAATTCTGGAACAAATGAAGACAAAGCCCGGCAAGCTCGTTCCGCCACCGCCGTACCCTGATAAGCACAAGTAAGGGTTAGATATTCTGCGTGGAGGTTTCCTTCATCAGCGATTCAGCCGAGATGAAGGAAACTTCCGCCAAGCAAAACAAACTTCCAAATTTATTATTCGGTGTTCGATATTCACCGAGCTCATTCATTTTTATCCTCGGTGAATTTCGATCAACGAACACCGAATATCGAATAATGAAGTTGACCCTCCCTGCTACAGAGGAATTATCCGGTAACTATAGCTGTAGTTTTGGTACGGCAGCCGGTACTGCTCAAGCGGCAGCGAATACCAACTGTCGATTCCCGCCACACCCATCTGCTGATAGTCGATGTCGAGGTGAATAAACTCGTCCGGCTTCAATTCCAGAGAGTGGGTTTGACGTTTCGTTTCGCCCGGATAAAGCTGGTCGGGACTGTACGGAAGGGCGTTGACATTCAGAAGCCCGTCGACAAACCTGATCTCGAACCCTGACCCATCGTTTCGTTTTAACCTTGCCCACCGAACATCCGTCTTGTTTCCGCTCTCTTGAGGCCTTGTGTATGGATGGTACTGACTCTTGATTGTCCCTTCATAAAGTCCAACAAATGCAGAGCTTTTGCGATCCCAATAGGACTCGTGGGGGCCGCGCCCATACCATTGAATGGCGGTAAACTCGGCGGGCAGCAGCAGGTGGCTTCCGACCTTGAAGAGGTTTGGCTGTTTACCCCGCAGCGCAATAAAATTGTTCCGAACGGTTATCGTTCCTTTTCCGTCAATGGTGTATTCGGCGACAACCAGCGCGTCATTCTTCAACAACGGTGTTTCCACACGCACGCATACTGACCCGTCTGGATTTCTCTCGTCGCGATCGATAATCACTCGCTTTGCCCGCTCCGACTTTCCCACATCCTTCCAGATTCCCATGCTTTTCTGAGATCCCGCGCCGAAATCATTGTCATTGGGGGGGCGCCAGAAATTTGGCCGTGGCCCCTGGCACCACATTTGTTTTCCCTTGATGGTATATGACTGAATGAGGCCTGTTTCTTTGTTGAACTCAAGCGAGAAATTCTTGTTGCTCAGAGCGATCTGTCCGCCAGAATCATCAAGTGCAATGGGCGCTCGATCTGCAACGAAGCGAACAGGCGAAGGTTCGCCCCCAATAGCAAATTCTTCTCTCGCCTGCTCATGCCCGGCCGGAACGAGGCCTTCAGCTTTCTTCGTGATGACCGAAAGCTGCAAGTAGTACTCGACTCCAGCGCGGGAGGACAGATTGAGCCCAAGGTCGAAGACAACGTCTTTTCCAGGAAGCGCATCGATTGATTGGATTGCTCCGTTACGCGACTGTTTTCCGTTCTCGATCAACATCCATTTCAATGAAAAGTTCGAGAGGTCACGGAAATAATAACCGTTCTTTACCTCAACGATACCTTGCTGTTCATTGAGCATGCGGAACTTGATGTTTTGGTACACTTTCTTCATTTCGTACGCATGCGGACCGGGTGTCCGGTCGGGAAGCACAAGGCCGTTGCAGTTGAAGTTGTTGTCGCTAGGCGTTCCGGGCGGTCCCCAGTCACCGCCATACCCGAAGAACCTGACACCGTTCTTCTCAAGCCAGACCCCCTGGTCAACCCAATCCCAGATGAATCCGCCCTGAAGTGCGGGATATGATTCAATGATCTCCCAGTACTCCTTGAAATTCCCCAAGGTATTTCCCATTGCATGAGCGTACTCGCACATGATCAATGGACGCGTGGGATTTGACAGTGAATACTGAATGAGCGAATTCGGGTGCGGATACATCGGGCAGTAGACATCTGTGTTCCACTCCAGTTGTGCTCGCTCGTACTGAACGGGCCGCGTCACATCGTACTTCTTGATCCAGTTGTAGCATTCATAGAAATTCGAGCCATTGCCCGCCTCGTTGCCAAGGGACCAGATGATGATGGACGAGTGGTTCTTATCGCGAATGGCCATCCGGCTTACACGCTCCAGATGTGCTTTGAGCCACCGCGGATTGTTGCCAAGCGTTCGAGCGAGATCATAGCCCATGCCGTGCGACTCGATGTTTGCCTCATCGATGAGATAGATGCCGTATTGGTCACAGAGGTCGTACCAGAGCGGATTGTTGGGATAGTGACACGTGCGCACTGCATTCACGTTGAACATTTTCATCAGCCGGATGTCTTTCTCCATTTGCTCCTGGCTGAGAACATGAATGGTTTCAGGATCATGCTCGTGGCGATTTACTCCTTTCAAGAGGATCCTCTTCCCGTTGACGAGCAGGTCTGTTCCTTTGATCTCAACCGTCCGAAAGCCGATTTTCTTTGAAATTGCCTCCTGCAAGGTGCCTTTTCCATCCCGAAGGACAATGTCGAGTGTGTAGAGATTGGGGACTTCCGCAGACCACTGGCGCACGCTTGGCACCCGGCCAGCAACATGAGTCGTTGAGGATGATGTCTTGCCATCAATTGCAGAAAACGTTTTGGTGTCACTCAAGATTTCCTTGTTATTCGCATCCCGGAGCGTGACAACGCAGGAATAGTCCATGATGGGACCGCCGGTCATGGACTTGAGCTCGCCCTCGAAACTCAGGAGGCCGTCTTTGTACTCGCTGTCGAGGACGGATGTTATCCGGATATCATAGAGGTGTGCGCTGGGTCTCGCATAGAGGAAGACGTCTCGCTCAATGCCAGATACCCTCCAGAAATCCTGACACTCCAGATACGAGGCATCGCTCCATCGGTACACTTCCAGTGCAACGAGGTTTTCTCCCCTCTTGACGTACGGCGTAATATCGAATTCTGCTTCGAGCTTGCTATCCTCGCTGTAACCAACCTTCTGTCCATTAACCCAGATATAGAAGGCGGATTTGACTCCACCGAGATGAATGTAAACCTGCATTCCGTCCCAGCCTGCAGTGAGTGTAAAGGTTTTTCTGTAACTGCCTACTGGATTCAGAGAATCGGGGATATCCGGGGGCTGAGGATTCGAGGGGCTAAACTCATACGGAATGTTGACATAGATTGGCACGCCATATCCTTTGAACTCCCAGTTTGACGGCACTGGGAACTGTGACCACCGCGAATCGTCATAGCCCGGCTTGAAGAATTCCTTCGGACGCTTGTCTGGATGATCGACCCAGGAAAATTTCCACATTCCATTCAGCGAAAGAAACCGCGTGGAATTTGCCCGATCTCCCACTTGAGCCGCCTTCAGGGACTCGAAGGGAAAGTACGATGCGCGCATCGGCAGGCGGTTGATGGAAACCACCTCGGGATCTTCCCAGTCGGGCTGCAGTGTTTGGGCAAAAGAAAGAGTGGTGGATGCAAAGAGGGAAAGGACAACAAGGAGCTTATTCATGGTTTCTCCTGGTTGAGAGCGAAAATGCTACAGTAATGAGGTGTTCCATCGGATGTGAAAGATGGGTGCAACTGCGGTGGGATGAAAGAAACACATCACCAAGCGCTGATGAATTTCAACATTTGGTGTTTGATGCGTCCCGCGCCGCGGTCTTGTTAACCCCAACGCTTTTTGTCGGGGGCCATCTCAATGGCTTGTCGTTCTAAGAACCGTCCCGAAAGTCTCCTTCAAGAAGACCCTAACGATTCTTGTACACCGTACCACCTTTCATCACAAACCGCACATCGCGCGCGGCTTTGATGTCCCGCACGGGATCACCATTCACTGCAATGAGATCGGCATAAAGTCCCGGACGGACACGCCCAAGCTCATTCTCCATCCGGATGATTTTGGCATTCACCGATGTGGCTGCCAGAAGTGCCTGTGTGTTTGTCATGCCACCGCGCACCATCCACTCCAGTTCCCGGTAATTCTCGCCGTGGGCAAAGACGCCAACATCACTGCCGAGTCCAATCGTGACCCCCGCATCCAGCGCGAGCTTGAATGCGTGCAGCGCCCGCTGCATTCCCGGTGACAAGGGACCACCGATCTTGAACCCATCGAAGTACTCTCCATACGCTTCTTCTGTTGCCAGAGTGGGGAGAAACGCGACTCCACGCTGTGCCATGAGTTTGAACACCTCTTCAGTGCCGCCATACCCGTGTTCGATGGAATCTGCGCCGGCCGCTGCCGCGCGCCGCATTCCTTCCGGGGTGGTAGCATGAGCCGAAACCGGTCTGCCAGCCGAGCGAGCCTCTGCAACCAGCGTTCGCAGTTCTTCTTCACTAAAGGTTGGGACCGTCCCGCTCACGCCGTGCTTGTAGTCGGCATAGACCTTGACCCAATCGGCGCCTCCGCCAATCTGCTCACGCACAGCCTTAATCATCTCAGCCTCCCCGCTTACTTCCTGGCCACCTTTTGGCAACTGGAGATCCGGCGCAAAGCCCGCCGGACCCGGACCATAGCTGGCTGTGGCGACAATAGCCCGCGTTGCGACCAGCAGTCGCGGGCCAGGAATCATTTTTTCGTTTATTGCGCGCTGGATCGAGACATCAGCGTAGCCGGCACCTTCCGTGCCGAGATCGCGCAGGAGTGTGAATCCAGCCATCAGCGTGCGTTCACAGTGAATGACGGCTTCGATAGTACGATAGGCAAGCGGCTCCTTCAGCACCTGATCATTCCAGAGCGTTTCGTTGTAAGGGTGGAGAAAAATGTGCGAGTGGGTGTCCATCAATCCCGGCAGCAGCGTCATCCCGGAAAGCTCAATGGTCTTTGCTTCTGATGGCACTTGAACCTGCGCTGAGGGTCCGACTGCGGCAATCCGCTCCCCTTTCACCAACACGACCCAGCCGTCGTGGATTTTGCCGTCCTCAGCATCGAAGACGCGCGATGGTTTGAGGAGATGAACAGCCGTGCTCTCTTTCCCTTTTTCCTGATTTTTGTTTCTCCCACTGAGTCTTTCGGGTAACATCGACATGAACAATGCCCCCGCGCTCGACAACATGCTCCACTTCAAGAATCTACGACGATCCATTTGATCTTTCATGGTGAGCCTCCTGCGGATCAAGATTGACTGAACATCACGGTAAGAGCTCTGTCTTCGGGTACGTCATACCGCAAAGATAGAGAGATAGATGGGCAAAGGAAAGGAGCAAGGAACCTGAGGATTGCCGGATCGGACAATCTCATCAGCCCTCCAACTGAAACTTGCCTATGGCTGGGGGAAATTACTACATTACCTCCGGCAGTATATCAATGAAGCGCCGATTGACTTGATAGCCAGGGGATTCCGCTATGAAAAAGCACTTTCTTTTGGTTGTTCTCAGCTCTCTCGCACTTGCGTATTTGCCTGCACAGACTGATAGATTGCGTGAAAATTTCTTGCACCCGCCCGAGTCAGCGCGGCCTTGGGTCTATTGGGTTTGGATGGACGGCAATATCAGTCGCGAAGGAATAACAGCGGATCTCGAATCAATGAAACAGTCAGGCATCGGCGGTGTAATCATTATGGAGGTGAATGTTGGTATCCCCCGTGGTCCGGTAAGTTTCATGAGCCCTGCGTGGCGAACACTCTTCAAGCATGTCGTCACTGAGACTGAGCGGCTCGGACTATTGGTCACCCTCATGGCCGGCCCCGGCTGGACGGGCAGCGGTGGGCCGTGGGTCAAACCGGAACAGTCCATGGTGCATGTCGTTGCAAGTGATACCGTCGTGACTGGTCCGGCACATTTCGACGGTGTTCTTCGACAGCCAGCGCGCTGGCGTGCCTTCTTCGGCGACGGCCTGCTCCCGGCCGAACTTGAAAAGACAAAGAACGAATTCTACCGCGATGTCACCGTGCTCGCATTCCCAACTCCCAGTGGGAACGAGAGGATTGCTGACATCGACGAGAAAGCTCTCTACGTCCGTGCTCCATACTCCTCCCAAGCGAACGTTAAGCCGTTTCATCCTTCGCCTGCATTGTTCCCATCGCTGCCCCCCGGAGCAGCGATCATGAAGAATCAAGTTATCGACCTATCACATGCCATGACTACCGGTGGCAGGCTCACATGGGACATCCCCTCCGGTAACTGGACCATCATGCGTTTCGGAAACACCAGCACAGGAGCAACCACACGCCCCGCACCGGTTCCGGGCCTCGGACTCGAATGCGATAAACTTGACACCGCGGCGTTGAATGCTCATTTTGACGCATTCATCGGCAGCTTACTGCGGGATCTTGGACCGCGCAAGGCCAACAGCGAAGCCGGGTGGAAATGGCTTCACATGGATAGTTGGGAGATGGGAGCACAGAATTGGACCGCCGCGTTCCGCGACGAATTCAGACACCTGCGAGGATACGATCTCTTTCCTTTTCTTCCTGCCATCTCAGGACGCATCGTTGAAAGCCCGGAGGTCTCTGAACGATTTCTCTGGGATGTGCGGCAAACCGCGCAAGATCTCCTTCTGAGAAATCACGCTGTTCACCTTAAAGAGCTCGGCCGGCGGGCGGGGTTCAAACTCTCCATTGAACCGTACGATATGACGCCGTGCGCAGACATGAGTCTGGGCGGCATCGCTGATGTCCCAATGTGTGAGTTCTGGCTATACGGGTTCAATACAAGTTATTCCGTTGTTGAAGCCACTTCTATCGCCCACACAAACGGAAAACAGGTGGTTGCGGCCGAGGCCTTCACATCAAGCGATCAGGAGCATTGGCTGGCATACCCAACATCGATGAAAGTTCTCGGTGACTGGGCTTTTTGCGCAGGTGTCAATCGGTTCGTCTTCCACCGTTCTCAGCATCAACCATGGTCCGGCCGCTTGCCGGGGATGACCATGGGCCCATACGGTGTCCATTGGGAACGCACCCAGACATGGTGGAACATGGCTCCGGCTTATCACATCTATCTTAGCCGCTGTCAATATATGCTGCGTCAGGGGCTTCCCGTGGCCGATGTGTGTTTTCTTGTCGCCGAAGGATCTCCGCATGTTTTCCGGCCACCGACTTCAGCCACCAGCGGTAATCCCCCCGATCGCCTTGGTTACAACTTCGATGGGTGTGCACCGGAAGTTGTGCTTTCAAAAATGTCCGTGAAGAACGGTCGCTTGGTGTTACCCGACAGCATGAGCTACCGGTTGCTTATTCTCCCGGAGAGGGAGACGATGACTCCGCCACTCTTGCGTAAGATAAAGAATTTGGTGAAGGCGGGTGCAACCGTCGTCGGCCCCCGCGTTCTCAAGTCACCAAATCTATCGGGATACCCTGATTGCGACGCGGAAGTGAAGAAGCTTGCCGATGAACTTTGGGGGGAGCCAGGCAGAAACCGCATCATCGAACATCGGCTGGGCAAGGGTGTTATCGTATGGAAACCGGCGAGCTCAAAACGCGTTTCTCTGCAAAAAGTTCAGGGCACAGCTTCGGGCCCTGAACAGTATAGTGATTTCAGTGCCGTCACATCACTGTTGGGTTCCATGGGTGTGCCCCCGGATTTCGAGTCGGATGTTGCGCTTCGCTATATCCACCGCCGGGATGGAGGAAGGGATATTTATTTCATCGCAAATCCGACAGACCGTGATATTTCTGCCCGCGTCTTGTTCCGCGTGAACGGAAAGCACCCGCAACTCTGGGATCCTGTTACGGGCGAGGTTCGTGATCTGCCAGAATACACAACGCTCAACGGCCGGACTTCCATGAACCTTCACTTTGAGCCGGCGCAATCTTGCTTCATCATTTTCGAAGCTTCAAGGAGAGGGCTGAAACGGGGCAATCGAAACTACGCCAACACGTCGGTCGTTGTAACGTTCGAGGGGCCCTGGGAAGTTGCGTTTGATCCGCACTTGGGCGGACCAGAGAAGGTTACGTTCGAAACGTTAATGGACTGGACCGCTCATCCGCAACAGGGAATCCGGTACTTTTCGGGAACGGCAACTTATCGCAAGGTTTTTGATGCACCCGCACTGATTGATCAAGCAAAAAGGACATCTTCGCGATGGTGGCTTGACCTCGGTATCATCCACAACATGGCAAGAGTCCGCCTTAACGATCGTAATCTTGGTGTTGTGTGGTGTGCTCCCTGGCGCGTGGAAATCACAGACGCGGCTCACAGCGGCGAGAATAAGCTCGAAATCGAGGTTGCAAATCTCTGGCCGAACCGGTTGATCGGTGACGAGTTCCAACCGCCCGATGCCGAATACGGAAAGGATGGCAACCTGCTGCGCTGGCCCGACTGGCTACTCAAGAACGAACAGCGTCCATCGAAAGGGCGATACACATTTGCCACGTGGAGGCATTTCTCGAAGGATTCTCCGTTGCTGCCATCCGGCTTGTTAGGGCCGGTGCGGATTGTAAGGTCTGTGGAGTAACGCGTTTGGCTGTCAACCGTTGCCTCTTAGCTATCAGCTGAATGCTGATCGCCCGCAATTACTTCCTCCTGATTGTCCGTCGTGTCGGGGTTGCCGTAAACGGATCTTCCGGCCACGGATGCTTTGGATATCGGGCGCGGAGTTGCCTTCTAATTTGGGGATATACCTTTTCCCAGAAGCTGTGCAGGTCCTGTGTCACGGCGAGCGGCCGGGCAGCTGGAGAAAGAAGGTGGATCGTA
>Ga0315274_10000618_pt1 | contig 55183 bp, 36 predicted proteins | sample YL17G02_20_MG_FD_203700 | JGI IMG/M metagenome (GOLD analysis project Ga0315274, IMG submission 203700) | Sediment microbial communities from Yellowstone Lake, YNP, Wyoming, USA - YL17G02_20 | ecosystem: Environmental > Aquatic > Freshwater > Lake > Sediment | place: USA: Wyoming | collected...
GGAAGAAGGCGGGGCGTCTGGTGTCGGTGGGTCCGGTGAACCTTCCGGTGACGCGGCTGTTTGTGGAGGAGATCATCCTGGAGTGCCGGAAGAAGCACATCACGAAGGTGGACATCCTGGGATTCGAGTTCGAGATGGGGCTGTTCCCGAACGTGCTGGATGAGGCGCGGGCCAAGGGGATTGATATCGCGCCGAAATACATCCCCGCCGAGGTGTTCGACAAGCGGGCGGTCGAGAAGAACCAGGTGGTGTTCCATGACGTGGCGTTCATTGAGGTGAAGCCGCTCGTGCGCGAGGGAAAGAAAGGTAGCGCAGGCGTCCCGCCTGCCGTTGCGGTGGAGTTGACGGACTTTTCGGTGTTCTATTCGCAGGACTCGATTGCCAACGCGGAAGCGGAGATCAAGAACAAGGGCAGCCGGATCGTGGTGGAGAAGGGTCGGATCGTGAAGGTGAGCAAGGACGCTCACGGGATCGTGAAACGCGAAACGCTGACCAAGCACTGGACGGACTGGATCGATTACTGGGCGGTGGATTTCAACTTCGAGAGCAAGCGCGAGATCATCCGCGTGAAGAACGAGGAAACCGGCGAATGGGAAGAACAGTGGACCGGGGATTATATCTTCGAGAACGAGTGGCAATCCTTCCGCACGAAAAAGGATCGCTCGCTCGAGCTGAAAAGCGTGTTCCATGAATGCGCGCCGGGACGGCGTAAGCTGGCGGTCAAGGTGGTGGACATCTTCGGCACTGACACGATGTCCATTGTCGAGGTTACCGTGGGAGGGAAGAAATAATGGCGGTGCATCCCAACTTCCCCGAATCGCCCTACGCCATCCTCGACCCGGCCCTGCGCTGGTTCCCGGCGGATGAGTCTCTGCGGGAATCCAGCATGGACAAACTGATGCCGCCGCTGGTGCCGGTGCTGCGCCGGAAGGTGAAGGAGTTCCGGGACGGGGGGTATGTGGGCGCGGCGGACACGAGCCGGAGCCTGCTCAACTGGTGGTTCAACACCCCGCATTTGCTCGGACAGGCTGACGGCGCGATGGCCGAGTTCCAGTATTACTTTGCCCAACGCGAGGCGCTGGAAACCATCATCTATCTGTACGACGTGGTGGGCGTGCAGGACAAGTTCGACCTGATGCGCTTCGACAGTTCCGGCGCGGTTTCCGCCGGGATGTTCGACGAGACCTGGCGGCGCTTTGTGGTGAAAATGGCGACGGGCAGCGGCAAGACCAAGATCTTGAGTCTGGCGCTGGCGTGGAGTTTTTATCACAAGCTGTACGAGTTGGAGTCGGGACTGGCGCGCAACTTTCTGGTCATCACGCCCAACATTATCGTCCTGGACCGTGTTTACCGGGATTTCCAGGGGCTGCGCATCTTCTTTGAAGACCCGGTCATCCCCGAAAACGGCGTGGACGGGCGCAACTGGCGCGACGATTTTCAACTGACCCTGCACCGGCAAGACGAGGTGCGCATCACCCGCCCCACCGGCAACATCTTCCTGACCAACATCCATCGCGTCTATGCCGGCAACGACATTCCCGCTTCGCCCGATGATGAGGACATGCGGGATTATTTCCTGGGTAAGCATCCCACTGGCGCGACCACCGACTCCAAGGTGGATTTAGGCATGATTGTGCGGGACATTGATGAGTTGGTGGTGCTCAACGACGAAGCTCACCACATCCATGATCCGCGCATGGCCTGGTTCAAATCCATCGAAGACATCCACAACCGCCTGAAGCAAAAAGGGGCGGCCCTCTCGCTGCAAGTGGACGTGACCGCCACGCCCAAGCACAACAACGGCGCGATTTTCGTGCAGACCGTGGCTGATTACCCGCTGGTGGAGGCCATCAAGCAAAATGTGGTCAAACACCCTGTCGTACCCGATGGTCCGAGCCGCGCCAAACTGGTGGAGCGCCAAAGCGCCAAGTACACCGAGAGATACGCCGACTACATTCATCTGGGCGTGATCGAGTGGCGCAAAGCGTATGCCGAACACGAAAAACTGGACAAGAAGGCCATCCTGTTTGTGATGACCGACGACACCCGCAATTGCGACGACGTGGCCGAGTATCTGGAGGGGCATTACCCGGACCTGAAAGACGCGGTGCTGGTCATTCACACCAAGAACAACGGTGAGATTTCCGAATCAACGACGGGCAAAGCCAAAGAAGAACTGGATCTGCTTCGCAAGCAGGCCAACGAGATTGACGGGCTGGACAGCCCCTACAAAGCCGTCATCTCCGTGATGGTGCTCAAAGAGGGCTGGGACGTGCGCAACGTTACAACCATCGTGGGTCTGCGGGTCTATGGGGCTGAGAGCAAGATCTTGCCCGAGCAGACGCTGGGCCGGGGTTTACGCAAAATGTATCCCGGCGGCTTGGAGGAATACGTCAGCGTGGTCGGCACGAATGCCTTCATGGACTTCGTAGAATCCATCCAGGCCGAAGGCGTGGTGCTGGAGCGCAAACCGATGGGCGAAGGCGCCCAGCCCAACACCCCGCTGGTGGTGGAGATCGACAAGGAAAACGTCAAAAAAGACATTGACGCGCTGGATATTGAAATCCCTGTACTGACCCCCCGCGTTTACCGGGAATACAAGAACCTGGGCGCGCTGGACGTGAGCGCGTTCGGTCATGCAAAGGCGGCCTACCGGCAGTTCAGCGAGGAAGAGCAACGGGAAATCGTTTTCAAGGACATTACCACCGGCGAGGTGACGCATACCACCATTCTGGACACGGCGGGCGTCGCCGATTACCGCAGCGTCATCGGCTACTTTGCGCAGACCATCATGAAGGATTTGCGCCTGGTCAGCGGCTACGATGTCTTGTATGGCAAGGTCAAGGCCTTTGTGCAGGCCGAGTTGTTTGACCGCCCGGTGGAACTGGAAAGCCCCAACACCCTGCGCAACCTGTCAGAACTGGCCGCCACCAAAACTCTGATCGAGACTTTCAGGAAAGCGATCAACGCATTGACCGTGCAGGACAAAGGCGACGCCGAAGTCCGCGACACCATCAAGTTGCGCCACACTCGCCCCTTCGTGGCGAAGGATCAGGGCTATCTCGTTGCCAAGAAGAGCGTTTTCAACAAGATCATCGGGGACAGCCATTTTGAACTGGTGTTTGCCGGCTTTCTAGAAGACTGCGGTGATGTGGTTTCCTACGCCAAGAATTATCTGGCGGTGCGTTTCAAGCTGGACTATGTGAAAGCGGACGGCGACATCTCCAATTACTACCCGGATTTCCTCGTCAAGCTGTCCGACAGGCGGATTGTCATTGTCGAGACCAAGGGGCAGGAAGACGTCGACGTGCCGCTCAAGATGGAGCGGCTGCGGCAATGGTGCGAAGACATCAACCGGGTCCAGTCAGATGTGGCGTATGACTTTGTTTACGTGGACGAAGAGAGCTTTAATCAATACAAGCCCGCATCATTCCGGCAGTTGATTGATGGCTTCAGGGAGTGCAAGGAGAGAATATGACAAGGCGCTGAAGGGTGCCGGCGCGAACGCGCTCCTCGCATAGTCGGGGGTGTAGTGAACGTGGCAGCGGGGCCCCGCCGCCCCCGCCTCGCCGCCCTCGCCGGCGCAATCCAAGGAAAAGAGCGAGGGATCCTGCGCGCATAACAGCCGGGGGCGGCTGTTCCACACTTTTCGCACGCCCTCTCGGGCGAAAGCGGCGGATTGATTCCGCTTGACTCTCAGCGAAGGAACCGAGACAATCGTCTCGATGGAGCGGAACAACGGCTCTTTGAGGGGTCAAAGGGGGGAACGCCGGCGCACTGGGGACCCTCAAAGAAGCCAGGAGGATCGTATCATGGAACGTCGCGCATTTACTCTGATCGAACTGCTGATCGTGGTCGCCATCATCGCGATCCTGGCGGCCATCGCCGTGCCCAACTTCCTCGAGGCGCAGGTGCGCTCGAAGGTCTCGCGCGTCAAGGCCGACATGCGCAGCGTGGCCGTCGGGCTCGAGGCGTATTGCGTCGACTTCAACAGCTACCCCTGGTCCCTCTATCATTCCCTCTTTCTGGCTCATCTGAACCAGCTGACCACCCCCGTCGCCTATCTCTCCAGCGTGGACTTCGAGGATCCCTTCATGCCGTTGGACACGCCGGACGAGGTCCGCTGTCTTCGCTACTTCAACTATGCGGACACCTACTGGTGGATTGATGACAACGACATGTACGGCAAGCGGGCCTACTGCCTCCACAGCTACGGGCCGGATCGCGACTCGGACGGCGGGGAGCATTTCGCGCACCGACTCTACCCGGGTCACCCGGAGTGGGGCGAGCCGCAACGCTACGATCTGCTCTACGACCCAACCAACGGAACGCGCAGTTCGGGCGATATCATCTACCTGGGCGGCGACGTGCGATTCGGCGGGGGCATGTCCAACTGAGCGGGGGTGGCGCCGCGGAATCGGGCGTGAAACGGACTGTCCCGCAAAGCCTTTACCCCTTCGAAAGCCGGTATCTCGAGATCGCCGGCCTGCGCTGCCACTATCTGGACGAAGGCGCCGGCGAGCCGGTCGTGATGCTCCACGGCAACCCCACGTGGTCCTTCATGTACCGCAACCTGGTCGTCGCCCTCCGCGACAAGCGCCGCGCCATCGTTCCCGACCACATCGGCTGCGGACTCTCTGACAAACCGGACGACTCGCGCTACGACTACGTCCTCGCGCGCCGGGTCGACGATCTCGAAACGCTTCTGGATCGACTGGGCGTGGGCGAGAACGTCACGCTCGTCCTGCACGACTGGGGGGGCGCAATCGGCATGGTGTGGGCCGCGCGGCATCCGGGAGCGGTCAAACGGCTGGTGATCTTCAACACCGCCGCCTTCCACAAGCCGGACGCGAAGAAGTTCCCCCTGGCCCTCCGCTGCTGCCGCATGCCGCTGCTGGCCCCCTTGCTGGTTCGCGGGCTGAACGCCTTCAGCTTCGGCGCCTCGCGCGTTTGCGTGAAGCGCAAAGCGATGCCGAGCGAGGTGCGTCGCGCTTACCGCGCGCCTTACGATTCCTGGGCAAACCGCATTGCGACGCTCCGGTTCGTCCAGGACATCCCGTTGCGCCCCGGCGACCGCTCCTATGACCTGATCGCGGAGGCGCAGGTCTCGCTCGAGAGATTCCGAGACGCGCCGACGCTCATCTGTTGGGGGCTTCGCGACTTCGTTTTCGACCGGCATTTTCTCGTCGAATGGCTGCGTTACTTGCCGCACGCCGAAGTGCATCGTTTCGAAGACGCCGGCCACTACGTCCTCGAAGACGCGGGCGATGAGATTATCCCGCTCGTGCGGGCTTTTCTTGAGCGACACCCGCTCTGAGTCCCGCTGAAGAACATTCCTTTCCCTTGACTTAACGAGCGACGGCTGTTTATAGTCCGTGTTCTCTGCCCGCCTGGGACGGAGGGTTAGGGCCCCGTTCCCGGCAGCAGGGCAGGCTCTTTTTCCTGGACGGCAGACCCGAACCCTGTTTGCATGTTTCGCTCCTGGACGCAGACGGCGATCCCAGGGCCGCCGTCCAACGGATCCACAAGGGGAAAGGAAACGAGCATCGTGAGCGGCTTGAAAGACGCCCCGCGCAGCTGCTACTGCGGCGAACCGCGCATAGGCGACATCGGCAAGGAACTCGTACTCAAGGGATGGGTCCACCATCGGCGGGATCATGGAGGACTGATATTCATAGACCTGCGCGACAGATCCGGCATCTGCCAGGCGGTTCTCGACCCCTCGACGATGGACGCGCGGGGGTTCGACGAGGCCCATTCCCTGCGCAGCGAATACGTGTTGGCCGTGCGCGGAAAGGTGACCCCCCGCCTCGAAGGCGCCGTCAATCCCAATATCGCCACCGGCGAGATCGAGTTGAAGATCACGGAGTTCGAGGTCCTCAACGCCTCCCGCCCCGTGCCGTTCAAGCTCGACGAATACGCCCAGCTGAGCGAGGACGTTCGGCTCAGGTACCGGTACCTCGATCTTCGCCGGCCCGAGATGCAGCGCAACATCATCCTGCGCGCCAAAGCGATGGCAGCCGTGCGCGAACACCTGGATGGCGAAGGATTCCTTGAGATCGAGACGCCGATCCTGAACAAGAGCACTCCGGAAGGCGCCCGCGACTTTCTCGTCCCCAGCCGCTTGACGCCCGGGCGCTTCTACGCGCTGCCGCAATCCCCCCAGATCTTCAAACAGATTCTGATGATCGCCGGCTACGACAAGTATTACCAGTTGCCCAAGTGCTTTCGCGACGAGGATCTCCGGGCCAACCGCCAACCGGAGTTCACCCAGATCGACGTCGAAATGTCTTTTGTCACGCCGGAAGACGTCTATCGAACTATGGAGGGCTTGGTCAGGCATATCTTCAAGCGGACGAAGGACTACGACCTGCAAACGCCGTTCCCGCGCATGACGTACGACCAGGCCATCCTGCGCTACGGAAGCGACAAGCCGGACCTGCGCTTCGGCCTCGAGATCGTCGACCTGACCGACATGGTCAAGGCCGCGGGATGCTCATTCAAGGTCTTCACCAACGCGCTCGAGTCGGGAGGAGTTCTGCGGGCGTTTCGCGTCCCGGGAGGCGCCCGGATCTACTCGGGGACGCAGCTCAGGGCGGAAGGGGACCTGAACAAGACGGCGCGAACCTGCGGGGCGGGCGGCATGGCGTGGTTCCAGGTCGTGGAGCCGACCGCCGGCGACCGGGGCGGGCTGAAATCGAGCATCGCCAAGTTCTTCGATCCGGACTTGCAGACCCGCATTCGAAGCGCGATGGAGGGGCGGCCCGACGACCTTATCTTGATGGTTGCCGATCCGCCGGGGATCGCCGTGGCCGCCTTGAGTCAGCTGCGCCTGAAGGTGGCGCGCGACAACGCCCTGATCGACCACTCCAAGCCCGCTCTTTGCTGGATCACCGATTTCCCGCTCTTCGAGTACGACGAGAAAACAAAGCAGTACTCGCCTTCCCACCACCCCTTCACCATGCCGGTCGAAGAGGACTTGGGCGCGTTGCGAGCCGGCGAGTTGGGTAAGGTTCGCGCGCACGCCTACGATCTGGTCCTGAACGGCGAAGAGATCGGGGGCGGCAGCATCCGCATTCACGATCGGGAGATCCAGTCCCTGGTGTTTCGGACCCTGGGAATCGACGAAGAGGCCGCTCGGATGAAGTTCGGCTTTCTTCTCGACGCTCTCCAGTACGGCGCCCCGCCGCATGGCGGCATCGCTTTCGGCTTTGACCGCATCATGATGATCCTGCTCGGCGAGTCGTCCATCCGCGAGGTCATTCCGTTCCCCAAAACCCAAACGGGCGTTTGTATGATGTCGGACGCGCCTTCGCCGGTGGGGCGGGATCAGTTGGATGAGTTGGGTCTGGCATTTGTAGAGAAACCGTAAGGCTGCCCAATGCGCGCCAACCGGAACCCGATGAGAACTCTCGTTCGCCTGGGCTTCTCGGCGGCGTTCGGGCTTTCCATTGCGGCCCTGCAGGGCTGCACGTACTACACGATGAGCGAACGGCCCATCGTGGCCGAGCAAGTGGGGGACAAATCCTCCATGGCGTCGCTGGCCATTATGCCCGTTGTGAACGCCACGAAGAAAGAGGGCCTCGACGCGATGATTCGTCGGGGCCTCTATTCGTACCTGTCGACCCTTCACTACCGTGACGTGGAACTCGGGGCGGTTGATGAGGCGGTGGCGGCCAAGAGTCTCGAATTGAACCTGCCGCCCCGCGAGATCCCGCCGGAAGCCTTTCAAGGCGCGGACCTCGCCGATGGGCTGCTCTATGCCGAGGTCACCCGCGTCTCGAAGTTCTGGTTTCTTGTCTACTCCCACATCAAGTTGGGCGTGAGTCTGAAGCTGGTCGACACCGATTCCCTCGCCGTGCGCTACACGAGTCAGGCCACGCTTCACAAGCGCCGCCTCACGATTCCGACATCCATCGGCGGGCTGGTCGAGTCCTTTGTTCTCACTCTCTGGCACGTTCGCGACAGCGAGTTGGAATCGGCGTCCGACGAATTCGGCAAGCGAATCAGCAAGAGTTTCCCCCAGCCTCAATGCGCCGCCGACGGCGAGATCGGCATCGACGCCGTTTTCGTCGCCGCTCCCGAACCCGTGTTGCGCGCGGGCAGCGTGCTGAAGGTCGAGGTGCGGGGGACTCCGGGCCAGACCGGAACGTTCGACATCGGCGACTCAATCACGAGCCTGCCTCTGGTCGAGGAGAGTCCCGGAGTCTACGTCGGCACATACGGCGTAGTCCCGGGCGATCTCTGTGAAACGGGGGTCGTGCGGGCGCACTTGACGCCGCTCTCCGGGCAGACCGTGACAATGAGCAACTTACAGGAGCGCTTTCGGATCGACGCCCTGCCGCCCCCCCAGCCCGACATCCAGAAGGTGGTCCTCGGCCAATCGGAACTGACTCTCCATCTGGGCCTGCCCCGTCCGGGGCCCGGGATGGTCTTCGAGATCTACCGCGCCGAACTCCCTGACAGGGGCTACTTCTTTCAGGATCGCGCGGAAAAACCGATCTGGACGGACCGTTCCATCCGCCCGGATCGACGGTACTCCTACTTGGTGAAGGCCGTCGATCGGGACGGCAGACTCAGCCAGATCAGCGAGCCGCGCGATGTCCAAGTGCCCGCGAAAGGCCCCACCCGCTTGCCGGAGGTCCTGCGCGGGCATGTGGCGCTGCATCTGTACTCCAGTCCCTACCTCGTTTCCAGCAATTGCACGCTGCCGGCCGATTCGTCTCTTCGGGTGGAACCGGGCGTGGAGATCCGCGTGGCTGCCGGCGCTCGCTTTTCCCTGGTCGGCCCCGCCGCGTTCGAGGGGACGGCCAAACAGCCGGTGCGCCTGCTCGGCGAGTCAGACTCGACGCTCCTGCATTTTGAGCCCGCGAGTCCCGACGTCTCCCTGCGACTCGACTCGGTCATGATGCGCAAGGCCAGAGTGGGTCTGGAAGCCAAGGGGGGGCAGGTGACGGTCGAAACAGGCCGCTTCGAGGACCTCGACGCGGCCGTTCGGCTGGACGCGGCGCGAGAGGCGAGGTTCTCTCGCTGCTGGTTCAAGGGCGTCGGAGTCGCTATCGAGGGGAGCGCGTCGCGGCTGGCGGCGGAATTCTGCCTCTTTGACAACCTCCCTCGCGGCATCAGCGCCTATGCGCCCGAGTTGCTGCTTGCGGGCAATGATTTCACCGGGTCGGGCTTGGCAATCTCGCAGCTGAGCCCCGCCCAGACTTCCGTGGACAACAACTACTTCGACACGAGCGATCCGCTCGTCCTCCTCCGGCGCGTCCAAGGCCCGTGCGTTTTCAAACGCATTTACGGCGGCCCCTCGGCCAGCCGCAGCTCCTTCACCCCCTTCCCTGGCGATTACGAGACGTACCAAAAGCTCGGCGATCAGTTCCACGCCGAGAAGGCTTACGAGTCCGCTCTCCGTTCCTACTTCCCCGCTTGGTGGTTGAAGAAGGAGCGGGGGGTGGGCCTTCGCCTGGTCGGGATCCTGCAGAGGAGCATGCGGTTTGGGGACCTGCTGAGACAAGACAAGCAACTCCATGAGTTGTTCCAGCGCGGCCGACGGAGCGAGGCGGCCATGTTCGTTTCCCGCACCCTGGCCGTCATGTACCCGGAGGACAAAGAGATCCTCCTCCAGTACGCCGGTCTTCTCGAGAAAAACGGCTACCGCACGCAGGCCCGCCAGATCCGTGAGCGGGCCGAGGCCGAGCCGGCGAGCAAGCTGCCCGTCCCCGATATCGGCGGACAGATCGAGAAGATCCGCGAGAGCGTCCGCGACTTCATCGTGCCGTAGCCATCTCCAAGTGAGAGACCCGGGCCATTTAGCTCCGCGTATTATGCGGACCCGTATGTTCCTCGTCGCGGAAGCGCCAGATTGCCAGTGGTTCGCTGTCGAACCGGCCGCCTCGCGGCGGTTACTCCTTCGTGGGCGGGTCGGCCCAGATGCGCGAGGTTTCGACGACGTGGACCTTCTGCGTCTGGCCGCCCCGCAGGCGGATTTCGGCCGTCACCGTGAAGGCGTTGTCCGTGGCTTCGAGCGCGACGGGCCGGGCGAGGAAGCGGTCGTCCACCTTCGGAATGTCTAGGTCCTTGAGGTCCGCGGCGAACTTGCCGTGCTTCCCGCGGTAGATCTCCTGAGCGTAGTAGATGCGCATCACGAGGTTGCGCGCCGGGATCGTCGGGTCGGGTCGGAAATCGGCTAGGTCGCCCGGGGAGTTGGCGGAGAACTGGACGTATCCCCATCGCTCGGGCCGGTGCATGTCGACGAGGCCCTGGGGCGACCAGATCCAATTGTACTCGGGTTGACCGGGCGCCTTCTTGTACTTGCCGTCCTCGATCGTGATCTCCCACTCGACCCGCGAGAAGCCCAGGCGCCACTGGTCGCCGTCCTGGGGCGGGGTGGCGCAGTGGGCGTACTCCGCCATGGCCTTCCAGGGGAAGGCGATCTCCAGCGACCACCCCTCGTCCTCGTCGCTCGGGTCGTTCAGCGTGCCGAAGACGTGCACGCCCGTCTTCTGCCCCTCCTGGTCTCGGTTGAACCAGGTGACCCCGTTGCGGTAAGGCCGTCTGAGGAAAATGTTCCAGACCGTGTTGAGCGCGTTCATCTCGAACTCGAAGTACTCGTGGTTGTCGCCGTTCGGATCGATGAAGACCTCGAAGTCGTTGTCGTTAAAGATCACGGAGTTCTGTTTCGTCAGAGTCCCCCAGACGTGGGGCTCCTCCAGGTAGGCGCCTACGTACAAATACTCGTCGTCCCACAGCATCTTGGCGTTGGTGCGGAATCGGGGTCGGGGCTTCTTGTCCCCTTCGATGTCCGCGAACTCGTCGGTCCAGGCCGCCTTCTTCCAGACGGGCTCATCGAGCTGTCCGTCGATCTTCAGGGGCTCCTTGATGCGGTAGCAGACATAGTGCCGCGGCATCCGGAAGAGGCTTTCGTCATGGGGAGACGTCGTCTTCTGGGCGGCGGCCGGGCGCGGCGTGAAAAGGAGCGCGAAGAGAACAAGGACGGCGGCGACGCTTCGGGATCGCGCCCTCAAGAGAGGGGGCGCGCAAGACCGGCGCCGCCCGACACGGTCGACGCCTAGACGCAATGCGGTTTTCCGGGGAAGAATGTGGGCTGCCATGGTTGATTTCTCCTGTGGTGGGTGGGATGCGTCCGAGAACGGAACCCTCCGCTAGAGAGCATAGTCGTGTCTCTTACTCGGTAAGACACGGTCCTGTCAAGACAAAGGGAGAAAGGGGAAAAAACGCGAACGTGCGCAGGACCTCATCCGGGGCCTTCCACAAGGGTCGGCGCTAGATCCAGCCACGGTAAGGTGCGCTGACAGTATTGGCCCGGCGGGTTTTTCCGGCCGCTTCAGAGTCCCGTAAGTTGCCTTCCGGGAATGGACGGCGCCGGTTTGCGGAGTAGAATGTCCGAACTTCGCTGAAAAGCGAAGAAACAACGAAACCAAGGCCGAGAGTCCCATGATCAAGCCCCTTTTCGCCGTCGCGAAGAACCTGGAGAGGACCCTCTCCCACGCCGAGACCGCGGGCGCCACCGATCTGCACGTGCCCAGCCCGGCGGACTTCAGCGTCGGCGCGCCGATCTTCGTGAGTGAGGCGAACGGCGCCGAAATGGAGTTCCTGGGCCGCATCAAAGCCATCGGGGACGACACGATCTCCGTCGCTTTTGGGCTCGCGGCGGACAAGAGCGCGACAGCCAAGGTCTGGACCCCATCGAGCGCGTTCCCTTGGGAGGCGGTGACGTTTCAACCCATGGAGCGCTCTTTTCACGAAGGGATCCGCGTGGAGCAATCCGTCGGCGGAGCTCTCTGGTCCGTGCGCACGGCCGAGCCGCTGCGAACGGATCGGCTGCGCTTCCGCGAGATCTCGCGGTCCCATTTTGCCGCGTTTCGCTCCTGGCTCTCGGCGCAGGTTCGCGGCGGACTGGACGATTTCACCTGGGTGGATGAGGACCGAAACGTCGCTCGCGTGCGTCTGGTGCGATGCGACTTCACTCAAGTGGAGGAACGGCCTCGCGTCGTTGAGCTGATCGTGGATCTCGCCGTACTTGAGGAGGGGGGGTACGCCTGATCGTGCAGACCCTGACGTCGCTCGCACAGCAGGAATCCGCGCGCCGCGGCCAGGATATCGTCTGGGTCCTGACCGTGAAATGGCCCGACGCGGACGTCACGTACGCTCACCGAGCCGTCACGCTGTCCGATGCGGGCGCCTTGCCGGCGACGCTGTTGGCCCCGGGAAGACTTCAGCCTTTCTCCGGCGACAAACTGGGTTCCGCTCGGCTCTCCCCGCTGACGGGGCGCCTCGAACTCAGTCTCGCCCTGGACGGGACGGAGTCGCCGTCCGTGCGTCAGCGGCTTGTCTCGGCGGATCCCGAGGGACTGGAAGTGAAATGGGGCGTCGTCTTCCTTGACGCCGCCCAGATGGCCGGTCTAAGCGACGCCGTCGTCTTGTTTCACGGGATGATCGAACGCGCGAAGGTCGCGCGGCTGGCGCTGGAACTCGCGTGTCTTGATTGGGTCGCGGTGAGAGGACGCAAACCGTTCGGGCGCGCCTTCACCCGGGATGACCTGCCCGTGCCCGATTCTCCCATGGAAGGGCGCATGGCGCCGTGGATTCTCGGCTCTTTGGACGAGGTCGAACTCCTCGAGTGGCGCGCGGGGCAATCTCTCAGGCTTGTCAGCGACGTCAAGCCGGGGGACACTTCGATCGCGTTCCAATCCGTTGAGGACTTGCCGCCGGTCGGAACCGTCCAGGTCGGGGACGAGCGAATCGACTATGACGTCGTAGACCGCGATCAGAACCGCATCGGAAGCAAAACGATCCCGTTGCGCCGGACCGAATCCGCTTACCATGACGCCGGGTCGGCGGCGCGTCTGGTTCCGGCCGGGGGCTTCGAATGGCTGGTTGCCGGGCACGCATGCCGTTCGGTCGGCGCAGTGTGGGCCGAGGGGCTGCCGATCGACGCGTCGGACTACGCCGCGGCGACCGAGACGTGGCAGGGAGAAACCATTCAGAAAATCGTGATGAGCAAGTGGCCGGTCCAGGTCCTGCACGAGAGCTACATCAGTTCCGTTTCCTTCAACGGAAAGGCCAAACCCGGAGTTTGGTCGGTCGAATCGGGGACCACGGCGATAAACGCGGCCAACGCTCTGGACAGTTTCCCGGAAGAGACCGCCGCCGAGCTCAACTCGGCCGCCAAGACGCTGAAAGCCAAATGGCGCGGCGAACTGGTGAGCGGCGCAAAACGCTATGGGATCTTTGAATCCGCTCGCCTGCTCGCGCGCGTTGGCGCCGACCGCGTGTGGGAGCCAACCACCGCCTTTCGCCTTATCTTCCGCAAAGGCGCGGACGAGGCAAGCGCCGCTCTCGCCCGCCCTCTCCCTGAGAGTCTTGAAGTCCCCCTGCCGGCCCACTCCCACCCTCCTTCGGACGACCCCTCGGAAGACCGGACCATTCCCCTCCGCTACGGGCCGGCGGATTGCATCCTCGATCTGACTTCCCTCGCCACGGCCGGAGGAGGGTGGGAGTACCTCGATGGCGGCGAGAGCGAGGGATTTGAGGTTGAGATCGCCCTCGAAACGGGCGGCGACCCGACTCGGTTTTTTGTCTACGATCTCGTCCTCGAGGTCAACTTCCGGGCCCGAAGTCGCAGCACGATGGCGTCGTTTCTGACGGCGCGGGTCGAAGGGCTGGAGTCCGGCGCAGTCCTGCTCGAAAATCCAGCCGACATCGTGAAGTTCTTCCTCTGCGACTCCCACGGCCTGGGACGGAGCACGGACGACCTCGATCTCAGCTCCTTCATCTCAGCGGCCGACAATCTCGACGCGCTGGGCTATCGTTTCTCCAACCGCTTGAGTGAACCCGAGCCGATCGCCTCCATCCTTGCGCGACTCCTGTTCGAATCCCGCTGCCAACTCATCGCGTCGGGCGGTCGTCTGGCTCTGCGCTTCGACGCCGGCGACGCCGCTCTCGAAACGGCGGACTTCACCTTTGACGCCGAAACCGTCTTGAGGGGAGACGCCTTGCGCCTCGAACGCGACCAGGAGCGGGACCTCCTCCGGGCGGTCCATCTGCATCACGGCCGCGACTTCTCCGGTCGGAATCGAGCCGCCTCGTGGCGCAAGCGCCTCCTGAGCGACGTCGTTGCGCCGAGGCCCGTTTACCAGGACATGGGAGTCGAGCTGACGGACCGCCTCCGCTGGCACAACCACGACACGCCCGCGGTCGTGGCCGATCTCGCGCGGTTCCTTCTCGGCCGACACGGTTTCCGTCGGAGCCGTCTCGGGATTGTCGCGCCTCTTGTAGCCGCGCCCATTGAACGAGCGGATCGCGTGGCGCTCAGCGACGACTGGTTCCCTCTGGGTCTCGATCAAGGGCGCGTGGAATCCGTGGGCGTTCAGGAGCCCCACTGCATCGTTGTGGGCGCTTGCTTCCCTCCGGCGGGCGAAGTGTGTTGGAGCTACGACGCCAATACCTTCATCCGCCACCGAGCCGCGGGACGGCTCAAGGAGTTCTGGATCGAGGGGAATCTCGTCGCCACGGTGCGATGGGACGGCCTCTGGCGGCTGCGCGGGACCTTGACCGAAGAGGCGACGCTGTACGGTTCGCTCAACGACCCGATCGAGTTCAACGCATCGCAGGATCGCATTTACTTCGGAACGGGAACCAGCGGGAGTTACACCCCCCGTTTCTCCCTGGACGGCAGCGGCAACCTCCTGCTCGCGGGCGCGCTCGCCGAAGACGTGCTGCGCGACGACGTTGTTCTGTCGGCCTGCTTCGAATCCGACTCGAATCGCCTGTCGATCGGCATCGCCGAAACGACGCCCGTGCTGGTCTACGAGGTGGGAACCTCGACCCTCGATCTTCGAGGCGAAGTCGCTGAGGAGGAACGTTTTGCGTAAGAGCCGCATCCGAGCGCATCAACTCGGAGACACACGGACGGCATTCCGCCGGTAAAAGGAGGCATCGTCATGCTGACTCCAGAGCAAATCACGTTCCGAGATCGCGCCGTTGCCCTTGCCAGGGACATCGCGCCCGAATTCGGTCTGGATTGGCGATTGATGGCCGCGGCGGCGATTCTCGAGAGCGGCTGGGGCGCTTCGGAACTGGCCCGGCAAGCCAACAACTGCTTCGGCGTCAAAGCCGGAAATCGGACCCCCGACGACCAGGCGTACGTCCTGCGCGCCAGCCAGGGACCTGCGCGCTTCCGGCGCTTCAAAAGCGACGAGGAAGCCTTCCGCGCCTACGGTCGACTGGTTGGCGGCTCAAGGATCTACGCCAGAGCGCGCGAAGCGGCGCGCGAGGCGGCCTTGGAACATCTGGTCCGCGAGATCGCGCCGCGCTACTGCCCCGACGATCCGGACTACGCCCTGAAGATCATGCAGATCGTCGAGATGATCGATTCCCTTTCGGATGCCGCATAGCCTTGCGAGACGACGTCGCATCGGTCCTCGACGATCCGCACCGATGATCCGCAAGGCGGGGCAACGCCCCACCGGCTCGAGATCCGTAGGGTGGGGCAACGCCCCGCCGAACAGGTGGACCCGCCATGTCGTCCCTGCTTCAGAGTCCAATGATTCAGTATGGCGCCCTGGGGCTTTCGTTCGTACTGACCCTGGCTTTCATCCGCGCCTTCTTCACCCTAATGGCGCAACGCCACGAGCTGCAGCGCAAGCTCCTCGATCACCACGCCGAACGCGAGCGCGCCTTCACCGAACAGTTCCTCGCGTGCGTCGACCGCAACAGCGCGGCGCTCGAGAAAGTCGAGCAAAGCCTTCAGCGCATCCAGATCCAGCTCGCCAGAACCGAAGGGGCGTGGGTTGAATAGAGGAGAGGCGCCTGTCCGAGCGGGTCTCTTACGGCGATCGCTTCCCCCGTGAGTTCTGATCTGCCGCCGCCCCGCCTTGTTCTGCTCCTCCGTCAGAGGAAGACAAGGTCCGCGGGGCGGATGAGGTCCGCGGGGCGGATGAGGCCCGCGGGGCGGGGGAGGTTCCGCCGCGGCGGGCCAGCAGGGCGTCCTTTCGGCGCCTCGCCACGACCTGCATGTCCTCATGCAGGTCCGTCTCGTCGACGATCTCGCGTCCGAGCAGGCATTCCAGAACGTCCTCCAGCGTCACGACGCCGGCAAAGGCGTCCTGTTCGTTGAGCACGCAGAAGAGATGGCGGCGCTTTTGCAGAAAGCGGTCGAGAAGACGATGGGCGGGAAGACTCGCCGGCACGAACTCGGGCGGGTCCATCAGGTTTTCCATGGTGCGGTCGAACTCGTCGCGGGCGAGGGCGTCGAAAACCTTGCGCCGACGCACGACGCCGACGATCCGGTCGGGATCGTCGTCCTCGGTCACCGGCAGGCGGCTGAAGCGCCAGTGGTCGGCGTTGACCTGCGTGTCGCGCAGCGCCATCGTCTTGGGCACGCGCGCCACGACGGGGGTCGGCGTCATGAGGTCATAGGCCGTCACGTCGTTCAGCCGCAGAGCATTGGCGACCCATTGCGCTTCCTGCTCGTGGATCTCTCCGTCCTTGTGCACGAGGTGGGCGAGGCTGATGATGTCCTCTTCGCTGCTGCGGGAGAGGTGGGCGCCCTTCCCCCATACGCGCGTCATAAGCACGCACAGTTTGATCACCGGCCACAAGGCCCAGATCAGGAGCTGAAGAGGCCGCGCAAGAATGGGCGCCAGAACCGCCGAGAACCGGACGCCGAGCGACTTCGGGACAATCTCGGCGAAGAAGAGCACGACCGCGGTGAAAAGAGCGGAAAAGAGCCCGAGCCACCGGTTGCCATAATACTCGGTCACCTTCGCTCCGGCCCAGGCTGCGCCGAGGGTGTTGGCCGACGTGTTGACGATGAGGATCGCGGCGATCGATTCGTCGATCTGGGCTCGAAGGCGCACCAGGATTCGGGACCGGCGATCGCCCGCGCGTCGCAAGGTTTCGATGCGGCTGCGACTGACCGAGTAAAGGCAGGCCTCGATGAGCGAGCAGAGGAAGGACGTCGTGAGGCTGACGCCCACGATGATGGCGATGAGCATGAAGCCCCGGTCCGGCATGAGCCTTCGGTCCGTTCTCCTCCTCTCCGCCGAAGCGGGCGGCCGCCGTGGGCGAACCTTCGGTTCGACCGATCCGCTTCCACTATCCCGGCATTTCCCCCCTTTTCTCAAGAGGAATCCGCGTCATCCGTCTCATCCGCATCATCCGCGTTCCGTGTCCACCATTGCTTCCTGCACGCCCCACCATTGGATGAGGATGTCCCCGGGCGCGAACCAGAACCCGCGGGCGACGCGCTTTTCCACCGGCAGAACGTCGCCGAGAACGTCCGAGATCTTCCCGAAATCCCGTTCGCTCGCCTCCCAATCGAGGCGGACCTCGAGCGTCTGGATCTTCTCGGTGTCCTTTTCTTCGCGGATCACGGGGTCGCAAAGCACGGACCCCAGGTTCTCCCTGAACGCAACGCGAAGTGAGATTGTGGCACAGCCGCCCTCGGCTTTGCCTCTGTGAGCCGGACTCTCTTCCCGCCGCCGGTCCGAGAAAACCGCCGGCCCACGCCCTTGTCCTTGACATCGCGCGCGGCTTCCCTGAAAAACGAATGGGCGACGCCTCGGTCGGCGTCTCTTTCGGTTCGTTGCGCGGTTTCACTTTGAGGCTTTCCCTCGTCCGAAGGCGGAACTGAGATGGGCGAAACACCCGCTCCCGAGATCAGCATCGTCGTCGCGAACTGGAACGGGGAAGGATTCCTCCGGACGTGTCTCGCCTCGCTGTGGGAGTCCGCAACCGCCGCGGGCCGCGCTTTCGAGATTGTCGTGGTGGACGACGCGTCGGAGGACAACTCGGTCTCGCTGATTCGCGGGGAATTCCCTCGCGTCCGTCTCCTAGCGAACGAACGGAACCTGGGCTATGCGCGAACGTGCGACCGCGGAGCGCAAGCCGCCCAGGGACGGCTCCTTCTGATGGTCAACAACGACGTCGAGGTTCCCGCCGATTTCGTGTCCCGGCTGACGGCGCCTTTTTCCCCGGGGGCGTCAGCCGCGCCAGAAGGTCCCGCGCGGACGCGGCCCCTCTTCGCCGTGAGCGCAAAAACCGTCGACTGGGCGGACGGCTCGCCCAACCATCTGTGCATGACGGCGGCGTGGCGGCGAGGCGGGATCGGCAAAGAGTGGGCGGACCCCGCCGAGCCTTGCGAGGCGACCTACGCGCAGGGGGGCGCCGCGGTGTACGACCGCGACCTCTTTCTGCGGCTCGGGGGCTTCGACCCCCTCTTCTCGCCCGGCTATTGGGAAGACTACGACCTCAGTTACCGGGCAGCGCGCGCGGGTTGGCGCGTTCTTTACGAACCGCGCGCGATCGCCCGCCATAGGGGGAAGGGGTCTCTGAGGCCCCTTCTCGGCGAAGCGCGGCTTCGCCAGTTGGACGAACGCAACCGGCTGTGGTTCAACTGGCTCAATCTCGACCCCAGCCTCCTTCTCTGCCGTCACCTCCTGGCGATCCCGTGGATCTGCGCGAGGGATCTTCTCGCGGGGAACGGGATAACGGGGCTCGCAGGCTTCTTTCGCGCAGCGGCAGGAGTTGGGCGGGTCTTGCGGGCGCGAGCGAGGCGGCGGCTAAGCGACCCGCCTGCGGCGCGAAGCCATCGCGAGTTGCTGACGCTGTACGACTCCATGCTTCACGGATCCCAAGAGACGTCACCGGGAAAGCAGCCCTCGTGAGCGCAGGATCTCCTCTCAGTTCTCCCGCGAAGAGATCTCTGCCCGTTGCGGTCTTGCTCCTCCTGGCCCTCTTCCTGCGTCTTCATGGCATCGGCAGTGAAGCGCTCTGGACGGACGAGGTCTTCTCGGCGGAGTTCAGCGCGCAGCCGGTTCCTCAGTTGATGCGCGCCACGGCCATGGATTCGCATCCGCCCTTGTACTACATGGGGCTCCGCTTCTGGCGGATGATCGCTCGAGGAACTTCCGAAACCGGCATGCGGCTCTACAGCGTTCTCTGGAGCCTGATCGGGCTCTGGGCCGTCTTCCTTCTGGCGCGGGATCTGGGCGGCGGGCGCGTGGGACTTGTGGCTCTGTTCCTGGGCGCGGTGAACCCTCTCGATGTGTTCTTCGCCCAGGAAGCGCGCATGTACGCCCAGACGACGGCCCTTTGCGCGCTCGGATCGTGGTGTCTTTGGCGATGGGTGAGGGCGCTGGACGGCGCGGCTGAGCGGAAGGACATCGGAAGATGGTGGGTCTACTACACGCTTTGCGCCGCGACGGCCCTCTTGACTCATTATCTCGCGGTTTTTCCCCTCGTGAGCCAGGGGCTCTGCATGCTGGCGTGGTGCGGCGGACGACGGCAGTGGCGCAACATTCTTCTCTTCGTTGGAAGCGTCCTGACCGTGGCGCTTGTCTTCCTGCCGTGGTTCTCCTTGGTCGTTGGCGTCCGAGGCGCTCTTTACAACCCCCTCCTGGCGTGGATTCCGCGGGCCCCGGTTAGCGACTATGTTCTTTTCGCCGGGCGCGAGTTCTTCTGGGGATGGATTCGCCAAGTTCCTTCGGCGCTGCTGGTCGTGACTCTGTCGATGGCTGCCTTGGTTCTCGCGGCCGGCGCCCGCCGGGCCCTGCAAAGCGGCGGCGCGCCGCCACTGCCCATGAACCCGCCGCATCCGGCAGGCATCCTCTTCCTTTTCAGCCTCCTCTTCCTCCCCCTTCTCCTCGTGGCGATCGCCGGCCGAGTCTATCATCCCCTCTACGTCGCCGAGCGCTTCTCTCTTTTTGTCCTGCCCCCCTTCTTGGTCCTGGCGTCCATCGCCTGCCTGTCCTTGGCGAGCCGTCTTCGGGCGAGGATCGCGGCGGCTTTGATTGGCATCGTCATGTTGGCCGCCACGTTGGTCCAGGAACGCACGGTGGAGAAAAGCGATTGGCGGGCTTTCGCAAGGATCTGGAGAGAAGAAGGCCCTCCTGCGCTCGTAGTTTTTTTCCCGTCCTTTTACGAGCGCGCGGCGAGCTACTACCTCGGTCGCCAAGTTCGGTCCGCGCCGCGATCCGCGGTGGAGACTCTCTTGCCGCAACTCGGCGGCGAAGAGGTGTGGGTCTATTCCGCCAAGGACTATGTGGAACGGGAGTACTTCGAATGGCTGGCGAGTCTGGGCGAGAAGCGCAGTGAAAGCCTGCCGGCCGGACTCGAGCTCGTGCGGATCAGAATCCCCCGCGCCGGCGCGCCGCGGGACGCCGGCTCCCCTCCGGATCAGGCGACGGCGCCTGATCGGCGCCAAGAGCCGTAGGTTCCTCGCTTCCCTCCGCGTCTTCCTTGGGCAAGCGCACGCTGAAAAGGGTCGTCATCTCCCCGACGTGGACCACCTGGGCGTGTTCGGCCGTGAAGCGGCTGAAATGGCGCAGCGCAAAGGCCAACTGTTCGACGTTCACGGGCACGCTCCGCAAGGACCAAAGGAAATAGCCATGGTCCACGAGAAGATGCGTGACGCCTTGCTTGCGCAGGCTTTCGAGCACTCTCGCGTGATCGCAGTCGGCGTTCATCAACTCCGTAAGCCAGCGGTAGCATTCCCGCGTCGAGTCGGGCAGATACGAACAACGCAAAAGATGGCCCTTGCCTTCCCCCAGCATGAAAATGCGGGCGCTGCGCTCGATCTCGCCCCGTTCGACGGCTTCGTTGATGAAACGGATCATCGGGGGCGCCATGGGGGAGCCGTTGTAGCCGACCTGCTCGAGCCACTCGATCTCGCTGACGCGCCCCGTCAGGCGCTCCCAAGGATACAACAAGGCGCTCTTGCGCCATTCCGCGGCGGAATTGAACGTGAGAAGCGCGCCTAACAGCAAACCCCAGAACCACGTCCACCCGCTCCGGCGCACGGAGTCGAGAACCAAGGCCGCCCCCACGGCCAGAAGGGGAAACACGGGCATGGCATAGCGGGAGAAATAGATCGCCAGAGCAACGCCGCAGTATCCGGCGATGGGCAGCACGAGGAGCCAGAAGGCGATCCAGTCCCGCCGGAAGAGGGGCAAGAAGAGAAACAGAAGGGAAAGCGGGCTCAGCCAATGGTACGGTTTCACTTCGTAGCGCGAGGGGTGAAAAAAGACGTCCGGGACGTTGAAGAGCGAGGGATTCGGTCCACGGTCGACCGCCAATCTTTCGAACCCCTTCGCAGCCGCCAGCACTTCGTCCGAGAGGGGGCGGCGCCGCGCCATCTCTTCCCACGCCGGTCCGAAGGCGCGCAGCTCGCCTTGGGCATCGTAGTACTTGAGTCCGCCCACGAACTGATAGAAAGGGTCGCCGAGCACGGCGGCGTTGCGCGCGTACCACCAGCCGGACGGCGCCAGGAGGCATGCAACGCCCAGACCGAGCGCCGCCAAGGCTCGCCTTCGGGCCGGCCCGTGGATAAGAAGGAGACGAACCAGCGCAGGCGCGCCCAGGATCACGGCGAACAAGATCCCCGTGTACTTCGCTCCGACGACCAGCCCGAGCATCATGCCGGCCGCGGGCAGCCAAGCATCGCTCTGCCTGTCGTTCTGCAACCAGGCGAAGACCGCGTGGCAGGCAAGAAGAAAGTAGAAAGTGAGAATCGAGTCAATCCGCGCGTCGCACCCCAGCTCCCAAAACATGTTGCACGAGAGGCAAACGCCGGCCGCCCACCACCCGGCCCTTGGCCCTCCGAGCCTCGCGGCCAACACCCCCGTCCCCAGCCCCACTCCGCCTATGGAGAGGAGGTTGAAGGGAATGACGCCCGATTCCGCCCCGAGGGCCTGGAACATGGAATAGAAAAGATGGATGGCGGCGGGGAAATCGTAGGCAACGAAAGCGGGATCCGTTGCCGCGGCGCCGATCCCCCTCTCGATGAACCGCCGCCCGAGAGGAAGATGGTAGAGAGCGCTGTCCCAGTCGTGATTGGGGAGCAAGCTCTGCAGAATGCACGGCGCCGCCCACACGAGACCGAGACTCAGGAATCCGAGCGCGAGTCTCTGCGGCGGCGATTCGCCCGCACAGACGTTTCCGGGCAGGGGGCCCTCCGAGAAGTCCCCTCGGCGTCTCGGCCAAAGACTCCATACGCTCAGAGGAAGCGTCAAGGCGAACAGGGCCGCGGCGCTCCATCGATTCCACAACCCCAGGGCGCCAAGGCCAATAAGCAGGCATTGCATCAGCCAAGACCCGACGCCAAAAGAAAAAAGCGCCCTTTCGAGCGGATTCAGGCCGCAACCCCTCAGAAAGCCGGCGCGGAGCGTCACGCGTCCGACGCCGCTCAGCGCCGCGATGAAGGTCGCCGCGAACCAATAGCCATAGGCGCAGTCCAGCCAAACGGCCAGGGCTCCGGGAGGTTGCCAATGGGCCGCGACCGCCAGTCCATGCGCGGCCGCCGGAACGGACAAGGCAAGCCAGGCGCGCCGGGCTGCTTGTGCGGCCGCGCGGGCAAGCCCCGGACCTGGCGCTTCACCTTCGTTCATGGCGAGGGCTTTCGTCTGAGCAACTGGACGCCAAAACGCTCGTCCCGCAAAGGCGGCGCGCCAATGAGGGCTTCGCCCGCGTAGTTCTCCTCGATCCAGCGGCTCAGTTCTCTTCCGTAATCGCGCCCGAAGAACTCCAACCCGTACTCGGGCGTGGGACGATGCACGAGGGCAACGAGATCGGGCGGATGCTCGCGCAACGCCGTCAGGATCGCCTCTTCGCCGAACACCGCCAATTCCGGCGGCATGAAGTTGATGTGGGGGGTTGGGTTCTCACGCCGCGCCAGGTAGTTGAGCATCACGCCCTCGGGAAACACAACCAACGTGCCCTCCTTCGCCGCGTCCTCGGCCAAATACTGCAGCAGAACGTTGACCGCTTGGCCCCGGGCGTCGGCGTAGAAGCGATCGGCGCCGCGACCGACCGCCTGGCTACGGCCCCCAAACCACGACGCGTCGATCCGGAGGTGAACCGCTACTATCATCGCCAGCACGGCCAGGGAGACGGCCCGGAACGCGCTCCCCGCGCCCCCTCGACGCGCAATCCACTCCGGAATCCAGATCGCCGCAACCGCAACCATGACCAACGCGCCCGGCATCGCCAAGACAAAGCCGTAGTGATACAGGCGAGCGTTCAGAAGGATCTTTCCCAACAGCACAAAGGAGAACACGATCAGCACGAGCCGCAAGATGTATAGCCGGCGGAGTTGCGGGCTCGAATGGTCGGCTCGCCGGAGTTCAAACGCCGTCAGAACGCCCAATGCCGCCAGCGCAACGGGCATCGGCAGAAGCGCGTCGAACCAGGGAACGGCGCCGCGCCAGGCCGCCAACGCGATCGCCATCGCCCCGAAAACGGCCCAAGGCGCCGACGGACGATATCTGGAACCCTCTCGCAACGCCAGCGCCAGAGCCGCCGCCAGGCCCAGAACGACGCAGTAGGCCGCGCCCCATACGGTCATTCGCGCGAGACTGCCGAGCGCGTCCCTTGTCCCCATGCCCCACCGGTAGTAGTCAAGGGCGGTCACGCTTCCGGCCAACAGCCGGCGCCACGTGCCGAGAGTCGCTCCAAGCGCCTCGCCGAGCGGCAGTCGCAGGCACAGCAACGCCCATGCGCCCACAGGCGCCAGAAGGAATCCCCCGGCCAGCGAGCCCGCGGCAGTCCGGCGCCGTTTGCCCGGAACGCCTCCCAGCCGGAAATCGAGGGCGAATCCGAAGGCGACTGCCGCCGCTCCCGCCAGGAAGACCTCCGCCTTCGTCAGAAAGGCGAGCCCCAGCGCCAGACCGCAGACCCCGGCCCAGAGGACGGAGCGCGCCCGCAGCCACCTCTCAAGGCACACGATCGCGGCGAGGGCCAGCGCCAATCCGTGGGTCATCTCATGGGAGTAGGGACAAACGTAGTTGAAGTTCCCCACCGGACCATACTGAGCGAAGGCGAACAAGAGCAGGAAGACGAGAACGGTCAAGAACCCGCAGAGGCGTCCACCAGCCCATCTGAAGAGATGGCGCAACAACGCGCAGAGAACCGCCAGGATGCACAGGTTCAGGATGACGAGCGTCCGCAGTCCGGTCCCGAACAGGCGAAACGCGCAGGCGTTCACGTAAGGCGACAGCGGGCCGTTGAGATAGGCGATATCCTTTCCCAAGGCCTTTCCCTCCAAGATCTGCCACGGCACGTACAGCTCCCGGCCGAAGTCGATGAAAAGGTCCGGCCACTTGCCCCAACTCCAGCACGCCATGCCAACGAAGACGGCGGCCGGCAGAACACGATCGCTCCAGCGCCATGCGCTCCATGCGGACAAGGCGCGGACGGCGCTCCCCTCTCCCGCGGATTGCGTCGCGCTCGCGCTCGTGGGATGTGTGTCGCTGGTCTTCATGGGTCAGGCGCGGTCGTGCGACCCTCGACAGGATCCGACGCGGTCCGTGCGGGATCGATGGCGGACGGGGAGATGGGTGAGGAACTCGTTCTGTTCCCATCTCCCCGCGGCATGATAAGTCGGCGCCGAACGAAAAACAACCGCCGCGTGGCGTGGAAGCGAATCAATGATTGACGGTCCGAGGGCGGTGTGGTACGGGAGAGCGTGTGAGACCAAGGGCGCGGTCGGTTGCCGCCGCGGGAGGCGGCGTGACGCCCGGGTTGGGCGCCTTGTCTCGGCCCGGCGGATTCTTCATCGAGAGTGGCTCAGGACTCATGAACAACCCAATTCTGAATCGACGCTTGGCGAACCTGCAAAGCCTGCTGCGGAACTGGCAGCTGTTCCACACGTACATGACCGATGCAATCGGCGGCAAGGAGCCCACGCCTCAGGATGAAGCGGACTTCCTGAGGCTGAAGAGCCAGATAGCCATTCAGCACGACGCGCTGATGGAAGCCGTCGCGGGCGGCGACCGAGAGGTGGCGGCCACGGCGCAGTCGATCATCACGGTCGTGGAGAACTGCATTCTTCTGCGCCAGATTCAGCGGATGAATCCCCCCGAGATGAGACGCACGGAGATCGAGTGGCACGAGGGCTACCTCTTGGTCAACGACACAATCGGGATCCTCGAAGAAGAAGTGGAGAAGCTGGCCAAAACGAACAGACTCCAGTACGAGATCAACCTGGTGGTGGGAAGAGTGACCAAGACGATCACGCGAGGGGTGACCCACCCCGGCTTCCGGTATGGTCTCGTTGCCGTGGCCGTCATCGGCGCGTTGATTGTCCTGCCCGCGATGGGCGTCTACAATTACAGCTTTCTTGAGGAGAATGACGCGACAAAGCCGGTTTACGCCGCGGGGTACAGCTTCTTGCGCAATACGGTTATGAAACACCTGCCCTTCCGCGACTGGGACGATTACACGAGCCGGGGGCGTCAACCCATGCCGATCGGGTACAATCCGGACCATGTCGGGATCACTCCCGAGGGTCTGCGGGATCAGTTCCTTTACAAAGTCTATAATGAGGTCCCGCCGGGCTCTCTCGATCTTCGTGAATACGCGACGAAGGCGAAGACCTTGCGAGCCGAGCGGTTCCGGTTCTCAAACACGCCAATCCTGGTTTTCTTCGTTCTGCTGCCGAGCAACTCCGACGCCATCGAGATGTACGACAAGATCGATAAGTGGCGCAAGACGATCGTCGACGGCACGGTGCCTGCCGGCGTTGAGAGCACCTACGACTTCGGCCTCTGGAGAAACCTCGTTTTCGGGATTCAGTGCTCGGACAGGAACCTGATTCAGGATGGGAGGGCGAAACAGACGCTCATGGGTAAGACCGTGAAGTAGGCGCCCATGACCGCGCGAAGGCGCGCCTCTGGTTCGGGGGACCTCGAAACGGCCCTCGACGCCCGTTGCTCTTCCCCCGATGCGCTGCGCTCGTGGTTCCCTGCCATTCCGGGTAAGTCCACATCCATTCTCCGGGGCTGATCTCTCTGATAGGATTTGGCTCGACGCATGCCGGAGCATGCCGGCACGATCGGGGCCCTGTGCGGAGAAGGTCTTCCAAAGAGGCGAGAGAGAGCCGGGCGACTCGGGCAAGGAAAGAAGCGAATTGCCTCCTCGGGTCTCGCCCGAAACCGAACCGTCGATGAAAGGGATGCCGACATGAGTGAGACACGCCGATTTCTCGCTCTGGACCTCGGCGCCGAAAGCGGACGCGCCATCGTGGGGCGGCTCGCCGAGGGCGCCATCCAACTGGAGGTGGTTCATCGCTTTCCGACCGAAGGCATCGTGATGCTCGGCGCGCGACAGTGGGACGTGACGCGCATCTACGGGGAGATCCTCCAAGCCCTGCGCAAATGCGCCGAGGCGTGCGGCCCTCATCTGGACGGCATCGCCGTCGACACGTGGGGGGTGGATTTCGGTCTGATCGCCCGGGACGGAACGCTCCTGGCCAACCCGGTTCACTACCGCGACCGGCGCACCGAGGGCATGTACGAGAAGGCCTTCGCTCGGGTTCCCCGCGAGGAGATTTACCGCGGCACGGGCATCCAGTTCATGGACATCAACACGCTCTACCAGGTCCTCTCCATGGTCGTGAGCGAGTCGCCCTTGCTGGAGGCGGCCGATTCCCTCCTGATGATGAACGACCTCTTCACCTACCTTCTCAGCGGCGAGCGCGCCTGCGAATACACAAACGCCAGCACGACGCAGCTCCTGGATCCACTGAAGAAAACGTGGAACAACGACTTGATCCGGCGGCTAGGCTTGCCCCGCCGACTCTTCCTCGAGCCGTCCCCTCCCGCGACCGTTCTCGGCAGGATTCTGCCGGAGGTGGCGGCGGCAACGGGGATCTCGCCCGAGGTTCCCATCATTCTCACGGCGGGCCACGACACGGCGGACGCCGTTGCGGCGGTCCCCGCCCTCGAAGGCGAGCGAGGCGACTGGGCCTACCTCTCGAGCGGAACGTGGTCGCTGATGGGGGTCGAGCTCGACGCGCCCGCGGTGAACGAGGAGACGTACGCGGCCGGACTCACCAACGAAGGCGGCGTCTGTGGGACCATCACGTTCCTGAAGAACATCGCCGGTCTCTGGCTCGTTCAGGAGTGCCGGCGGGTCTGGCAACGCCAGGGAAAGAACCTCTCCTACGGCGAACTGACCGAAGAGGCCGCCCGGGCGAAGCCCTTCGGCGCTCTGATCGACGTGAACGACCCGAGTCTCATCGCCCCCGACGACATGCCGGCCGCCATCCAGGATCTCTGCCGGAAGGGGGGATGGGGAGCGCCTTCGGAACGCGCGACGATCGTCCGTTGCGCGCTGGAGAGTCTGGCGCTGAAGTACCGCCGAACGCTCCGCGACATCGACCGCATCCTGGGCCGTCGCACGGCGCGGCTGCACATCATCGGCGGCGGCGCGCAGAACCGGCTGCTCAATCAGATGGCCGCCGACGCGTGCGGCGTTCCGGTTCTGGCCGGGCCCGTGGAAGCCACGAGCCTTGGCAACATCGCCGTCCAGGCCATGGCGGTCGGGGCGGTAGAATCCCTGGCCGAGGCGCGCCGGACGATCTCGCGCTCAGCCCAGGTCGAGCGCTTCGAACCCGCCGACACGGCGCGGTGGGACAAAGCGGACGCAGACTTCGCAAGGCGAACCGGAGGATGATCCCCCCGGGCGTCGCCCTGGGCGCCCCGTGCACGACGCCGCGCGCAAGGGATTCCCGCACACGCGCCCCCGTCTCTTCGGGTGACATCCGCGGTTCGATCCGAGCAGGTGCAGGCATCACTCCCCCTCCCGCCCGGGATCTCAGTACGACTCAACATGCGGCGTCGGGTCAGTATCAGGCGCGACGGCAGATCCGTTCGACAGCTACGGCATGCCCCGTTTCGGGATCGGCGTCAATGAGGAGTCCGCACATCTGCAGGTCCCCCTGAGCGAGCTCATGCCGAACGGGCAGCTGCGTGATCATGGCGCGAAGAATCAGGTCTCTGCGGATCCCCAGGACTCCATCGTGGGGTCCGGTCATGCCGACGTCCGTTTGCAGGGCGGTGCCCTCCGCCGTGATCCGTTCGTCGGCGGTGGCCACATGCGTGTGCGTGCCGATGACGGCCGTCGCCAGTCCGTTGAGGTGCCAACCGAGCGCGATTTTCTCACTGGTCGCTTCGGCGTGGAAATCCACGACCACCAGAGGGGTCTCGTGCCGCAGGCCCTCCAGGCTCTCGCGTCCCACGCGGAAAGGGCAGTCGATCGCAGGCATGAAGGTTCGCCCCATCAGATTGAGGACCGCAATCCGAAAGCCTGTGCCGGACGCCTCGTAAAGACCTGCGCCTCGGCCCGGCACGGCCGGATCGGGCGGATAGTTGGCCGGGCGAAGAAGGCGCGGATCCTTATCGATGATCTCGAGGACGTCGCGGTTTCTCCACGTGTGGTTCCCGCCGGTGAGCACGTCCACGCCCGCTTTGAACAACTCTTCGGCGGCTCCGCGCGTGAGGCCCTTGCCCCCGGCGGCGTTCTCGCCGTTGGCCACAACGAACGCGATGTCCCTTTCCGCGCGGAGCTCCGGGAGAGAATCCTTGACCAACTTGCGGCCGGGGCGGCCCACCACGTCGCCGATAAAGAGAATGCGCACCATGTTGACTCCGTGAAACCCCCTCTCCCTGTCTCAAACAGCCTGGGAGATTCCTCAGGCCCGGAGAGCGCGCCTCGACCCGCGTGACCCACCGACCGTGCGGACGGGGTCCGCAAGCCTGTCGAGAATGCCAAGCCGAGTGTAGGGTCCGGTTCTCGGGAAGTAAAGGGAAATCCCGTTGGGTCGGCGACGGACGACGGACCCCGAGCGTCTGCTTCCCCTTCCGGGATGCGGCGAATGAGGCGTTCGTCGGATCAGGGCGTTTCCGTGTCCCGCCAGGGCGGCAACAGCAGTCGGCTGTCGGGGTTCAATGCGGCGCTTGTTTCTCCATCCCTCGGCGGAGCGGGCGCCGTCGCCGTCGTCTCAGCCCCGACGCCCCGCGTCGTGACGTCCTCGCGGACGGGGTCCGTTTCGGAGGGAGGCGTGTAGCCGAGCTGACCGGCGAGGGCTTCGCGGACGGGGTCCGTGAGGGGGATGTTGTCCGGGCTCTGCACTTGGTTCTTCTCCGGATCCGGGTGCTGGTATTGCCAGTACGGGAAGCCCGAATACCCCCGGCTCTCCTCGCGCGGTTCGGTTCCCTTGCGGAAAGGGACGCGACGAATGATCTCTTCGTCGCTGTAGGGAGATTCGGGCGCCAGCAGGCCCGTCTGGGAGGCGATATCGCAGAGAACGATGTCCGAGGGAACGTTGAACTCCATCTTCCACGCATCGCGCGTCTCAAGGATGCCCTTGAAGATGTCGCGCCAGACCGGAGCGGCCACGGTCGAACCCGTCATGCCCGGCCCCATGGACCCGACCCGGTCGAATCCGACGTACACGACAAGGGCCAACTCCGGCGAGTAGCCGACGAACCAAGCGTCGACGCAGTCCGTTGTGGTTCCCGTTTTGCCCGCGATCTGAGGAGTGCGAGTCCAGTCGAAATGATCGCCGACCGATTTTTTGCCCGTCCCGTTGCGAACGGCGTCCATCAGCATGGCGGTCACGATGTACGCAGTCTGGGGGGAGAAGACTCGCCGTTCGCGGGGCTTGAGGACGTCCTCCGACTGGCCGGGGCGAGAAACCCGGCCGACCCGCGTCACGCAGAGGGGCTCGATGGCCAGGCCTTGGCGTGCGAACGGAAGATAGGCGGCGATGATGGAGAGGGGGGTGGCATTGAGCGAGCCCAGGCAAACGGGCAGCTCGTGGCGCAGCTTCCAGACCGCACGCGGCTCGACGATGTCCAACGCCCGATAGCCGGCCAACGCCTTGCGAAACCCGAGCATCCGAAAGAGTTTCACCGTCACGACGTTGTCGGACAGCGACAGGGCCCGAAACAGCGTCGTCGGGCCGTGGTAGATGTTCGAGTAGTTTCTCGGAAGGTAGCCGTCCTCGTACTCCACGCGATCGTCCATGATGACGGTTCCCGCCGTGAAGCCGCTCTCGATGGCCGTGGCGTAAAGGAGCGGCTTAAAAGCCGAACCCGGCTGGCGTCCTCCCCCCGCAGCCGGCGCGGCGCGATTCCACATGCCGTTGTTCTCCTGGTCGTAGAAGTCTTCGCCCCCGACCATGGCGAGAATGTGACCCGTGGCGACCTCCACCAGCACTGCCGCGCCCTGGATGTGGGCGCGGTCGGCAAGAGAGACCTGCATGGCGCCGCCTCCCGGGTTCAGGCCGTCGATATGCGCGTCGATCAACTTCCCCTCGACCAACGCCGACTCGGGATCGAACCACGGCTTGACGTACTCGCCCGTCCACATAAGCTGGCCCGATCGGCCCTTGGGGGCCATTTGCTTGCGGAAGGGCGCAAAGCCCCGGCGCCCTTCGACCTCCACCTCCACGCCGTCGGGCCGAATCCCTCGAATCGAGGCCAACCGGTCCTGTCCGACCCGAGGCTCCACGGAGCCCTGTTTTTCGCGCAGATCGCGCCGCTCGTCCGCGCGCCGCTGAGGTTTGGCCTCTTGCCAAAGCGCTTCCGCCTGCCGCAGCCCGCGAGCCAGCCCCTCCTGGAGAATGCGCTGGCACTCGAGGTTCACGGTCGAATGAATGATGTAGCCCTCGCGATCGAGCAGATCCTCCTGAACCTGGGGGTTCTCGCGCAAGGTCCGGCGCAGGTGGTCCACGAAATAGGGCGCGGGGTCGCCGAGAGGTTGGGCTTGGCGGCTGACGAGCAAGGAGCTGTTCATCTCCCGAGCGGCGACCGTGTCGCTGATCATGCCGAGGTCGCGCATTTTCGCCAGGACGACGTTGCGCCGCTTCACGTGCTCTTCCGGCGAGCGAAAGGGGTTCATCTTGCTCGGGGCTTGAGGAATCGCCGCGAGGGACGCGCACTCGGCCATCGTCAGATCGCGTGCGTCCTTGCCGAAATACGTGTGGGCGGCGGACTGAACGCCGTAGGAGTTGTAGCCCAGGAAGGTGTGGTTCAGGAAGAACTCAAGAATCTGGTCCTTCGAGTAACGCTGCTCAATCTGCAGGGACACGAGCGCTTCGCGGATCTTGCGCCTCAGCGTCGGGTCTCTTCCGACCGTTTCAGATAGGACCGTCCGCGCCATCTGCTGGGTGATCGTGCTCGCCCCCTGGCCGCGGAGCGCGGCGCCTCTGCGCGCGTTGACCACCAGGGCCCGAAGGAGCCCGTGCGGGTCCACCCCGGTATGCTGGTGGAAACGCTCGTCCTCGATGGCGATGAAAGCGTCGACGAGAGCCGACGGCATCTCGGCGAGAGGAAGCACGTCGCGCTTCTCCACGTAGAACTCCTTCACCACCGCCTCGCCCGTCCGGTCGTAGACCCGGGTCACCTGGGAGGGCTTGTAGTACTCGAGCTCCCCGATCGGCGATTGCTGCGACAGGTAGCCGAGAAAACCGCCGGTCACGACGCCCGCCGCAGCCGCAATCCCAAGAATCGCGAGCCATCCGGTCAGCTGCACGCTCCGCGCCAGAGGGTGCGCATTCGCTCCGTGCGCATTCGCTCCGTGCGCATTCGCTCCCTGCGCGTGCGCCTCACGGCCCGTTTGGTGTTCGGGAGCTGGGGTCCCTTGGTCTTCCACGATTCCGCCGCCCCAGTGGGGGCCTTGTCCGGCCCAGTTCTTGAAAAGGCGTTCGCCAAGCTCTAAGATCCGGGAAACGCCGGTTCGTCTCTCCTCCGTTCCCGGCGCCCGGCAGGTCCGAACATCCATTCTATGCTGCAACTCCATGGCCAAGCAAGCCAAACCCCCCAACCTCCCCATGCCCGCCTTCCCCGGCGGCAAACGCAACGCCGCTCTCGGCCCCGCCCTGCGCCGGATCTTCGGCCAACGCGTGAGGCGGGTCCCTCTTGATGCGGGATTCACCTGTCCCACTCGAGACGGGACGCTTGGGACCGGGGGCTGCCTCTACTGCGACGCCGAAGGCTCGCGGGCCGCCCGCGTCGATCCGGATCTCCCCGTGCGCAAGCAACTGAGCCGGGGGATCGAGCGCGAGTTGCAGAGGACCCGCGCGGGGCTTTTCATCGCATACTTTCAGGCTTTCACGAACACTTACGCACCGCCCGAAGCGCTCCGGGCAGTGTACGAGGAAGGGCTGAGCGACCCGCGCGTGGCGGCCATGGCCATCGGCACGCGGCCCGATTGCCTGGCCGAACCGGTCCTGGACGTGCTTGCCGATTTCGCCCAACGGACCTTTCTCTGGGTCGAGATCGGGTTGCAGTCGGCTCGCGACGCCACGCTCGAGGGGGTTTGTCGCGGGCACTCGGTCGCCGACTTCATCGACGCGGCCCGGCGGCTCAGGGCTCGCGGCCTGCGTTTCTGCGCGCACGTCATCTTCGGCCTGCCTGGCGACGGACGCGAGGACATGCTTGCCGCCGCGCCGCTTCTGAACGATCTGGGCGCCTGGGGCGTCAAACTGCACAACCTCTATATCCACAAGCATTCGCCTATGGCCCAACTCTGGCGCCGGGGAGAAGTGTCCCTCCTTCCCAGGGCCGAATACCTGAATCTCGTCGTCGAATTCCTGGCCCGCCTTTCACCCGATATTCTCATCCATCGCCTCGTTGGCGAAGCGTCTCGCGACCACCTGCTCGCCCCTGAATGGACGAGGGATAAGCGCGGATTCCTCAACGATTTGGATCGTCAACTCGCCGCTCTTGACCTGTGGCAAGGCAAGTGGCTCGAGTCCCCTGGCGCCACCCCTTCCTCCTCGCCGAATCCCTCGTCCCTGACCCCTGATCCCTAACCCCTCGCGTCAAAACCGTTTTCCCTTGACACACCCTCCATGCAGGGGGTACATAGGGCCACCCTCGCCCATTTGGGGGGATGGGCGCTTCCCGCGGGCAGGCTGGAGAGCCCCCGCAAGGGAGGAAATGGACCATTGGTACACGAGGCTCTACGCACGAGCGGAGACGGGATCGAGATCCGGATCTGGGTCCAGCCGTCGGCGTCGAAGACTGAGTTTGCTGGACTTCACGGTGGTCGGCTGAAACTGCGCGTCCAGGCCAAACCGATCGAAAATGCGGCCAATGAAGCCGTTGTCAAGTTTATTGCCTGGACAACGGGGGTCGCGAGGTCGGAAATCGAGATCCTCCGCGGAGCGGCCTCGCGGGAAAAGGATCTCTGGGTCCCGTGCCAGGATCCGGCGGCGGTCACGGCGCGAATCGCGGAAGCCGCCGGGCTTCGGGCAGCCTGAGACGCAAGCGATGTCGGAGCAGTCGGCGCCTCGGGGCGCATGGACATGAAAGGGTCCCAGCGCCGGGTTCCTCCCGCCGCCGCGGACGCATCCGACGCCGCCACTGGGGTCAGAGGACGCCTTGCAGGGCGGCGAAAGCGAAAGGCGGTTGCCATGAAGGCAGCGGACGTCATCCAGGAACAGCGCAGACAGATCGGCGAAGCGGTCGCCGTCGTTCGCTCGCGCAGCGAGATCGCGCCTCGCGTCGGCGTCATCTGCGGCACGGGGATGGGCGCTCTGGCGGATCGCGTGCAAGACGCCGTGCGCATCCCATACGAGGAGATTCCCCACTTCCCCCTCTCGACCGTCGAATCGCACAGCGGGAACCTGATTCTGGGGACTTTGAGCGGCCAGTCCGTTTACGTCATGCAAGGGCGGTTTCATTGCTACGAAGGTTATACGATGAAACAGGTGACCTTCCCCGTGCGCGTCATGCGTGGCCTGGGATGCGAGGTCATGATCGTGATGAACGCCGTGGGGAGCATGAATCCCGCGATCCCGCGGGGATCGCTCGTGTTCATCAACGACCATATCAACCTCATGGGCCAGAACCCCCTCGTTGGGCGCAACGACGACGAGCTCGGTCCGCGGTTCCTCGACATGTCCGAGCCCTACGACCGTCGGCTCATGGCGCTGGCCGAAGACGCGGCGCTGCAAGCCGGCATCCGAACCCACCGCGGGATCCTGATCGCCGTAACGGGACCGAACCTTGAGACCGCCGCCGAATACCGCGCTTTCCGCATCATGGGCGCCGACATCGTGGGCATGTCAACCGTCCCGGAGGTGATCGCCGCTAATCACGGCGGCATGAAGGTCCTCGGCATATCGACGGTGACGGACGAGTGCTACCCCGACGCGCTCAAGCCGGCCGACATCAACGAGATCATCAGGGTGGCGCAAGCGGCCGAGCCGAAGCTGGACGCCATCGTTTCCGGGGTGTTGGAGCGAATCACGGAGGCGTTGGGGAGTTAGGCGCTTCCCAACGCCAACCTCGCGAAGGCCTCCACGCAGGGCATTCAGGAGGCCGAGGGCGCCTAATTCCGTCTGTGACCTCCTTCGCAGCAACATCCAGTACAAGAGGAAACGAGTAGAGCCATGTCAGATACCGCTCTGAGATACAAAGACACCCTCACCATCACAAAAACCGACTTTCCTCAGAAGGCGCGGCTGCCCGAAAGCGAGCCGAAGCGGCTGGCGCGCTGGAAGGCGATCGGGCTGGCCCATCTTATCGAGCAGAAGAGCGAAGGGCGGCCGAAGTACGTTCTCCATGACGGGCCGCCGTACGCCAACGGCGACATCCACCTTGGGCACGCCTTCAACAAGACGCTCAAGGACATCGTGGTCCGCTACAAGACCATGAACGGCTTTGCGGCGCGCTACGTCCCCGGCTTCGACTGCCACGGCCTGCCGATCGAGCAGAAGGTCTTCGACAAGCTTGGCCGCGACGCCGCTACCCGCGACCCGGTCGAGGTTCGGCGCCTCTGTCACGAGTACGCGACGAGGTACATCGGCCTCCAGAGCGAGCAATTCCAGCGCCTGGGCGTCGGCGGAGTGTGGGACGCTCCGTACCGGACTCTCGATCCCAAGTACGAAGTGGGGATCCTCAAAGCTTTTGCCGTCATGGTCAGGCGCGGCTACATCTACAAGGGCTTCAAGCCCGTTTACTGGGACACGCGTTTCCGCACGGCCCTTGCCGAAGCGGAGATCGAGTACGAAGAGCGCACGTCCCCCTCGATCTACGTTCGCTTCCCCATTCTTAATCCAGAGGATTGCCCGCAACTGAAGGACTACGCGAGCGCAGCCGAGGACGGCTGCGCCACACATGCCGGGAGCGCGGGCAGCCGCGCCGCAAAGGCCGGCGACGGCGCCGGGGCCAACGCGCGCGGGATCAACATCGTCATCTGGACCACCACCCCCTGGACGCTTCCCGGCAACCTAGCGGTGGCCGTGCATCCCGAATTCCACTATGTCCTGATCGACGTGGGCGGCGAAAGGATCGTGTGCGCCGAAGGTTTGCTCCACGCCTTCGCGGCCGACGCACGGCTCCCCGAACCGAGGATTCTGACCCGGTTCCGGGGCGCGGCGCTCGAAAACCTCAAGTGCGCCCATCCGTTGCTCGACAAGGAGTCGCTCGTCATCCTGGCCGATCACGTGACGCTCGAGCAGGGGACGGGCTGCGTCCACACCGCCCCCGGCCACGGCGTCGAGGACTTCGACGTCTGCAAGAAGCACGGCATCGAAGTCTTCCAGCCGGTGGATGAGACGGGACGGTACTCGCACCTCTATCCGGACATGGAAGGCGAACTCGTCTGGGACGCGAATCCGAAGGTGCTCGAGAGACTGAAGGAGAAAGGGCTCCTCGTTCACGCGGGCGAGGTGGCCCACCAATATCCTCACTCCTGGCGCAGTCATGAGCCCGTCGTCATCCGCGCAACGGATCAGTGGTTCATGAGCATCGATCACGAGGACCTGCGTCAGAGATGCCTCCGAGCGATCAACGAGGACGTCCAGTGGTTCCCCGCCTGGGGGCGCGAGCGGATCGCCAACATGATGGAGACGCGTCCCGACTGGTGCCTCTCGCGCCAGCGCGCTTGGGGCGTGCCGATTCCCTCGCTCTATTCCGTCGAGGCAAAGCAATCGATCCTGTGCGCGGAGATCGTTGAACGCTTCGCGGAGAGGGTCGCCGAGCACGGGACCGACTGCTGGTTCACCATGCCGGTCGAGACCTTCATCCCGGAGGGCTTCAAGTGCCCCGTCAGCGGCGGGACGAAGTTCGAGAAGGAGTGCGACATTCTCGACGTCTGGTTCGATTCGGGCGCCTCCCACATCGCGGTTCTCGAACAGGACGAGGGACTCGAATGGCCCGCCGATCTGTACCTCGAGGGAAATGACCAGTATCGCGGTTGGTTCATGTCGTCCCTGACCGTCGCCATGGCGGCCCGCGACGCCGCCCCTTACAAGGCGGTGCTGACCAACGGCTGGGTCCTCGACGGCGAGGGACGCCCCATGAGCAAGTCGCTCGGAAACGTGATCTCGCCCCTCGACGTCATCGCTCGCATGGGCGCCGACGTGCTGCGCCTGTGGATCGTGAGCGAGGATTACCGTAGCGACGTGCGCGCCTCGGAAGAGATCTTCCAACAGATCATGGACGCCTATCGGCGGATCCGCAACACGCTGCGATTCCTCCTGGGCAATCTCACCGATTTCGACCCGGAGGAAGACGCCGTTCCCCCCGAAGAGCGGACGGAGCTGGATCGCTGGGCCCTCGGCGCGCTCGCGCAGTTGCTCGACCGCGTCACGCGGGCCTACGAGACCTTTGAGTTCCACAAGATCTACCACGCGGTCAATCAGTACTGCGTGGTGACGATGAGCGCCCTTTATCTCGATATTCTCAAGGACCGTCTCTACTGCTCCGCCCCCGACGACAAAGTGCGGCGCTCGGCCCAGAGCACGATCTGGGACGTCTTCTCGGTTCTCACCCGGGCGCTCGCCCCCATCCTGCCCTTTACGGCGGACGAGGCCTATGCCTACGCCAAGCCGCGCAAGGAGAGCATCCACCTCGAGGACTTCCCGTCCGTGCCAGACGGTTGGCGCGACGCGGCGCTCGCCGAGAAGTGGGAACGCTTTCTGGCCATCCGCGACGCGGTGAATCCTCCGATGGAAGCGGCGCGTCGCGAGAAGACGATCGGCAAGTCCCTCGACGCCGCCGTGGTTCTCAGGCCGAAGTCCACGGAGTTGGCCGCCTTCCTGCATGAGAACGTGGAGATCCTACGCGATGTCCTCATTGTTTCCCAATGCTCGGTGGACGCGAGTCTCGCCGACAGGGAAAAAACCGATGCCTTGGAGGAGGCGCTCGACGTCCATGTGTCCAAAGCCGGCGGCGAGAAGTGCGCGCGCTGCTGGACCTATAGCGAGTCAGTCGGCGCGGACTGCGAGCATCCATCACTCTGCCGCCGATGCAGCGGCGTCTTGAGGAGGTTATCCTGATCATGGCAAAGAAACGAAGTGCGGCGACGCGAGGAGCCGCTGCAAAGAAACGTTCGGCCGGGAAATCGGCGGCGAGGGCCGCGGCGGCCGGAGCCGCGGCGAAGAAAGGCCCGCCCAAGAAGAGGGCGAAGAAGACGGCGCTAAAGGTCGCGAAGAAGGCGGCGAGAAGGCCCGCGAAGAAGACGGAGACGAAACAGTCCAAGAAGGCTGTAGCCAAGAAGTCTCCGCCGAGAACGGCAAAGAGAAGAGTCGCCGCGCAGGGAACCGCCGCCAAGGCTGTCAAAAAGGCCGCAAAGAAATCGCTGAAGAAGGCGGCCGCGAAGAAGGCGGCCCCGAAGAGAGCGGCCGTCAAGAGAGCGGCGAAGGACATCGTGGCAAGGAAGGCTGCCAAGAAGAAGGCGGCGGCGAAAGGAGTGAAACCGAGCAAGAAGGCGCCGGAATCCGCAGCCAGGAAACCGTCGGCTGCCAAAGCCGTCGTCAAGCAGCCGGCCCCGCGCACATCCCTCCCCGTCCCCGCAAAGCCGAGCCCCCAGGCCATCCCGCCCAAGGTCGAGCGCCGCGCGTACGGCATGTACAACGGGATTCTAATCTGCGAGAATCCCAAGATGATGCCTCGCGGGACGCCTTACTCGGAAAACGAGATCCAAGCGCTTCACCGGATTCTCCTGGATGAACGCGTGCGCCTGCTTGAGATCCTCCGCGACCTCGAAAGTCTCACCTTCCGCAATTCCGAGGATGAAGGCAACACCGTTGCGCCCGGCTACTCGATCCATCTGGCGGAAAACGCCACGGACAACATCGACACGGAAACCGCCCTGCTTCTTCGACGCGACGAGGAAGAGGCGTTGGCGCAGGTGATGGCAGCCATCGAGAGGCTCGAGGAAGGCCTTTACGGGGCCTGCATGGCGTGCGGGTCGAAGATCGGCATGGCCCGCCTCCGGGCGAAGCCGGACGCGCATCTTTGCATGAAATGCCAGGTGCGCTACGACAGAGAAGCGCGCAGACACTGAAGGGCGTCTCTGGACGCCTCAGAGCGTTGAGAACGCGCCGGCCCGCGCGAGGTCCTGAGAGGCGCCCTGAAGAGCGATCCCCCGATGGATATGTCAACCGAATCCCCGAAACGATCGGGCGCCTCCGTCCGGCCGGTTCTTCTCAGCGCATCTTCCGGGATTTTCTGGGGCGGCGCCGCCGCGGTCTTGGCTCTCGACCAGATCTCGAAGGCATGGGCGCTGACCACCCTCGCGCCCGGTCCGCTGGCAGGCGCCCCGCGGCCGTCTCCATCGATCTCGATCGTGCCAGGCTGTCTGCGTCTGGAGTACGCCGAGAACACGGGCGCCGCTTTCTCCCTCTTCCAGGATCATCCCGGGCTTTTGACCGCGACCGCTTGCCTCCTGGCCGTGGCCGTTCTCATCTGGAATGCGTTCCTGCCTCCGCACGAACGTCTAAGCCGCCTCTCGCTCGGCTTGATCTTCGGCGGCGCCGTGGGGAATCTCGTGGATCGGTTCCGGTTCGGCTACGTTGTAGACTTCATCGTTGCTTACTGGAGAAACTACGCCTGGCCGACCTTCAACGTCGCCGACAGCGCCATCTGCACGGGGATCGGCCTCTTCTTTCTCACCTCCTACCTGGCGGCCCGCAAAGCGTCCAAGGCCAAGCGGGAGCAATCACTGGCCAAGGCCCGGGCGGGAAAACAAGGCGCCCGGCAGCAAGGATGACGCCGTCGGAGGGAGCGTTCCTCTCTCGAACGACGTTGCGGGATTCTCACACGCGCCCTAGCGACCCATTCCCCCCCACTCAACGGTCAAGAAGCGCGAGCATTGACAACGCCCGGCAAGTCGACGAAAATGCCCCGCACTGACCGGCAGCCGCAACGGGGAGACGCGAGGGTTCGCGACGGCTGCCGCCGGATGAGAAGGGAGAAACGCTGATGAGTCTGATGGCGGGGTATGGGGAACGCGTGATTACTCCCCCTTTGGGTGTGGAACTGTGCGGCTACGGCTACTACCTGGAGCGCCGCGCCGAATCGGTCTGGGATGACCTCAAGGCGCGAGCCCTCTGCGTTCGTCAGGACGGCGCGGACGGGGTCCGTGAGGCGGCCCTGATCCTGGTGGTGTGCGACCTGATCGGGTTCTCGGTCGAGTTCGCCGACTCGGTGCGCGGCGAGATCGCCCGCGAGCACGGTCTGCCGCGCGAGAACGTCCTGCTTGCCTGCACCCATACGCACACGGGACCGGCCACTTTCCCCCTCGAGGGGGTCGGAGAGGTGGACGCGGACTACGTCGCGACCCTGCCGCCCCTCATTCGCGAAGCGGCGTGGGCCGCCGTGGCGGACCTTCGCCCGGCGGAGTTTGCCTGCCGCGTAGAGGTCATCGAACCGATCGGGTTCAACCGGCGAAAGTCGGGATTCGAACCGATCGACCCCGCGCTCAAGATGGGCGTGTTCCGGCGGACGGGGTCCGTGAGGCGGACGGGGTCCGTGAGCCGAAGCGAGAAGAGCATTTATCTGCTCAACTACGCCTGTCACGCCGTGACGCTCGGCGCCCAGCCGCATGTTTCCGCCGACTGGCCCGGCGCGGCGGCGCGCGCCTTCGAGGCGGAGGCGGACGGGGTCCGTGAGGCGGACGGGGTCCGTGAGGCGGACGGGGTCCGTGAGGCGGACGGGGTCCGTGAGGCGGACGGGGTCCGTGAGGCGGACGGGGTCCGTGGGGGCGCGCACGCCGTCATCCTGCAAGGCTTTGCCGGCGACATCGACCCAGTGGGCCACCTGAATCGCTGGGGCGGCGGGACGGTCGAGGATCTCGAGCGTTACGGGGGCCTGATCCGCAGCCACGCGCGCCGCATGGAGCGCAAGGCGGAAGTCGAACCCGATCCGTCGCTGCATGCGGCCGAGGAACGCGTATTTCTGCCTCTGCAAGTTCCCTCCGTCGAAGAGATCGAGGAAGAAGTGCGCAAGCTCAAAGAGATTTACAAGAGCGGCGCCGAAGGCTTCCTGCGCTTTCTGGACTGGTGGGAGAAGCGCGCCAAGGAGAGCCGCCCCGAACTGGCCGCGGCGCCCGAAGTGCTGAACGTGCCCGTTCAGGCGCTGTCGATCGGCAGCCTGCGGATCCTCGCGCTTCCGGGGGAGGTGTTTTGCGAGTACGGGCTGCGTCTCGCAAAGGACTGGGCGCCTCTGATGACGGTGGGTTACGCGGGCGGCGGGTTCGGTTATTTCCCCACTCGCAGCGCGTACGAGACGGAGGGCGACTACGCCTGCTACGCGGCCCCGAAGTTCCACGCGGGTTTTCCCTTCACCCCGGATCTCGAAGACGTCGCCATTGAGGCAGCCACGCGCGCGCTCCGCGCCGCGACTGGGCAAGGCTAAGGGGGTGGGGTTGGGGAAAGGACGGCACGCTTATTCCCCGGCGAGGAAAGGGAAGTCATCATGGGAATCTTGGCAGTCAACGGCGGCGAGCCGATGCGGACCCAACCGTTTCCCTCCTGGCCCGTGTTCGGCGCGGAGGAGGAGAAGAACCTTCTCGAGGTGCTCCATTCGGGAAACTGGTGGTACGGCCAACGCGTGCGCGAGTTCGAGAGGCGCTTCGCCGAGTTCCAGAACGCCAAGTACGGCGTCAGTTGCTCGAACGGCACGACGGCGATTCAACTCTCATTGCGGACCCTCGGCATCGGGGCCGGAGACGAGGCGCTTGTCCCCGCCTATACGTTTCTGGCGACGGCCACCGCGGTCCTGGATGTCAACGCGATCCCGGTCTTTGTCGACATCGAAGAAGACACCCTCAACATGGATCTGAACGAGGCCGAACGTCTCGTCACGGAGAAGACCCGCGCCATCGTCGTCGTCCACTTCGCCGGGCTCCCCGCCGACATGGACAGGGCGAACGAACTCGGCGAGAAGTACGGATTGCGCGTCGTGGAAGACGCCGCGCATGGCTGGGGGACCCAGTGGAAGGGCAAAGGCGCCGGCGCCCTGGGCGAGATGGGGACCTTCAGCCTCCAGCAAAGCAAGAACATCACGTCGGCCGAAGGCGGCATGATCCTCACGGATCACGAGGAGTACGCCGCCGTGGCGCGCTCCCTCTCCAACTGCGGCCGCGTCGAGGGACACGCCTGGTACGACAGCCCGCGCCTGGGCGGCAACTACCGTCTGACGGAATTCCAGGCCGCCGTTCTCCTGGCGCAACTCGACCGGCTCGAAGCGCAGACCGTCAAGCGCGAAGCGAACGCCGCCATTCTCGACGAGGAACTCGCCAAGGTTCCCGGCGTCAAGCCCATGCGGCGCGACGAGCGCGTGACGCGCCGCTCGTGGCACCTCTATCCTTTCCGTTTCATCTCTTCGGAGTTCGGCGGTCTCTCGCGCGACGAGTTCGTCGGGGCATTGAGCGCGGAAGGGATCCCGGCGTCGCCCGGGTACCTGACGCCGGTCTACGGCAACGGGGGATTCCTGGAGCTTTCCAGCGCTCGGGGCAAAGAGAACTGTCCTCTCTCATGTCCCTACTATGGCAAAGAGATGGATTACCACTCGGTCCACTGCGCGGTTGCCGAGCGGCTGTGCAGGGAAGAGATGGTCTGGCTCGGCCACCCGATGCTTCTGGGCGACGCCGAAGACATGCACGATATCGTTGGAGCCGTTCGGAAAATCCATGAAAACCAAGGCGAGCTGTCTTAGCGCTGCTCCGCCGCTTTTTCATTCCTTTGGTCTCGTGGCTAGCCAAGGATAGTCGCGGTGTTCGCCGATGGCGGCCCGGGTGGCGCCGGGCGAGACCCAGCGGTTGCGCCATTTCGTTTCGACCTCGCCGTCGGACGCGGCGATGCCGCGTCTGGGAGATCGACGCCTTTTGGAGGATTGAGCGGCAGGCGCCGACTTGCCCAGGCGCCCCGCTTCGCACGAACGCCGAGGATGACTATCGACACCCGTCGTGCGGCCAATCGCTCAGGCAGGGAGAGGGGACGGGAAGAACGAGAGAAATGAGCATTGCGTCCCCCTGATTGTGCAGTCACCGTTTACCCGTCAGCGTTCTCGGCGGCGCCATCCGCCGGATCCATCCGCCCGATCCGTTCCATCCGTCCCATCCGTGTTCCATTCTTCTCGGGCGGGGGATGGAGCACGGATGCGACGGATCGAGCGGATTTCAGGGATTCTCGCGCGGCCCCCTTATTCCCATGACGCCCCCGATCAGAGCCCCTCTTTGGATCTTGAATCGGCGCAATCGGCGAACGCAATGCCGGCGGCCTTTCCTGCCGGGAAAGCGGAGCGCTTAGGTTTCCGTGTAGAGGCACTCGCGGAACTGGAACAGGAGGGTGCAGACGCCCGTGAAGACGAGTGCGACGGCCCCAATGACGGTGAGGCACATCCATACGGGCGCGGGGTCGCCAAGCATTTCGAAAATTCTGTGTTCGATGGTGGCGGTTTCCGGGAGAAGGGATTGCAGGTAGTGCATGATGGTCCAATGCTTCATGGTCGAGGGGAGGTAGGGAAGGCCCGCTTCCCAGGCAAGGAAGAGCAGACCGTAAAGCCCGGACTTGAAGAAGGAGCCCATGAGCATGGCGATGGTCGTGTAGGCGAGAAGGCCCAGGATCACGACCAGAGACCCCTTAAGGAGGGCGGACAGCCAACCTTCGATGAAGAGGTCCCGGGCCAGCGCCTCGAGGCCGAAGCGCGGCAGTATCATGACAAGAAAAGCGATCCACAAACTCGCGACGCAGAGGGCGGAAGCCAGAAGCGTACAAGCGACCAGCTTGCCCAGCACGAGGACCCAACGCCCCGTCGGCTGCAGGACGAGATAGTGCAGCGTGTGGTCGTCGAGTTCCTGGCGCATGACGGCGAAGCCGAAGATATTGGCGACGAAAAACACGACAATGTGCAGGTGCAGGGTGCGCAAGAGCGTTCCGAAAAGAGCGTGAGCGTCGCCAAGATCCCGAGAACCCGCGTCTGGGGCGAAGCTCCACAGGCAGGCGATCGCCACGGGAACGGCCGCCAGACCGAGATTGGCCCAGAGGAACTTCGAGCGGATCAACCGCTGGGCGGAGAGGAGGAGGACGGCCCAGATGCTCCGCAGGGCCACGGCCGAGGGGGAGGAGCCGAGAGAGTCCATATCCGACGCTCCTTCATAAGATTGGTGTTCAGCCGTTTCGGTCACCGTTCAAACCTCGCTTGGGGTCTCGCGCACTCGTGTCGTTCTCCATCCCGGGCCCGTCCTTCCCGTCTTTTCTCCTTCGCCCGACCGTAGGTCGGCTTCATCCTTTCTCCTTCATCCTTTCGCCTTTCAATGGTGTTCCTTCCCGGCCAGATAGAGGTAGATGGACTGCACGTTCTCATCGGCCAGGGTGACGAGGTCCGGCTCGATGCGGTGTCGGAGGACGATCTCGTTCAGGAGCGTGTAGAAGCGGTCCGGATCGCGGGTTGTGAGGGTGAGACCGGCGTTGTCCTCGATCTCGGCGCTCATGACCGCGTCTTGTTCGATGAAGAGGGCGGCAAGCCGGCGCGGGTCGTTGCAGCGGAGGAAGATCCGGAAGGGATGCCGGCGCAATTCGTCGCGCACGTCGCGCACGCCTCCCTCGGCCATCACGTAGCCGTTGCTCATCATGAGGATGCGGTCGGTCATCTGCTCGATCTCGTGGAGGATGTGGCTCGAGATGAGCAGAGTGCGCCCCTCGCGGGCGTAATCGGCGAAGAGTTGCATCATCTCGTGACGGCCCACGGGATCGAGGCCGTTGAAGGGCTCGTCGAGGACGAGGGTCTCGGGTTGATGGGCCAGCGCGAGGGCGATCTTGACGCGCTGGCGCATGCCTTTGCTGTAGGCGCGGATCGGGCGGTTTCGATCCTCGCTCAGGCCGGCCCGCGCGAGGGCTTGAAGCGCCGCATTGCGCGCCCAACGATTCCCGCGTCCGTGCATGGCGAGCAGGGACTCGAGGAATTGCAATCCGCTGAAGCGCTCGTAAAAATGATCGACTTGCGTGCAGTATCCTATTCGTCGCCGGAGCTCCGTGTTGTTCCAGACGGGCTGCCCCCAGACCGTCACTTTGCCTTGGCCGGGCCGCAAGAGGCCGCAAATCACGTTCATCAGCGTGGATTTGCCCGAGCCGTTGGGCCCCACCAAGCCCGTGATGCCGGGAAAGATCCGGACGCTCACCTTGTTGACGCCCAGCACTTCCCCGTACCACCGCGAGACGTTCTCGAGAACGATCGCGGGCGTCGCGTTGCGCGTCGCGGCGCCGGTGGGCGGGAAGGTCCGCATTCCCCCCTGCGCATTTCCCATGTTCCGCATGTCGCACTCCGCATTGCGCAATCGCATCATCTGCCGTACCGCGCCGCGGTCTTGAGCCGCCAGTAGAGTATCATGGCGCAGAGAATCCAGACACCGAATAATCCTCCCCACGCGGCGGGCTGGCTCATTTCGCGACCTTCAGTGAGGTTGAAAAGGTAGCAGCCCAGTTCGCCTCCGCAGAGAACCGGCGAAAGAGCGAGACAATTGCCATTGCGGAAGATCCCGTAGACAATGCCTGCGGCGACGGTCGATCCGATGAGGTAGACGGCGAACGTCGTTCCCGCGTACCGGCTGTTTTTCGTCAGGCTCGAAGCGGCGAGGATGAGCAGGCTCAGAGTCGCCGATACGACGGCGGAATAGAGGGCAATGGCGCCGGGAAGCCAGAAATACTCGGTCCAGAAGTAGAGACGCCATTCGCTGTGCTCGGGCGCCGCGGCCGTCTGGACGAGGAAGAGCACGGTGGTCTGAAACCACGTCACGAGCATCATGACGGCGAAGAGGGTGAAGAACTTGCCGAGGAAATACTCCCAGCGGCTGATCGGTTTCGACATGTAAAGGACGGCGGCGCTGTGCTGGAGGTCGCGCGAAACGAGCCCCGAGCCCAGGAGGAAGGCGAACAGGAAACAGAACGGCGCCTGGAGATCGATCATGTTCTTGAAGAAGAAGGCGTTCACGGGGGGCAAGGCAGCGGCGGGGATGTTGAGGGCGGTGAGAAACTCGACGTTGAAGAGCAGGTAGATGTATCCCGCTCGGAACACGAGCTGAAGCCAAGAGATGGTGAAAAGCCAGATGAAAACGCGCTTCCCGAAGAACTCGATGTAGGTGAACTTCGGAATCGCCGTCCAACGGAACCACGGCCCGCGGCGTTCGCCTTCCCAAGTCTTGTAGGTGTAGTCGTAAACGGGCATCAGTCAAACGCGGAGCGCGGAATGCGGAACGCGGACCCTTTCAAACGCGGAATGGGGAGTGAGGGGCGCCGAGTGCGCAACCATCCGAGCGCGGAGGGAAGAAGCGTGGAAAAAAGGCGTCGTTTGGCGGCGCGATGTGCCGTTCGTGGCTCCGGGCAATCGCTTGGCATAGCAAGTGTTTCGCTTCTTCACCCGATGGCTCTTTCTGGCCGTCTTGATGGATGAGACGGCGATCGCGACCACTTGGCTCGCTCCATCCATGAGAGCGTTGGGACGCTCCGGCGTCACCAGTCCGGTTCGGATGATTCGAATCGCGAAATCTTGCGTTCTCTTCTTGAGTTCTTCGGACATCCCCATTCCGTTATCTGCCTGGACCGCTTCGAGTTCCTGTGGTCTCTCGTTACGTCCCTCTCGTCAGCGTGAATCCTCCCGGCTCAGCCTTTCGCCCTTCCCGCTCTATCTTCCACACTCGAAGTATTTCGCACTCCACATTCCGCATTTGAAAGGTTCCGCAATCAGTTCCCCCGCAGCATTTCCACCAGGTCCTGCGAGATCCAGGGGTGCTCAATGCACGGCAGGGAGACCACAACGATGGTCAGAGTCGAAGCCGCGTCATCCTTGGTCGCCTGGAATCGGGCTTTTTCTTCGGGAGTTGGGGGCTGGGACCAGCGCATCGCGATGAAGAAGAATTCCTTCAACGCTTCATCGGGGTCGGAAGACATGGAACGGGAGTCGTAGAACCGCGTGAGAAGGGGCGCCTCCGGAAACGGTTCAAAACGTTCCTCAAACGTTGCGAGCACGGACGGATCGGAAACGTGCTTCTCGAGATCGCGAGGCGACGACGGGAGGCGGCCCTCAGCCGTCCAGCATTTCCTCACCGCTTGCCAGAGAAGATCGTTGCTGAATTCGGGATTGTAGACGGGAAGCGGACGCGACTCGAGTAGAAGGGCCGCCCAGCCCTCTTCCGCGAACGGCCCATCCGCGGAGAAAGGCGCGAGTTCCTCGATGCGCGAAGGAAACCGGCCGTGCGCTCTTCGATGCCGCGCCGCGGCCGTCATCAGCTGCAACAGCCGGATTTCATCATCGCACTGCTCCAGCAACATCGACGGCGGGTGAAACTCCCCCCCGCCGCCGAAGCCGCAGACCAAGTTTGGCAGAACGCCCAACCTGTCGGACGTCTTGGCCAACCCGCGGAGTTCCAGGTCCGCGGCGCGGATTCCGTCCACCTCTCCCCGGATGTATGCCATATAGGCCGATTCGATCCGCCTGCGCGCGATGGGCTCGAGCAGAACCCATGTGGTCTTCCCGATAAGACGGCCGAAGGACCCGACGTGGACGCGTCTGTCTGCGGCTCGCGCGGCGGAGATGATCGGCTCGGCGCCGAGCATTCGGTTTCCCTCGCGCAGCATATAGGCGGTGTTGAATTGGTCGTGCAGGTCCGAGGGCAGAACCATCCGGGAGAGGACCTCTTGGGCGCGCGAAAACCCTTCGTCGGGAAACGTTTCGAATCCGGAAAGGAACGCCGCCAGACCCTGAGCGTTGCGCAGAAGGTCGACGGGGAAGTCCCCGTTGCGATAGAGGGTTCCCAGGACCTCGAAACTCCCTGCCAGCAGCCGAACGGCCTTGTCTCCTTCCCCTCGAAAGCAGGCGCGAATCACGGCCAGCTGGGTCAGTTCAAAGAGGCCGCTTCCCGAGATCACCGGCGACGGAACGGCGCCGTGGAAATCCGGCGCCTCCCACGAGGATTCGAGCAGAAAACGTTCGACCCGGTCCAGCGCGGCGTGCAGGGAGGCGGTGGACGGCGCGTCGTGCGGGAGAGTCGGATCCGCCCGCAAGCCGTCGTGCCGGGATCGCACGAGGAGCCGCCGGAGCGCGGCCTCGGTCATCACGCGTTTTCGCAGAAGGAAATCCTCCTCCAGAACTCCAGCCGGATTCTCCGGAACCGGACGGTTCGTTACGAAGGCGACGTACTGAGATCGGACCCAACCCATTTGATCGTTCAACCATCCCGCGAGGGGAGCGCTTGCGCTGGTTCCTTGGAGATCGAGAAAGAGCCGGTCGAATGCGTCGGCCGCGGTCATGAAATCCCGCGGGGATTCCTCGGCCTCCGCCCGGCGCTCGCGATTCTCCGGATGGGAGGGCTCATCGGGCTCCGCGGCTTGCCCTTGACTCGACGCGCCCGCTTGACGGAGCCAGTCCTCAAAATCGCCTGTGCGCCGCCTCTGCTCCGATTCGAACGCCTCGTATCCCGTCGAGCGGAAGGCGACGTAGCAGTACGCTCCCGCCGCGGCGATCGGCGAAGCGATTGCGGCGCAAAGGACGCACTTCAAGATTCGGCGGGCGGCCATGACGAGCGCGCTTTCTCTTTGGGATCCTCGATTAACGCGCCGCGTCCGGCAACTCTTCCGCCGCGGCGAGCTGGTCCACACGCCGGATGTCGACAGACGGTCCCCAAGCCGCTACTCCGCATCCTCGCCCGATTCCTCTTCCAGAGCCTTCAGGAAGATGTCCTCCAGCGTGTCCCTCTTCGCGTAGAAGTGCCGGATCTGAGCGCGCTGACGGTGGGCGATTTCGAAGAAGGCGCGCGGCTGCAAGCCGTCGGGCGTGGTCACCTGGATTTCGTCATGGTCGCCGAGACGGCACTCGCATCCCAGTTCGCTCAAGGCCGCCATGAAGGGATCGAGATCGCCCTTGATGCGGAGCTCGATGGCGTTCCGATCGGTCTGTTTCATCTCCTCGATGTTGCCCGCCGCGGCCATGCGGCCCTTCTTCAGCACCATCACGTCGTGGCAGCACGTCTCGATGTCTTTGAGAAGGTGCGACGAGATGAGGACCTTCGAACCGGAGTGTGCGATCATGTCGCGAATGAGGGCCAGCATCTCGTCACGGGCGGCCGGGTCGAGTCCGTTCGTGGGCTCGTCGAGTATCAAGATCTTCGGCCCGTGGATGAGGGCTTGCGCCAGCCGCACCTTCTGGTGCAGGCCGTAAGAGAGGGATTCCAGGGGTCGGTAGCGCACCTCGCCGAGGCCGACGTAAAAGAGGACCTCGTGGGCGCGTTCCATGGCGGCGCGGGGGTCGAGGCCGCACATCTCGCCCATGAAGCGCAGGAAGCGCACGGCCGTCATCCCCGCGAGATAGCTCTCGTGCTCGGGCATGTAGCCGATGAGTTCGCGAATGCGCTTGCCTTCCGAGCGAACGTCCAGATCCTCGATCTTCGCTCCGCCCGATCCGATCGGCACGAGTCCGAGCAGCGCCCGGATCAGCGTCGACTTCCCCGCTCCGTTGGGTCCGAGGAGGCCGAGGGCCTTGCTCTCGATGGCGACGGAGACGTCTTCGAGCGCCATGCGGCGGCCGTAGGAGACGTTCAGGTTTTCCAGTTGGAGCAACATCTTCGCAAGTCGTCCGCCCTTGGTTTCCGCACTGCGCCATCAACGATAAGCGAAGGGCTGCGGAAAATGCAACGAATTCGCGTTGAACGTCTCGTGCGCCTAAATCCTTCACGGCTGAAACACAGCGAGTGGCGAGCAGATGGGCCAGGAGGCCATTTCCCGCCCATGCCGCGGTCGCGGACCAGGTCCCGCCCCTGTTTTCCCCGTTTCTGTCACCATCGGGACGCTCCTTGTGTTTCGCTCAACTACAGCCAAGTGAAAGTAACACAAAGCTCCCGATGGAGCTGTCTTTTTCTGAAGCCTTTTCTCTCCCATCCGTGAAGGATCAAGGGGATCGTTTTTCCCATTGAGCGGCGGAACTCGAAGGACGCCGAATGAGGCCGCCGACGACCTGTTTTCTCGGGGGTGCGGGCTTCCGAGGCGCCCAATCCCCGTCCGGGGCCCGTCCGAAACAGACGGTCCGAAAGCAGGAAACGTTTCTTGACAGAAACCGCCCGCTCTGGTAGCATTCGATCTATCAAGGGCGGGTGGCTACGGGTCACCGGACGGGCGGTTGATCCGTCGTGCCCCTGGCCCCGCAGGAAGCCACCTTTGCCTGCCCCATGGGTCACGAGGAGCGGCTCGCAACGGGTTTCGAGCTCGCGGCGCCGGTCCGAAGGCCTGATGCACAGATCATCATTGGGAAGTCAGAACACAATGGCAACGAAAAACCTTTCCCCCGCCCCCGCGGCGTTCAAGACCGCCGCGTTTGACCCCAGCAAGTTCTCCATTGCGGCCATGGCCGCCGGCAGGGAAGCGGCAAGGTCCGCACCCAAGTCCGACGGGCTGTTCGTGGACGACGAGACGCTTGCCACCAGGCCGAACACGCCGTTCGCCTTGGGGCTGGTGTTGGAGGAGGCCGGGCTCGTCAACCGGGAGATGATCGGCGATCTGATCAGCAGCGGGAACGAGGCGGCCCAGACCCTCAAACGCAGCCTCGTTGCGCAGGGGCTGATGAACGAGGAAGAGGTCCTCAACGCCGTGGCTGAGAACCTGGGCATGGCTCGAGTCAATCTCCGCGACGTGGCCGTCACGCCGGAGCTTCTGGACATGGTGCCGGCCAAGTTCGCCAAGAAGCATCGCGTCTTTCCTGTGGCCGCCACCGAAGACGAACTGAAGATCGCCATCAGCGATCCCAACAATGTCGGCGCCTGTGACGCGTTGCAGATGCTGATCAGCAAGACCGTCGTTCCCCTCATCGCCTCGGAAGACGACCTGGAGCGCAACATCCGCAAGTACTACGAGGGGGACGAGATCGGCAAGATCTACGACACCTTCACCCAGGAAACCACGGATCCTTTCGCCAAGACCCTGAGAACCTATGAGACCATCGAGCTGGATGAGGAGGACCGCGACCAGCCGCCCGTGGTGCGGTTCGTGGACCTGATCTTCAAGCAAGCGGTTCACGACCAAGCCTCCGATATCCACATCGAGCCCGCGCGCACGGGGGTGACCGTACGCTTCCGGATCGACGGCGTACTCCAGGAGTTGCCATCGCCCCCGCGACGCTGGCAGAACGCCATCATCTCCCGCCTGAAAGTGCTCTCGGGAATGGATCTCGCCGAAAAGCGAGTCCCTCAAGACGGTCGCATCAAACTGACTCTCCCCGACAAGAAACTCGACCTGCGCGTCTCGTGCTTGCCGTCCATCTTCGGCGAGACCATCGTGATGCGCATCCTCGACCAATCCGACATCTTGATGGGCCTTGAGGAAGTGGGCTTCCTGCCCGATTCCATTCAGACGTTCGAGCGGCTGATTCGGTCCCCAAACGGCATTATCCTGATGACCGGCCCGACCGGTTCGGGCAAAACGACGACGCTGAACTCCGCCCTGAGCACCCTTAACACGACGGAACGCAAGATCATCACGGTCGAGGACCCGGTCGAGTACCAGGTCCAGGGCATCAACCAGATCCAGGTCAATCCCGAGGCGGACGTGACTTTCGCCACGGCGCTGCGATCGATCCTCCGCATGTCGCCCGACGTGATCATGGTCGGCGAGATCCGCGACCTGGAGACCGCCGAGATCGCCATCGGGTCCGCCCTGACGGGGCACTTGGTCTTCTCCACCCTCCATACGAACGACGCGCCGAGCGCAACGGTGCGGTTGATTGACATGGGCATCAAGCCCTTCCTGGTGGCGTCCAGCATCCAGGCCGTCATTGCCCAGCGCCTCTTGCGGCGGATCTGCGCGAACTGCAAGCGCGAGACGACCGTCCGCCCGGAAGCGATCCGCGAGATGGGCGCGGACCCCAACGACGGGGTCGATCGGATCTTCTACAAAGGGACCGGGTGCGATCGCTGCGGGAGCAGCGGCTACCGCGGTCGGACGGCCATCCACGAAATCTTCGAGATGAATTCGGATCTCCGCAAATTGGTGATTCGTGCGGAATCCAATATGAAGATTAAGCGACTCGCCACTGAGCAGGGAATGCGGAGCCTGCGCCAGGACGGGTGGCAGAAAATCTTGATGGGAATCACGACCGTCGAGGAAGTCATGCGGATCACCCAGATGGACTGAAAGAGCGCGGAAGCGGCGGTCTGGAAGGCCGGCGCAGCGGGGTTCGCGGAGCAAAGAAACCGCCCGGACGGGAAGTCCAAAAGAGAGACCCCGGAATCCGCCTCTTGGAGGGCCGGAACCATGATGGAAATGAACCAAATGCTGAAGATCATCGTCGAGCGCGACGCTTCGGACCTGCACATGTCCGTCGGCAAGCCGGCGGTCATGCGAAACAACGGCATCCTTGAGGTCGTGGATCCCGACGTTCTGACCCCGGACGACACCGAGCGGCTCATGCGCGAGATCACGCCGCCCCGCTACCAGCAGCTCCTCCAGGAGCACGGCAGCGCCGACTTCGCTTACGCCTACAGCGACCGGGCTCGCTTCCGGACCGCCGTGTTGCGCACGCGGGGCAACATCGGCATCGTCATGCGCCTCATCCCCCACCGCATTCTCACCTTCGAGGATCTGGGACTTCCCTTCGAGTCCATCAACGACGTGCTCGCCGCCCACCGGGGGTTGGTGATCGTGACGGGCCCCACGGGATCGGGAAAGACCACCACGCTGGCTACCATGATCGACTGGGTCAACCGGAACCGGTACGTCCATATCATTACGGTCGAAGACCCGATCGAGTACACGCACCCCCACCAGAAGGCCATCGTTACACACCGGGAGCTGCACGTCGACACGCCCTCTTTCGCCTTCGCCGTGCGGGGCGCTTTGCGCATGGACCCGGACGTCATTCTCGTCGGCGAAATGCGCGACTTGGAGACGATGGAAGCCGCGCTGACCGCAGCGGAAACCGGCCATCTGGTGTTCGGGACCCTTCATACGATCGGCGCCGCCGACACGGTCAACCGCATCATCGACCAGTTCCCCGTCAATCAGCAGGAGCAGATCCGCGCCGTTCTTGCCGTGGCCCTGGTGATGATCATTTCTCAGACCCTCGTGCCGCGGGCCTCAGGCAAGGGCCGCGTGGCCGCCTATGAGATCCTGCGTGTGACCCCTGCCGTCGAGAACCTGATCCGCGAGCGCAAGACCAACCGACTCACGTCCATCATCCAGACAAGCGCCAAGCAAGGCATGATTACGCTGGATGACTTCCTCTTCCAACTCTGCCGCAAGGGGACCATCACCGGGGAAGTGTGTCTCGAGCGGGCCCAGGACCGCAGCGAGATGCAGAAGAAGCTGCTGAGCAGGGTTTCTGAGGTGGAGGAACGCGAGCCGGCCTCCTCGGGGGTCCAGACCAGGGAGTACTAGCCAGGATGAAAGCGCAGGGGTGAGTTCGCAATCGTCATGAGAGGGGAAATGGTTCCGTGGTTACCGAGCTGAAGTTCGATTCCACCGATGTGGATTACGTCAGGGATATGAGAGCCCTGGCAAATGAGGAGCTGGCTCAGCGGATGACCGGGGTCGAGCAGGACGTCGATCGTCGCGGCGAGGCGGCTCAGCGGCTGGCCGCGCCCGGCTCGAGCGCTCTGGCGCGCGCTCAGGAGCAAGGCCCGGCCATGCTCGTCACTGAGGACGGCGCCGCCGTTGACATGCACGAAGTCCTCGCTCGCCAGATGGGCATGGAGTACGTCGACCTGAACGACTATCCCGACACGGACCTCAAGGTGCTCCGGATGCTTACCGCGGAGCAGGCCAAACAGTACAAGGTCTTCCCTCTCCGTTTCGACTCCGCGCAGAACGTCCTGACTCTGGCCATTTGCGATCCGTCCGATCCGACCGTCGTCGACGATCTTTCCCTGATGCTGGGGTGCACGGTCCATGCCGTTGTCGCTCGGGAAGATGACGTCATTGACCGGATCAACCGGAGTTACGGGCCCGGGGGCGAATCCCTGGACTCGATGCTGGTGGAGTTCGAGACGGAGAGCGAGGAAGACCTCCTCACTCCGGACGCCGGCAATGTCATCAACCTCACCGACCTGTCGGCCATCCAGCGCCAAGCGCCCTTGGTCAAGCTGACGAACCTCATTCTTCTCAAGGCCATCAACGAACATGCCTCCGACATCCACATCGAGCCTTTTGAGAACCTGGTGCGAGTTCGCTACCGGGTCGACGGGGTGTTGCGCGAGATGGATTCGCCGCCCAAGGATATGCAGATCGGCCTGATGTCGCGTCTGAAGGTCATGGCCAATCTCGACATCGCCGAAACGCGTCGGCCCCAAGACGGGCGCATCAACCTGCGCCTTCCCGAGGACCGTGAGGTCGAGCTGCGCGTCACGACCGCACCGACGGTCCACGGGGAGGGGATCGCCATGCGCGTTCTGGACAAGAGCCTGATGCGCATGAGCATCAACCAACTCGGCATGAACCAGGACGTTCTCGAGGATTTCCTCAAGGAAATCCGCAAGCCGAACGGCATCGTCCTGGTTACGGGCCCCACCGGATGCGGGAAAACCACCACGCTCTACTCGGCGATCAACGAGGTGAAGAGCGTGGAGGAGAAACTCATCACAACCGAGGACCCGGTCGAGTACCAGGTCGACGGGATTATCCAGATCAACATCCACGAGTCGGCGGGGCTTACGTACGCCAGGTGTCTGCGCTCCATTCTCCGTCAGGACCCCGACCGGATTCTGGTCGGCGAGATCCGCGATCTCGAAACGGCTTCGATCGCCGTGAACGCCGCCCTGACCGGTCACCTTGTCTTCTCCACGCTGCACACGAACAGCGCCGCCGGCACGATCACCCGACTCATGGACATGCGCGTCGAGCCGTTCCTGATCAGTTCCACGGTCCAGTCCATCGTCGGCCAGCGTCTGGTGCGCACCGTTTGCCCGAGCTGTCGCGCCGAATACGATCCGACGCCGGAGGAACTCGCCGAGTTCGGGGTGCAGCGGCATGAGATCGAAGACATAACGTTTGCCCACGGCACGGGATGCGAGGAATGCGCATTTACCGGTTACAAAGGCCGCATCGGGGTCTTCGAGCACCTCAAAGTCACCGACGCTATCTGCGACCTGGTTCTGCAGCAGGCAACGACGGATGAAATGCACGCGAAGGCCGTCGAGCAGGGAATGACCTCCCTGCGCCAGGATGGTTGGATCAAGATCTGCATGGGCGTGACCACGTTTTCGGAGGTGGTGAGCCGTACGCCCGCGGACGAGGGCGCTCACTCCTCCCTGATCGTGCGCGTGTGAAGACCGCGTGGACGGGGCGCGGCGCCGATCGGGGCGGAAAACGGCGGAAGGAGTTCCCCGGCGGAAAGAGCGAGAGGCGCGAGGGCATCACAGCCGAGGGTGGCTGTGCCACACTCAAGGAAGCGCGGTCCGCAGGGTTCACGTTCATTAGAAGAAGCGCCGTGTGCCGCCGGCGGGCGTCGGCCAAGACCCGATGAAGGAGGTTCTTTGTCATGCCAGGCTACAGCTACGAGGCCCTCGATCAGGGGGGCAAAATGGTGAAGGGTCTGATCGACGCGCCCAACGAGGACGTGATAGCCGAGAAGCTGCGCGATATGGGCTTCTACCCCCTCAAGATCGCGGAGCAGAAAGTCTCGGCGGCGCACATGGACTTGGCGGCCCTTCCCGGGGTGCGGAGGATTTTCCACCGCATTTCTTTCAAACACATCACCACTTTCACCCGCCAGCTCGCGACCCTCATCGACGCGGGGCTTCCCATTCTGCGCTGCCTCAATATCCTTCAGGAGCAGGTCGAGTCGGTGCTCTTCAAGGAGAAGATCCAGCAAATGGCGCACGACATCGAGTCCGGATCGAGTCTTTCGGAAGCCCTCTCCAAACACCCGAAGCAGTTCGACCCCCTCTACGTGAACATGGTCCGCGCCGGCGAGGCGGGCGGTGTGCTGGAAGCGGTCCTCAATAAGGTGGCCATGTTCCTGGAAAAGCGCGCCGCCATCATCAGCAAGGTCCGATCCGCGCTGATGTACCCCGTCGTCGTGCTCGTCTACGCTTTGGTCATCGTGAGCTGCATCCTGATTTTCATCATGCCGAGGATTGCCGAAATCTACTCGAGCATGGGGGCCAA